>Ga0209184_1000100_pt1 | contig 112292 bp, 106 predicted proteins | sample EN8Hudsemesocosm_2_FD_184627 | JGI IMG/M metagenome (GOLD analysis project Ga0209184, IMG submission 184627) | Methane-oxidizing microbial communities from mesocosms in the Hudson Canyon - EN8C Hudson Canyon (SPAdes) (version 2) | ecosystem: Environmental > Aquatic > Marine > Cold seeps... | reverse complement strand
ACAAACCTTAACCAATACCAGTTTTGATGCGGGGTGGAGCAGTCTGGTAGCTCGTCGGGCTCATAACCCGAAGGTCGTCAGTTCGAATCTGGCCCCCGCTACCAAATTAAAAGACTAAGTAGATTTTTCTACTTGGTCTTTTTTTTCGCCTATAGAAAAGTAAACAACACAACACCGTCGGGCTCAACTCTTCATTAGCCCACGAAGGTCGTCAGTTCGAATCTGGCCCCCGCTTTCACAATAAACATTCACTACTTTCTCATTACTTATTCATAATACGCTTGAGGTCGGCCGCCGTTAAAATAGTCATAGAGCCTTGGCTTATCGTTGCTCTCAGAATGAGTCTGCGAGTTCAGACCATACGGATTTGACGTAGTATTCAGGCCTTTAAGATATCCATCAATACCCAGCAGATAATGCTCATTGAGCAAGTGACCCCAAGCTCCTTTACCTTGTTTTTCATACACAGCCCCATCCAGCTTAATGATCTCTGGATCCTCTTTTAAGGGAGACAGCACGCCTAATCGAGCGACCAAATCATATTCATTGGCAAAATTCTCGATATAGGGCAAGCCTACTTCCTTCCCGTCCTGATCATAGATATAAGTCACGTAAGTCATCTTATTAGCGCAATTCGCAAAGGTGTAAACTTCCAGCTTTTTTAATAGGCTAACAAGATAGTCATCGCGCCGCTGTTTACCCTCTATCACTAGGGCCTTACTGCCAAGAATGTTGCAGGCTAAGCGTTCAAGTAAACTTAGCCCTGAATCATCTTCAATAGTCTCCGCAAGTTGATCCTTTCTCATTCTTTCAATAGCAACCGTCAGTGCACGAATCACATTTGCTGTAATAATGGAGCCTTGAGAGTGACAAATAACGACAACTTTGTCTCTTTCTGGATCAACAAGCGCTTTTAAAATCGCGATGGTCGCTTTGACCGCCGGCTCCGTCATAGATTGTGGAACGCTTAGGCTAGGATTTGTTTTAAATTCCTTGCCAATGGCGCACTGAATCAAATCAAACAGCAGAGAATCTGTTTCATTGTGCACGACAGTGACGGGCCGCAGAAACATTTTACTAATCAAGGCTGAGTTAATTTTTGCCACAGCCTCATTTGTTGCAACACCATTGATGAAGAACCAATGCTCTTTCGAAAACGAAGTCTCGTTATCAAAGGGGTCTGGCTGTTGAAAATAATCACTCGGTCTCCAAAAAAGGTTCTGTACTACAGGCGGAAAAAACGCGCCAACCCAGCGATTAGGCGTATACGAGAAGGCTGGAACGGAGATATCTTTAAGATAGTCAAGCAGCCTTAGTGGGCGCCAGAGATCTGCTATCGTGAATTCTGAATATTGATCATGCGGAGGAAACCACTTTTTTACAGGCCCTAAAATCGACTGAATATAGAGCGGTGGTCGAAAGTTGAGTGCTTCTCGTGCGATATATAGAAGTTGTTGATAGTCGTTTTCTAAGTCCGGTTTATTAATGACGAAAGATGGGGCAATAAATTGCGATAAGGCTGGCTGTAATGAACTAACTGTTTCAGCTGTTTCACTTATATTACTCTCTAATGTTTCAGTCATAACTAAGCTCCTTGTTGTAAAACATATATAAAGAATTCCGTTCAGTTGCCACCATATAATGAATTGGAGCGTAATTAAAGAGAGCTTTATATGGATAAAATTCCGCTATAACAGGAAGCCTCACCGTCGCTATGATTTTGTGAAAGAGGTAAAAGCCTGGCTTCGACCTAGGCCTAACGAATCATTTCAAGCAATAGAAAAGTAAATGAACAAGGCGTCCGTATGACGAATATTAAATAACCTTGACGCCAAACACTTTGACCAGTACTATGCGCCCCACATTGATTGAGGCAACAAACCTTAACCAATACCAGTTTTGATGCGGGGTGGAGCAGTCTGGTAGCTCGTCGGGCTCATAACCCGAAGGTCGTCAGTTCGAATCTGGCCCCCGCTACCAAATTAAAAGACCGAATAGATTTTTCTATTCGGTCTTTTTTTTCGTCTATCGAAAAGTAAATAATAGGTAGAAAAGCTATCGGGCTCAGCGCTTCATTAGCCAGCGAAGGTCGTCAGTTCGAATCTGGCCCCCGCTACCAAATTAAAAGACCGAATAGATTTCTCTATTCGGTCTTTTTTTTCGTCTATCGAAAAGTAAATAATAGGTAGAAAAGCTATCGGGCTCAGCGCTTCATTAGCCAGCGAAGATCATCAGTTCGAATCTGGCTCCCGCTACCAAATTAAAAGCCTAACCTTCTGATGATGGCTAATGGCACGTAGCGATAATAAGTCTCTGATTCCTTGCACCTCTAGACTCGGAGCAATAGAAGGAACATATTTCAATCTTTGAGCACTCCTATACCTATGTACACTTCTAGTGTCTCTGAGCACTTTTCAGAAAATGGTTTATACTTTTAATAATATTAAGAGAGGTATAAGTCACTATGCTTAACCGCATTACTCTGCTCCCCTACATAACAATACTGTTTAGCATGTTCTTTACTAGTCTAGCGCTGGCTGCGCCTCCAAAAATTGTTTGGTTTAGTACTTTGCAACAAGATATCAGCGATAAATCTGGATTTTGGCGGTCAGTTCATGACCTAGTTGTAGCCAGCGCACAAGACCTTGATATTGACTTTCGAATTTATTATGCAGAAGAAAACTTTCTAAAAATGCACAGACAAGTCAATAAAATATTGGATGACCCCGAAACACGTCCCGACGGTATCATCTTCCACAATTACAAAAAAATGGCGCCCTACATTCTGGAAAAAGCTGAGCAATTGAAAGTAAAGTCATTCATCTTTAATTCAGGGCTAAATGAGGGAAAGCTCCAATTATTGCCGCGTCAGAAGTATAAACACTGGGTTGGACAAATGTTACCCGATGACGAATTTGCTGGTGCAGAATTACTACGCTGCCTTAAAAGTGCTGCAAATAATCTGTACAGTAACGCAAAAAAAGACTCATTTTCAGTGCTTGCTATGGAAGGAAATTCTTCCTCTAAAGCTTATAAATCAAGAAAAATAGGCCTGCAACGAGCCTTACTAATTAATTCTGACCTGAACTTTACTCAGTATTTCCCCGCAGACTGGTCACGTTCAAAGGCCAGAAAAATGTTTCCTACGATGTTAGCTCGCTATACTGACGTTAACATTTTATGGTCCGCCAATGACAACATGGCCTTAGGCTTAATCGATGCAGCCAAGAATTCTGACTTGATATTTGGAAAAAATGCGGTTGTTGGCGGCATCGATTGGTTAGCTGAATCAATAGAGGCTATCAAGCAAGGAGACATGGCCTGTAGTGTCGGTGGTCATTTCGTGGAAGGCATGTGGTCACTTATTCTTATGTATGATTACTTAAATGGTTTCGACTTTATCGATGAGTCAAAAGGACGGAGTCATCAGTCTACCTTCCACACCAAAATGGCAGCAATCAATGCAAAGAATGTAGATACCTTCAGTCAACTAACGAAGAAGCTTCAACCTGCGAATTTATCAAAGCATGATTTCAGGCAATATTCCCGTACGCATAATCCCAAATTCAAACAATATAACTTTTCTATCACCGAGCTATTACAGCAGCTGTAAAATGCATGACAATTACGACTAAACACTGACCCAGTGTATCTGCTTCAGTTAGTTCTATGAACCCTTCGATTGAATGCTACTGCGCCTAAATTGTTTATATACCTAGAATCATAACGTTATTAAACCCAAGTTAACTTTGCTCATCTTAGCGTTAGTTTGTTAAACCAATAATTGGCCATCCACCACATTGAGAAAGAAATTGAAGTAAAAGGAGTAAGTTTGATAAATAACACCGTTGAACTACCTTATAAGTAGTTACGCAATGAAAGGTTACGCTTTGCCGATTATTAATGATTAAATACTCATTAGGAGGCTAAATGACTGCAAAAATTCAATTAAGTCTAAGCAGACTACTTTTAGTTATGTTGTTATTTTCATCTCAACCAATTCACGCGGTTATCGATAATAATACTTACTCTATGGCGACCTTAGAACAAATCCCTTATGGCTTCAAAACATCCAAAGGCCAATTAAAAGGAGGGTTATTTGATATAATGAACGAAATAATAAATGAAAGCGGCCTCAAAGCAAGTAATCAATTATTACCTTCTCAACGCCTTATTATTGAATTAAATACCGGCCGTCAATTATGTTCCCTTGTAGCGAACACCCCTTACAACTCTAGCCACTTTGATTTAGTTGAGCCTATTGGTCTAAATCTCTCTGCAGGCATTCTTCCGAGAAAAGAAATCAAACTATCTGATTATGCAAGTCTCAAAAACATCATTATCGCCGTACCGCTTGGTATCTATTTTAACGAAAAATTTGATAGTGACAACACTCTCACTAAAATTCGCCCACTGAGCTATAGCAAAGCAATACAAATGTTGAAACATAAACAAGTCGATGCCGTTGCCGGAGCGATTGAAAGCTTAATCTATATTGCAAAACATGGCAGCCTGTCAGAGAGCAATTTTTCCCCGCCCCTTGTTTTATCAAGCCTTAAAATATTTCTTGCCTGTAATAGAAGCACACCAAACACCGTTCGCGAAGTCATGCGAGCTGCCGTCATAACGTTAAAGAAAAAAGACAAAATTAAGCAGATACACCAGCAATATTCAAGGCCTCAAAAATAATCAAAGCCACGCTGACTCAAGAAAGTATACCTGCACCTTTCAGTTTATAAATATTGATCCATTTATTAATCGACATGACTACAAACCTCCTAATCAACATGATAACCAGCAGCTTAAATTTTTACCGATACTGACAATTTTTGTCACTACTGGCTCATAATTAACCAACCATAAAAAAGTACCTACCTATCAAAAACCAATTGTTACATACCATTTTACAATACCTGCAACTCTATAAATCTATTTGCTTTTTTGTTTGAAAATACACCTCACCCTCTATGTGATACACAACATTTCACCAACTTGGCCTAGCAATTGCTTTTCTCTTAATACGTTTCCTAAATGGAAATCCGAACCGGATCTCTGACACTTTTGTCAGACTCCACGACAAAGGCAAACCCGTGGTAACGCGGGGACGCAAAGCCAGTGCCCTAAAATTTAAGCTAGGGTCGAACGGTTGTCGAATGGAGTTGAGTATGAGAGTGGCTTTAATAAAAAAGCCAACCTCAATTTAAGCCTCAACCTATTTGACTCAAACGTTTAATAGTTGAGAGCAAATAATGAACAACAGTCTTAGACATTCTTCAGGTAGCATCCTTAAAACGAACCATATCTTTAAAAAGTCATTACTTCTCACGAGTATCGCTTTAGCGTTGACGGCTTGTGGCGGGTCAAACTCAGATTCAGAACCTAGCACGAGTGGCGATTCAGGATCTGGCTCAGAGTCGGGCGCGAGCAGCTCATTTTCAGGGACCGTCGCAGATGGCTACCTAGTAGATGCGCGAGTATGTTTAGATCTGAATGACAATAAAGTATGTGATGAAGACGATCCCACCGCTATTTCAACAGAAGGCGGACAGTTTACGATTGACGGCGTAACCCAAGCGCAACTCGACACCCATGCCATCGTCGTGCAAGTCATTGAGAACTTAACCATTGATGAAGATGAGCCCGGCGTCGCGATCGATAAAGCCTATACCATGACAGCACCTGCTGGATATGACTTTGTTAGCCCATTAACCACGATGGTTCACCAGGAATTAGAAGAAAATAAAGACAATGACAATTTTTCAGTGACCGATGCAGAAGCCTCCATAAAAGCCAAATTGGGCACCACCATGGACTTGCGCGAAGACTACGTTGAAGCCAAAGGTGAAGATAGTGACTATACCGAGATTGAAAAAGAAGAATTCGAAAAACTACATAAAGTCGCTCAGGTCACCGCCCGCGTTTTAAAAGAAAATATTGATGCGGTTAAAGCGGTAGTAGACGAAAGCGAAGTATCATTTGATCAAATTTTGGATATGGTGGTGAGTCAAGTATTAGACACATTGCAAACCATCAACCAGCAAGTAGATGAAGCCATTGAAGAAGACAACTTTGATCCTGATACGCTGTCGCAAAGCGAAGACTTAACGGACATAGTCGACGTCGATATCGATACGGTTGAAGAAGAAATTGCAGCACGCCAAGCCGAAAAGCAGGCCAGTGCAGCAGACTTAGTTGAATTAGTCACTAGCGTCGGTATTAACTGGTTCGAAGGTGACCGTCATGACGGTGAATTGGGGCTTCATTACGGATCCTTCCAACACAATACCACCACAGGCCAATCCAATGACAGCAAGTACTATTATGATCCTGCTTCACAGGGTTTTGTTCTGGCTACGGATGAAGGAGACGATGAAGACTACTTGTTAACCGCTGTAGGCTGGATATCCGTCCCCGAAAACGAAGCGATCACGATTAACGAAGATGGTTCAATTACAGTCGCAAATGCACAAGTACCAAGCTACGCTGAACGCTTAGAGGCAAGCCAATTTAACATAGCCGGTTTGAATATCGGTGCAACCCTTGCTCAATCAGGCCACAACGGCCATGCCTGGGCGAAAGTGGTCGATCCTGAAGCTGAATTTGGCGGCGGATCAATGGGCTTTAAACTGGCGTTTACCACCATTAATGACCAGTTCAGAATGTGGAACTGGGACTGTGATGAGTCGCAAGTTGTTGGCGACATGTGTAATTCTGTATGGTCGAACAATGGTGATGGGTCAACAGACGGCCCTGCAAGTTCTTTGGCAGGCTTAATGTCAGACTCCGAGAGCAATGCGACAAACCCCGGCCAGATTCGAGGCCCACAAGTGGCTTGGTTCCCTGATGGTTCTTCCATCTACGCAGAAATGTTGAGTAATGGACACGTAAACTACTACCACGCCTCATTCTCAGGTAACGGAACCGGCTTTGCACAAATCATCTCGGAAGGCGCATGGTCAGATCGTACCGTAGGGGAAGTAACTCTGCGCACGATGGAATTGCCAACCAACATCTTAGGTGATGGGGACATTGGCTACGAAGATCGTTTCATCTTCTTTACCGAAAAAGATGGTTTCGTTCGTCGCGGCGAATTTATGCCCGCTGGCGAAGTCGAACACGGTGAGATTGTATTTAACATCGAGGCACGCGAAGACGTGATTGCAGCTTTTCGCGGCGAACGCTTCAATACACTAGCTGATGAAATTGAACAAGATTACGACGAACGAGACAATTCAACTGAAAGTGACCCTAACTCTGGCTCTCAAGAGCAAAATAGCGACGCTACCAACGGTGAAAGCGATATGGACGATGGCTCTATCGCTGGTGGTTCGGAGGGTCACGAGACTGATAGCTCTATAAGTGACGACGGCACGGTGAATGAAGAAAACATGGGCGGAGAAGAAAATCATCCTGAGCCTTTAGCGACGACGCTACAACATTGTGATATCGGCAATAATGACAGCGCTAGCTCACCTACATTTGCTACTCGCTCTGATTATGATGCCGCCGTCGCACAATGCCAAAGCATTAGTTCTTTCAACCCTGACTTCATCATCAATAAGCGGTTTGTCATCGCAGAAATGCCTCACGAGTCAATCGAGTTTAGTGCGAATGGCGAGGCAGTATTCACAGAACTATTTTCTGATGGCACCACTAAAACTGACACATTAACGTGGGAAATCAGCCAAGGAGAATTGATTATCGAATCAATGAGTTCAGCAGGAATGGAAGAACGCGAAGCTTTGACGTTGATCGCAGCACAAGATGGTGAGCTTTCAGTAAAAGGTTTTTTTGAACGAAGTGAAGATTATCAAGGAACAGACTTCGATGGAACACGCGGTGAAATCTGGAGTGGTATTTTGATAGAAGATGATCAAAGCTAAGCTAACTAAGGGCGGACAACCGACGGGCCTTTACACGAAGAACCTCGCTTCATTGCGAGGTTTTTCGTTTTATAAAACAACAATATTTGGAACCTCCCCTCCTGATTGAACCATAATAGTGAACCACTCCCCCCTAGCTTTCAACGCTGGCCTACTTAGAATGTCAATATAGTTATTCATCTTTACAAGCTAAATAATTAGACAAGAAATTCACTTAAAAACCTGACAACCTTAGATAGTTGACTATAATTTAACCACTTAATATGGAATTAGAGTTAATTTCCTCCTACTCATATTCAATCATTGTCGTTAAAAGTCGTACGTCAAAGCACTAAAATCTTCGGAGGTTAGCGTGAAAGACCAGAACCACCTCGATCAACCGATCAAAAAAGAAGATGAGCGATACAGCTATATTTTTCTTACCGTTTTCTTCCCTCCTATATTATCCGCCATCATCTTAGGCGGTTTCATGAGTTCATGGTTTAGATTTACCATATTATCATGGGGCCACCGACATACTGAGATTTTGTGCATTCGTTAAAAACGCACCTAACAAATAAAAATAACTGCTGAAACGGTAATAAGGACTAGTCATGTTGATTAATGAAGTTCATATATCAAGTCTCGTCGTACATGTAATGCCCGAACACCTGTCTGATACACGAAGACAAATAGAATCTTTCGATAGCGCCGAAGTTTACGGAGACAGTCCAGAGGGTAAGATAATCGTGGTATTGGAAACAGAAAATCAAGGGTTTGTAACTGAGACAATCGATGCAATTAACAACATGCCGAATGTGTTGAATGTTGCACTGGTTTATCACGAAGTTGACAAGGAACCGCACGAATTCAATGAAATAAATGATGTGCAATTTTCAGGTGCTGAGGGTAGAACATGAAAATATCTAGAAGAGCATTTATGAAAGCTAACGCTGCAGCGTCAGCCGCCGCTGTTGCAGGGGTAACACTACCGACAAACGCAGCGAACCTAATAGCTAGTTCAAAAGACACTAAAATTAACTGGGATAAAGCACCGTGCCGATTTTGTGGCACCGGGTGCTCGGTACTCGTTGGGACAAAAAATGGTCAAGTGGTTGCGACTCAAGGCGATCCAGAAGCTCCGGTTAATAAGGGGCTTAATTGTATTAAGGGTTATTTCCTATCCAAGATTATGTACGGTACTGACCGCTTAAAACAGCCTTTATTACGTATGAAAAATGGTGAGTATCATAAAGAAGGTGATTTTACTCCAGTCTCTTGGGACACCGCATTCGATGTCATGGCCGAAAAGTGGAAAGCGGCGCTGAAGAAGAAAGGCCCTACCAGTGTTGGTATGTTCGGCTCAGGTCAATGGACTGTGATGGAGGGATATGCCGCATCGAAGATGATGAAGGCTGGCTTTAGATCTAACAATATTGACCCAAACGCGCGACATTGCATGGCGTCTGCCGTGGGCGGCTTTATGCGCACCTTCGGAATTGACGAGCCGATGGGGTGTTACGACGATTTTGAGCATGCCGACGCCTTTGTGTTGTGGGGCTCTAATATGGCCGAAATGCACCCCGTACTTTGGACTCGCATAACTGACCGGCGTTTGAGTAACAGCCATGTCAAAGTTAACGTATTGTCTACTTACTATCATCGTTCATTTGAGTTGGCAGACCACGGTTACATTTTTGAACCACAGTCAGATCTCGCGATTGCTAACTTTATCGCGAATTATATTATACAGAACAACGCGGTTAACTGGGAGTTTGTCAATAAGCACACTAATTTCAAGCAAGCCGAAACAGACATAGGCTACGGTTTGCGTGATGAGCACCCTCTTCAACAGAAGGCTGCCCACCCAAACTCAGGCGCAATGACGTCGATCAATTTTGACCAGTACAAAGCTTCAGTGGCGCCATATAGCGTTAAGAAAGCATCTGAAATATCCGGTGTACCCAAGGACAAGTTGATTCAATTAGCCAAGCAGTATGCTGACCCAGATATCAAAATCATGTCGTTATGGACAATGGGAATGAATCAACATACCCGCGGTGTTTGGATGAATAGTTTGGTCTACAACATCCATCTACTCACTGGGAAAATAGCGACACCCGGCAACAGCCCTTTTTCTTTGACCGGCCAACCTTCGGCGTGCGGAACCGCGCGCGAAGTTGGAACATTCTCTCACCGTCTTCCTGCGGACATGGTTGTTAAGAACCCCAAACATCGCGCGATTGCAGAAAAACATTGGAAGCTACCCGATGGCACCATCCCTGCTCCACCGGGTTTCCACGCGGTGGAGCAGGACAGAATGCTAAACGACGGAAAACTCAATGCCTATTGGGTTCAGTGTAATAACAACATGCAAGCCGGTCCGAACATTAATGCTGACCGACTTCCTGGTTACCGAAACCCTGATAACTTCATCGCGGTATCTGACCCCTACCCTACAGCGACGGCCCAAGCCGCTGACCTTATTTTACCCACAGCAATGTGGGTTGAAAAAGAAGGTGCATATGGCAATGCAGAGCGTAGAACTCAGACTTGGTACCAGCAAGTGAAAGCTCCGGGAGAGGCAAAGTCAGACCTCTGGCAAGTGATGGAGTTTTCCAAACGTTTCAAGATAGAAGAAGTATGGCCGGAAGAGCTGATTACGAAGATGCCCGAGTATCGTGGAAAAACCATGTATCAGGTGTTGTATGAAAATGATCAAGTCAACCAGTATCCGATAACAGAAGCGCGCGAGCTAAATGATGATGCGCATCATTTTGATTATTACGTTCAAAAAGGTCTGTTTGAAGAATACGCATTGTTTGGCCGTGGACACGGCCATGATTTAGCACCTTACGAAACCTATCACCAAGTGCGCGGTTTGCGTTGGCCTGTAGTCAATGGGAAAGAAACTAAATGGCGCTTTAAAGAAGGTTCTGACCCCTATGCTAAAAAGGGGTCCGGTTGGGATTTTTATGGTAAACCTGACGGTAAGGCTTTGATTATCTCTGCGCCTTACGAAGCTCCGCCGGAAGCTCCCGACGCTGAATTCGATTTGTGGTTGTGTACGGGTCGCGTGTTGGAGCATTGGCATACCGGCACCATGACTGCACGTGTGCCGGAGTTACATAAAGCCGTACCGGACGCGCTGTGTTACATGCATCCGGACGACGCTGGCAAACGTAATTTAAGGCGTGGTGACGAAGTCCTTATTTCGAATAAACGCGGCGAAGTTCGAGCTCGAATCGAAACGCGTGGTCGAAACAGGCCGCCGAAGAATTTAGTGTTTGTCCCGTTTTTCGATGCACGTATATTAATTAACAAACTGATATTGGATGCAACTGACCCATTATCGAAGCAGACTGACTTCAAGAAGTGCCCCGTTAAAATAACGAAAGTTGCGTAAGGTCTTCAGATATATAAAGTTGCAGCTACTGCAACTTTCAAAACAATAACCAATAGGATTAGAGGTTAAGATGAATAAACGACTAATCGCATGTTTGTCAGTCTGTTTGTTATTAGCAGGTAACGTAAGCGCCGAGCTTAACAACCCCGGAGGTATTGGTGGAGTACAGTCGTTGCGCGGAGCAACGGAACTGGAACAAACCCGCCCAGCAGAAGCATTAAAGAAGTACCCAAAAGAACAAGTTTTGAAAAGTGAATATGTCTATCAACCACCTTTGATTCCACACAATATACGTGGCTACGAAGTTTCACTGAATGCCAACAAGTGTTTATCTTGCCATAGCTGGAAGAACGCAAAGGAAATGGGCGCGACAAAAATCAGTGTGACGCATTATGTTAACCGCGAAGATGCCGTATTAGCCGATGTTTCACCTCGTCGTTATTTTTGCCTGCAATGCCACGTTCCACAGGCAAATGCTAAACCACTAGTCGAGAATGCATTTATACCTGTTGATTCACTTCGATAGTCATCTTGCTCGTGGCTAAATAGAGGTTAGTTATGAACTTATTAAAAGTTTTTTGGACTCGACTCAAGCGTCCAAGCAAGGCCGCAGTTGGCGTCGTTTTGTTTATGGGATTCATAGGTGGTCTCCTGTTTTGGGGTGCCTTTAACACCGGTATGGATGCCACTAACTCGGAGGGATTTTGTGCGAGTTGCCATGCGCCGATTGTTGCTGAAATTCGCGAAACTATTCATTATTCAAATCGATCAGGGGTAAGAGCGATATGCTCAGATTGTCACGTACCTCATGAATGGACGGATAAAATAGTGCGCAAGGTTCAGGCATCAAAAGAGCTGTTTGCTCATTTGATGGGTAGTATTGATACACCAGAAAAATTCAAAGCACGTAGGGCGCATTTGGCTGAACGAGAATGGGCCCGATTTAAGGGCAATGATTCGTTAGAGTGTCGAAATTGCCACCAATTTGAATATATGGACTTCTCTGAACAGAGCAACCGTAGCGTCAAGCAGCACTCAACTGCGCTGGCCTCTGGCGAGAAAACGTGCGTAGATTGCCACAAAGGCATTGCTCACAAATTACCTGATATGCATGGCATTGAGGGTTGGTAAGTAAATAAGGAAAATGCTATGAGTCAACTAGAATCAATTATATGGCACGTTATAGGATATGGCGCGATGCCCTTGATTATCCTCGGAGGGTTTGCAGGCGTCGCAGCCGCTTCAATTTGGCTCTTATCTATGACGAAAGACAAAGATGGCAGCTGAATCTAAGCCTCAATTGGACTGCTAATGGATTTACAGCGTCGCAATTTATTACGAGGTAAGGTCGGCACACCAAAGCAGCCGATTCGTTTACCTTGGCTTACTGATGCGGATCAATTTTCAGATGGTTGCACACAATGCGAAAAATGCATCACTTCGTGTAAAGAAAATATTATTGTTAAAGGGGATGGAGGATTTCCTGAAATCAACTTTACTTTGGGGGAGTGTACATTTTGTGGGGCCTGCTCCAATGTTTGCCCTGAGCCATTATTTATCATAAATAATGGTCAAGCTCCTTGGGATTATCATGCTACGGTTAATAATAAGTGTTTAACTTACAACAATATTTCATGCCAAAGCTGTCAAGATAGCTGCGAACCTATGGCCATCCGTTTTCAATATGCTATCGGCAAGCCACCTTCACCGGAAATAAACACAGAATCGTGCACAGGCTGTGGTGCCTGTGTTGCTACTTGTCCATCGCAGGCGATAGAAATCAAGTCGCCAACGCCATGAAGTCCGCCGTGTTTCCCGAGATAACTGATTATTGAAGTAGACTGAAAAGAGTAACACGATCCTCTATATGACTCTTTACACTTTGTTGGGATTCACTTCGTTCATCCACAACCTACAAAACACTATTCAAACCTAAATACGATTAAACTTTGATATCATTCGAAAACATGTTCTGATACAAAGCCTTGTTTCATACGTAGCTTTCTACCCAAAACAATAAATATAAAAAACAACAGAGAAAAGCATCATGAGCTTCTATGACGATAAAATACTACCTCACGTAATTCACCTTGCTTGTGGAACCAAACCCATTCTCAAACAACGAGAAAAAGTGGTTCCTCAGGCTGAAGGTCGTATATTAGAAGTTGGAATGGGTTCAGGCATAAACATCAACTATTACAACCCCAATAAAGTTGAAAAGCTTTGGGGACTAGAGCCGTCAATCGGAATGCGAGAAAAAGCTAAATCACGCGTTGCGGCCGCTCCATTCGATCTAGAGTGGTTAGATTTACCCGGTGAAGAAATTCCACTCGACAATAAAAGTGTCGATACCATCGTACTCACTTATACGCTCTGCACGATTCCAGACTGGCTTGCTGCTGTGAAACAAATGCGACGCGTACTAAAACCGGGTGGGAAATTATTATTCAGTGAACACGGTAAAGCGCCAGACGAAGCGATAAAAAAATGGCAAAATCGAATTAACCCTTTTTGGATGAACATTGCGGGGGGCTGCCACTTAAATAGGGATATTCCTCAGTTGTTAAGGGAAGGCGGCTTCAATATTAAAGAAATGAAGACCCTGTATGTACCTAAAACTCCTAAAGTAGCCGCATTTACGTATTGGGGGTATGCGGATTAGCTCTCCATGAGAGTAAAGAATAATCGTAGCGGCTAACAGTATTTAGTAAACACTATCTGAGCCAATATCTAAGCTTCGTTTTCATCGGATACCGTGACTAATGGATCAAAGCCTTCATTTGACTCGATCTTAAGCGTAATCGGTCTGCAGCATACCTGGCAGTCTTCTATATACTCTTGTTGCTCTACGGAGCAATCAATCAATATAGAAATAGATTCTCCGCAATAGGGGCAGCTAATATCATGTTCAAACAACGTATTCATAAGCGAAAGTCTTTTTCAGGATGCTCTCAGTTAAAGCACGGTTACAACGTTACTCATGCCGCTTATTATTACGATATTGCAGCATGGCGGGTAAAATAATAAAAAAATAATAAATTGATAAACCCCAAAATATGATGACGGCTGACTCATCATCAGAGTTATCAATTGAAACTAAAGATGTCACGCCAATTGATAGAGCGAAAAACACAAACCATAACGCGGAATAAAAAATAGTAAATGAGCGGTCATAAAACCATTTTCTCTGTCGATAATGCGTTGTTATAAATAGACCTAAAAGTAAAATGGGCGTTGCAATAACCATCATACCAAACCCAAAAAAACCATCACGGTATGAGGCAAATGCAATGTCGGGGATGATGAAAACTGTTAATATAACGAATATATTTCGCATGGTTACTCTGCTTACCTAGCGCTTAGCGCGGCTTTATAGACAACTCCAAAAATATTTCAGCCACGCTTTCTTACTTCAGTTTTATAATACCCTTTATAGTAGTCGCGATGAATAGTGATAGCGAGTTACACCGCGCCATCAAACGTCCAATTATCGATCACGGTTTTAATATTGCCTTTATTGGCTTTAACCTGCTGTTGGAAACGGTCTTTATAGGCTAAACCTAAGTTGATTCCCATGACCACAATATTTTCAACACGGTAGGTTTGGTCTTTACCTTTGTGTAATGAATAAGAAACATCATAGTTTGAGCCTCCGGCTGATTTAATCGCTAAATTAACTTTCGCTTTTTTGATATTTCTAGGATTCAACGTGGCATTTATAACCGAAATTTCTACATCATTATTCTCTAACAATACTTGCGCGTAAGTCTGATATAAGCTTTGTTTGAATTTGTTAATAAATTGCGCTCGCTGTGCTTTAGAGGCCTTGCGCCCATGTTTCCCCATCACTTTTAATGCAATACGCTTAAAGTCGATGACCTTACTTAACTCTGCATTCAAATCACGATAAAACAAAGTTTTATCTTTTTGATATTCATCTTTATTTTTTTTCAACTTAACGACTAGTTGATTCATCGAAGTGGAAATATATTGTTTAAGCTCTTGGTTCGTGTGAACTTCAGCGATCACAACCGAAGGCGATAAAAAGGTCGCAAGCAATAACGCCCAACTGATAAGAAACGCATAACCATGTTTTCTGCTTTGATTACTCACGTTGATACCCATTTTCATTTACTCCTAAATTTACTTAATATTTATTCAATTCAACCCATCAATATGGTTCATTGCTGAACTGGATATGTTCGACGGGCAGATATTTGTCCTGCTAGAAACACACAAAAAGGCACACAATAAGTTAATAGGGCTGGCAACCACTGAAAAACCTGATCACCAAATAGTGCCTCGTATTGATTAATCACAACCAATACACTTCCTACAAACAATGCTACTTTTAGCGCTTGGCTTAATGTTTTGATTAACCCAGCTCCCCACATCTCGCTCTTCATCGCCCTAAGCTCTCGCAAACTCATTTTGTTGTTCATTCAAATTTTGAGCGATCAAAGACTCTGCCAATACTGTCTCGAACTGAGTTAACTTCTCTTGAGCATCTCTAAAAGCAGTACGAACACCTTCTTCAATAACGGGGTGATAAAATGGCATTTCAAGAATTTGCTCAACCGTTAATTGCTGCTGAACAGCCCACGATAACAAATGCCCAATATGCTCAGCTGAAGGGCCAAACATCTCAGCGCCTAACAATTTCCCGGTATTTTGATCTGCAAATACTTTCAACAAACCTTGGTTTTTTCCCATGACCCGGCTACGCCCTTGTCCTTCAAAACTAACTTCACCCACCACATAAGCTTGTCCATGCTTCGCCTCAATATCAGAAAAACGAAGCCCTAGTTGCGCTATTTGTGGCTCAGTGAATACAACTCCTAAAGGTGCACGTCGCTGCCCTGCTGTTACTTCAGGAAAAGTAGCGGCATTCGCGCCAGCTATTTTTCCTTCATCAGCGGCTTCATGCAAAATAGGTAAATCATTATTAGCATCGCCTGCAATAAAAATGTGAGAATCTTGTTCACGCATCACGGTTTGCATGGTTGAGCTGTTATATAGCGGCACACCTTTCTGACTCAGTACCAGCGAGGTATTCCCAAGTCCTAAGCCATAAATATTCGGCTTTCGGCCAGTCGCCGCTAAAAGGTATTCATAAACAGCGGTCACCGACTCACCCACTTCATTCGTATAAGTAACTTCAACCCCATCAGCTACCTCCTTAACTTGCTCTAACGTTGCATTAAGCTGTAGGTCAAACTCGTTCTGAAATATCCGTTTAGCATACTGTTTAATCTCAGGGTCAGATAATCCGCCTACTGAATCACTTCGACCAATGATCGTCACCTTTACACCTAAACGACTTAATGCCTGACCCAATTCAAGCCCAATCACCCCTGGACCGGATACAAACACAGATTTAGGTAAATTTTGCCACTCAAAAACATCATCATTAATAATTAAACGATCGCCAGCACCCGACAACAAGTCTGGAATATAAGGACTTGATCCTGTTGCAATCACAATTTTATCGGCCGTTAACTCAGTATGGTCATCAATCACCAAGGTATGATCGTCCTTAAACGTAACGAAGCCCCGTAGACGATGGTCAGGATTAAAGCTTTCGACAGACTCCACTACAAACCCAACAAAGCGATCCCGTTCACGTCTGACACGATCCATGACGGCTTTCCCATCAACCTCAACCTCACTCACTCTCACGCCAAATTGATCGGTATGACGGGCATGATGAGCAGATTCAGCGGCAGCAATTAGTAGTTTGCTCGGCATACATCCAACCCTTGCACATGTTGTACCATAGGGGCCACCTTCAATTAATGCGATGCTATTTGTATGAGCCAGCGCGGCACGGTAAGCGCCCATTCCTGCCGTTCCAGAACCAATAATTGCCACTTCAACATGTTGTTTATTCATTGCTTTATCTCTACTCTGGTGAATTGATTCTGTTCAGCACTCATCTTTTAGCCGTTATCCTACTTGCTATGCAGAAGCCTTTAATACGGCATCATTACGCTTTAAATACTGGATAATATCTCTAGACTCATATAACCAATGAATCGTTCCATTTTCATTTTCAATTTTTAGGCACGGTACTTGAGGTTTGCCACCGCCCTTAATTAACTCTTTTCGATATTCAGGCTCTTTCAAAATATCTCTTTGTTCAATTTTTGACCCTCCCATATACTTAATGGCCTCACGGGTGATACCGCAGAACGGACATGATTGGTAATGATACAAAGCTAAGTTTTTGATCGTTTGACTATTTGTCGCGTTGATTGATTGCTTGTTCATCATGACTCCATTAATTTGCGGTGTTTGCTATCTAGTTGATGAAAGCTATTATCAAGCGATTCAATAAAACAAAATATGATACTATCAAGCCAATTATTGTCATTTTGACGTGTCTAGATTAAAAACTAACTGATTCGAGGCAAATAATGGATGCTTTAGCAGACGTATTAAAGACCATTCGCTTACACGCCAGTACGTATTTCTGTCGTGACTTTAATACCCATTGGGGTATGGATATTGCTCACAGTAATAACGGTTCATTCCACATCATTGTTGAAGGTGAATGCTGGGTAAAAATAGAAAATAGAGATGAACCCATTCATATGGTCGCGGGTGATATTGTCGCCTTTCCTACCGGTGGCGCGCATTGGATTAGCGACCGACCTGAAACGAAACGTATATGTGGTGAAGCCGTCGCCAAGCAGATCATAAATGGCGAAAACCCTTTTAACGATGGAACGAACACAACCACCACTCAAACATTGCTTTGTGGTGCATTTGAATATGATTCATCCATTTCACATCCATTTTTACGCGACCTACCCTGCTTTATTCATATTCAAACAAATCAAAGCCAAGGGTTAACCTGGATGAAAGAACTTGTTTCGGTACTCTCCAGGGAGTCAAAGTACCCTAGCCCGGGGTCGAGTGTAGTCATTGACCGCTTAACAGAAGTACTTTTCATTCAAATACTCCGCCTTTATGTACAACGAGAACACGAAAAACTCGATTATATGAGCGCATTAAGTGACTCAAAAATTGGCCCTGCACTCAATCAAATTCACGCGGAAGAACATGCTGATTGGTCGGTTGAAAAGTTAGCAAATGAAGCAGCGCTATCACGCAGCGCTTTTACTGAACGCTTCATTAAACATGTCGGTGAGTCACCTAAAACCTACCTGATTAATTGGCGCATGCAAAAGGCTAAGTCAAAGTTAGAAAACTCAGAAGCCAACATGTATGAGATTGCGGAGTCGGCGGGTTATTCATCTGAAGCGGCGTTTAGTAAAGCCTTTAAGCAGTATTTTGATCGCACACCAGGCTCTGTTAGAAAGCGCCTGGTGGCTTAAATAAGCAAAACGAATAAGTCATCAAATATCGTTCGCAAGTTAGAGTCGATATTTATTCGCTAGTGATCGGCAAATGTCCTGTTTTGACGAGAATAACAGTTTCATTCTCTACAAAGGGGTGATGCTGACTCAGATGCGGACTACGCATCCAGGTATTCGTGGGGTAGCGCCCATGTTCATCACAAAACTCCCCAGACAACACCAGTATTTCTTCGCCACCAAAGTGTCGATGCGCCTGAAAAACCTCTTTAGCGGGCCACTTAACCAAAGCCACATGTTCATGCTCAAACTCATGAAGAGGCATCACCTGCAAGCCCCCAATACCTTGCCTCCATGACGCGGTGCTTGTATCAGTGCGAACAAACTGATCATCTTGCTCACTAAACTGATTTAGTTTCACAAAAATGGTGCATCCTTCTTTGCTAAATGGTGTGTGCTGACTGCCAGGAGGGTTTCGAATATAAGTGCCTGCACCATAGTCCCCCGTCTCATCAGAGAAGACGCCTTCCAATACAAAGATTTCTTCACCCATAGGATGTGGGTGTGCTGTAAAGCTCGCCCCTTTTTCATACTTCACAATACTGGTGACATGCCCTGGTTCTTCGTCAGAGCGGGCAAGCGGCTTACGAAGCACGCCAGCAGAAGGGCTATCAATCCAGGCCATTTGCGCTGCTTCAATCACTACTTGCTTACTAAAATCTAGGTTTAACATATAAGCTCCGCTCAGAAAATAATTTTCATTTTGACGTCAGCCCCCTACTGGGGTCAATTAGTTCCGGCCGGCCATCACACCACCATCGATATCCCAAATTGCACCGGTCACCCAACTGGCTTTGTCTGATAATAAGAATGTAATGGTTTCAGCTATTTCACTCGCTTGACCCACACGACCAATAGGATGAAAGTCGTTAAAGCCTTCAAGCGCTTCATCCACCTCTGCAGGATCAATAAAAGACTCATAAATAGGTGTTTTAACCACCGCAGGAGAAACCGCATTCACTCTAATTCCCGCTTCAGCTAACTCCATCGCCATGTGTTGCGTTAAAGCATGAAGTCCTGCTTTCGCCATTGAGTAAGCCGAAGAAGGCGTCGCTTTAATCGCTTGTTTGCCCCACATTGAGCCAACGTTCACAATACTTCCACCACGAACCTCACCACTAGACATATTATTGGCAACCGCTTGAGAAATTTGGAATATCGCCTTGTTTAAGCCCATGTAAATTTCATAGTCATCCATCGTATGCTCAACAAATGGCTTTGGACTAAAATAACCTGCCGCATTGACGAGATAACTAACCTTAGTGTTTTCATCATTAATAAAATCGAGTAACGTTTGAATACCTTCTGGCTGATAAAGGTCCGCTCGAATCGATGATGCTTTACCTATCAATGTTAATTCATTGATTGCACTCTCAAGCTTAGCTTCATTACGCCCAACTATCATCACCTCAACACCTTGAGCGGCTAACAGCTTCGCGCTTTCTAGCCCCATGCCGCTTGAACCACCAACAACTAATGCAACACCTGTATGATTAAAACTCATTTTTCATTCTCCAATATACTTCTAAATTAATTTTCTGGGTTTGTTTTCTTCAACTTGATGTCATAATCTTAAGCAGTCGCATGGCCTAAAAAAAGTAGGCACAATTTGGTTAGGTAGGTACAAACTGGTACATCTTTATGAAAACATTAGAAAATAAAATTTCAAGAAAATCATCACCAGAAAAGTCAGCACGCATGGTTGAAACAATTTATGGCTGTAAATGGTCGTTAACGGTGTATCAATTATTAGGTCAAGGCATTAATCGCCCCGGAGAAATGGTCAGAAATGTTGACGGTTTAAGTACCAAAGTACTGAATGCCTGTTTAAAGAAAAACACCGATTTTGGTATTGTTGAGCGCACGGCGTTTAATGAAATACCGCCCCGAGTTGAATACAAAGTCACCTCATTTGGAACCAAGTTCATCCGTATATTAGATGATCTTGAGAAGCTTCAAGACGAAATTAATGATAATTTTTAGGATAGGTTCTGATTCCAAATCCCCTATCCTGACCATCAGTTAAAAGAGTTACCCCGCATTTACATCTCAACCAAAGCGTTACACACGGTATAAGGACATTTTTACTTGGGTTATGCTTTTATCCGATGAAAGCAACTATCGTTTTTAGACCGATATGTAGATCGGTCCCATATTATTTTTTAAGTCCCCTAAACCAACAGAGTGTAAATGTCAGAAAAAATAAATCAGATTATCGCAGAGACAGGACTATTTAATCGCTCCCAACGAGGTTCATACATAGAAGCAACAAGGCACTCATGTAGGTTATGCCCATAGTAATTTTATGGTAAATCAGAGCAATTAATCTAGAACAAGGGGTAAGGAGAAAACGATACCTAAATAGGCTATTGACATCGAACAGGACGAAGCGCAAACTTATATACAAGCTTCAAAAGCAGCGTTTTAAGGAGTTCGCAACTCCAGTAATAATATATTTTTGAAGTGAGTAAGTTGAAAGCCTCGATCTATTTGTCGGGGCTTTTTTATGTATGAATAATTACTTCTCCTAATACTTGAAGCAGCTTCAATTCGTATATCTGAAGAATAAGCCAAAACACACACAAGCAAAAAGTAAATCCCAACAACACACGACAATGTCGGAATTCACTTCGTTCATCACCAACTACAAAAGCAGCTTAACTAAAAGCAATCTGGCTTTGTGAAGGCCGGTGACAGAATCCACTAGCTGTTAACAAACTTCTGCATTCACGAAGGTGCTTATTTTGGCGAACACCTCTTCTGATTTTAAAATTTTCCGATGCCCTAAGCCTTGGGTGACAAATAATTCTGAATCATTAAACACCGGTGCCAAACGTGTTGATTCACTGAGGGGTACTTCAATATCGTGTTCGTCATGAATTAAAAGTGCCGGTATCTCACATGCCTGAAGCAGCTCAGTTGCATCTAATTCACTTGCAGGAACACCAACATATCGACCAATAGATTCAATGAATTTATCGGTGGTGTTTTTGTTTAAGCCGACAAAGCCAGAAAAACGGCGTAGTACATTCTCAATGGAAGACGGACCTGAAATAAGCACTAATTTATCCGTAGTAACGCCTTTACCTACTGCAATGGATGCAGCGCCTGCCCCCATTGAATGCCCGATGATGGCATGAAAATGCCCTAGCTCTTGTTGTGCCAGTTTGACCGTTTCTGAGAATAAATAAGCATTTGATGTTTCACCTGATGAGTGTCCATGCCCGGGCATATCAACGGCAAAAACGGTATAACCTTGTTTCACGAGTCCTTTTACTAAGCCGTACATTTGGGTTGCTCGACTTTCCCATCCATGTACGAGCAGAATCTGTTTACCGTCGTCAGGCGCTACATCATTTGCCTTTGTATCCTTCGGCTCCGAACTCGGAGACCAGCTGATCGCACTTACCTGTTCAGATAAATTGAAGCGCGTACCAGCTTGTTCTGCGTCTTTCTCCCATGCCTTTATTTCGTAGCGATTTGGCCTCAGAAACTTGAGGCTTGCATTTTTTGCTGCCCAATTAGGCGCAATTACACTGCTGATACGGTTTGTTAATTTATAACCTTCTAAAGCGTAGTTCATTTTATTACTCCTAATTTCAAATTCTACCTGACGTAAGGTAGGTAAAGTAGCCAAAATTTTTTACCTTTTTTGGCACAAGTATTCGGTAATGATTGTGAGTGTACTTTCAAATATAACCTTATTATCCGAAATTCGACTCGTCACCAATGCGCCTTGAACACAAGCAAGCACCCACTGCGCAAGCGCTTCGACGCTCTTTGTATGGTCATTAAATACACCGCTATGTATGCCTTCAGTCAGTATTTCACTGACACCTTTCACTTGAGCATCTATCAACTTATTTACCTGGGCTTTAACCGGACTAGATAACTTACCCCACTCACCCGCGAAAGCGCCACCAGGGCATAATTTCTCGGTTGGGATGATGTGATAAAGATAAATATTGAGAAAATAATTTAACCGTTCAAGCGGGCTTTTAGATTTCCCCCTGACAAAACTTTCTTTCATTTCTGATGTTGCTCGCGCTAGCAACGCCACCGCCAAATCATCTTTGCTTTCAAAGTGGTAGTACAAGCTGCCTTTCTTGATGCCAATGCGGTTAGCCAGCTCCTGGAAGCTGACGCCACTAATTGATTGGCGTTGAACCATATCTTGTGCGACATCAAGAATCGCGGTACGAGTATCATTAGGTATTTTCATTCACCTACCTTACGTCAGGTAGAACACCTATGTCAACTTCTTCGCTTTATCCATATATATAGAGAGAGGTAGAGAGAAACTTGATAACCAATTCTATTGTCAACAACACGTTTACATTAATTCAATACCACCCCTATTTATCCACACTATGTAAATCAGGATACTGATCACATCAACAAAGCAAACGAGATAAGCAAATTTGCTGGCGCTAAGTTGAACGGGCTAATACTTATGAATGTTTTGAGAGTCGATATGAATAATATTGAAATATATACGAGACCAGGGTGTGGTTACTGTACTCATGCAAAACGCTTATTAACCAGTAAGGGCCTAGCATTTACAGAATACGATGTTTACGAATACCCAGAAAAGATAAGCGAAATGAAAAGTAGAACAAAGGGTCGAACTTACCCTCAACTCTTTATTAATGATCAAGCACTTGGCGGGTTTGAAAACCTACTGCAACTTGAAAAGCACAATCGCTTGTCTAACGAAATGAAGTCACTAACAGATTAACTTTTGAACTAACTTAAATTGGAGCAATACTATGTCAGCAATCAAATTATACCGTCACCCTCTTTCAGGCCACTCTCATCGTGTTGAGGCTCAACTTTCTCTTTTGGGATTAGATGCTGAAATCATCGACGTAGATTTAATGAAAGGTGCTCAGAAAAAGCCTGAATTTTTAAGCAAAAATTCATTTGGCCAAGTACCAGCATTAGATGATGGAGATGTGACTATCTCAGATTCAAACGCAATTTTGGTTTATTTAGCAACTAAATATGATACCGGTCGAACTTGGTACCCAAGCGATCTAGCTGAGCAAGCAGAAGTTCAGCGCTTTTTATCTGTCGCGGCAGGAAAAATTGCTTTTGGTCCGGCTGCCGCTCGTTTGGTGAATGTTTTTGGTGCTGGTTTAGATCACAAAGCAGCCATTGATACTTCTCATGGAATATTAGCATTACTTGAAGCACATCTAGAAGGACGTAATTGGTTGGCGACAAATAACCCGACCATTGCTGACACTGCAAATTTTGCCTATATCGCTCATGCTCCAGAAGGTGACGTATCACTTGAAGCCTATCCAAATGTGCGGGCTTGGATCAAACGATTCGAGTCACTTAAAGGTTTTGTCGCTTTTACTGCCACTGCTGTCGGTCTATCTGCTTAAACTGTGCTTAATAAGTGAGTAAATGCATATTTGTCTAGCGATTCAAATAGCGTCGCTAGGCATTCATACTAAATTAATGTGAGGAAATAACCATGTACACAGAAATTCAAACACTTGCGGCAATCGGTGGGTTTTTACTCTTACTGACCTTGATTCAAGGTACCCGAAATGTACTAGTCCTTGGGCTATCCACTACGGCAGGTAATCAACATGATATATCCCCGTGGACCGGTGCCAATGACCGGTTAAACCGGGCCATTCGTAATTTAATTGAAGCCATTACGATATTTGCCCCCATTGCCATTGCCGTTCATGTTCTGGGCTTAAATAATGATACAACCGCTCTAGGTGCCCAAATATTCTTCATTGCGAGGATAATACATTCAATCGTATATGTGATTGGTTTACCATGGGTACGTACAACAGCCTGGACCGCAGGTGTGATAGGCATTGTGATGGTTGGATCTGCTCTAATCGCTTAAGCACTGCAATTTCTCAGTATCTTCTAAGGTTTGCATTACCACGGGAAGATGCTGTTAATTATTTTTTAAAAGATAAGAGGTTAATATGAAACGTGTATTAATGCTTCTGGCAAACGGCGTTGAGCCCCTAGAAATGGCAGCTTTTACAGATGTTATGGGCTGGGCCTCTTTGATCGGTAAAGAAGAGGTTGAGTTAGTTGATGTGGGATTAACACCCAATATCAAAACGACCTTTGGTTTACAATTTACACCAAACACTTTATTAAGTAATGTCATTTTTGATGGCTCCCTTGATACTTTTCTTGATGGCTTTGATGCACTCGCTATTCCGGGCGGGTTTGAACCTTCAGGTTTTTACGATGAAGCCTTAAGCAAACCCTTTTTAGATGTTATTCGCCATTTTTCAAAACAAAATAAAGTGATTGCCAGCGTATGTGTTTCATCCATATGTCTTGGTGAGGCCGGTGTACTAAAGGGTAAAAATGCAACGACTTATCACCAGATTGGTGGAAAGCGAAAGCGACAATTAGAAGACACTGGGGCTAATTTTGTCGATCAACCGGTCGTTATCGACGGCAACTTTATTACTTCGACAGGCCCAGGCACAGCTTTAGAAGTTGCCTTTACGTTATTGGAGCGCCTGACAGACAAAGAAAATGCAGGAAATTTACGTTTAAGAATGCGTGTGCCGACGCCGAGCAAAGAATGGTATACCAGCGCGCAAGTGTAGCTCAAAGCTAGTTTAGCTCCTATAAAAGGCTCGTTCGAATCAACGTCTAAGCCCTTATGAGAGTCTGATTAGATGATTTATTTTACTTAAACTCATCCATTAAAAAATCAATAAAGCATCTGACCTTTTTCGATAAATACCGACGATGCGGATAAATAGCGAACAAGCCAAACTCGAGTGTTTTATAACCGGGTAGGATTTCCTTCAGTACCCCTTCCTGAAGTTCCGATTCAACAATAAAACGGGGAATCATACCTATTCCTCCACCTGCCATCGCGATTTCCTTAACAGCTCTGGGGCTATTGACGGCCACTTTTGAACTGACTTCGATGGAGGTTGTTTGACCTTCAGGGTCAACAATCGGCCACTGCTTTCCAATTCTAAAATTGCTATCAATAATACAGGTATGTTTAGAAATATCTTCGGCGCTTAATGGCTCACCTTGTTGAGTAATATATTCAGGTGAAGCACATAATGTTAGCGGTAACGTTTTTATATGCCTTGCAATCAAACTTGAGTCATCGACACCACCAATGCGAATAACGACATCGATACCTTCTTCTAGCATATCAATCATGCGGTCAGATAATTGTAGGTCTAGACTGAGATCTGGATAAGCTTCCAGAAATTTAGGAATTAAAGGTGAAAGACTCATTTCACCAAACGTTTGCGGCACACTGACTCTCAATAAGCCACGTGGGGCAGATTGAGCACCGGTTACGTTGTCGACCATCACTGAAAACTCTTCCAGCAAAGGTACTGCTTGATCGTAATACCGCTGGCCTTCTTCGGTTAAAGAAAGACGTCGCGTTGAGCGATTAAATAAACGAACACCTAATCGGCTTTCAACTTCACCCACGTATTTACTCACCAACGCTTTTGAAATGCCTTGGCGCTCACCCGCAGCCGTAAACGAACCCGTTTCAACCGCTGCTATTATTGTTTTCATGCCATCTAAAGTATCCATACTTTCAACATAACATTGACAATAATTCAATGATAGCCCTATTTATACTTCTACCGATAAGTTAGATACTAATCATATCGCATCAATTGCACATACTGTATCGAAATTAATTGAACTTTTAAGTAGTCAAAGTAAACAAACTAACCATACTTAAATTTGTTAAAACTGAACTCATTGGAGATCTGGCATGACTGAAAAAACTTCCCCTTTACACTCTTCACCTTTTCATCGGGGCGAACAAGCGATTCAGAGTCGTTTCGGTGTGAGAGATAGAATGGAGCGTTTTGGTAGTCGGGTAATACGTGATCACATGCCGGAGCAGCACCAAGAATTTTACTCACAACTCCCCTTTATTTTTACAGGTCATGCCGATAAAGACGGCTGGCCTTGGGCCTCTATTTTATTTAACAAACCGGGATTTATTAACTCGCCCAACCCTAAGACACTTAATATTCAGACTAAACCCGTATCGGGAGACCCTTTAGTCGAAACTTTAAAAGAGTGGTCTTTAGAAAAAGAAAGCTTAGAAAATGATATTCGTTTGGGTGTGCTTGGAATCGAATTAACGTCCAGACGACGCAATCGATTAGCCGCACATGTCATCAACCATTCAGATGACGGTATTCGTCTAGAGATTGATCAAGCTTTTGGCAATTGCCCACAATATATTCAAACACGTAATTTGGAAATGCTGGACCCAAGTACTTTGCCCCAAACAAACGTTAAAAATATTCAAATTTTCGATGATGAAGCTCAAGCATTAATCAGCAATAGTGATACTTTTTTTGTCGCGAGTCACATCGAAAGTGATGATCAAAATGAAAATTCCAACGCCAGCGAAGGAGCCGATGTATCGCACCGTGGCGGCCAGCCAGGTTTTGTTCGCGTCGACAATGAGCATACCCTCACCATACCTGACTACTTAGGTAATAATCACTTTAATACCTTAGGTAATTTTGCTGAAAATTCAAAAGCGGGCCTGCTCTTTATTGACTTCGAATCAGGCCATATTTTGACCCTCACTGGCACTGTTGAAATCATTTGGGACAGCCCGGAAACTAAACACTTTGAAGGCGCTGAACGGCTGTGGAAATTTCATATCGATCATGGCCGTTGGATACATCACGGCTTACCACTTCGCTGGAAGTTAGATGAATACTCACCCAATAGTTTACTAACAGGTACTTGGGACGAAGCAAATAAAATGGCTCATGCGGAAGCACATCAAGATGAGTGGCTACCTTATGAAATTGCTGAAGTAATCGAAGAAAGTAGCCTCATTAAGTCTTTTTATTTGAAGGCGAAAGATCATCAAGCCTTAAAGTTTTTACCCGGGCAGTTTCTCACCATCAAAGCCAACATCAATGGTAAAGAGCTGATCCGAAACTATTCACTGTCAAGCGCGCCCGCTGATTCGCTTTACCGTATCAGTGTTAAACGCGAACTATCTCAAAACTCGAAATTTCCTGATGGCGTATTTTCGAATCATATTCATCAGCAATTCAAAGTGGGCGATACCCTATACGCGAAAGCTCCACGCGGTGGATTTACCTTCAATGTAGAAAGCCAAAGACCAGCGGTACTGCTTGCGGGAGGTGTCGGCATAACCCCGATGATTTCGATGGCACGCCATGCCTTAAACGAATTAATTCGCACCCGCTCAGGTGAATCGCTGACCTTTATCGGCGCGGCAAAAGATCATCACCAACGTGCATTTTTTGACGAATTTAACGATTTAGAGAAAGCTTCTTCAGGTCAAATCAGAGCATTTTGGACACTCAGTGACATCGGCCCAACACTCAAACCAGGCAGAGACTTCCATAACAAGGGCCGTATTTCAGCAGAACTACTGCAAGCTATTTTGCCAATTGATGATTACGATTTTTACCTTTGTGGCCCCGCTGGCTTCATGCAGTCAACGTATGACCTATTACGAAAATTAGGTGTTAGTAATGCCCGAATTCAAGCAGAAGAGTTTGGCCCAGCCTCACTCCAACGCGATGCAGATCATGCTACCGAAGCGTTTAAGCCTGGCCCAGTTGCAACGGAAGCGGTGATTGAATTCACCGAGTCTAAGGTTGAACAATCTTGGTCTGAAGGTGATGGTAACTTACTTGATTTTGCAGAAGCTCATGGCTTTACACCAGAGTTCGGCTGCCGGAGTGGTCAATGCGGCGCTTGTAAGACTAAACTGGTTTCTGGAAAAGTGGCCTACCAGACGGAACATCCATCCACTGTCGCGGATGATGAAGTCTTACTATGCTGCGCCGTACCAGCAGCCGTTGAAGGTGAAACGATCGTGAAACTTAGTTTAAAGCTCTAAATATCTTCTTTTGATACAATGGGCTTAGTCTGTAAAAATTAAGACTATTGCCCTGGGTTCGTCACAAATTTATTCGGTTTTTGGTTAATTACATAATCCAAAAATACTTCACGATATTTTTTATTTTTACCATACCACCGCTCAACGGTGGCAAGTTGTTTCATGAGCATTTCATTGGTAATAATTTTATTTATATTCGCCATTACCTTTTTACCAAAAGGCGTTTTTGAACAATGCGAATGCAGGCTCGAATACATTGGAATTTCTTCAATATTATAAAACTGGTATTTATTAGGCAGCTCTTTTAATTCAGCATCATAAATGGATTGTGCAGAGTAAGCGAAAAAATAGTCCAAACGGTTTCGATCCAGCATGGCGAGATTAAATTCGACCTCTCCTCTTGATGAAAAGTAGATATTTTCTTTGCCACGGTATTGTTCAAGCAATTCATTCACCTTTTTGGAATAACTCATTTCTTCCAAATACCCCAAGGTAAGATTCGGCTTCGTCAAAAGCTTCGCTAACGATAAGGTATTGCCAGGTTTTCCAAACAAGTGTTGCTTGGATTTTAAAGTCAGAATCCCCGTTCCTGGCCCTAGTGAAACTGCCCGGCTATGCACACGATAGTCTTTGCTTCCTGGCACAATCCAAGCCCATGCAACACATACGTTTTCCTCTCGTATTAACAGATTATATCGTCGTGCATTGCTGATAATATTTTCGTGGTTGTATTGAGGTAATTTATCTTGCAAGCCCTTATTAAAAGAGTCACCCAAACCCTGCCCTACAAACGGCCCTTTAGTCAAAAAGTTAGGTGTTTGTTCCCAGGTCAGCCAACGTATCGTTGGTTTTTCCTGCGCGAAGGCAGCAGCTGAAAAAAAAGCCAACGCTACAAGAAGGCACGATATTATGAATCGCAATAGACACATCCTATTAATAAGCTTACAAACAATATGAATACATATTAGTTCAAACGAATAGACGTGCCAATAGACACAAAATATGCTTAAAATAGTATGACCTATTAATACAAAACTTCTGCTCGCTTTATTAAACGTTATGGTGTCAAATTCTAGAAAGGTTGCCAGCACACCTTACAACACATGAAAAACAATACTGATCGAAAATAAATCTCTAGGAGTAAAGCAGTGAAAATTTTAAACAATAAAATAGCCATGGTCACTGGCGCTTCAGAAGGTATTGGCCGCGGTATCGCTGGGGCGCTCGCGCAAGAAGGCGTTAAAGTAGCCATTATTGCTCGATCTCAAGAGAAACTAGAGGCGACGGCAAAAGAACTGGGGGACAATGTATTCCCTTTTTCGGCTGATTTAATGAATCCTGAGTCAGTACGTAACGTCGTTAAAAAAATTGAAACTGAACTCGGTAATGTGGATATTTTGGTTAACAACGTGGGGGGTGGTACGTTCAAGCCAATGGATATGCAGAGCGATTGGGAAGCTGATTTACCCGTGCAAATTCCGATGGCTGCAGCGGTCGCGGCCTGCCATGCCGTTATTCCAAGTATGGTTAAACGAAAGTCTGGGCATTTGGTTAATTTAACCAGCCCGGCGGGTTATGTACCGTTCCCTTACATGATGCCTTATGTGGCATCTCGGCATGCTATGGTGGGTTTGTCTTTATCATTGCACGGCGAATTAAAAGAGCATGGTGTTGGTTCTACCCTGTTTTGCCCCTCTCAGGTTAATACCGGTTATTTCGACCATAATGATGCCGATATGGGCTGGTACCCTCGTGTATCTAGGGTGTTTCCGATTTTAGAGCCCGAGCAAGTCGGTGAGCAGGTCGTCAAAGCGATTAAAGGTAATAAACGAGAGGTTATTTACCCCTTCAGCTTATGGGCATTCTTACGTTTCTATCAAAAACTACCCACATTATCGGTACTATTTTTGAAATTATTTGGTTTATGGCGGCCGCTTGCTCGTCGCAAAGAGACCAAAACCCACTAAATGGTAGCTTGGGGTGAGCAACGCAAACTCCAAGTACGCACCATAAATGCCACTACTATATTTTTGCTTTACCCGACATAAATGCTTGAAGCGCTTCGCCCATCTTTTTATGTACCATATTCACGGCTTTTAAAGGACGAATCATCACTTTAAAATCGGTAATTTTATTGTCTTCATTCCAATAAATCATGTCGACGCCATTAACAAAAATGCCATCCATTTCTGTTTCAAACTCTAACATCGCAAAGTCTTCATCATAGACTTCTCGTACATACTTGAACTTATCATTACCAATGGTCTGCATGGCACCAGCCAAATACATTTTAGTAATAGCTTTTCCTTCTTGTACGGTATGCACAACAGGCGAATGCATCCGAGCATCATCTGCGAGAATCTCATCTAATATTTTGATATTTTTTGTGTCGACAAGTTCGTGCCATTTTTCGATTACAGTTGGAATCACGTTACAACCTCTTATATGAATATGTAAGCATATACTTTTAACATGATGCGAGACGCTAAGGAATAGGTGCATGTCCTTTTGGTTAGTTTAATGGCTCTTATCTACTAATGAACATATACCCTTTAATTTCATGTTATAAAAATGTAGTCTCATCGGTAATATAAATACAGGATGCATTAGCTTACAAAGGAGCTGGATATTTTGGGTGAGGCGACAGTCGAAAGATTAGACAATGGCATAGTGAGCGTTATCTACCCTAAAAAAGGGCATATAACCTTAGACATGTTTCACAACATTTATGCTCAGATACGCAATTTAGCAAGTGAACCTGTACCGATTATGATTATAGGCCAACGTGTACACTATGTTGAATATGGGGCTTTAGAATTAACCACAACACCTGAAGTGGCCGCTATGGTCTCAGCCCAAGCAGTTGTGACGAAAACACGATTAGAATGTTTATTAGGTAAGCTATATCTAAAAACCCACCGTACAAAATACCCATCTCGTTGCTTTATATCTGAAGATGAAGCACAACAGTGGCTGTTAAATGAATCTGAAGCACGTACTTTATGATAAGAGACGCTAGGATGTCGGTGCATGTCCTTTCAAATAATTTAATAACCAATAACAACCAATAATCGCCTTCTAACTCCTTTCATTCAGTTACATTTAAGCAAAACCATTTATCCCCTCGCAATACCATATAAAAGCCTGCCTCACCCTTTACAGTACAATTTTTATACTACACTTACATATCTAGAAGTTATTGCTTTGATTTATTTCGAATAAGCAGGTCTATGCATGCCGATAGCAAAACGCCTCATAATAATATGCTTCATCACCTTTATTAGTGCATATTCTAATGCCCAGCAATGCCATCAAATCCAAGTCAATGGTGGCTCTAGTTGGTTTCCTTTTTTTTATCGAGGTGGTTATCAAGAGTACGGTATCATCGGTGATATCGTTATAGAGGCGTCAAAAAGGCTGAAAATCCAGCCTATCATCATTGACCCAACCCCATGGAAACGCACACTTTTAATGCTGAAACACGGCAGTATTGATGTCATCGCTGGTGCAATAAAAACCCAAGAAAGAGCAAGCGAATTCCAGTTTTCAGATACATTAATTACAACTCAATTGAGAATTATCGTTAGGAAAGGCAAAGAGTTTGCGTTCAAATCAATAAAAGATTTGAAAGGGCGCGAAGGGCTCAAGATTCGCGGACATAGTTTAGGCACTGCTCATGATGATTATGCGCACAAAAAATTAATTATCAAAGAAGTGCATAATATCTCTTCGGTCTTGAAGATGCTGATCGCTAACCGAGCAGACTATGGCATTTACGAAATTCAAGGAGCCCAACATACAATCAAACGTTTAAATTTTAGTAAACAACTCACCATCCTTAAACACGTATTGAGTGAGGAACCTTTATTTGTCATTTTTTCAAAAAACTCTAAGTGTTCAGGTAAAGCGAATCGATTCTTCAAAACATTCAATGACATGAAGAAAGATGGATCAATTCAGCGAATACAAGAACGCTATCTTCAAGTTTCGAACGCTGTGGCAGGTATTGAAAATGAATAAAACCATGGAATTCATTATTTTTTATGCGGCGTGTCTTTCCTTATTCGTTTGGTTAAATATATCGTTCGCAGATGAACAATTTGATGGTCACTTAGAGCAAATCAGTAGCACCGCCTCAATTAGTGCATCCAAGCACCAAGAAGATCTATTTGATACGCCTATCTCCATGAGTGTCATTACTGGAGAGCAGATTAAATCGGCTGGCGCACTCAGTATTCCAGAAGCACTAAAATTAGTGCCTGGAGTTTTAGTCAGGGAGTTATCTAACGGTTTATATGAAGTACATATTCGAGGGTTTGAAAATGTGCCGCAATTTGAGGCAACAACAAGTTTGGGTAACCAGTCTTCACTCATTATGATTGATAACCGCCCAATCTATAGCTACTTTAATGGCGGTACATTTTGGGAAAACCTACCCATAGGTATCGATGATATAGCGCAAATTGAAGTAATACGTGGTGCCAGTAGCGCGCTTTATGGTGCAAATGCGATGACCGGCGTTATTCATATCATAACTAAGCGGCCGTCATCAGGCCAACAAGGTGGCGAAATGAATCTCAGCGTGGGAAGTAGTAAAACCAAAGTAGCTCATTTATCAACCCATACGTCCCTTGGTAATCATCAGCTACGTTTTAGTGGGTTGTATGACCAACGCAATCGATACCAATCCACTTATTATAGTTATTCAAAAGACAAATACGTAGAGTTAAATGATATCAATAGCGAACGGGATATTCCTTATGTTATTCAAGACCCAAAAGAAGCAAAGGATCAAACCGCTTTTCAAGTTAGCCTTAATAATGACTCTAGGTCAGAAGTTGCTTATGACATTAGTTTGAGCCACCAAGAGACCACATCACACAAAGAGTATTTAGGTATTCGCACTACGCCGCTTCATGAAGCAACTATAAAAAATTCGGCAATTAATACGCAGGTTAATATGCGTAATTTTTATTTCCGGCTTTCACATGCAAAAGGCGAGACTCGTTTTCCTGCCGTTACTTCTTTTAGTTTTGATGAAAAGGTTACTCAAAGTTCCATTGAGTATGAATACAGTTTACCTAAATGGCGCATACGCCCTGGCTTAGCTTATGACGAAATTGACTACGATGCAGGGTTTGTTGGAGGAAAACAAAACCTACGTAATAAAGCCGCGATGCTACGCGCAGATTATCAAGCGAGTTCTAGACTTCGCCTAATCGCAGCTTTACGACATGATGAATACAATGTTCCTTCGGACAAGTACCTTAGTTATCAGTTATTAAGTACTTACAAATTACAAATGGATACCGTGCTGCGGCTAGGCATAGAGAAAGCGCACCGTTCGCCTTTCATTACCGAACGATTTGTAAATATTGGCATCAGCGACCCAAACTTCCCTGGGTTTCGATCAGATTTTATCGGTGATAAACAAATGGATTTAACCACGATCAACACGGTGGAACTGGGTATCCGCCATCAATTTAGTTTTAACAACTGGATAGATGTAGAAGTGTTTCATAACCAAATAGAGGATTATGTAAATCCTATTAATACAGGTATAACCATTGATGGTCCTCTTAAAGTTATAACAAACCAGTTCCAAGTTTTACCCACACGCGCTGAACAAACCGGCCTCACCTTTGACTGGGGATACGAAGCATTGAACTGGGATATTAATGCCTTTTTAACCGTTCAAAAAACAATAATTAAAGATCAATTTACCAACCTTACTTCACCACTGACGCTAATGGAAACAAATAGCAAAGCTACACCCACAACTTATGGTGGCTTCAATACAAATTGGCGCCCCAGTTCAAAGTGGAGCCTCAATAGCAATTTATACTATATGCAGGATCATGAGGTTAAGCTACAACAACCAGAATCAAATCAGAATTTTCAAAACTGGTTTACGCTCAATTTGAGAATGACTCACCATTTATCAAAATTAGTCGACTTACATTTAGGCCTTAAAAATTTAAGCAATCGCACTCAAAGCCAGTATTTTAGAGCGGATATCATAGAGCCAATTTTATTGTTTGGCGTAGATATGCGCTTTTCTAACTAATGATTTCTATAATTTAGACCAGACATCAAAGTAGTGCTGTGCGCTTTTAAGCATTAAAAGGCATCTAATCACTTACTGTCTTGAGATAGACAGCTCTTTTTTACACGTAGCATGAACAAGCCCTTGTTTATCCACTAAGTCGATTTCATAATTTCTCATTAGTTTTTGCGAATTAATTAAATCTTTTTGAATCCCTTCAAGTTCTTTCTGACTGATACGAAACTGTGCAAATAGCGTTGTTTTCGCGGGTCGTTTAAAGTGAATGGACGCTGTTCGATCGATTACTCGATATTGTCGACCCAAAATTTTATATAACATCACGCCATATATTGGATCTAAGGCCGCATATAAGCCACCGCCCCATGTGATGCCCATATGGTTTCTGGTTTTCCAATTACTTGGGATTTTTACATGTACTTCATGAAAATCAGATGCAACGTAAGTAACACGCGCCCCTGTTCGACGGTATGCCGGAAATAGGTTTCCTCCCCACCGCCACACGCGAGACTCTAATGATTCTTTCATGGATATAGCCATAACTTTACGCTCCAATTTTTATTGAATTTCTAAAATTATTTTTCCCTTAGCACGTAAACTTCTACTATGGTCATGCGCTTGACTTGCTTGCTGGAGGGGAAAAACTTGATCAATAATTGGTTTCACTCTGCCAGCTGAAATCAACTTTGCCACCTCTGCAAGGTCACGGCTACTTGACTTAACCATCACTACTTTTGATTTTTTGGTGGCTTCAAACAAGAGTGACTTAATGCTTGTTGTGGCCATTGATTTCAGATTTTTAGGGCTAGGTATCGTCGAAACATACGTCCCTCCATTAGTCAGTATGGACGCGCACTTATTTAAGTTGTGTCGACCAATCGTATCGAAAATAATATCGTAGCGACTCCCCTCTTTTAGGAAGTCCTGCTGGTGATAATCAATGACCTTTATTGCACCTAAGCCGGTGACTAGCTCTGCATTCTTCTCACTACACACAGCCGTGACTTCGCCCCCTAGAGCCTTAGCGATTTGTACACCATAACTTCCCACGCCGCCTGATGCACCGATCACCAGAACCTTCATGCCCTCTTTAATTCCGGCTTTATCCACAAGAGCTTGCCAAGCTGTTAGCGAGCATAACGGAACCCCTGCCGCTTCGTTATAAGAAATATTATTCGGAATATTTGTCACCTTTTTTGCAAGTGCAACGACCTCACTGGCATACGTAGCCAATCCTTCTGAGGGATTTTTCATGCCAAATACTTTATCGCCAATTTCATAGCCTTTTACGTTTTTACCTATTTCTGAGACTTCCCCTGCAAAGTCACTGCCTAGAATTAATGGGAACTTAGGCACTAAAAACTGTAACTGATATCGGCCACTTCTAATCAACCAATCACGGGGATTCACACTAGAGGCATGATTTTTGACACGTATCTCGTTTGCATTAATTGCTGGACTGACTTGTTCTCCATATTGTAAAACATCACTTTTGCCATACTTTGTTTGGTAAATAGCTTTCATATTTTTATCGCCTTTATAATTCGTATAATTGCATTTAAACCAATCATATGGTTCGTCAACGAACTATATGATTAAAACTATGCGAGTATTAGTAGTTCCTTAACGCCTTCGATATTAAATACGTCAACTGCTGCTGTTCGTCTTCAGAAAAACCTTTATATACTCTGCCATTCACATTCTCTGATAGTACTTTAAAGTCTTCTTTATGCGCCAAACTTTTTGGTGTAAGTCGAACCAACTTCACTCTTTGATCTTCTGAAGAAACTGTCTTTTCAACATAATCCAGACGAATCAGCTTATCCACTAACTCTGTTGTTGATGATTTTTTTTTATTAATTCTTATAGATAAATCTTTAAGTGACAACGCTTGCTCACGGTATAGTGTGATGAGTATGGCGCCATGCGAGGGCGCTAAGCCAATCATGCCTAGTCGTTTAAGCTCACTCGTGACGTGCTCATAAGCGTAGTCTCTTAACTGAGCAGCTAAAAATACAATACCGTTTGTTCTTGGCGTCATGAGATTACCTATTTAGACCATACTTTATGAGTCGACAATATAATAGTAGTTCGCTAACGAACTAAAATCAAGTCTTAAGTTTCAACCAACCACTCCTCACCAATGCCGATAAATAAAGCTACAGATAAATTTTACGCATTTTCAAACTCTACTCGAATACCAAGATGAAATACTTGAAACGCAATATGGCACAAAATAAGTGACTACTAATTTAAGATAATCGACAGGTATGCGACCAAGCAGTCCATCAAATTGATTAATCATATTTAAAACACTGCCCACAACAAAAGCTACGACAAACCACTTCCAATGTAGGAAGTGGTTTATCAATACTGACTGCTTAAAGCTCAAGTGACGGACCAAAGGTTTCATAATGTAGCTGTTCAGCATTAAAACCTAAGCTTTTGAACAGTTGATTGACGGCACTCATGAAAGGCTTAGGACCACAAAAATAAATATCTGTTTGACCATCAATGCTAAAATTACTACCGTTCAACCATTTTTGCACAACCGCTTCATTTAAATAACCTAAATGATCAGCGCCATCACCTGCCTCTAATGAGATTTTGTAGTTGATATTTTCTTTCACTGCTAACTCAGCTAATTCTTCTTTCAGTATGATATTTTCCTGGTTTCTAGCGCATTGAATAAATAATAAATCTTCACCTCGCACCTCTTTTTTGAGCGCATCATATAAAAGACTAATCATAGGCGTAACACCCACACCACCCGAAATAAGTACATGTTTCCTGGCGTCCGAATTAAGGGTAAATACACCCGTTGGCGCTTGTAATAACACTTTGTCTCCCGCTTCACTTTGATGCAAATGATTCGAGACCAAGCCGCTAAACTCTGCTTTTGTCGAAATACGTAAGAACGGTTCATCACCCTTTCCCGATAATGAGTATTGACGAATTTCATCAAATTCGGAATCTTCAGGATTTACTTTTAAACCAATATATTGACCACCGGAGTAGGTTGGAATACTTTTTCCATCTGTAGGTTTTAGATAAAAAGATTTCACCTCTGGAGTTTCTGTCACCACCTTATCAATTTCAAACTCTCTAAATCCTCTCCATCCGCCTTCTGCTTCTTCATTTGTTTTGTAGATATTTTCTTCGGTATTAATAAATATGTTTGCTAGTAAATCGTACGCTTCTTCCCATGCTAATAGTGCAGGATGGCCATCCGGTAGGTTCAATACATTCTGAATAGCCGCTAATAAATTCTCCCCTACGACTGGATATTGTTCTGGCTTAATTCCAAGACTCACATGTTTGTGTGCGATCCGCTCAACGACGGGTATCAAAACTTCTATGTTGTCTAGATTATTCGCATAAGCAAGTACGGCATCAGCCAGTGCACGGGGCTGCTCTCCTCTTTTTTGATTCACTTGATTAAAAACATTTTTAAGCTCTGGGTGTAATTCAAATAAACGCTTATAAAAGTACTGTGTAATGGCTTCGCCATGCTCTGCTAATAGAGTAGTCGTTGATTTAACCGTATCGATTGTTTGCTGACTTAACATAAATAACTCCTAGTATGGTTCAAAACTTAAAGGTTCATTTCATATGCATCTTTAATAAGATACATCTTACATGTATCTTTTTGGAATGCAAGAACTTATACTGAATTAAGCAAGCACTCAGCTAAACAAATATATATACATGAGGAATATCCGATGCAATTGACCAAGCACACCGACTATGCTTTTCGCATCTTAATTTTTTTAGCCACACTGGAGAAAGACAAACTCACCACAATCAAGCAATTGACAGAAAGCTTCGATATATCAAAAAGTCATACGATGAAAATAGTGAATAAACTGGTGCATCAAAACTGGGTCAAAGCGACGAGAGGGAAAAATGGCGGTATACAACTGGGTATTGCAGCAAGTGAAATATCACTTAAAGAAGTGGTTGTACTCATGGAACAAACGCTTGAACCAGTAAACTGCGATAAGCCTTTGTGCGCTTTAAAAACAGCATGCCAACTAAAAGGTATTTTACTGCAATCTCAGGAGCAGTATTTGTCGCATTTAGGGAAATTTACTATTGGGGATTTGGTCAATAGCAAAACGATTGATGTGATTCGTTTAATTTCTTAGTTGGCACGACAACTTGCAGTGATCACGTCACAATCGTCTACGTAAGTATTTTTTATATTTAAAATTTTATCTAAATTTTCGATAAACAACACAATCAGGTTTGGGTCAAAGTGGTGCCCGGCTCCTTGCTCCAAGTGCTCCACAGCCTGACTTACCGTCCAAGCTTCTTTATATGGCCTTACCGTTGTTAGTGCATCAAATACATCGGCAATTGCTGTAATTCGAGCTTCAATAGGAATCGATTCTCCAGCAAGCCCTGAAGGATATCCGGCACCATCCCAGCGTTCATGATGTGATAATGCAATGGTTGACGCCATACTCACCAACATTGATGAGCGTGAAGACAATATATCGGCACCAATTTTACTATGGCCATCCATTATTTTGCGTTCAGCATCATCAAGCGAGCCCGACTTTAATAAAATTGAATCTGGAATCGCTATTTTTCCTAAATCATGTAACGGAGCGGCTTTCTCGATCAAATAACAAATTTCTGGAACTAGACCGTACACTTCAGCAAGAATTCTGGCATATTGCCCGACCCTCAAGACATGTTTCCCTGTATCTTTATCCTTAAACTCAGCAATTAGTGCCATACTTTTAATTAAGAACTGATTCGCTTCAGATAATTCTAGCGTCCGCGCCTCTATCTTTTTTTCTAATACTGCGACCGTATTAATTTTAGATTTAAATGCAGTGTGCGCCACTAATAAATTTCTGACTCGCAATACTGCTTCAACTTCATCAATAGGCTTATTAATAAAATCCTGGGCACCTGACTGAAGTGCTCGATTTCGAGTTTCTACTTTTTGCGAGCCGGTCACAATCAAAATTGTAGGCCTATTTTTAAGTGAAGAATTTTCAATACATTCCATCACTCCAAAGCCATCTAGAATAGGCATTTCAATATCCAACACCAAGAGATCAAAATCTGATTCTTGAAGCATTGGCACTACTTTTTCAGGGTCTGTAATACCAGTAACACAATCAAACCCCTCTGATACCAGCAAAGCTCGTAGCATCATGATGTTAGATACTGAGTCATCACAAATAAGAATATTCGATTGAAAAATGTCGTCCATATACCTTCTCTTTTTCCCGTGAATTCTGAGTCAATTAAAACACAGAAGAAATAGGATAAATTAAACGAACGACTTCAATACACACCATTATAAAAAAACATCATCGTGTTAGCATTACTCAAATTAGGTTGGTGCTAACAAATAAAAAGGCAGTATTTTGAATAGCCGTACGTCTAAAAATTAGGTTCATAGGTTGAAGTATAGCTGGTCTTTTCGGCCATTCTAGTTATTAACTAGAGTAATTCGAACTGAAATCAAGACTATGAGTCGACTCTATGTACGGCATCTTTATAGCGTTTGGTATTTCTTGCCAAAACCCATTCGGTAAGTTTTCTTTTTAGCCCTTTCTGCTTCCATGGCGCGTATTGTGCTTCTGCGCCTTGTGCTAGCTTAGATTCATGTATGTAGCTACCAGTACTGTAATACTTCCTAAAATTCATTATGAGAGGGTGCCATTTATCAGGGTCAACATGAGGTTTGCTCGGATCTTTTAATATTAATTCATCAAGATGTACTTTCTCGATACTCAGTTCAAATGCAACTGATGGGACTGCCATCTTGGGATCGTGCTCACCAAAGGGCATCTTGTTTACGATCCTAGCTTCAAGCTGAACAGGACATTCTTCTATACGAGGGGGTTTAACCGTTATTGATTTTTGTTCAGTTAAGCCAGCCACCAAAAACTTATTGGCTTCGTACTTATACCCCAACGCTTTTTTGTGTAGCGGTAGCTTCTGGCGCCCTGTGGTTTTTGCTATCCGATTAACCGATTCCACTTGTTTATCAGACGCCATATTCAATACACACTCACCAGTGCGCAATAAATTCTCAGTGGTTTTAGAAGAGGCATCCATGCCAATCATACAACTCCACGATAACCACCAGATTGATGAAATAGGAGCAACGTTTGCCGATCCATCCTCATTGAGGGTTGTGACTAATACCACTGGCGTACCAAAATATAAAATCGCGGGTTCAAGATCTTTATGCATATTCATTTCCTTCATCATTTAAGTGTTGAAAGAATTATGCTGAGCTTACTAAAATGAAACGACCCGATTCTTGCTGTTTTTAGTTTTTTACGTCTTTTAAGTAATCAGTTCCATTTTATTAAATAAAATATATTTTGCTCACAAGATTGCGCTTTAATAGTAGAACACTAAATAAAGCAAAGTACTCTAGATCCGTTTAGCGAAACGACTACGATAAACCGAAAGTGTAAGACCTGTATGCTGTTTAAATAAACGCCTAAAGGAACTCACGTCTTCATAACCCACCAGCTGTACAATTTTTTCAGGTTCAAATTGAGTTTCTGTCAGTAGTTTTTGCGCAGCTTCGATACGCACACGCTGCAAATAAGTATAAGGCGTAATATTTAGCGCTGCTTTAAAACGTCTAATTAAAGTACGCTTACTGACATTGAATTTAGTGGAAATATCATCAAGAACTTGTGATTGTTGATAATAGTCTTCAAAGTAAGTTTGTACACCTGCGATGAGTTCGTCATGATGGTTTTGCGCCAGTCGCGCCAAGCTGTAACTCAACTGACTTTCTCTTCGGTAGTCGATAACAAATGCTTTTGCTGTTTGTAGTGCGACATTATAGCCAAGCTCTTTTTCGATAATGTAAATACCGAGATCAAGCCATGCCAACCCTCCCCCTGCACAGTAAATGCTGCCATCAACCGTAATAAGTTGATCTGCCCGTAAATCAACTTGGGGATAACGCGCCTCAAACATTTCCTTATAACCCCAATGCGTTGTGGCGCGCCTTCCATCTAACAAGCCAGCTTCAGCAAGAAAAAAATTGCCGGTACAATTACCCGCAATCATCAGATTATTTTCAAAACCCCATTGTAAAAATGTCTTCATTTCAGGATTTTTAAGCAGTGTATATTCTATGGGGCTGCCAATGGTCGGCACGATGATCGCGATTAGATTCTCCAGAATCTGGTCACTTTCGATGACTTGAGCAAAGCTCATGTGGGCTTCAATACCTACGTTATTAATACACTTGATTGATGAGCCATCAGCACTCGCAACCCAAACTTTGAATTTAGGCTCTGGTGACTCAGACTGAATAAGCTCCCAACTCACCCCCGTTAAAGAAAGTATATCCAAGACGCCGGTTATGGCTGTTGATAATGCACCATTAAAACCTGCAATAATGACATGCTTCATTTATTTACTTCCATTCGAACTTATCCAATATTTTTTCATTTGAAGCGCATTCAATCGTAATCACTAGTTTTAAACTAGTCACCATGATTAACACCAATATAGTCAATAGCGACATTGCCCTGCACATTTTTCATGAGAGACCTCATACACCCTCTAATATGCTTCAACCATTAAGCTGCGATTGATATTACAATGAGTTTAGCGAATTAGACCCCAAAATTTCCAGAATGTAGACGTTATTTGCTGCAGCACCACACCTAAAAGGGTTCATACCTAATAAGTTCAATGAATAGATTAAGGATATTCTAGTGCTTAAATCAGTCTTCGGCTATATTTAAGCACGCAGGGTATCGCTAGAATATATGAATCAAATAATAACAGGAGAAAATCCTGGAACAAAAGCTAAGTAACAATGTATGGCGGACAAGTACTATTAGCACTTTTCGCTTTAATCGTTGGTTGGTGGATTGTTAGTCGAATTAGCCGTATGGCCAATACTACGTTAACAGGAAATATGCCAGATGAAACTTTAGCCCAATTTTTATCTAGCGCGATCGAAATCTGTTTAAAGACGCTTCTTATTATTAGCATTGCCTCCATGATTGGCATTGAGACGACATCATTTATTGCCGTATTAGGCGCAGCAGGCTTAGCCGTTGGTTTAGCGTTACAAGGAAGCCTTCCAAATTTCTCAGGTGGGGTCATGATTCTGATATTTAGACCAATACACGTGGGCGAGTATGTTGCTGCGCAGGGTCATGAAGGCGTTGTACAAGAGATGGAAATTTTCGTCACGACTTTACTTACATTTGATGAACGCACTATTATTTTGCCAAATGGTCCTCTCGCTAACGGCAGTATCATCAACTATACACGAAGCAAAACACGCGCCGTCGAAATAACCATTGGTATTAGTTATTCTGACGATATCAAAAAAGCAAAATCGGCGATGGAATCGGTCATCAATCAGGATCCGAGAATGCTGAAAGACAAAGCTAATGTTGTCGCCGTTTGCGACTTAGGTGCGAGTTCTGTCGATTTTCTTGTGCGCGCTTTTGTCAAAACTGATGATTATTGGGACTTCTTCTTCGATGCGCGCCCTATGCTTAAAGAAGCCGTCGAATCGGCAGGTGCGACCATTCCGTTCCCTCAGCAAGATGTTCATATGCATCAAGTTGTATAACTTTTAAATGGCAACGATTAAAAGAGCCATAACGATCCTAGTCATGACTCTACATTCTTTTTTAGCCAATAAACCCTTTCGCCACATCCTTTAAAAACGATTAATTTTGAACCGCTCTACATGTACCCGACCCTATTGCATACACTTTTGTCATTTTTCACACCAAAAATGTCAATACTGACAATACTCTTAATACGCACCAAGAGTCATACTGAGTGCCATCAACCAAATAGCAATTTATGCTCGCAATAGTAGGACGCTACCATGTTAATCAATCAACAAGATCTGAATTTTTTGCTCTACAACGTGTTCGATGCGATGGAGCTCACTCAATATAGCCAGTATAAGGAACACGATCGGGCAACTTTTGATAGCGTTATCAATACGGCAAACCATATTGCACAAACCTACTTCGCTCCCCATAACAGTAAAGCGGATGAACATGAACCACAATTTGATGGCAAGTCGGTATCAACGATTCCCGAAGTAAAAGAAGCTTGGCAGCATTACGCCAAGTCAGGTTTGCTCAACGCGACCCAAAGTTTTCAAGATGGCGGTATGCAGCTACCGACTCTCATTAACTCTGCTTGTTGCGGTCTATTCACATCCGCCAACCCCAGTACCGCCGGTTACACCTTTTTAACCACTGCTGCGGCTAATGTAATTAATGCATTTGGCAGTGAAGATCAAAAATCACGTTTTTTATCCGGTATGTATAACGGACGTTTTGCAGGCACCATGGCTTTAACAGAGCCAGATGTGGGCTCTAGCTTGGGTGATCTAAGCACAAAGGCCATCCCGCAAGTTGACGGCAGCTACCATATCAAGGGCCAAAAAATGTTCATCTCTGGTGGCGACCAAGATATTACAGAGAATATCGTGCACTTGGTGCTTGCTCGAGTAGTAGGCGCTGTGGGTGGTGTTAAAGGAATCAGCCTTTTCATCGTGCCTAAATTCCTAGTAAATGACAATGGTGAACTAGGTGATCGTAACGATGTAAAACTAGCAGGATTATTGCATAAAATGGGTTATCGCGGCACGACATCAACCGTACTGAATTTTGGTGAAGATGACTGTTGCAGCGCTTACCTGATTGGCGAAGAAGGTAAAGGGCTATCGTATATGTTCAAAATGATGAACGAAGCGAGAATAGGCGTCGGCTTAGGTGCCGCCATGATCGGATATCGCGGCTACCTTGAATCTCTTGAATACGCAAAAAATCGCCCCCAAGGCCGCAAACCTTCTCAGAAAGAGAAAGATAGCAAACCGATTAACATCATTGAACATGCCGACGTTAAACGCATGCTGCTCGCTCAAAAATCTTACGTTGAAGGCTCGCTAGCACTTTGCCTTTTTGCATCTAGATTGATGGATGAGCTTGAGGCGGGAGACAGCCTTGAAGAAACAAGTAGACAAGATAGCGGTATACTTTTAGATTTACTCACACCAATCGTGAAGAGCTTTCCTTCTTATTATGGCGTAAAAGCAAATGACCTAGCAATACAGGTACTTGCCGGCTCAGGGTATATTAGAGAATACCCAGTTGAACAATGCTACCGAGACAATCGCCTTAATCCAATTCATGAAGGTACGCATGGTATCCAGTCACTCGATCTGCTCGGCAGAAAATTATGGATGAACAATGGAAAAGGCCTTCAACTGTTAATGGAACGAGTGCAAAAAACCCTTAAGAACTGTCAGCAGCATGATAGTTTGTCCCCTTTACTAAAGACCTATCAGCAAAATATTACTATTTTTTCGCAAACCACCATGACCTTAGGACAAAACCTCCAAAGCGGAAAGGTCGATGAAACTTTGGCAAACAGTGCCCTGTACCTAGATATGATGGGAAAGATTGTGGTGGCTTGGTTATGGTTAGAAATGTCAGACAAAGCTATTCAGGCGTTTTCCTCTAGCGAGAGCGAAGCCGACCAAAAATTTCTTGCAGGCAAACTACAAGCTTGTAAATATTTTATTGAATGGGAACTAGGAGAAATTTCTTCTCAATCAAAACTATTATGCGAACTCAATAGTACTTGCGCAGATATGCAAGCAGACTGGTTTTAGCTTAGGATTTACACCTTAAATAATATAACGAATCACCCTTAACTGTCATTTCGGTGGTATTTTAGCCCGCCCCTATGACTTTAAGGTCGTAGATCCCCGATTAAACACTTCGAGGATGACAGAAGTAATAGGATTATAAAATGAAGAATTCAGAACAAACAAAAGTATTGGTAGAAGAAGATAATCATATATTAACAATTACGTTTAATCGTCCGGAAAAATACAACGCACTAGACCCCGAAAGCTTTAAGCTGCTTTCTAAAGCGCTATACAGACTAGAACATGAAAGCCATTTACGGGTAGGCATTATACGCGCAGCCGGCAAACACTTTACGAGTGGCTTGGAATTGGACAAATGGGCCCCCATATTTGCAAAAGGAATTAATATTGAGTTTGAGGAAGATGAGCTATCGCCTTATGGCGTTGAAGGAAAAATTTTAAGCAAACCCCTGATCTGTGCAGTCCAAGGTTTATGCTACACCTCAGGTTTGGAATTACTGCTGAATACCGAAATTCGCGTGGCCACCCCCGATACTCGCTTTGCCCAATTGGAAGTGAAGCGTGGTATTTATGCTTGTCGAGGTGGAACAATCAGGTTACAGGAGGAAATAGGTTGGTCAAATGCACAGCGCTACCTGCTAACCGGTGATACTTTTACAGCAGAACAAGCCTTACAGTGGGGTATGATTCAGGAAATCGTGCCATTGGAGAAATTACATCAGCGCGCTTTTGAGTTAGCAAAAAAGGTGGCACTAGCAGCACCTTTAGGTGTTCAGGCCTCTCTGCGCTCGTCCAAGTTGTCACGAATGCAGTCCCAAGAAATTGCTTTTAAACATGTCAGCGATGAAATGCCTGCCGTCATGAAAAGTAAAGATGCACAGGAAGGTGTACTTTCATTTTTACAAAAGCGAGATGCTCAGTTTACTGGCGAATAATCGTATTTGAATTTAAAATCTAGGATAAGTTATGAAAAAAGTTATTATCACAGGTGCCTCATCAGGTATTGGAGAAGCATTAGCCTATGAATACGCCCAGAATGGTTACGCTCTGGGTCTAGTAGCGCGTAGACTGGACCGTTTGACGCTGCTTCAAAAAGATCTAGTTCAATACGGCTCACCTGTTGCAATCCGGTCACTCGATGTGGCAAACGACCAAGAAATTTTACCCGTATTTGAGTCGATTAGTGATGAATTAGGCGGCATCGATATCATCATTGCCAACGCTGGTATCACAGCAGTTCACCGAACTGGAAAGGATGATTTTGAAATTAACCGAAAGGTGATACAAATTAACCTCATATCAGCCATGGCAACTGTAGATGCTGCCACAACCTTATTTAGAAACACATCACAATTTAAAAACAGAAAACCTAGTGGCCAAATTGTAGGCGTCTCTTCGGTTTCTGCATTTAGAGGGATTCCAGGTAGTGCCGCTTACTCAGGTTCAAAAGCGGGGTTTTCCAATTATCTTGGCGCTGTGCGCATGGAGCTCAAGAATAAAGGTATTTCAGTGACGACAGTACATCCAGGATTTGTCGCGACAGAGCTTGCGAAAGATATGGACAAATACCCTTTTGTAATCACTGCAAAAAAAGCCGCACATGCAATTTTTAAAGGTATTGACAAACAAGAAGCCAATATCATTGTACCCAAGCTCCCTTGGTCAATCCTCAGTCGTTTAGTGACCATTTTGCCAGACCAGCTTATTTCAAAAGTGTTTTAACCCACAAAAATAGCCGAAACACATGTTTAACACTTTAATACTAAGCATGTGTTTTCAATGCAAACAGAATTACAAAACGTTTAATTCGAGTATAAAAGCATGCAGCTTTATACTATATAGGCTAACATTACTGAGTAAGAGCATGAGAAACGGCCTCTCGAGCTAATCTAGTTAAGGGATTTTGAATAGATTCTAATAATAATATTTCATTTTTTCCTAGGCGAGCAATACGATTTTGACTACGATTTTGATTCATACATTTGAAGCCATTAGCATATTTTTGATGCTTGTAATGCTGTTCCAGATTAGAAAGCATTATAAGTTATTTATCACCCCTGAAATGAAAACTAAACATAAAACTGCCGATACTAAAACATCGATCCGCCCCACTCTACACACATTTAACCAAGAAAAACCTGCGCCAAAATACTATTTTAATAAGCTTCCCGAACTTGAAGTCACAATTTCTTCCGAGCAAGATATTGCATCTTTTACCAACACTCCATTCATAAAAAACTTAGCACTTACTAAGACGATAACCAAAAGAGCATTAATTCGAAATTCAGTTACCAAAAAGAAAAAAACCAAGCCTCAGCCTGAGCAGAGATCAACACATAAAGCGATCTTAAATAATTATATTGATGACTTCTTTTCTGCTCCCCAAGCAGAAGAAATACAACAGTCAGATACCTTATCCTTCTTAGACCTACAAATAAGTTCACCCGCGAACGACGAAATCATCACTGTGAATGAGCCTAGCGAGATGGTTTAATGATAAATAAGTTAAGCGCCTAACAAACCTTTCGTATTACCTCTCAAATATGTATTGTAGTGCTAATATTTGTATGAAAATTACATTTTCACCATAGTAATTACCTCAGTTCAAGCTACTATATAAATAGTTTTTACACGATCAACACGCCGCCGATTAAAGCATTAAGTATTTGTGATTTATCTACTATTGCTGTTGTTGGCCCTCACATAATCGGGATAATATATGGAAGTTAAATACAATTTCGAGTTTGATGGCGACAGTGATCTTAGCTATGAGATTGATGTTGAGCGCACAGGGATGAGACATGACGTTGATAAAAGCAATACACCCGAGTGGGTTTTATTAGGACATTGTAAGTGTAGTAATTGCCCGCTAACAGAAAGTGATACGCCAGTATGTCCTGCTGCATTTGATATTCAAGACGTCATTGAAGATTTTCAGTCGAAGCCCGCCAGTCAAAAAGTAAATATAAATGTAATCGCCTCAGACCGCTCCTATAGTAAGCGAACAAACGTTGAAGAAGGCTTACGCTCATTAATGGGCTTAATTCTAGCAACTAGTAAATGTCCGATATTAAGCCAACTTAAGCCAATGGCTATGCACCACATGCCTTTTTCTTCAAGTAATGAGTTTATATTGCGGTCTGTATCCGTTTATTTACTGCAACAATATTTTGAATATCGTGAAGAAAGAACACCTGACTGGGATTTAAAAGGCTTAATTAACCGAAATAAACAATTGCAACTTGTAAACCAAGCCTTATGGCAAAGAGTACATTTAGACAACGACAATGACTCTAATTTGAAAACACTTCTAAGCTTTTTCTCAATGTCTTCCAGTGTGAGTGTCTCATTAGAATCGCAACTACAAAAGCTAAGAGCTAGCTTAGATGGCTAGTACTTAGCCTAAAACTAAGTGCGTATTGTAAAAATACCTGCCTTTCTTGCCCCATAACCAAGAGAATATTTAAGTTTTAATACACGTTTCTCTTTTAACCTATCAATACTATTTATTTATCACAACACCTTGCGCCATACTTGCCCGTAAAGCTAACAATAGCACTGACTGATTTGGCATCTTTCAGGCCTGAACGCGCGCTTAATCAAATTAATATTTCATCTGAGCCATGGCGAATAAATTATGAGCAAATAAAAATAAACTTTACACTGTATAGTTTATTGTGCAATATATCCTGACACGCTAAATGTATTTCTACATAAATTGCGCTGATAAAGCAGGAGAGTAATATGAATCAATATGATGCAGTCGTAATCGGCGCAGGTAATGCAGGACTAACTGCAGCGACAGCCTTACAACGAGGTGGTAGCAAAACTTTATTATTAGAACGCCATAACATTCCAGGCGGTTGTGCGACCTCTTTCGTTCGCGGAGAGTATGAGTTTGAAGTCGCTTTGCACCAGCTCAGCGGTTTAGGTACTGAAGAACGACCATTTATAATGCGTAAGATCTTCGATAAATTAGGTGTAATGGACAAAGTCGAGTTTGTTCAAGAACATCAATTGTATCGAATCGTAGTACCAGGAGAGATCGATACCACCCTTCCCGCAAGCTGGACGGGACTGCGCCGGCAACTTCAAAGTGACTTTCCCTTAGAAAGTGAGAACCTTGAACGTTTTATGAAGCTTTGTGAAACCATCACCATAGAAAGCTTCATGATGCTACCCAGAGCACGCAAAGCAAATGATGAAAAAATGCTGCAAGCAAGCTGCCCTAATTATATTAAGTACGGCATGCGCTCAGCCAAAGAAGTACTCGATGAACACTTTGACGATGAAAAACTCAAAACAATTTTAGCCGCCTACTGGTGCTACATTGGTTTACCTCCGAGCGAAATACCTTTCACCGATTTAGCCTCGATGATTTATGCTTACGCTGCATTTAAACCTTGGCATATCAAGGGAGGCTCTCAAGCTATGTCTAGTGCATTGCTAGAGTCATTTATGGAAGCGGGTGGTGAAGTTCGTTTTAACTGTGGCGCTGAAAAAATTCTTACTGATGGTGACAAAGTACGTGGCGTACTCACCGAAGCAGGCGACGAAATCGTTTGTTCAGCGGTGGTATCCAATGCTAGCTCTATCATTACTTACAATGAATTATTAGATCACGACCACGCTCCGGTTGCCGTTCAAGAAGATTTCAAGTCGCGACGCATGGGGACATCAGCTTTCGTTATCTACATGGGCCTTGATTGCACACCTGCAGATTTAGGCGTAACTTCGGCCTCAAACTTTATTTGTAATACTCAAGATGAAGAAAAGATGCATGAAGGCATGCGCACCATGAATGAACCCGTAGCAGGCATGTTAACGTGCTATAACTTTGATGACCCTAGTTTTGCGCCGGAAGGAAAAAGTATCATTTCATTAGTCTGCTTACAATACGGCGATGTGTGGAATGATATTCCCGAAGAACAGTACGCTCAAACCAAATATGACTTTGCTGAAAAACTAATCGATGTCATTGCCCAGACTTTTCCAAAAATTCGAGATCACATCGAGGAAGTCGAAGTAGCGACTCCCCTTACGATGATGCGTTACCTCAATACACCTGATGGTGCGATTTATGGATTTAAACAAAACCCACAGGATTCCGAATTATTTAGAGACCGTATTGATTCGATAGCAGGACTTTACATGGCTGGTTGCTGGAATAATATGGGCGGTTTCCAACCGACCTACATGGCCGGAGAATCAACCGCTCGCGCTGTACTAAAGCAGTTAAAATCCGAAAAACAGGAGCTTGAAAATGCCTAACTCACAACAAATCAAACCAAAGAAAAATGTATTAAGTGCAGTAGTGGGTTATCAAGAAGCCATTAAAATTAAAGCGTCCCTCGCTGAAACGGGTTCAGATTTTTCAGACCAAAAATGGGCAACAGCGAATAGCATCGCTAAACTTCACCCTAAACGCCTTACCTTAGAAGTTTCTGAAATTATCGAAGAAACCTCAAGCACAAAAACTTTTCGCTTAGTTTCAACAGGAGGCGCCCTACCACCGTTTCAAGCAGGTCAATATATCAACCTATTTGTTGAAATAGATGGCGTACAAACCGCACGACCTTACGCGATATCTTCATCACCGTCCCAGCGAGGTTACTATGATTTAACCGTCAAACGCGTTCAAGATGGTTTTGTCACACCATTTCTACTTGACCATATTAAAACCGGGCAGCAATTACTTAGTACTGGCCCAATGGGTACGTTTTATCATAACCCCATTTTTCATGGGAAAGATTTGGTATTTTTAGCGGGCGGATCAGGCATTGCTCCTGCGATAAGCATGCTAAAAAGTGTGCTGGATAATGAGCAGGATTACCAGTTTCATTTTATCTATGCATCAAGTTACATTGATGATGTTATTTTGATCGATGAGCTACGTACACTCGCTCAACAGCACGACAACTTTAAACTCACGGAAGTTATATCCCGCCCACCCTCAGGCTATAGTGGATTAACAGGCCACCTTGAAGGAGATTTAATTCAGTCACTTGTGGGAGATGTAAGTAGCAAAATGTTTTATGTGTGTGGCCCTACACCTTTCAATGAACACTGCCAAACACAATTAAGTAACTTAGCGGTTGAACCGCGCTTTGTGCGCATTGAAGCAAATGGCCCCCCTAAGCATCCAGATCAATTAAGTAATTGGCCTAGCGCTGCCTGCATGGAAGACGAAGTTACCATTACAGTTAAAGGAAAAGGCAGCTTTAAAGCGAAGGTAGGCGAACCACTCTTAAATAGTTTAGAGCGAAATGGCTATTCAGCCGAAAATGCTTGTCGCTCTGGGGAATGTAGCTTGTGTCGAGTAAAGCTAGTTTCAGGAGATGTATTTAACCCGCCAGAAGCTCACCTAAGAGTATCAGACAAGCAATTTGGCTGGATACATTCATGCGTTGCATTTCCAACAGAAGATATTGAAATCATACTTTAACGAACTATGTATCAAACAAGCTTTCTAGCGAAGCGTTTGCACAGCCGTCATCGTTAGAAATGCTTTCACTGACATGGTTTCTGGAATGGTGAAATGCCCTTCTATGATCAATGCGGCCATACCATGCACCATTGCCCAAGCACCGACAGCTTGGGCCTTAACTTGTATATCATCATCTTGTTTATTTACTTTAGCAAAAGCGTCATGAAGCAACAAAAACGGGCGGGTAGAACTCGCCTCCAGCTCGGAAGATACCACCGGATTCATTAATGCAATATCAAGCGCTATTTCTTCGGAACCGCTCTGCCCCTCTTTGCTTTTCTCTTTTTGACCTTGATTTCTCCGTCCAGTGTTTTCCACTTGCCCTAACATTAGACGATATAACTGAGGGTTATCTAGCGCAAACTCCACATAGCTTGCACCATAAGCTAAAATCAAGTCTTGAGCTTTGGATAAATCTTGGCTATCCAATAGCATTTTTTCTGATAACTCTCTAAAACCGTCCGCCGCAATTGACTTAAATAAAGCCTTTTTATTTTTAAAGTGGGCATAAGGGGCCATATGTGAAACCCCCACATCAGAGGCAATCGCCCTAAGTGATAACGCATCAGCACCTTGTTCGGTTAAAATTTTTCGTGCAGATGAAATAAGCGCTTCTTTTAAGTCGCCATGGTGATAGTTTTTAATCGACACTAATTTATTATCTCCTGAATGAACAAGGCATTATTTTAGCTGACCTATGCTGAACTGACGAGCATTTTACTCAAGTACTTGGATATTCAAAGTATCGAAAAATATAAAGAACACGATAGCAATCTGCTTTTAGTCACACTTTAACTAGAAGTTGGTTGATTAAAAATCTATACGCTGTAAAGTTGCAGTCTAATAAATGGTTATCTTAGTCTCCACGCGTTATTCAAAGGTTTACGGCATATGAAAATATCGATTATTGGTGGCGGGCCGGCAGGTTTATATTTTGCTTGCTCGATCAAATCCTTAAACCCGAAAACAAATGTGGTTGTTTATGAAGCTAGAAACGAGTCGGTCAATTCTTTTGGACTAGGCTACACCCTGCAAAGCTTAGGTACTGCTTTATTAAAAAGGCTGGATGAAAATTACTTTAAAGCACTGTTCCCCAATGGCGAAACACCTTTAATTACGCAGGCGCTTTTCAAAACAAATAACGATAGTCGAATCTTTGATTTTTCAGATGGTTTTAGTGTCACTCGATTTGAACTCATGCGTTACCTCCATGAGAAAGCATTATCATTGAATGTAAAAATAAAAGAGCGAAAAGTAACACCTGCCGATATCAAGCGACTAAAAAAATCTTCAGACTTACTGGTTGGCGCTGATGGCGTTAATAGCATCGTTAAACGGAGCTTTACTAAAAGCTTTAAACCTCGAGTACATACTGCAAAATTACAGTTCTCATGGTTTATGAACGAAACAAATCAGAAAAGAAAAGAAGCCTGTTTTTACACTTTCCAAGCGCCCGAAGGTGTCATCATTATGACTTCTTACCCTCTGACTGAAAACAAGCAAGTTGTGATTGTAGAAATGTCTAATCAGTGCGCTGACTCAGGAAAGTTCAAAGACAAGTCACCAAAAGACGCCATTCCTTATTTAAATGAAATACTCAGCAGTAATGGCGACAACATTTCTCTCACGCCGGCAAATTTACCCTGGTACGCATTTAAAATGAACACCACCCAAAATCTAGCCCATGAGAATGTTACTTTAATTGGTGATGGTGCGATGTCATTCCATTACAGTGCAGGACAAGGATTAACCTCCGCCTTTTCAATGGGCTATACCCTTGCAAATTGTATACATAAAAACCAGGATATAAATTCCGCTCTACAACATTACGAGCAGTCGCTACAACCTCTATTCGAAAAGCCATACGCCCAATCATTAAAGAGCATCAAGTGGTTTGAAGACATTGACACTCACTTTCAAAACACGCCAGAAGCTGATTGGCTCGAACACTTTAGACTAAAAGATAAATTTCACCATGAAACCCCTTCTTTTACGGCCACCAATACACCAATAATGCAACCCGTGGCAGAGAGTCGGGCTAATTGAATAGACACATTATGTTGTTCATTTTTAAGAATGAACAACATTAATGATAGGTCGCTACCCTCGTCAAGTTTTAATACATGCGACTAAGCTTATTACATACCACGCACTACATTATTACCGCCATGTTCTTTTTGCTGATTTGAATTTAGCCTGTAATTTGATGCCGTTCATGCATCCACTTGTTCATTAAGGCCTCTAGCTCTTCTGGAGCTATCGGTTTACTAATGTAGTCACTCATTCCAGCCGTCAAGCATTTTTCTTTATCTCCACTCATCGCATTAGCAGTCATAGCAATAATGGGAATATTACAGTTAGCTTCTCCAGCATCGCCTTCACGAATCGCACGCGTGGCTTCGTAGCCATCCATCTCTGGCATCTGACAATCCATTAGTACCAACGCATATTGTGCTTCATTTTGAGCTTTTTTAAGTATATCTAGCGCTTCTAACCCATTATTAGCTATATCGGTACTAAGATTTTCAGCACTTAGATTAAAACCTTCCAATACGTGTATCGCTACAAGCTGGTTAACTTTATTATCCTCTACCAATAATATGCGACTTTCTTCTGGCCAGTTAAATCCTAGTTCGTCTTTTTCATCCTGCAAACCTCGAACAAAGTGGCGAGTTACCAAGGGTTTCGCTTGTTGTAATAGGCTTCCATCTTCAGCAATAACCGAAAGTGCATCAAAAAGGTCTGATGAGGTTGCCGGCTTAGGAAAATAACCATCAAAACCTAATTCTGAAAAATATTTAGCATCACCTCGAGTACTCATTGAGCTCATCATAATCAACTTCATGGCCCTAAATTCTGGCGTAGACTTAAATATTCGCCCTAAATCAGCACCATTCATTTCAGGCATTTGCATATCCAATAAAGCGATATCAAATGGCAACCAGTCTTTCTCCCCCCCCGTACACCGTTGATGAAGCGCATCGCAAATATCTAATGCTTCAGCAGCGCTCTCGGCTTCAGTCACTTTTGCGCCCCAAAGTTCAAGCTGCCCACGCAAGACTTCACGGTTTGTTGCATTATCGTCGACAATAAGTAAATTGAGATTTGTAATATCGATATTAGGTCTAGGAGACTGACTCAGACCACTCGGCTCTAAATTTAGAGTAAAACTAAAACAGCTACCTTTGTCTATATTACTCGTAACTTGAACATCGCCTCCCATCAGATTACAAAGTTGTTTTACAATCGACAACCCTAGCCCCGTACCACCATATTTTCGTGTCGTTGAAGCATCGACTTGGGTAAAATTTTCAAAAAGCCTCTCTTGCTTATCTTCGGGGATTCCGATGCCCGTATCTTTAATCCCACAACTTAATTGTAATTCTCCTTCGCCAGCTTTCTGAAGACTGGCTTTCACAATAATTTCCCCCACGTCAGTAAATTTTAAAGCATTACCAATTAGGTTAGTGATGACTTGTCGAATTCGTCCTGGGTCGCCCTTAACCCATTGCTGATCAATATGAATAAGGTCCATAACCAATTCAAGACCTTTATCTTGAACCCTTAATGCCATACTTTCACACACATCTTCAATTAAACCTTGTAAGTCGAAATCAATATATTCCAGATCCAATTTACCGGATTCAATCTTAGAAAAATCAAGAATATCGTTAATAATAACAAGCAAGGACTCCGCACTTGTTTGTGCAATTTGGGCTTTATGTTGCTGCTCTTCATTGAGGTCTGTTTTTAAGAGTAGCCCCAGCATCCCCATTACCCCATTCATTGGCGTACGTATCTCGTGGCTCATGGTTGCGAGAAATTCTGATTTGTATTGCACTGACAATTCTAAGTCTAACGCTTTTTGATTTAATTCTTTCTGAGTAGCTATTAAGTCGACATTGGAAATTACCATTTCATTTTTCTGTTTATTCAACTGCTCCGCTTGTTGCTCTAGGATTTTATTTGAGCGATCCATTTCTTCTATTGAAGTACTGAGTTTAGCCTTCATTTGATTGAAGGCCTTTGCCAAATCAGAAATCTCATCATCGTTATGAGTAATAATATCTTGACTGAAATCTCCCGCAGCAATCCTCTTAGTCCCATCATTAATTTGGTTTAAAGAGCCTAGAATAGTTTTCAGTACATAATACCCGCCGATAACAGCAATGATCATCGCCACAAACGTACCGAAGATAGAGCTATAAAAGGAGGTGACCGTGGCAGATTCAGACTGCATCGACAGCTCAGATATCCGCCGTCTTTCCATCTGAATAAAAGCATCAAGATCGGTGTTAATTTTCTCTACCAGATTCTTACCCACCTCACTCTCTATCAACCGAGTCACATCAGCCATTGTTGCACCACTTTGGTTTAGTTGGCGTCTCAACAATATTTCGGGTTCTCCCGCTTGTTCCTGCCATTGGTCTGAGACAAGCCTGAGTTTTTCAATATTTTTTTGCATGACTGAAACATTATAACCTTGACCAATAAGCTCCTTTAATTCTAGATAATGCCTTTCAATGCTATGCTTACCCTGCTCAAAGGGCTGTAAGAAGCCAGGTTTCCCCGTAAGCAAATAACCTCGCTGCCCTGTTTCCATATCCATAACAGCTTTCTCAAGTGACTGTAATAAGTGCTGAGCTTGCTGGTGTTGTGCTCGTACAAATACCGTATTAAGTCGTTTTAATTTAATACGAATATTTTCAAGCGCACTTTTACTATAACCCGAATTAAGTTGCTTGATGATCTCGGTGTAACCACTCTTACTTTTTACTAATCGGTCAAATAATTGAATTTGTTCAGTCAGAAACTTATTCAGCCAAACATCTACATCATGCTTAACGCCATCCAATAGAAGTAAATTTTTTTGCAGATCAAAACCATGACTCGCGACATTTTTTAGCTGAGCTAAAGCCTGCTTTAACATTTTATCCCCCTGATAGTAGGGTTCTAAAAACGGCTCCTCTCCAGTAATGATATAACCCCTTTGCCCCGTTTCTCTATCAACCAAACTTTTTCCTATTCTTAAAGTCAGGTTAGTACCAAGAATATTACGCGCCTGGCTAAAGTCATTATGAATTTTGTTAATCAACAGCCGGGCTTCATCTAGAAGCCCTTTACCTTCACCTAACTTGAAGACTTGTTGAATTTGAGTTAAAGCCGAGGCGCGACTGAGCTCGATATTTTTCACACTTCGAAGGTTTGCATCTATGTAAGTCCGATGCCAATCAATCACGGTATCGCTCAATATTTGCATGTCCTGTAAAACAGCCTTTAAATTGCTGCCAGAAAAAGCACCATTAGCTAAAACATACAATTTGGTCATGAGCCCTGAACCTATGTCTTTCTGTTCATTCAAAGCCTTAAGTTGTTGAGGCTGGTTACCAATCATATATTGAACAAATTTCAATTGATGCACACTGAAATTCTTATCAATTTTAGCAATAATATCTAGGCCTGCCTCACTTTTAACGGCCTGAAACTCACGCTTAATTTTACTTAGTTGCACCTGATTGCTACGACGAAAATCGTGCCCGTTTCCTTTAGAAACTACGTTTCGTAAGCGCTCTAATGAAGATAATCCTGAGCGATTTACTTCATGTCTTATCGCAATTTCCAACCTCGCAGCGTCCTTTACCCATTTGGTCATCTCAAGATCAATAGCCTCTAAATTTTTAAACACTTGCTGCTTGTCATAAGAATTTTTCGCTATTTCTTTCAGTGCCCCAAGCGCACGCAAGCTATCTTTTATACCCTGTTTATAGGGTAATAAAAATGCTTTCTCGCCAGTAATTAAAAACCCCCTCTGACTTGACTCTTGACTTACCATTGAACGAGCAATAGTGGTCACCAATAATAAAGCAGCATGATGCTCTGCTTTTTGATATATTTCATTCAGTTCGTCTAGGTGGTTTCGTAATTGATCAAGAATTTCTTTTCCTGATTCTTCATAAGCAACGCCAACGCCAACGCCAACGCCAACGCCAACGCCTTTAGTTTGTTTGGCCAACTCTTCATTTACAAGTCTTCGCTGCTGTATTTCTAGTTCCGCGACCTCTTTATTCCAACGATTCGCTAGCGCTGATACTTCATCAATAATGACAAGAACATCATTCTTATCAGGGGCATTAAAAATGAGTGATTTAAGTTGACTGCTGTGGCGTTTAAAACTTTCTTTACCTTGATAATAAGGCGCCAAATAATGGCTTTCGCCTGTAATCAAAAATCCTCGCTCACTAGTTTCTTGATCAACAATGTCTTTGAGCATCGCTAGCAACAAATTAGAAGCTTGTTGATTTTTCGCCACATTGAATTCTTGCTCTAACGTACCGGCAATACTTCGAATTCTATCTAGTATCTTTTTTCCTACTTTTTTCTTAATCTCGGTCTCAATGACATCGAGACTTATCTCACTAACTTTTACCTTTCGTCGCTGAGTAATTTCTGGCATGGCCGCTAACTGAAGCCACTGTTTTGAGTTGCTATCAATATCCTTAAGGCGCTTAATTTGATCAGGGTAATCAGACACCAACTGTTTAGTATTACTGACTTCGTGGTTCCATGCTTTACTAGCAATAGTAAAAGGATCCAGGAAGCTATCTTTTCCTGTTATCAGAAAGCCACGTTCACCAGTCTCCATCGTTATTATCAGTTGCTTCAACTGATACCCCTTAGCAATAACTTTATGCGTATGTTCAACTCTCTTACTTGTTTCAATCAAGTTCTGAGCGCTTTGATAACCAAAAACAGCTAATAGCATCATTAAAACAATAGGAACGGCAAAACCAATAATAATTTTTTGCTTGATGCTAATCTTACGAAAAGAAAATTTAATCGAGCGATTAGACGCCTTAGAATTTTGGCTAGGCGAGGAAGGGTTGGTCATTGGAGCCATAAATTAATTTTGAGGGTACTGGATAAAATAAGTACTACGACATAAGTATTATACAAAAATGAAAAAACGCCACCCGCTGGCGTCGATAGTTATGCAATATAAGGTAAAAAACCCAAAAAATGAGTCAGTAATAAACCAATAAAACTGAAGTCCTAATATGTTATGGTTAATCCTTAGTTGTGCAGTTCCTACCATTATTTTTTGATAGGTAAAGTGCTTTATCTGCTTTCTCGACAAGATCCATCCATACGCCTTCCTTTTCCGATGCAACACCGCCACTTAGAGTCAATAGCCCTAAAGGAGAACCTTCGTGAGGAACTTGTAAATTTTCAACAGCCTTCCTTGCTCGATCAGCGCATTTAAATGCGCTTTCCATATTTGCTTCTGGCATTAATATAAGAATTTCTTCTCCCCCATAACGAAACACTCGATCAGATGTTCTCACGGTTTGTTTTATTGTTTGAGCAACAACCCGTAATGCATCATCGCCTGTTTGATGACCATAGGTATCGTTAAACCCCTTAAAAAAGTCTATATCTAACAAGGCAACGGCATATGTTTTATGGTGTCGAATCGCATCGGCTTCAGTGAAAGCCAAATCAACTTCCATCGCTCTTCGGTTACCAATTCTTAGCAACGGGTCTTCAAGTGACAACAGCTTAAGTTGCTCAACACTACTTTCAAGCTCATCTTGCTTATCAACCAAACCCGCATAAGCATCAACCAAATTAGTTTGAGTCACTAAACCGGCTAATAAATCTTGATCATTCAGGACCGGCAAATGGCGTAATTTTCGACTTCTAGACAGCATCAAGGCATCTTTAAATAAGCTGTGTTCTGTTACACAGACGGGTTCTGGCGTCATAATTTCCTGTACTTGCCGCTCCAACTCCCCCCTTCCAGCCAAAACCTCTGCAAACAGAATACTCACATCACGCTCTGTAATTATCCCGACAGGCTTCTGATCAGTAACGACCAAAATACACGAACTTTTCGTCTGAGCCATTCTAGATATCGCTGTTTTTAGAGACGTTTCCACACTTACAATTAAAGGTTCTTTATTCATTACTTCTTTTACTAACATGCCACTCACCACACAGGTCAATCTTATTATATTTTAAGCCTAGCTCAGGCTAAGCGATATTGAATATTATTTCACCTACCAAAACATTTATTCTTGATAAAAGTCAGTTAATTTATAAGAAAAAAATGCTAATCTAAAAAGATAGACATAATAAAAATTAATCGATGAGCATGGAGAAAGTAAACTCAGGATGACTTTAATTCGAAATGCTGATGCAACGATTTCCAATAAATTGACGCGGTTTATCCCCCTTCCTTTACTACGGGCAACTTATGGCTTATTACTTGCCTTAGGTGCGCCTCTTGGCTGGATACTGATCCAATGGTTAGCCGGCAGAAATCCGTTTGATATCGCTCACATTGATGTTCTGTTATATACCTATATGATCGCTGCTACGTCTATTGTATTCTCAGCGCTAGGCTATGCGATTGGAAAACGTGAGCAAATGATTACTGACCTGGCTTTAACGGATGAATTAACCGCTCTCTATAATAAACGATACTTCAAAAATCGTTTAGAACAAGAATTCAAGCGGCACCAGCGAACCACTAGCCCATTTTCAGTAATTATTATTGACCTTGATTTTTTTAAACGCGTTAACGACCAGTATGGGCACCCTGCTGGGGATGAAGTGCTAAAGAATGTCTCATCAACTATTATGGCTAACTGCCGTACAAACGAAATTGCTGCTCGAGTAGGAGGAGAAGAGATTAGCATTATTGCTTGCGATTGTGATTGTGATGCTGCCTCCCTTTTAGCCGAGCGTATTCGCGTAGCCATCGAGCAAAGTACAAGCAGTTGGCAAAGTGACAAGATTAAGATTACTGCATCTTTTGGCGTTGCCACGGCATCAGCAGCATCGAATAATGCTTGGGAAATATATCAAGCGGCAGATAGAGCACTATATAAGGCTAAACAAACTGGACGAAATAAAGTCTGTACGAATACGTGGTAACCAATTAGAAAACAATTAACGTTCTGCTATTCCACCAGAAAGCAACGACTTAGCTTCCCGTTGCTCACTCAACTGCTGCGCCTGCCGTTTAATAACATATTGGATAAGGTGCTCCTGATCTACGTCTGAAATATTTATAAAGTCTGCTCGAATCAGGTGTGTATTTTCATTTACTTCGTCAATGTAATCTTCACAAGCAATCACCGCAGCGACCAAAGTAATATGCACATTGCTTTGATACAAACTCAACTCTATTTCAAGATGCTGATTTAATTTGGCAGGGCTTGAACATGGAAAGGCAATACCACAGGCGCTCAAATTAACCTGGCACGCTCTCATACATGCAACGTCACCATCACTTTTAACAAAACCATATCCAATCACCAAATTAATCTTCTGATTAAATAGGTTAAGTACTCGATAGGAGCTTGAATCGGTATTTTTGATTTGCGCTAAAGCAACGGTGATATCTTCGTCCATTTGAGACAAGAGGCTATTCAATGACGATGGTTTCGCCTGCAAGGCCAACTCGGTTTCACCTTCAGACAAAATTCGGTAGCGAATCCCGATTAAATCATTCATACGAAAATAGCGTCTTCTTTCATCATTTGGCGCTGTCATTTTTATCCCTGTTCGGCATCTAACCTTAAGCACGTAACCTAATGTTCGTAATCTAAAATATCTCGTCGGGGTCTAATTCAAAAATATCATCAATCATGTCTGGATTAGCATCGAGCGCTTTGGTTTCTTCTTTTAATTCTTTTTTAACTTGCTTATCTGTTTTCTCTTGTAAAATAATTTCTACTCGACGATTTTTTCTTCGATTATCTGCCGTATCGTTTGGCATCAAAGGACGAGTATCAGCAAAACCAGCAATACTAAATCGATCCTGTTCGATATAGCCATCATCAAACAAACCGTGCGCCACCTCTAAAGCTCTAGCAACAGACAAATCCCAATTAGACGGGAACATAAATGTTTTAATCGGTACATCATCGGAATGGCCCTCAACAGCAATATGCCCTTCTATCGTTTCCAGCATATCAATTAGCTTATCAAGCACAGGAATAAACTCATCTTGCAGCGTGGCGGAACCTGATGAAAAAGCACCTTTCTCTTGAATTCGAATAACTATTCGCCTGCCTTTCGTTTCAATCTCGATCATATCTTTCGCAATTTCAGCTTGCATTTTTTCAGCAATTTCTTCTGCTTTCGTTTCTGCCTCGTCTTCCATCTCCATTAGCTTTTGAGCGACAAATTCACTAATCTGAGCTTTTTTATCTTGGGCGTTTTCCGTTGATTCATCACATGCTTCAGCTACGGATTTTTCAATTTCTGCGGCACATAAAACTTCCAAAGTCGACTTATTAGCATCAACTGTTTGCTGCATCACCATTTGAAGAGGAGTAGGGTCGGGCTTACCTGGAGAAAATTCTTGCGCAATAATACTCGTGCCTTTTGGAATATCATTTACATCAACTTGGTTTTGTACACCAAATGCTTCACGCATAGAGCCTGCTAAACGCTTAAACTTGAGCACATCCATTTCTGCAAATGATAACAGCAAAACAAAGAAGCACATCAAGAGCGACATTAAGTCTGCAAAGGTTCCCATCCATGCGGGAAGACCGGGGACACAATCGCAATCATGTTCTTCTTCATCACTCATTTATATCTTTACCTAAAACTCGTTATGGCTAGCCATCATTAATTAAACATGAAAGTATGAATTATTCTTCTGCGACGGGTCGCTTACCTTCCGCGAGATATGTTCGTAACATGCCTTCAATAACACGTGGATTTTGGCCTGCTTGAATTGCCAAAACCGCATCAATTGCCATTGATTTAATCAGATTCTCTTCTTCCATTCTGATCGTGAGTTTATCTGCGAACGGAATACAAATCATATTTGCCAACATGGCTCCGTATAATGTCGTTAGCAACGCAACGGCCATCGCAGGGCCTATCGACTTAGGGTCATCCATATTCGATAACATCGCCACCAAGCCGATCAACGTTCCAATCATTCCCATTGCAGGCCCAAGATCACCTAACGACATCCATACGCTTGCGCCAGTTTTATGCCGAGCAACCGCCATATTTTTATCTTTCATTAATACCGCTTTAACAACATCAGCATCATGACCATCAATTAAAAGCCCTATTCCTTTTTCCAAAAAGCTATTACTAATCTCTTTACCCTCTAGGGACAATAAGCCGCCTTTTCTTGCTGCATCGGCTAATTCAACCACTAAAGTAATCATATCTTCAGGTGAATCTAACTTAAACATAAAAGCTTTAGCTGCCGTTTTACCCGCACCTAAAAACTGGCCTAAATTAAATTTCATCATGCAGACTAAGGTTGACCCCACAAGTACAATGAGTACAGAAGGAACGTCTGCAAACATCGACAACGACCCACCCAAGGTCATTGCAAAAATAACGATTCCGATACCGCCGATCATCCCTATAAGGGTTGCTAAATCCACAAAATGCTCCTAACACTTTTAATATACTGCTGCATTATATCTTCGAACATGTTTACCACTTCCCTGAACGTACGTTAAACAACTTGCTATCACATGAAACAAAAACAACGTGCTCTATTTCAAGAGTGATTCAACTTTCTGTATACTTATGGGTTGTTGACCCTCTTATTTCATAGGTATTATTTTGTTTTAATATGAAAAATACGAGAGTTTACAAATAGTGTAGTCGGGATTAGTAAAAAATCATGATTTTTTACACGTATTTTCCCTAGTTGCCTATACAATAAACAAGTTCATAAATTACAAATAAAAATTTAAACGTAAACATGCTTTCATAGAGACCAATATGCCAAAAAAAAACACAGTTGATGATTTTGAAACATCATTACAGGCACTTGAAGATATCGTTAGTAAAATGGAGCAAGGCACGCTTTCATTAGAACAATCTTTAGAGGCGTTTGAACAAGGCGTACAACTTACTCGTACTTGTCAGTCGACGTTAAAAGAAGCGGAACAACGTGTCTCAAAACTAACTCAAAAAGATGAAAGCTATGAGTTAGACACCCTAAAGACTGAAGAGAATAATTAGTGTTTGAATACTATAAATCATTCATAGATGACGAGCTACAAAAAACGATCCACCAGTTAAGCGATCGTAACTCAACTTTAGCCAAGGCCATTCGTTACAGCACTCTTCTTGGTGGAAAACGTATTCGTCCTACCTTAGTACTTCTCAGTGCAGAAAGCTTCGGCGTCAAAAAAGAACTTGCAAAATTACCGGCTTGCGCAGTTGAATTAGTTCATGCCTACTCATTAATTCATGATGATCTTCCTGCCATGGATGATGATGATTTAAGACGCGGCCAAGCGACTTGTCACAAAGCTTTTGATGAAGCAACGGCTATTCTTGCTGGCGATGCATTGCAAACGATGGCGTTTGAATTATTAACACTAGAAAGCCATCTTTATAATCACAACCAGCTCGCGGCTAACAACCGCATTATCATGATTCAAACGCTTGCTCGCGCTAGCGGTGCTCGCGGCATGGTACTAGGACAAACTATCGATTTCGAATCCGTTGGCCAAAGCCTAAGTATCGAACAGCTTGAAAATATGCACAAACACAAAACCGGCGCCTTAATTGAAGCTAGCGTAATGATGGGAGCACTTTGTAGCACGACAAAAATCACGTCTACGGAGGAAGCGGCTCTTAAGCATTATGCACAAGCAATTGGTTTAGCCTTTCAAGTACAAGATGATATTCTTGATGTCGTCAGTGATACGCAAACTTTAGGCAAAACTCAAGGCGCAGATGCAGCGCTCAACAAACCAACCTACCCTGCACTTCTTGGGCTAGATGGCGCAAGAGAAAAACTACAATCGCTTCACGAAGAAGCTTTAGCTTCACTAGATAAAATACCCGATAGAGACACCTCAAAACTTGCAGAAATAAGCCATTTCATTGTCAAACGAACTCTTTAACCGATAGCCTGCGAGGTCGCAGGTTTAGTACCGCACCTATTTAGAGATCGTAACTATATTAGGCGTCGTAACGGGCACTTTAAATCTGTTATACTCTACGCACATTTTTGATGACATTTTACACCTGATGCAGACAACACCTATCTTTCAAGAAATTCCGACTGATCGCCCAAATACTCCACTATTAGATCGAGTAAATGCGCCCTTTCAACTTCGCCTACTTTCAGAAGAACAATTAGCCCAGCTTAGTTACGAGCTCCGAGCTTATCTTCTGTATAGCGTTGGCCAGTCTGGCGGACACTTTGGCGCAGGATTAGGTGTTGTTGAGTTGACGATTGCACTGCACTATACTTTTAATACACCTGAAGATCGCATTGTTTGGGATGTAGGCCACCAGGCTTACCCTCATAAAATTCTCACCGGACGACGAGAAGAAATGCTTAAAATTCGTCAACACAATGGACCTGCTGCATTCCCTGCACGCGAAGAAAGTGAATACGACGCATTTGGTGTCGGTCATTCCAGCACATCCATTAGTGCAGCAATGGGAATGGCACTAGCCTCAAAACTCCAAGGCCAAGAACGAAAAGCAATTGCAGTTATTGGCGATGGTGCATTAACAGCAGGTATGGCGTTTGAAGCACTAAGTCATGCAGGGGACGTGAGCCCAGATATGCTTGTCGTTCTAAATGACAACGACATGGCAATCTCTAATAATGTGGGCGGTTTAAAAAACCACTTAGCACGTATTTTGTCTGGCAAGACCTATAATCAAGTTCGTGATAGTAGCAAACGCGTTTTAAGTGGCACACCAAACTTGATGGAGTTCGCTAAAAAAACAGAAGAACACGTTAAGGGTTTTATGGCTCCAGGCACACTCTTTGAAGAGTTGGGTTTCAACTATATTGGCCCTATAGATGGCCATGACCTGCCGACATTGCTCCGTACACTAGAAAACATGAAAGAATTAAAAGGGCCTCAATTCCTTCATGTTATTACCAAAAAAGGCAAAGGTTTTGCACCGGCAGAAACACACCCTATTGCTTATCATGCAATCAATAAAATTGAGCCTAAAGCAGATAAATCAGACAAAATTACGAATCAAACCGCCATTAAAAAGCCTAAGTACGCGAACGTTTTTGGTCAATGGGCGTGCGACATGGCAGAAGTGGAGCCTACATTAGTCGCCATCACACCAGCAATGCGTGAAGGCTCTGATTTAATTAAATTTTCTGAACGTTTTCCTGAGCGCTATTTTGATGTTGCCATTGCCGAACAACACGCGGTAACACTCGCAGCAGGGCTAGCCTGTGAAGGTGTAAAACCCGTCGTCGCAATTTATTCAACATTTTTGCAACGCGCCTACGATCAACTAATCCATGATGTCGCGATTCAGAACCTTGACGTGCTGTTCGCCATAGATCGAGCTGGATTAGTGGGAGAAGATGGAGCAACACATGCGGGCAGTTTTGACTTATCCTTTTTGCGCTGCATTCCTAACATGCTCATCATGGCACCCTCAAATGAAAATGAGCTACGCCAAATGCTGTATACAGGCTTTATACATAAAGGGCCAGCAAGTGTTCGCTACCCTCGAGGCACAGGACCTGGAGCAGAAATAAAAGCAGAGATGAGCCAAATCCCCTTAGGCAAGTCACTCACAATACGTTCAGGTGAAAACCTTGCAATATTATCGTTTGGGTCAATGCTTGAAGCAGCAGCTACGGTTGCAGCTAAACTGAATGCAACATTAGTAGACATGCGCTTTATAAAACCTTTAGATACCAAACGAATCATAGAACTTGCGTCTTCTCATGCCTTACTTGTAACAATTGAAGAAAACGTTATCGCTGGGGGAGCTGGAAGTGGTGTATCAGAGTACCTGAAAGAACGACACATCAATACGCCCATCATTCATTTAGGCTTACCTGACAGGTTTATTCCTCATGGAAAACCTAATGATTTATTACAGAGCTGCGGGCTTGATGCCTCAGGTATTTTAACAACTATCGGCAACTACTTGAATGAAGGTAAAGATAAAGCGATGTAGACGACTTAAATTCATCGGCTAATACCGGCCCATAAATGCAATCTACTGTTTATACTTCATACCTATATATCATCTTGATGATTGGTCAACCAATGCCCTAATTTACTAGCCTTAGTTGATAAATAACTTTCGTTATGAGGATTTCGACCTACTTCAATCGGCAATCGCTCTTCAATAGTCACACCACCTTGCTCCAACGCTTTTACTTTCCGAGGATTATTGGTCATTAAGCGTAATGATTGAACATTGAGGTGCTGTAGCATCCCATAACAAATACTATAATCTCGAAGATCTGCGGCAAAACCAAGCTTTTCATTTGCTTCAACGGTATCCGCACCTTGATCTTGTAGCTGGTACGCCCGAATTTTATTAAGCAATCCAATACCACGCCCCTCTTGACGAAGATAAAGCAGTATCCCTCGCCCTTCATCTGCGATCGATTGCATCGCTTGCTCTAACTGATAACCACAGTCGCAACGCATACTAAAAAGCGCATCGCCTGTTAAACACTCAGAATGCGTTCGTGCAAGAACAGATTTACCATCAGAAATATCACCCAAAGTCAGTACAACATGCTCTTGACCGGACTCGACTTCTTCAAAGCCATGCATGTCAAACACCGCAAAAGGTGTCGGTAAGCGACAAGTTTCGACAAAACGGACTTCCACAGATAAACCTCACAATCACTTTAAAACAATTACTTTACAGGCTGTTTTGAATACAGACTACTGCTAATTAAGTGTGCATTATATCACAATGTTTCTTTGGGGTTTAGAAGCGAAAACTGTTATCCATTTTACGCATAAATAAAGAACTACCCCCCCGTCATATTCATAAAACGCACAATATCGGGTTCATTACTGTGGTCAAACTCATGACGCTCAGGCTTCAAATCCATCGCTGCAATAATTGATTTTTTCAAACGTTCTTTATCTCCAGGGTGTGCCCTAAGTAACCCGCGAAGGTCAATTGAGTGCTCATTCCCCAAACATAATAACAACCGCCCCTCAGCCGTTACTCTAACCCGGTTACAGTCGCCACAAAAATTATGGCTATGGGGAGAAATAAACCCTACCTTTGTTGAAATGATCTCTGAAATGTCGTCACTACTTAAACCATAATATTGGGAGGGCCCATCCGACGCTTTACCTTTTTTGCTCGGCGTTAAAGTCCAACGCGCTTCAAGCAATTGCTTAATTTCATCACTTGAACAGAATGATTCTTCACGACTATGCTCAGTAATAGCGCCTAAAGGCATTTCTTCAATAAAGCTGATATCTACGCCTTTCTTGATGGCAAAAGCAACCAAATCGACCACTTCATCATCATTACGACCCTTTAAAATAACCGCATTTAGTTTTATTTTTTCAAAACCGGCTTCAATCGCAGCATCGATCCCTGACAATACCTTATTTAAGTCACCAACACGCGTTAGCTCTTTAAATTTAGCCGGATCCAAGGTATCTAAACTTATGTTAAGACGCTTTAGCCCTGAAGCTTTTAGACCTCCCGCTAAACGTGGAAGTTGAGAACCATTCGTCGTCATGACCAGCTCATCAAGACCTTCAAGCGAACCAATCGCCTCACAGAGGGAAAGCACATTCCCTCGAATTAGTGGCTCGCCTCCAGACAAACGAATTTTAGACACACCTAATTCAACAAAAACCTCTGCAATTAACTGCATTTCTTCAAATGTCAGTATTTTATCGCGCGGAACAAAAGTCATTTCTTCATCCATGCAATACACACAGCGAAAATCGCATCGATCAGTGACAGACATGCGAACATAACTCACTCGACGACCAAACTTATCAATCAATTGCGTACGCGCTTCTTTCATAATCACTTCCTATCTGACTTATTGCGATAGTTTGTAGTGCCCGCTTCTGCCACCTTTTTTTTCTAGAAGACGAACCTGTTCAATAACCATCCCTTTATCAACCGCTTTACACATATCATACAACGTTAGACAGGCGATGCTTACAGCGGTTAACGCCTCCATTTCAACACCTGTTTTTGCATCAAGCTTACACGTGCTTGTTACTCTGACCTTCGAAGCACCGTCCCCAACTTCACTCAACGCCTCTAACTCTAATGTCACCGAGCTGAGATTAAGCGCATGACACAAAGGGATTAATTCTGAACACTTTTTCGCAGCCATAATGCCAGCTATCCGACATGTCGCAAATACATCTCCTTTTTTATGCCGCCCTTCGGTGATCATCAACAGCGTTTCTTTTTGCATCACCACATAACCTTCCGCACTGGCTAACCGATGAGTAACCTCTTTCCCACCTACATCAACCATGTGTGCTGCACCCTGTTCATTCAAGTGCGTTAATCTATCTGACATAAACCCTCTCTTTCTTAATACCTACTTAGGCAAAAACATACGAATGCCTGCAATACCTTGCGCACCAGCATCTAGCGCTTGTTGATAGTATACGTCCATCATACCACCCAAGGCGTAAACGGGAATATTTGCTTGCCGAACTAAGTTACTAAATATATCCCAACCCAAGGGAATGACCCCTGGGTGGGTTGCTGTATGTAAGACGGGTGAAATGGTTATAAAGTCTGCCCCTATCCCTTGAGCATGCCTAATTTCATCGAGGTTATGACAAGACACCCCAAACCATTTTGAACGACTAACTGGTCTCGACTTTAGCCCAGCAGCACGAAAAAAAGGCAAATGAACACCAGAAACCCAATCAATATTTAGACAACTACAGCCCAACAATTCAAAGTAACCACTTAAAAGCATTTTTCCTTTGATAGCGGGCAAGCTATTTATTATCGTTTCAACCCAAGTCTTGTAAGTTTCAACATCAAGCTTCGGTTGACGTAACAAAAAAAGGTTAAGACCTTGATCAAGCTGTTCCTGAATGCCAATTAAAGCCAGTTCAACAGTCTCGTACTCTGGCGTTATAAAGTAAGACGAGGGTAACCTACAAGCAGACAATATCGCTTGATTTGCATCAGGAAATGTATAATTTAATAGCTTATTTTCTTTTACCCACTGAATTGGCTGGCCTTCTCTCCCAACCGCTTCACCTTGAAATTTATGAACAGTATAGACATCCAACAAAACATGTTTATCACCATAATCATGCTCTATTTTAATCAAAGCACTCATATCTTTTGGCGTAACCGTAATTCCTAGCTCTTCAAATAGTTCTCTAGAAAGCGCTGCTGTGACCTGTTCATTTCCCTCAACCTTACCGCCAGGAAACTCCCAAAAACCACCCTGATGAACATGATCTGCGCGCTTCGAAATGAGTATTTCCCGACAAGGGGGTAAAGTAGAGCGGGAGTGTATTGCGAAAGAAAATCGTTCAATCACTGCCACTGCAACATGAACGATTTTAGGGCTTAAAGGTGAGTTAGGTCCGGTATTCTGCATTAATTTTCACATAATCTTGAGATAAATCAGATGTCCATACAGTTTCAGTAAACTCACCTCTTCCCAACTTTATCTGAATTGTAATTTCATCACAATCCATCACTGCCTGACCTTGAATTTCAGTATAATCGGCACATCTTTCACCCGCGTTCACAATACGAACATCACCGAGAAAAATATCGACTCGTGATAGATCTAAAGCATCAATCGGTGCACGACCCAATGCCGCTAGTATACGTCCCCAATTAGGGTCACTAGCAAAAAGTGCCGTCTTAATCAGAGGGGAATGAGCGATCGTATAGGCAACATCAAGCGCTTCTTGAGAACTACCCGCTTGCTCCACGATTATGGGAACAAATTTTGTAGCGCCTTCAGCATCACGAATAATTGCTTGAGCCAACTCAATAAATACGCTTTTCAACACTGTTTTAAAGTTAGAGAAGTCTTCATGATTTACGTCTATTTTTGGTGCTGTCGAGGCACCACTTGCAAAAAGCATACATGAGTCATTCGTAGAGGTATCACCATCAACCGTAATACGATTAAATGAGACTTCGGATAACTCTGTTACTAACTCAGATAGCAGTGTTTGCGGAATACACGCATCAGTCCCAACAAAACCTAGCATGGTTGCCATATTGGGCTTAATCATCCCTGCGCCTTTGCTGATACCATTGATGAGGATCGTCTCACCCGCGTACTGCACACTTGCCACAGCACCTTTAGGCCGAGTATCTGTCGTCAATATTCCTTCAGCAGCCCTAAGCCAGTTCTTTTCATTCAAATCGGCAGCAGCATTAGATAATCCTTTTTGAATTTTTTCAATCGGTAGTTTCTCACCAATCACGCCCGTTGAGAAAGGTAGCACCTGCTCGGCATCAATAGAGAACAGTTCTGCTGTTGATTGACACGAAGCAAAAGCATCTTCCATTCCTTGTTTGCCAGTTCCCGCATTGGCGTTCCCGGTATTAATCAGTAAATAACTAGGGCCCGCTTTTGCTTTATCACTATGAATAAAACTAGCGGCCAAATGACGCTTACTCAAGGTAACTGGCGCTGCACAAAATGCATTTTTAGTAAATACACCGGCGCATGTACTTCCTTGCTGAAGCTCTATTAACACAAGATCTTTACGATCAGGCACTTTAATACCAGCCTCTGTTACACCTAAACGAATACCCTTGATTGCTGGAAACTCAGGTAAAACACCACTTCCTACTGCCATTTTCACTTCCTAAATAACAAAATTCTCTAGCTAATACGATGATTAAGCTATTTGGCCATGACACTGTTTATACTTCTTACCCGACCCACAAGGGCATGCTTCATTACGCCCAACCTTTCGACCATCTCTAGTCATCGGCTCTTGCTTAGCATCTTGACCCTGTGAAGGTTTTTCACCTTCAAGGCCATTAGCATTTGCATGCTCTGTTGTCGCATTTCTTAGCTGTCGATCCAGCTCTTCTTTGCGTTTTTTCTCAATCTCTTCAGACTCTTCTTTTGTTTGAATTTTAACGTGACTAGTCACTCGTACCACATCATTCTTCAAATTTTGTAATAAGCCCTGGAACAATTCAAATGACTCACGTTTATACTCTTGTTTAGGATTCTTCTGAGCATAACTTCTTAAATGAATACCTTGGCGCAGATGATCCATCGCAGCAAGATGCTCTTTCCATAGCGTATCAAGTATATGTAAAAAGACCTGTTTTTCGAAATTACGCATAGGCTCTACGCCGGCAGTTTCCTCTTTTTCAGCATAAACCTTAACTATTTCCGTTAAGATTTTTTCTCGTAAAGTTTCTTCGTGTAAATTATCATCGCTATCCAACCAAGCCTGCAGAGGCAGTGTCACAGAGAATTCTGTTTCAAGTTTCTTTTCTAAGCCTGGGATATCCCATTGCTCTTCTAAACTCTGAGGTCGAATATAATCACTAATAGTTTCATCAACTACTTCAGCTCTAATTCCAGAAATTACATCTGCAATATCCGCTGAATCCATAACATGGTTACGCTGCTCATAAATAACGCTTCGCTGATCATTCGCGACATCATCATATTCTAATAGCGATTTTCGTATATCGAAGTTGCGACCCTCTACTTTACGCTGCGCTTTCTCAATCGCGTTGCTCACCATTTTATGTTCAATCGCTTCACCTTTTTCCATACCTAAGGCCTGCATAATGCCGCGCACACGGTCAGATGCAAACATGCGCATTAGGTTATCTTCTAAAGAAAGGAAAAAACGAGTACTTCCTGGATCACCTTGACGCCCTGATCGACCTCGTAGCTGATTATCGATTCGTCGAGACTCATGTCGCTCTGTACCTAGTATATGTAATCCACCAGCATCAAGAACTGCTTTATTTCGAACAGTCCAATCACTTTTAATTTTCTCTATCTGCTCTGGAGTTGGCTTTTTTAATGCATTAATTTCAGCTTCCCAATTACCACCAAGAACAATATCGGTTCCTCGACCTGCCATATTTGTTGCAATCGTTACGGCACCTGGCATTCCTGCTTGAGCGATAATCTGTGCTTCTTGAGCGTGTTGTTTCGCATTCAAGACACTGTGCTTAACACCACTTTTCTTGAGAACACCCGATAAAAGCTCTGAAGCCTCAATCGATGCTGTTCCGACTAATAACGGGCGTTTTTCTGCGACAACTTCTTTAACTTCATCAATAATCGCTTGATATTTTTCTTCCTGTGTCAAATACACCAAGTCATTATAATCTTTTCGCTGTACCTGCTTGTTGGTAGGAATAACCACTACATCTAGACCATAGATCTGCTGAAATTCAAACGCTTCGGTATCAGCCGTTCCCGTCATACCACCGAGTTTATTGTAGATACGGAAGTAATTCTGAAAGGTCGTTGATGCAAGCGTCTGGCTTTCTGCTTGTATCGCTAAACCTTCTTTTGCTTCAATCGCCTGATGTAAGCCTTCACCCCAACGTCGCCCTGCCATTGTACGACCCGTATGCTCATCGATAATAACAATCTGCTTGTCTTGAATAATATAATCTACGTCGAGCACATAGAGATGATGAGCACGCAAGGCTGATTGAACATGATGCAATAGGTTTAAATTTGCTGCGGCGTATAAACTATCATTTTCTTGAAGAATGCCTTTTTCTATCAATAGTGTTTCTAGAAAAGTGTGCCCTACTTCAGTCAGCTCTGCATTCTTAGACTTTTCGTCAATTGTAAAATGACCATCATCAATGGGCTTCTCATCTTCTCCTACTTCTGCCTTAATTAAAGATGGTATTAATAAATTAATCATTTTGTAGGTTTTAGAGCTATCTTCAACTGCCCCTGAAATAACCAAAGGGGTTCGGGCCTCATCGATTAAAATGGAGTCGACTTCATCCACAATGGCAAAATTTAAAGGCCGCTGATTTTTACTTTCAGGGTTAAACGCCATATTGTCCCGAAGATAATCAAAACCAAATTCATTGTTAGTGCCATATGTGATATCAGCTTGATACGCTGTTTTTTTCTCTTCTGGAGACTGGCCACCATAAGCCACCCCTACAGTCAGACCTAGAAAGTTATATAATGGTTCCATCCATTTTGCATCGCGCTTTGCAAGATAATCATTTACCGTAACAAGATGAACACCTTTACCTTCAAGTGCATTTAAATATACAGGCAGCGTTGCAACTAAGGTTTTACCTTCACCCGTTCTCATTTCAGCAATACGACCTTCGTGTAATGTCATACCACCAATTAGCTGTGTATCAAAATGACGCATAGACATCACACGCTTACTTGCTTCACGTGCAACAGAAAAAGCTTCTGCTAATACGTGATCAAGCGTTTCACCCTCTTCTATACGTTTTTTAAATTCACTTGTTTTTAATTTTAGCTCGTCATCACTAAGCTTAGACACCCCTTCTTCTAAAGCATTTATTTGGGTAACGACTTTGCCCATTCGCTTAAGTTCGCGTTTGTTCTTGCTACCAAAAATCTTAGTCAAAGCTGATGAAAACATAATAATCTTCTATTTGTTCTTTTAAGTGATAGTGAGTGGGATTCAGCAGGAGGGTATTAGGTATAAATTTACAAAGCCTATTAAACACTACGCCAAGGGAATGCCTATGCGAATAGGCCCTTCCATCCCAAATTGTTGAAAAGCCACCAGTCTACAGTGATTTAGACTATGGCTCAAAGTCTATAATGGGTATAAGTTGAAGTTTTACAAGGAATATGCAGAAAACCAATCAGATAATAAAAATTTATGAGCACCAGCTCTAGTTTTAACGGCTGGCGCGATAAATATATTTTTTAGGATCAATCCCTTTACCATTTTTTCTCACCTCATAATGAACATGAGGCCCTGTTGAACGCCCCGTACTTCCCATCGCAGCAAGTACCTGACCTTTTGCTACAATATCGCCTACCTTCGCAAATAGCTCCTTACAATGGGCATATCGAGTGGTATAACCGCCACCATGATTTATTTCAATTAAGTTCCCATATCCATAGCGGTCCCCAGACCAAGTAATCACACCTGAAGCCACCGCAATAATATCGCTATCTTCCTTTCCAGCAAAATCCACACCACCATGCCAGGCTCTTTTCCCTGTAAATGGATCGGTCCGATAACCAAAAGCGGACGACATCCAACCCCATGTAATTGGTCTTCCAGCAATAAATAACTCTTTTTGAATATTTCGACTGACAAACAAAGAGTCAATTACTTCAAGCTGTTGCTCGACATCTGTAATTTGATTTTCAATACGTTCAATATTCTCTGCCAACCCTGGCAAAATATAAGATTCACCCAAGTTTTGCTCAACAGGACCACCTAAAGCCGGTGATTTAGTAAAATTGAATTCACCATTTTTAAGTTTGGCGACCTCAGTGAGTCGCTGCCCGAGCGCATCTAGTCGCAACAAGCGTGCCTGCATATTACCCATTGTAAGTGTTAATGCATCCACTTTTTCATGCGCGCTACGCTTCAGACTTTCAACATCAGTACGTTGCGCTTTAATTTCATTTTTCCAAACCAAAATCGTCTCAGCATCCAGCGTTGTGTCCACACCTGTTCTGTCAACTAACAACCCTTTAAGATGATAGCCTGCTGAAGCAATCGCAAATAATAGACTCCCCATAAGCATCGTAATTAATACAAGATGTTTATTACCTAATTGAAGCGTTTTTGATTTGCCATGACTTCGACCTACAAAAATAATATTCATAAATTACAAAACTCAAAATTCTTTATATTCAAAAATAACATTAATGCGCCCAGTCTTGTGAATACTTTCATACCAAGACACTATAGTTTAATTATAGCTAATTTCTCAGAACATCAAAATCTACAATATTATTATTCTATATCCGGTAACGTGTTAGCATTCGTACACCTTTATTTATGTAGAAAACACATGTTGCGACGTCAACCAAAAATAAAGCAGTTAGCGCCGCTTTTAAATGTTAAAAAGATTACGAGCAAGTCATCAGGACTCAGTTCACTACTAAACCGAGCCAGTAAACTTCAAAGTTTATCTGATGTCTTTAATGAGTCCGTTCCACTGCTATTTAAAAATAAATTTACGGTTAATTGCATTCAAGACAATATATTAATACTGACATGTCAATCTGCTTCTTTAATGACTCGACTACGCTTCAATAAAAACACGATCATAGATCAATTTAACTATCGAATTAAACCAAACTATATTACGGACTTAAAAATTAAAATAAGACCGGGTCAATTCAAAAAAACGACACCAGAATTTACCCGTACTTTAAGCAAAAAAAATGCCCAGATTCTTTCAGAAGAAGCTGAGCTTACAGAAGATAAAAAACTTAAAGCAATTTTATTTCAACTCGCAAACCATGCAAAGTAAAAAACTATTACGAAGCAAGGATTGGTTTCATGTATGAAATAGGCGCTGAACTAGCATCTTCGAAAGTTTTCACTTCCCAAGCATCCGTTGTTTGAATCAATTTCCGTAAAAGCTTATTGTTCAAATCATGGCCAGACTTATGCCCTTTAAACTCTCCGATTAAGCTATTCCCAAGCAAATAAAGGTCACCAATCGCATCTAAAATTTTATGTTTAACAAACTCATCTTCGTAGCGAAGGCCATCTTCATTTAGAACTTTATAGTCATCAACAACGATCGCGTTATCAAAACTACCACCTAAAGCTAGATTCATTGATCTTAAGCGTTCAAAGTCACGCATAAAGCCAAATGTTCGCGCTCGGCTTACTTCCTTTACAAAAGAAGTACTAGAAAAGTCAATTGACGCTTCTTGGCTTCGACTATTAAATACTGGGTGGTCGAAATCTATCGAAAATCCAACTTTGAAACCATTAAACGGTGAAAACGTTGCTTTTTTACCATCTTCTTCAACGGTTACTTCACGTGTAATTCGAATAAATTTCTTTGCCGAATCCTGTTCTTCTATTCCAGCAGATTGAATTAAGAAGACGAACGGACCTGAACTGCCATCCATGATAGGTACTTCTTCAGCACTCAACTCAATTCGGCAATTATCAATACCCAAACCAGCCATAGCTGAAAGCAAATGCTCAACGGTAGCAACCTTAACGCCATCTTTAACAAGCGTTGTTGATAATAGAGTTTCACCAACATTTTCAGCCCTTGCCTGTATTTCTACAGAGGGCTCTAAATCGGTTCTACAAAATACAATCCCTGAATCTATTGGTGCTGGCTTTAAGGTTAAATAAACCTTATTACCTGAATGCAAGCCCACTCCAGTGGCTCGAATTGTATTCTTTAAAGTACGCTGTTTAATCATAGTTTGACTATATCAACCTTCATTACAAGCAGAATTGGTTAAAAAACAATCGCATATTACCAGATAGTTCCAATTTACCCAACCCGAACTTTCGACTTTTCATCAATTGTTAATATTTGAATGCCATTACACCCGCTAAACAAGCGTAACAGGCCCCAAGTAGAGTCTCTTAGGGCACATTCACACAATGCCTAAACTTTATTACTGCGCTCAAATACTTATACAAACGTCTTAGTCTGCTTGTCGACGCAAGAATGCAGGTATATCTAAATAATCAACACTTGGTTGTGCACCCGGTTTTGTGTCAATTGCAGCACTACCAACACGATCTACCTGAGGACGGCGACGCATTATTGCAGGTCGATCCAATTGATTATAATCAGTCGTACCATCAACGATCTTTGACGTATTATCAATCACTTTAACAGGTTTACCTGCTATAGAAGAAAGCCCAGTTGCTACAACCGTCACTTTCAATTCATCGGTCATTTCTGGATCAATAACGGTTCCAACAACAACCGTTGCAGAGTCCGAAGCAAATTCTTCAACAATATTACCAACCTCAGAAAACTCACCTAAGTTAAGGTCAACACCTGCTGTAATATTTACCAATATACCGCGAGCACCCTGAAGATTAACGTCTTCTAACAATGGACTTCTAATGGCAGCTTCTGCGGCTTCTTTAGCTCTATTTTCACCACTTGCAGTACCAGTACCCATCATCGCCATGCCCATTTCAGACATCACTGTTTTAACATCCGCGAAATCGACGTTAATCATACCTGGACGAATAATTAAGTCTGCAATGCCTTGAACAGCTCCTTGTAACACATCATTCGCCGCACCAAATGCATCAAGTAAAGTTGTATTTTTACCAAGTACTGATAATAATTTTTCATTAGGGATAGTAATCAATGAATCTACATTTTCTGCTAATTCTGCCAAACCAGCATCAGCAATTTTCATACGTTTCCCCCCCTCAAAAGGAAAAGGCTTTGTTACAACAGCTACGGTTAAAATACCTAAATCTCTCGCAACTTCAGCAACAATTGGAGCTCCACCCGTTCCAGTTCCACCACCCATACCGGCAGTAATGAAGACCATATCAGCACCCTTTAAGGTTTCTGCAATACGTTCTTTATCTTCTAGCGCAGCCTGACGACCAATTTCAGGATTTGCTCCAGCACCCAAACCTTTAGTAATAGTACTTCCAAGTTGAATGACTGACTTTGTATCTAAGTCTTTTAATGCTTGTGAATCCGTATTTGCACAAATGAAGTCAACACCGTCTACATCGCCTTTCAACATGTGACGTACGGCATTACCACCACCACCACCGACACCGACAACTTTTATGACTGCGCTTTGTGAAATATTCTCTACGAGTTCAAACATCACTTTTCTCCTAATTATATTTTTTAAAATCTGCTAGTTGTTGCTTAAGTTGTTTCTATCTTTTATTTAATTCTTATCGTTTTTAGAAATTGCCTTTAAACCATGTTTTTATTTTTTCCATTAAACTTTCACTTTCTTCTGTCCTATTATTCACTGGTGCATTACCTCGCGTTTGTTGCTGCAAGCCATACATCAATAACCCTACACCTGTTGAATAAATTGGATTATTCACCACATCAGCTAAGCCTGAAATCCCTTGCGGTGATGCCAAGCGAACCGGCATATGAAAAATTTCTTCTGCTAACTCAACCACGCCTTCCATCGTAGAGGTTCCCCCCGTCAAGACGATACCTGCCGCGACAACATCTTCGAAACCACTACGTCGTAGTTCAGATTGAATCAATGTAAATAGCTCCTCATAGCGAGGTTCAACAACTTCAGCCAAGGCTTGTCTTGACAAATCTCGAGGCGGTCTTTCACCCACACTAGGAACCTTAATTGTTTCCTCCGCACCCGCTAACTGTGTCAGAGCGCAGGCATGTTTAACTTTAATTTCTTCTGCATTTTGAGTTGGGGTACGCAAAGCCATCGCAATATCATTTGTCACCTGATCACCAGCGATAGGGATCACTGCGGTATGCCTAATTGCACCGCCGGTAAATATAGCGATATCAGTTGTACCACCACCAATGTCTACCACACAAACACCCAACTCTTTCTCATCATCTGTTAAAACGGCATAACTTGATGCAAGTTGCTCGAGAATAATGTCGTCCACTTCCAAACCACATTTTTGTACGCATTTCTCTATATTCTGAGCAGCATTGACAGCACAAGTCACTAAATGAACTTTTGCCTCTAGCCGTACACCAGACATTCCTAACGGTTCTTTTATACCTTCTTGGCTATCGATCACGTACTCCTGAGGCAGAATATGCAAAACCTTTTGATCTGCAGGAATAGCCACTGCTTGTGCTGCATCAATCACACGGTCTATATCCGCTTGAACGACTTCACGGTCTCTAATAGCAACGATTCCATGAGAATTCATGCTTCGAATATGGCTACCCGCAATACCAGCATAAACAGAGTGAATTTGGCACCCAGCCATTAATTCAGCTTCTTCAATAGCACGCTGAATCGCATTCACAGTCGTTTCAATGTTTACGACTACGCCACGCTTTAAACCTTTTGAGGCATGTGAACCAATTCCAATAATATCAATTTGGCCTTCACTATTTTTTTTCCCGACAATTGCGACAATTTTTGATGTCCCAATATCTAAACCTACTGTCAAATTCTGTTCTGCTGACCCAGTCATTCTGGTAATCCCAAGTTACTTTGCTCAATGAATACGTTTTAATTTTTTATTTCGTGCGGCCTCTTCCGGCAAGCATTATTTTCTCATTCCATTCCACTGCAACCCCGTTGGGGTATCGTGCATCAATTCTTTTTATAGCCGCTAAATCAATTCCTGAACGTTGCGTAAAGAGAACGCCTAAGCGATGAACTTTAGCTTCCAAAGGCTGAGCACCCAGCGCAACTGATATACCGTTATCAAGTAAAATATCCCAAACACCTCTTGGCTTTAACTCAAGCTGGACAATACCTAATTTATACTCACCTAAAAGTACTTGCATACGAGTTAGCACTGCTAACATCTCAATGCGCATCACCGGACTCTTATCACTTACACCTAACAAAACGGGTAAATCTAAATTTTTATCTAAATAATCCGGTTGAAAAATCACACCATTCTTATTAATAAAAGCTGACTCATTCCAGTAACTAACCGCTACTTGCTCTTTAACTTCCAGTTCAATACCGCTCGGCCACACTCTGGTTACAGTGACGTAATCGACCCATGGTAAAGCTTCCATTTTCTCCTTTATGCCATCAAGATCAGCCATTAAGAAGCTACTGCCAATCAATAATGGTATCGCCTGTTCAATTTGTGCCTGCGTTACGTGGTTTAACTCACCTTCAACATTAATGGTGGTAATTTCATGATCGATTAATTGCAAAAACCACTGTTTCTGCGCAGTGACTATTAACAACACTGCAAGTACAGCTAACACAAATAAAACGCGCTTCAATGAGCTCAAAATCGGCGCAAAGTCTTCAGCTAATGCCTGATAATCCCGATCAGATGACATAACGACACTTGCACCACGGCTACTAACCTTTACTTTTGCTTCATCGTTCATGCATTGCTCCATTTATTCTCATTTTTCTTATTCTTTATTGCTTTAAGGTTTGAGTTAGAATCGTAACCACTAATTCTTCAAAGCTTAAACCTGCCGCTTTCGCTGCCATTGGAACCAAACTGTGATCGGTCATTCCAGGAATTGTATTTACCTCCAAAAGCCAAAATCTCCCTTTACTATCACGCATCACATCAACACGCCCCCAACCTGTACACCCAAGCGCAGTGAAAGCTCTTTCGGCTAAATTTCCGACACTTTGCTCTTCTTCAGCATTTAATCCGCTTGGTAATAAATATTGAGTACTTTCGGATTCATACTTGGCCTCGTAATCGTAAAATACGTGGTCGGTTTTTAGGCCTATAATAGGTAATGGTTTCCCATCCAATATACCAACGGTATATTCACTACCTTCGACCCAATGTTCGAGCAAAACCTGCTCATCCATTTTCAGAGCTGCACTAATTGCAGCTTCAAGCTGTGTTTGATTGTTGACTTTAAACACACCAATTGAAGAGCCTTCTCTAGATGGTTTTACAGCTAAAGGAAATCCAATTAACGATACTAACTGCGTCACCATTTCAGGTTTTAATTCTTCAACATAAGCAAATTGAGGTGTAGGTAAATTCATCCCCTTCCATAGGTATTTACTCCGTGTTTTATCCATCGCTAATGCTGACCCCACCACACCACTTCCTGTATATGGTATCTCTAAGATGTCGAGTAAGCCTTGTAAAGTTCCGTCCTCTCCACCTCGGCCATGAAGCGCTAAAAACACTCGGTCGAAGCTATGTTCTGCAATAAGAGTTTGAATAAATAATTGCGCATCACCATGGAAATCTAACTCAAAGGCATCCACACCTGCCGCTTTTAATCCTCTTAAAACTTCTTTACCACTTTTCAAAGAAACTTCACGTTCTGCAGAGTTACCGCCCATAACAACTGCAACACGGCCTAATTCTGATATCAATTTCTCAGATGCTTGAAAACAACTCATTCTTCAAATCCCAACTTACTGTCAGCTAAACGAGTAGCCAAGTTACCGATATTTCCCGCGCCCTGAGTTAGTAAAAAATCTCCCTCCTGAAGCACGTTCTTCAATACATCTTCAATATTATCAGCTGCCTCAACATAAATAGGCTCTGATCCACCACGCTGCCTAATACTTCGGCACAGCGCTCGACTGTCAGCACCTGGAATAGGTTTTTCCCCGGCAGCATAAACATCCATCAAAAGCAAAACATCAACTTCAGCAAGCACCTTAACGAAGTCTTCATATAAATCACTGGTTCGGCTATATCGATGTGGTTGAAAAATCATCACTAATCGTTTCTCTGGCCAACCTTCATTAATAGCCTGTAGAGTTGCTTCAACCTCACTGGGATGATGACCATAATCATCTACAAACATAACCTGACCATTTGGCGTATCATAATCACCGTAGACTTGAAACCTTCTTCCTACCCCTTGAAACTCTATCAATGCATGCTGAATCGATCTATCATCAACACCTTCATCACTCGCCACAGCAACCGCTGCAAGCGCATTAAGCACATTGTGATGACCAGGCATTCTCAAGGAAATTTTTATGTCATGCTGATCACCACTTCGTTTAACAACAAAGTGATTGATCATTCCTTCTTGGTGAATGTCGATTGCACGATAGTCGGCATCTTCACTAACGCCGTAAGTAATTACTGCTCTTGATATAGAAGGAATAAGCTCTCTTATCACAGGATCATCAATACACATTACCGCGGCGCCATAAAAAGGCAGGTTGTGTAAGAAATCAATAAACGTCTGTTTAAGTCGTGAAAAATCGCCACCATAAGTATGCATATGATCCGCTTCGATGTTTGTCACGACCGAGATCATCGGTGTTAGATGTAAAAAAGAAGCGTCACTTTCATCAGCTTCTGCTACTAGATATCTAGACCCACCAAGGCTTGCATTAGTACCAGCGCTATTTAATCGACCACCAATAACGTAAGTCGGATCTAAGCCAGCCTCTGCCAATACTGAAGCAATTAAACTCGTTGTTGTTGTTTTCCCATGTGTACCAGCAATCGCAATTCCATGGCGATAACGCATAATTTCAGCCAACATTTCTGCTCTTGGAACTACCGGTATTCTTTGTAGCCTAGCTTGCGATACTTCAGGGTTAGACTCATCAATAGCCGTCGATACGACGACGACATTTGCCAACTTCACGTTACTCGTATCATGTGAAAAGAATATCGTAGCACCTAATTTCTCAAGTCGATCTGTTGTAGCAGATTTATTCATATCTGAACCGGAGACTTTGTACCCTTGGTTAATTAGGACTTCAGCAATCCCACACATTCCAGCGCCACCAATCCCCACAAAATGAATTAAGCTAATACGTCTCATTTCCGGCACGTCACTAATCATGCTACCCGCATGTTTTAAAACAGGACTCTTTGAAACATTTCTTGGGGTATCAGGCATAACATGCACTCCTACATTCTGCGACAACCTTATTTGTAGCGTCGGGCTGTCCTAGTTTGTGGGCTGCCTCTGACAAAATAGAAATTCGCTCACGTTTTGATAATAATGGGGTTAATATTTCAGCTAAACTTTCTGCCGTTATATCGCTTTGTGGTAATACCCATGCTGCGCCAGACTCAGCCATAGACGACGCGTTTTTAGTTTGATGGTCATCTACGGCAAAAGGGTAAGGCACCAATATCGCACCCAGACCAACGGTACACAATTCAGAAATTGTTAAAGCACCTGCGCGACAAATCACGAAGTCGGCCCATTGATATGCTTCAGCCATATCTTCAATAAAATCAGAAATTTTCACATTGACACCATGGGATTCATAAACTGCCTTAGTTTCTTGAGCTTTATTTTTCCCTGTTTGATGCCAAACATTTGGGCGAATACTTTTGTGTACTCTAGCTAAGGCTGCTGGCACCCCCTGATTCAAACCTAATGCACCAAGACTGCCACCCAATACCATTAAATTAACTTTCCTATCTTTTGGTATATCAACTCGTGGCTGGTAATGAATATCTATGATTGGTTCACGTAAGGGATTGCCTGTTTGTTTCACTTTAACTTTATCCGAAAAAGCGCCAGGAAAAGCCGTCATTACTGTAGTTGCAAACTTAGAAAGAACCCGGTTGGTCATACCCGCAACCGCATTCTGTTCGTGAATAATTAGAGGTTTACCTAATATACGTGCGGCTATACCTCCTGGCCCAGAAGCAAACCCGCCCATTCCTAGAACTGCATCAGGCTTTACCTTCATAATGACCATTAATGCTTGTATAACAGCCCAGAGAATTCTTAACGGGGATAACAGCTTGTTAATTACGCCTTTGCCCCGAACGCCTTTCACTGAAATACCATAAAAAGAAATGCCGGCTGCTTTAACAATTTGTTCTTCCATTCCGCCCACAGATCCTAACCATACGACTTGATCGTTCTGCTGCATCAGTTTTGTTGCTGTAGCTAGCGCAGGGTAAACATGACCACCAGTACCACCCGCCATAATCAAAAAGGTTTTATCCCGAGAATTTTTATCAGTCATCATTACCCCCGGTTTCATTTTCTCCCTGTTGTGTCTCACGACCGTCGTCCGAATTTACTGTTTCATAATATATACGCGCTAAAACGCCAATACACATGCAGCTAACAATCAAGCTACTCCCCCCATAACTCACCAACGGAAGGGTTAAGCCTTTAGTTGGAAGCAGCCCCATATTTACACCGATATTTATAAATGCCTGAACACCTAATAAAATACCAATACCATAGGCAAAATAAGCACTAAACAGCTGATTACTACGTTCAGCCAAATTACCTATCATCAATGCTCGATAAACCAATACACAAAACAAAATGACTACTAACACCGTACCGATAAGTCCAAACTCTTCTGCTAAAATGGCAAATACAAAGTCAGTGTGCGCCTCAGGTAAGTAGAACTGCTTTTGAATACTATTTCCCAAGCCAACACCAGCCCAATCTCCCCGTCCAAAAGCGATTAATGACTGGGTTAATTGATAACCTGAGCCAAACTGGTCTGCCCAAGGGTCGGTATAACCGGTTAATCGTTGTAAACGATAAGGAGATGAATAAATCATCCCCCATGCCGCAACCAAACAACCTACAATCAATAATATAAACTGGCCTAATTTTGCTCCGCTTAAAAAAATCATTCCTAAGAATGCTGCTCCAATCACTACTGTAGCGCCAAAATCTGGCTCCATAAGAAGCAAAATCGCTACCACCATCAAAACCAACATTGGTTTAGCGAAGCCCCACCACGTTCTCATTACCTCATCGCGGCGGCGAACCAAGTACCCTGCTAGGTATGACACCAGCAATAGCTTTGTTAATTCTGACGGTTGAATATTCAAGGTACCCATGCCTATCCAACGTGTACTACCATTCACTTCTTTACCTATGATGAGTACCGTCACCAGCATGATTAATGATGCACTCAACGCTAACCATCCAGCCTTTTGCCATAAACTAATTGGTAACTGATAAACAATTGCGCCCGCAATGATACCCAGCACAACAAATAAACCATGACGTACAACATAATGAAATGGATTGCCATTTCTCACATCCGCTACATCAATAGAAGCAGAGGCAATCATAATTAAGCCAACCATCAATAACGCAGACGTGGCTAATAACAATGTTGCATCAAACTTTTTCTTCCCTATGTGATACGACACTAAACTTTCATTCAGTGATGACGTGTTCATGGCAACATTCATAGCGCCGCCACCTCTTTTGAAAACACTTCACCCCGATGGATATAACTTCTGAACATGTCAAAACTTGCACAGGCTGGAGAAAGTAGAACCACATCTCCGGCTTCTGCTTGTTGTTTCGCCAAATGAACAGCTTGCTCTAAGCTATCCACTTTCATAATTTCGACAGTATTAGTTAATATTTGCTCAATCTTCTCGGCATCGGTACCAATAAGAATGGCCAATTTTCCGTAAGCTCCCATTGGTTTTATCAATGGCGTTAAATCAGCATCTTTACTTTCGCCACCAGCAATTAATACGACCTTGCCTGAACATTCTTTACCAAAACTCTGAATCGCGGTGACCGTTGCACCCGCATTAGTCCCTTTCGAGTCATTAACATAATCAACGTTATTAATTGTTCTTAGATATTCGCAACGATGCGGCAATCCTTTATAGACTTTAAGTGTTTCAAGCATCGCTTTTGTTGGCAAACCAACGGCCGAGCCCAGCGCTAAAGCTGCCAATGCATTGCTTAAATTATGCTGACCTTTTAATTTCACTTCATTGACCGGTAATAAATCTTCAAAGCCTAATGAAATAAACCGCTTGCCATTACGTTCATTTATTGAGAATTTTTTTAAATCTGGGTTGGATAGACCAAAATGCACTAATTTCATATCAATCGTTGCTAGTGGCTGACTTAGCACTTCATCGTTATTAATAACGACATGCTTTGCACCACGAAACACTCGCTGCTTTGCTTGCAAATATGCCATTTTATTTGAATATCGATCCATATGATCTTCAGTCACATTTAACAGCACTACACACTCTGCATTAAGTGATTCTGTCGTTTCTAACTGAAAACTTGAGAGTTCCAATACATACAGTTGTTTATCTGCATCTAAAAGATCCAAAGCAGGCGTCCCCAAATTCCCACCGACACCAACATTAAGGCCAGCATTAACCGCCATATCACCCAATAAAGTCGTCACTGTACTTTTCCCATTGGAGCCAGTTATTGCAACAACGGGTGCTTTTGCAGCTTCTACAAATAGATCAATATCGCCTCGAACTCTAACACCCACTGAAATTGCAGCTTGAATCTCCTCACTTGCTAAGGCAACACCAGGGCTCAGAATAATCTCATCGACACGACATAAGACTTCTTGATCAAACCGCCCTAAGATCGTAGAAACATTAGGAAAGTTATTATTAAGTTCTGATAAATTAGGAGGCACTAAACGCGAATCCATAACGATAACACGACAGCCAAATTGACTCAGATAACGCACACAGGACAACCCGGTCTTACCTAGACCGACAACAACTACCTGTTTATCTGTGACAATATGTTTCACTAGTTTTTGCTACCTAACTTTAAGTGTGGCTAAGCCAATAAGTACTAATACAACGGTAATGATCCAAAATCTCACGATGACACGAGGCTCTGGCCAACCTTTTAATTCAAAATGGTGATGCAAGGGGGCCATTCTAAAAATACGTCTTCCGGTTAACTTAAATGAGGCTACTTGCAAAATGACTGAGACAGTTTCCATCACAAAAACCCCCCCCATAATAAATAACACAATTTCTTGACGTACGATGACAGCAACAACCCCTAAACCGGCCCCTAATGCTAATGCTCCGACGTCCCCCATAAACACTTGTGCTGGGTAAGTATTAAACCAAAGAAATCCTAGGCCTGCGCCAAGTACTGCGCCACAATACACAATCAACTCGCCTGAACCTGGCAAATAAGGAATATGTAAATATTCCGCAAAAACACTATTACCAGAGGTGTATGCAAATATACCTAACGCTCCCGCAACCAATACAGTTGGCATAATAGCCAATCCATCTAGCCCATCTGTCAGGTTCACGGCATTACTCGTACCGACAATGACAAAATAGGTTAAGACGATGAACATCGGCCCCATTTCAATAACTACATCTTTAAAAACAGGAACGATCAAATTTATTTCTTGGGGCAAACTAGCCGTAAAATAAAGTGCTAATGCGGCGGCAAGACCACACACAGATTGCCAAAAGTATTTTGATTTTGCTGGCAAGCCTTTTGAGTTTTTTTCCACAACTTTTCGATAATCATCAACCCAGCCAATAGCACCAAATGAGAGGGTAACGAACAAAGTTATCCAAACATAACGATTACCTAAATCTCCCCATAGTAAAGTGCTCAAACCGATTGCAACAATAATTAAGGCGCCGCCCATTGTTGGCGTTCCGGCTTTACTCAAATGTGATTTAGGCCCATCATCACGAACTGATTGACCAATTTGATAATGGCTTAATTTTCTAATCATATGAGGACCAACCCATAAGGCGATCGAGAGCGCTGTTAGCACCCCACAAATACCTCTCAAAGTTAGATATTGAAAGACAGATAAAAAGCCTACAGACTCCGACAATGATGCCGCTAACCAATACAACATTTATTGAACCCGCCTTTTTATTAATTCAACTACTTCGTCCATAGCTGCGTTTCTTGATCCTTTCACTAAAACTGTTTCTCCACTCACTAACTCTTTACCTAACTGATCACTCAGCAATGTGTTCGATTCAAAACTCTTAGCTCTTTCACCAATAATTTCTTTCATTGCTTTTGCATAGGCGCCAATAAAATAAAACTTATCAATACTTGTAGAAGACGCATACTCTGCCAATTCACAATGTAGTTTTTCTGACAAGTCACCCAGCTCAGCCATTTCACCTAAAACCGCTACGGTATGACCTGCATGTAAAGACAACACGTTTAACGCAGCAATCATAGAGTCTGGATTTGCGTTATAACTATCATCGATTAGAAGTAAATCATCCCCAAGCTTTGTCGTTTCAAGCCTCCCAGCAGAACTCTCAAGACTAGACAATCCTTGAGCAATACGTTCTAACGAGATACCTACGGCAAGTGCTGCTGCAGCTGCGGCCAAACTATTTGCAATGTTATGCATTCCCGGCGCAGATAAATTCACCTCTTGTATTTGCTCGTTAAAGTGCAAGATATAAGTACTTGACTCAGCACGGCATACTATATTTTCAGCCCACAACTTATATTTAACTTTACGTAAGGTACTCGAGCTTTCATCACTAAATGGTAATCCACTTAAAGCAAAGCTATATATCGTTCTTCCTTGCAATTGTTTTGACCATAATTCAGCAGCGGGGTCGTCAGCATTTAAAACAGCAATGCCTTGCTCACTCAAAGTGCTAAAAATTTCACCTTTTGCTTTTACAATACTTTCATAACTTCCGAACGCATCAATATGAGCCACGCCAGCATTCAATAATATCGCCACATCGGGCTTTACAAACTGCCCTAAATAACGAATATCACCAGCAGTTCTTGCTCCCATCTCAACCACAGCAAACTTATGCTTTTCATTAATTCTAAGAAGAGTTAGAGGCACCCCAATCTCATTATTAAAATTACCTGCTGTCGCACACGTTGGCGCCTGCAGATTTAAAATTGTAGCCAACATGTTTTTAGTAGTCGTTTTGCCAGAACTGCCGGTCAAGCCAAAAACAGTTCCTTTAAATGCTGCGCGGTTAATGCCGGCAATAGCCCCCAGCGCTTTCGTCGTATTATTTAACTGCAAACTAGGCGTTGTACCGCCCAATGCGTTTTCTACCACGACGCCGCAACAACCCGCTTTTTCTGCTTGATGTATATAATTATGCCCATCAAAAGAATCGCCACGAATAGCAATGAATAAATCGCCCTGTTCAATTGTTCTTGTATCAATAGAAACAGAATCAAAGAGCACGTCTTGACCATTTAAAACGCCATGTTCTTGTTCTGCTAAGCGATTTAATGAAGCAGATTCAATCATTGCTGCTCCCCTTCAACTTTTTGAACGCTCTCTGACTGATTTCCTGAAAAACTTTTTACTTCATTGATATCGCTAAAAAAAAGTTTTTCTCCTTTTACTTCCTGCCATGTTTCATGGCCTTTACCAGCAATAAGAATGACATCTTCTTTCGTCGCACGAATCATCGCATTCAAAATAGCTTCTGCACGATTTTGAATAACACAGACTTTAGTCAACGATTTAAAACCCTTTAAAATGTCATTCGTAATTTTTACAGGATCTTCATTTCGTGGGTTATCGTCTGTCACAATAACGCTATCAGCCATAGTTTCAGCTATCTCAGCCATTTCGGGCCGCTTGCCAACATCTCTATCTCCACCACAACCAAACACTAGAAAAATCAAACCGGAACAATGTGGTCTTAATGCTTTCAAAGCATTTTCTAAAGCATCAGGCGTATGCGCATAATCAACAACAACTACCGCTTGATCTTTTACCTTTACAACTTCCATCCGACCAACAACTGAATTTATATCTTTAACTACATTCAGGTTTTCTGTTTTATGGCCCAATGCAATAGCAACCCCTATAACTGCCAATAGGTTACTCAAATTGAAGCGACCTATTAATGAACTCTTTATTGATATAGGCCCTACAGGTGTATTTACATCTGCACAAATACCTAGGTTAAACTCACAGGATGACGCAACAACATCTGGCACACTATCTGGAGTACTCTCAATACCGTATCGAATCACATTTACATTTTTTGATATTCCTGATGCCATAACCTCTGCATACTGATCATCACTATTAATTACCGCAAAACGTAAATTTTCACATTTAAAAAGTAGATTCTTTGCCTCGGCATAGTTATCCATTGTTCCGTGGTAGTCTAAATGTTCTCGAGACAAATTCGTAAAAACAGCGCCAACAAAACGAACATTATCAACCCTCCCCTGCATCAATCCATGAGATGAAACCTCCATGACAACCAACTTGACCTGTAAATCTCTTAACTCAGCTAAATAACGATGCACATCAACCACATTTGGTGTTGTACGATCTGTGTTGTAAATTTCTTCATCCGACAAACCATACCCGAGCGTGCCGATAAAACCTGATTTCGTTCCATTTAACGAGAAATACTTAGCTAAAAAACAAGTAACGGACGTTTTGCCATTAGTTCCCGTCACGCCAATCACATCTATATCTTTACTCGGTGATTGAAAAAACCTATCCGCTATTTCACCTACTTTCAGCTTTAAGTTATCGACAAATAACTCTACTGCACCACTATCCTCAAAGACACGACCTTTAAACAGTTTCCCTTCTGCAACGACTGCATTCGCGCCACGTTCAATAGCTTCAAAAATATGATCTGTAGACGCTGAATAGCTTCCTGACAATGCTAAAAACAAATCACCTTTTCTTACCTTGCGACTATCTATCTGAACGCCATGCACAACCGTATTTAATCCGGAAGGAACATCGCAGATTCCACGCAATAATTGCACTAAATCTGTGGTATAAGTGTGATGTCCTTTTTTAAAGTTAGTCATAGCATTTTGCATCATCATTAACTCTTGCTTCGGGATAATAGAAGGCGACCAAATTCCTGCTCTGACTTACTCTGCACTGCCTCAGCCAAATCTTTATCTGGCTTAACATTCAATAACCGCATCGCTCCATTTACCACTCTCGAAAATACAGGGGCTGCTACTTCTCCTCCGTAATATTCTTCTCCTGCAGGTGAGTCAATAACAACGACCATAGCAATTTCAGGATTTTTTATTGGCGCAACACCCGCAAACAAAGCCTTGTATTCACTTTTTTCATAACCCGCCTTCCCTACTCGATGTACGGTTCCTGTCTTACCACCAACATCATACAGAGGCACTGTCGCGCGAGTTCCTGTCCCACCCTTCGAAACAACAGCTTTCATTACTTTACGTAATGAGTTCGAAACACGCTCAGGTATAACTTGCTCACCTGCCTCAAATTCATCACGATAAATCAATCCTAATGGATGTTTAAGACCACCATTCCCTAAAATCATATAGGCCTGCGCCAACTGCAAAGCCGTCGCATTCAAACCATACCCATACGACATCGTTGCTACTGTTAATGGTTTCCATCGAGTCGAATTTGGCAAATACCCAATACTCTCACCTGGAAAACCAATACCGGTCCCCTGCCCAAAACCTAGTCGATAAAACATATCCCAAACGACATCACCACTCAGCGCTAAAGCGATTTTACTCGTTCCGACATTGCTCGACTTTGCAACAATATTCAAAACACTCAACTCACCATAATTACGATGATCTCGAATGGCTTTACGCCCTATACGCAAAAAACCTGGCGAGGTATTTAATACCGTTGATAGGCTATATTTATTTGATTCCAACGCTGCGGAGATCGTTGCCACTTTCATCGTTGACCCCGGCTCAAACACATCGGTAATCGCTCGATTCCTTATATGGGAAACATTAATATTTTGCCTATTATTGGGATTATAGGAGGGCTGATTTACCATCGCCAAAACATCCCCGGTATTAATATCCAATACAACAATAGAACCCGCTCGGGCTTTATGTGTACTGACAGCAGCCTTTAATTCTCTATAAGCAAGATATTGAATTCTCATATCCAAAGATAGACGTATGTCTTGCCCTGGCTCTGCGACCTTAACCGGACCAAAGTCTTTGATCACCCGCGCTTTTCTATCCTTGAGGACTCGCTTTTTCCCAACGCGGCCACTTAGCCAGTCATCATATGAAAGCTCTATGCCTTCTTGGCCTTTTTCATCAATATTAGTAAACCCAACAACATGTGCAGCAACTTCACCAGCAGGATAGTATCGTTTATATTCTCGCCGGCTATATACGCCATCTAAGTTAAGCGCCAATACCTCCTCCACTTCATGAGGAGCCATTTTTCTTTTAAGATAAATAAAACTTTTAGTCTTATTCCGAACGATCTTTCGTTTCAACCATTCAATACTAATGCCTAATGATTTCGCCAGTTTTTTCACATCCCCTGCAGACAAATTCATTTGCTTTGGGTTTGCATAGACCGTTTCTACAGGAGCACTTATCGCTAAAGGCTCACCATATCGATCAGTAATAACGCCTCGGTGAGCATCTAATATTTCAAACCGTATGGTTCGGGCATCCCCCTGCCCAGAAAGAAAAGCCTGCTCAAATACATGCAAGTCAATTGCGCGATAAAACAATACCAAGGCGCACAACGCCAAAAAGCCCAGCAGAAACCAAAATCGCCAGGCTATATATATTGCATTATTATTTTTTTGGTTGACGTCCATCTAAGGAGATCTCAATAAATTAGTTTTATGTTTTCTGTTTCAGGCGCTGCCATCTTGAGTTGATCAACTGCAATTCGTTCTATCCTATTAGGTGAACTCCAAGCACTTTGCTCCAACAATAACTGAGCCCACTCCAACTGCACCTGATCACTACGCTCCAATAGAACCGCTTGTTCAGAAAACAACTGACGACTTAAGTGCGAAGAATAAACAACACCAAGCGCTGATAGTAAAACAAGCAATAACAACATACCGGTTACAACTACACCTTTAATTGAAACCTGCCCGATCATTACCGATAGCATTTCAATAAAATCAACCACTTTATGAAGAAATATCGATGAACTTCGCCCAGACCTATTAACTGCAAACTCTCGACCATCAATTCGAACAAACATATTTAAAAAGTTAATCATCAGCGACTTTCTCCAACACTCTCATAACAGCACTGCGGGAACGTATATTTCTCTCAACTTCTTCATTACTGGGTTTAAACGCTTTTCCTAATAACCTAAAATTCCGAACGATGTCCTTTTCTAAAATAGGTATCCCTGGTGGGGGTGTCACTCCTTTTGCTTTATCTCTCATGAACCGCTTAACAATTCGGTCCTCTAAGGAGTGAAAACTTATGACAACTAATCTTCCACCAACCAATAAACGAGTGGAGGCATCCTCCAGAAACTGCTCTAAGTCACCCAGTTCATTATTTACCTTAATTCGAATTGCCTGAAATGTGCGCGTTGCCGGGTGCTTGCTTTTTTCCCATGAAGGGTTTGCTTCAGAAACTATTTTTGCTAGCTGCAAGGTTGTCGTTATTGGGTTTAACGCTCCCTCTTCTACAATCGCTCTAGCAATACGGCCTGGATATTTCTCTTCCCCATACTCTTTTAATACTTTTGTCAGCTCCCCTATTGAAACCGAAGCAAGCCATTTAGCAGCGCTTATACCCTCCTGAGTATTCATCCTCATATCTAGTGGACCATCATTCATAAAGCTAAACCCACGTTCAGCATTATCAAGCTGTGGAGATGAAACCCCTAAATCAGCTAACACTCCATGAACTTTAGCTACATTCAATTCGTCTAGGTGCTGACCAATCGCGGCAAAGGAGCCATGAGCAATTGAAAAAGTTTTACTTCCTTTAAATAAAGCCTCAGCAGTGTCAATTGCTACCAAGTCCTTATCTATCGCTAGCAACTTCCCACTTTCGTTAAGTGCCTGATGTATTTTTTGGCTATGCCCTCCACGACCAAAAGTCGCATCAACATAAACCCCATCCACGTCTGTTATGAGCTGCGCTACAGCTTCATCAAGTAAAACTGTTTCATGAGATCCTGATTGTTCAATTGTCATAGTGATAAGTTCCGCATCTCTTCTGGCATATCATCATCCTGCTCTACGCTATCCAACCAATCAAACCAGCTATTTTCACTCCATAACTCGAATTTTTTTCCCTGGCCAACTAACATGAGCTTTTTATCAAGGTTTGCGTACTCTCTTAAGGTAGGGGGGACCAAAATACGACCATTACCATCCATTTCTAACGGTGTCGCATAACCAATCAACAAACGCTGTGCTCGACGAGCCATTTTATTAAAACTAGGCAAGTTCTCTATCTTAGGTAAAATTTCTTGCCACTGACTTTCAGGGTAAACAAGTAAACATCGCTCTTCAGTATGCGCAGTCACCACAATACGGCCATCACAAAAAGACGCTAACGATTCCCGAATTTTTGTCGGAATCGCCATACGCCCTTTCGCATCCATATTGATAGTGTGACTTCCAAGAAACAAAATAAACCCCAAAACTCTTAATTTATAGAATAAAAACCAGAATTAACCACTTTTTACTACTTTTACCCACTATAGGAATTAGATCCCCACAAATCAAGCAAAATGCAGCAATGAAGATGTAAAAAGTAAAGAAAACACAAGGACTTAGACAATTAATAGAGGAATAAAGAGAAGATAAAATTAAGAATTTTCTGATAAATCTGCTAGATAGAAGACAAACTTAAGAAGTTACTTTAAGTATAAGATCTTTTAATTATTAATATGAGGAAATTGCAATCAAAAAGGAAGGAAAAATAAATTGAGCCTGCCGGTAAGCCGGGTTTTGTCGTGGACAGTCATTCATCTAGGCTGAACGTCACCATTCAGCTCAAGCAACCTACCCGAATCCAACGCGAGCCGCGCCATAAGATTCCTATTTGGTCTTGCTCCGAGTGGGGTTTACCATCGCCATGAACTGTTGCCAGTCATGCGGTGCGCTCTTACCGCACCTTTTCACCCTTACCGTTCAGCTACTAAAGCAACCAACTTAGGCGGTTCACTTTCTGCTGCACTTTCCGTAGGCTTACGCCCCCCAGGAGTTACCTGGCACTCTGCTCTATGGAGCCCGGACTTTCCTCTCCATCTATTGATAAAAACCAATAAATGCAGCGACTGCCTAGCAAGCTCGAAAGGGACTTTAGTATGGTTGGGAATATTTTACAAGGAATATATAAAGAGAGCGCTAATCTTATAGCGCATAACAAGAAACTAGCTAAGGCGCTACTTTCGAATTTGAGCAATAGTCACATTACTAATGCTCGTCAAGTCAGTAATATAACCACTTCCTAGCGAAGGGGTACGATCATCAAGCCTAAAGGAATCGATAGTTGCTGCTCGCGCTAAGTGGCGTTCAACAATATACTCAATAGAGTTCACTCCACTATTAATCACAGTAAACGTCTGATCCACCCTACCTATTTCATATAAAGTATTACCATCATCATTTAGATTAGAATCGAAAACTACACTTTCAACTTGTACATCCTGAAATATAAAATCAGCATTATCTTCAAATGTCGATACAGGAAGCTCATCAACATAGCCCACCTCAATATCTAAGCCTTGCTTATCCGTCAAACTACTCACCCACCCTTCGACTTCTTGGGTTAAAGCAAATTCTAATTCAGCCTTAGCTTCGTCGACCTCATAACCGTCAGACACACTACTTTGTATCGTAGAGTTTACTTGAAAAGGCAATTCATCATAATCATCATCAATCGCAAGACCCGCGGCAGTAAAACCAATGACACTGACAATTTCTTCGGCAGAGTTCGCTGACACAGCAGAAACAGACCCCATAGCACCTTCAGAAAGCAACTCAAACCCACTAACAGTACCGGAAAGTACCATAAAAAAAGTAAGTCCAAAAATAGCGTTTTTCTGCTTCTGAAATAATATATCCATAACTGTACGATAAATCCTTGTTAAACTATTGGTGATATTTTGCACTATCTAACCCAAAACAGCAAATCACAGGTCACATTTTAACCACAAAACCAAACTTATATAATTATATAAACTAAACCTTCTTATCCTTTAACTTTAACGCTAGATTATAAATATCTTTTTTAGCCCCTCCCAGCACGTCAGCAACGATCGCACTTGCTTTTTTGGGCGGCAGCTCTAGCAGCAACCTAGCCAATAACTTTTCTTTTTCCGCATCAGAAGCACTTAACATCGCAGCATCACTTCCATGCAACACTAAAACAAACTCACCTTTCTGTTGATTCAAATCAGTCCGAACCCATTCAAGAATAACTGATAATTTATCTCTACGCACCGTCTCAAAACGCTTTGTCAATTCTCTAGCAACACCCACCACCCTATCACCAAAAACCTCAAACATAGATTCTAACGTATCTAAAATCCGATGCGGTGACTCATAAAAAACAACAGCTTTTCTCTCGCTTTCATACGACATCAATACATCCATCTTCCCTTTCTTTTTGGCAGGAAGAAAACCTTCAAAAATGAATCGGCCACAAGGCACACCACAAACACTCAACGCTGAAGTAACTGCTGATGGACCAGGAATAGGAACTACTTTCAATCCCCGGTCATTAGCCAAACTAACCAATACATGCCCAGGATCGGAAATTAGTGGCGTCCCCGCATCTGAAACCAATGCCAACGAACCACCTTCCGCTATTTTATCTAACATATAAGCGGCACGCTCAGCCTCATTATGCTCATGTAGAGACGCCATACGGGTGGAAATACCATGATGATCTAGCAATTTTCGAGTATGGCGCGTATCTTCAGCTGCGATCACATCAACCTGAGTTAAAACCTCAAGCGCTCGCAGTGTAATATCTGATAAATTACCAATTGGCGTTGCAACAATATAAATCGCACTTTCCAAGACACACAACCTCACTATAGAATGACTAATTTATAACTCAAGCAAGAAAACAATACGCTTTTGCTTAAATATATTGAATAATTCGCACTTGAGCTTAAGCACTAGTGAACACTAAAAGCTTAATGCGCGAACCAATCAACACATTAAAACACAGAAACATAAATGAAAGCTTTTATACTCACACCAATATTGATTTTTTCCCTGCTAATTTTAGGCTGTAGCACTCCTTCACCTACTAAAGACAATAGTAGAACGACGCAATTCAAACCCAGCAATTTGAGGCCAGAAACATTAATTTCTCAAGCTAGATCAACTCAGGACGCAACAAAGAGATCAAACCTATACTTACAAGCTGCGTTTATTTATTGGAATAACAATCTCATTGCTCAAACAAACGGAGCATTATTAACAGTAGACCCTGGCACCCTCAACCACGAACAATTACAAAAATATTTACTTCTGACACTTAAACTTGGCTTATTAGAAGACAACTATCAAAAACTAGCAGAAGCACTCCCCTTATTTTCGAATCAAACCTTCCATCAATCTAGCATTCCCCAGCAACTAGAAGTAACACAACTACTATCAAAAGCTTATCAAGCGACTGGAAACCCTATACAAGCAGCGATAGTTCTTATCGAAAACGCAGGCTTGTTTGAAGAAGACGCTTATTTAGCTAATCATGAAGTAATATGGTCGGAATTAAGAAAAACAGATTTATCACTTCTGTCAAAATATCAATACTTCGGCGAGAACATTGACGTTAGAGGCTGGCTATTGCTCGCCCAAACAATTAAACAAAATCAAATCGATCTTGATACCCAGTACCTCGCACTAAACGAATGGAACGAATCATGGCCAAGCCACCCCGCCGCAATTGAACCACCTCGTGAGCTTCAGATATTAATCCAGCTACCTACCACTCAACCAACTAAAATCACTTTAGCCCTACCTCTTAGTGGACCAATCGCTGAGGCAGGAAAAGCAATAAAAGATGGATTTATGGCAAGTTATTACAACTCACCATCCAAGCTTGGTAACGACATTGAAATTGATTTTTTTGACACCAATCTAAATAAAATTGAAGACCTTTACACCCAAAATGAAACACAAAGCGCCTTAATTATCGGCCCCTTAGACAAGAAATCTCTAAACAAGTTAGCCACACTTGAACAGCTAAACACCAAAACTCTCGCACTAAATTACCTTGACGATAACGAAACAAGCATTAACAACTTATTTCAGTTTGGCTTAGCCCCAGAAACTGAAACCAGGCAAATCTCGGAACGGCTCAGAAAAAAAGGGTTTAACAAAGTCGGTGTAATTGCACCGGAAACCAATTGGGGATTCAGACTTCATGACGCTTTTTTAAACGACTTATCACTTGAAAAGAGCACACTAATTGAGAGTGCATTCTATAGCAACCAAGCCTCGCTATCCCAAACCGTTGCCAAGCTACTAGCGACCGACGAGAGCAAAAAAAGAGCAAAAAAAATACACGCTATCACCAAAACCAGATTTGAATTTCAACCGCGCCGCAGAAAAGACATTGACGCCATTCTCATGATCGCAAGACCCAATATCGCAAAACAAATCAACCCACTCTTCGCCTACCATTATGCGAATTCGATTCCAATTTTTTCAACCTCACAAGTTCATTCTGGCAATAATGACAACAACGACTTAGATGGTATTGAATTCATAGAAATGCCCTGGATGCTTAGCTCAACGATCGATATCAAGAAACAAATTAACAATATCATCCCTGAGTCCTCACAAAAATACATGAGATTTTATGCTTTAGGGGTTGACGCATTTAAATTAGCACCTAGATTAACGCTTCTTAAAGAAGTAAATGATAGTAAAATAAATGGTCATACAGGAATTTTATCCATGAATAGTATCGGTCAAATCAACCGAGATATGGAATGGGCAAAGTTCAGAAGGGGAAAAACAATTTCAATCAAGGAGTAATTTAACATGCTAAGCAAAGGACTTGCTTATGAAACAATTGCTTTAAAGTATTTAGAGAGAAACAAACTAACCCTAGTTGAGAAGAACTTCCATACTCGCTTTGGAGAAATAGACTTAATAATGAAAGATGGAGACACCCTCACTTTCGTTGAGGTTAGATATAGACAAAGCACATCACACGGAAGCGCAAGTGAAAGCGTTAATTTATCAAAACAGAGAAAAATCATTAAAAGTGCAAAACTATTTCTCATGCAAAACAACGGATGGCACCTTAACTCACGCTTTGATGTCATCGCTATCTCACCCGCAACATTACTACCATTCAAACATAAAATCGACTGGTACCAAGCTGCATTTACATGTTAAGAGCAAATCATGAATGACCTCTCTCCTATTTCAAATTATTTATGCGAAGCCATAGACAGCGCTGCAGCGCACATCGAACAAATAGCGCCACAACTAAACGATGCCTGTAATCTTATAGGCCAAACTTTATTAAGCGATAAGAAATTAATTATTTGTGGCAACGGCTATTCCGCCCCGATTGCTGGGATATTAACGACATGCTTAATGCACCAACAAGAATTTGAACGCCCAAGCCTACCTGCCATTAATATTTCTGTCGACACGACAACAATATCCGCTATTGCAACTGATGGTAACCATCACCAAGTATATTCGAAACAAATTAGAGCAATAGGAAATGAAGGCGACACACTGGTTGCACTATCAATAGAAGGAAATTGCAGCAATATTGTACAGGCAATACAAACAGCACATGAAAAAGACATCCACGTTATAACCATAACCGGATTTGAAAATGGTAAAATATCAGCCGTACAACACGGTGATGATATTGAAATACTGCTATACAACCAATCAGTCGCACGTGCAATGGAATCACAACTGCTTGCCGTCAACGCCCTTTGCCATCAAATAGAAAACCAACTATTTGGCGGCGGATAGTTTCCATAAAAAAAGGGCTTGATGACAACATCAAACCCTTTCTAAATTCACACCACTAAAACATTACTTAACAATCTTCAGAGACGGCTTATGCGATAAATGAGGTGCATTGTCATCAGTCCCTTGCGGATCTTCAGGGTTAGGTGGCTCAGGTGCACCAGGCTCCGTACCAAAAACCATGCCCTGCCCATTTTCTTTCGCGTAAATTGCCATAATAGCAATTATAGGGACATAAACCTCCATAGGCACCCCGCCAAATCGAGCTTTAAACCCAATAGCCTCCCCATCAATAAAAAGATCTGTCACCGCAGACGGACTCATATTAAGAATAATTTGCCCATTAGAAATATAGTCTTCAGGAACGCTTACACCACGGAGACCTGCATCAACAACGACATAAGGTGTCATATCATTATCAAGAATCCAATCATTTAGTGCACGTACTAGATATGGTCTACTTGGCGTCATACCCGCTCCTTACCGAATAGAATCAAAATTAGTGTCTCATTTCCAGCTCAACTTCTGACAAGCTTGCCTTAAATGACTCTCTTTCAAAAATTCTTTCCATATAAGTCAAAATCGGCTTAGCTTGAGCCACATTAATATCAACACCCAATATAGGTAAACGCCATAATAAAGCAGAAACACAGCAATCAACTATCGTAAACTCATCATCCATAAAAAAAGGTTTTTCTGCAAAGATCGGCGCAGTAGAAATCAAACTTTCTTTCAGCTCCTTACGGTAGCCATCAGCCTGTTTTGCCTCTGGGTTTTCTAAAATAGCATCAGCCAAACGACTCCAGTCTTTCTGGATTCGATACATCATTAACCGACTTTGGGCCCTTGCAACAGGATAAACAGGCAACAATGGAGGATGAGGAAAACGCTCATCCAAGTACTCCATCATTATATCTGATTCATAAAGAACCAAATCTCTATCAACCAAAGTTGGCAAATCGTTGTAAGGGTTATGATCTGATAATTCCGCTGGTTTATTAGCAGGATCAACATCAACAATATCAACCGCAACACCTTTCTCAGCCAGCACAATCCTAACTCTATGACTGTAATGACTTTCACCATCAGAATAAAACGTCATTGACGAACGTTTAGCCACAACTCCCATACTCTTACCTCACCCTAAATCGACAAAACACAAGCCAGAACAGATAACTTTTGATCTACTAGCCCTAAAATTTTCGAAATTATACACGATTTAAAAAATCAGCGTATAAATTATACACGTTAAAATAAAAAAGGCCGTTAACATCGTTCTGTTAACGGCCTTTTAAGATCTATGGCTGACGCTAATGAATATCGCGCCAGTATTCTTTATTTAAGAAATAAGCAAAAATAAACAAAAACAGTAAGAATATTAAAACAGATCGACCAATATCTTCACTTTCCGCTCTCGACGGCTCGCCAACATAAGTTAAAAAGTTAACCAAGTCGTAAATTGCTTCATCATATTCAGCGGGGGATAAAGCGCCTTCTACTGCATATTCTTGGCAACCACTGCTTTTCACAATATTTCCACTTAAAGGATCAACAACTGGGACAACACCAAGTTCCGGCACTTCAGCACAAACACCCTGCAAACCGGCCAAGACATGTGGCATACCCACATCCTTAAATATAACGTTATTTACGCCATACGGACGCTTAGCATCTGTATAAAAACCTCTTAGATAGTTATACAACCAATCAGCCCCCCTAAGACGCGCACTCAGCGTTAAGTCTGGAGGAGAACTACCAAACCAAACTTTAGCCTGATCAGTAGACATTGAATTTGTCATTAGCTGACCAATTTTAGCATCACCTACGAGGATATTCTCTTCCATAATACCGTGAGGTATTTGAATATCATTTGCTGTTCGCTCATAACGCGCATATTTCAACGAGTGACAACCAAAACAATAATTTGAAAACAAAGCAAAACCTTTTTGTAAAGACTCTTTATCATTCACATCAGTTTTAATATGGTCCATTGGATGCGCAGCGCCAGAAGCCTGCACACCTAAAGAGAACATAGAAAGAAATAGCACTACCACTAAATTTTTCATTATCCTGTCACCCTCTTTGGTACTGGCTTAGTTTTTTCCATCTTGGAGTACCAAGGCATCAAAATAAAGAAACCAAAGTAAACAGCTGTTAAAATTCTTGCCCACATTGTTCGCTCTGGCGTTGCAACAACAACCCCTAAATACCCAAGAACAACAAAAGAAATAACCAATAACAACAATGCTATTTTACTAATTATTCCTTTGTAGCGTATAGATTTAACCGGACTACGGTCCAACCACGGAAGGACAAACAAAATGGCAATCGCTGCACCCATTACGACAACCCCCAAAAAGGCATCTGGCACCGCCCTCAGCATCGCATAGTAGGGCGTAAAGTACCAAACAGGCGCAATATGATCAGGTGTTTTCAAAGGGTTTGCAGGTTCAAAGTTTGGCTTCTCTAGAAAGTACCCACCCATCTCAGGGAAGAAAAATACCACACCACAAAAAACAAATAAGAACACAACAATACCAACAATATCATGCACACTATAATAAGGGTGGAATGGAATACCGTCTAAAGGAATGCCGTTTTCATCTTTATTCTCTTTAATTTCTACGCCATCCGGATTATTCGATCCAACGGTATGTAGAGCTAAGATATGCAAAACAACCAGTGCCAAAATAACGATTGGTAACGCCACAACATGCAACGCAAAAAAGCGGTTCAAAGTAACACCTGAGATCAGATAGTCGCCTCGAATCCATAGAGATAAATCATCACCAATATATGGGATAGCGCCAAACAAGTTTACAATTACCTGAGCCCCCCAATAAGACATCTGCCCCCAAGGAAGCAAATACCCCATAAAGCCCTCAGCCATCAAAGCAAGGTAAATGGTCATACCAAAAATCCAAATCAACTCTCTTGGCTTTTGATACGATCCGTACATAATCCCACGAAACATATGCAAATAAATCACAAGGAAAAATGCAGAAGCACCCGTTGAATGCAAGTACCGAAGCAACCAACCATACTCAACATCACGCATAATGTATTCAATAGAAGCAAATGCCCCTTCTGCTGTTGGCGTATAGCTCATCGTTAACCAAATACCGGTTAATATTTGGTTAACCAATACCAGCATGGAAAGCACACCAAATATATACCAAACGTTAAAGTTCTTTGGTGCGTAATACTTGCTCATGTGATTTTCAAAAGCATCTACAATCGGCAGACGCGCATCAATCCAACTTATTAGTTTTTGCATTAAGCACTCTCCTCATCGACACCAATGATAACGGTCGAATCATCAATATATTTATGTGGAGGTATTTCTAGATTTTTCGGTGCAGGAACACCATTAAATACTCGTCCAGCCAAGTCAAAGCGAGAGCCATGACAAGGACAGTAAAAACCACCAACCCAATCTGCATCAAACTCTTGCGGCTTCACTTCTGGCACAAACTGAGGAGAACAACCAAGGTGAGTACAGATACCTACAATAATTGCATATTCAGGACGAGATGACCGATAAATACCTTTGATATACTCAGGCTGCTGCGGCACAACAGACTCTGGATCACGAAGCTTATCTGTTAGCGTTGCGATATTATCTAGCATTTCCTGCGTACGGCGAATAACCCATACAGGCTTGCCTCGCCATGCAACAGTCATTCGCTGTCCCGGCTCTAACTTGCCAATACTTGCACTGACTGGCGCACCAGCTGCTTTAGCTTTTGCACTTGGATTCCAAGATGCAACAAATGGTACCGCAGCACCTATTGCCCCCACACCCCCAACTACTGATGTGGCACCGATTAAAAATCGACGTCGGCTAGTGTTAACCCCGTCATCACTCATACAGGCCTCTCCTAAAAATAACGATAACTAATATACGCTTACGACCATAGTGCTTATTAAAAGTGGCATAACCACCCTCTCTACCACTCAATCAATATAATTTTTTATTAAAAACGAACATTTTTTTGTCTTCAAATTTTAAAAGCACTGATAGTAATTAAATTACCCGCCCGCATCAACCATTTTTAGCGACTTTGCCACTTAGATACAATATCGACAGACAAAAAAAAACGCTTGCCAACTTTTGCTGACAAGCGTTTTTGAAACAATATAAATTAACGCTTTGAGAATTGTGGCTTCTTACGCGCTTTACGTAGACCAACTTTCTTACGTTCAACTTGACGAGCATCACGAGTTACCCAACCTGCTTGTCTTAGCGGGCCACGTAAAGTTTCGTCATATTCCATCAATGCACGAGTAATACCGTGTCGAATCGCACCAGCCTGACCTGTAGTACCACCACCACTTACAGTGATTTTCAGATCAAATTTATCAGCCATCTCAACTAACTCTAAAGGCTGACGAACAACCATTTGAGCAGTCTTACGACCAAAGAATTCTTCTAATGAACGACCGTTAATCTCGATATTACCGCCACCAGATTTCATAAAAACTCTAGCCGCAGAGGATTTACGACGACCAGTACCATAATTATATGTAGTTGACATAATCGCCTTCCGTTAAATATCCAAAACTTGTGGTTGCTGAGCTGCGTGTGGATGTTGATCACCCGCATACACCTTCAACTTTCTAAACATCTCACGACCCAAAGGACCACGAGGAAGCATGCCTTTAACAGCACCTTGTATAACTCTTTCAGGTGCTTTATCAATCAACTTTTCAAAAGAAATTGATTTCAAACCACCAATATAACCAGTGTGACGATGATATATCTTATCCTTCGCCTTTCTACCAGTCACTGTAACTTTTTCAGCATTGATAACAACAATATAATCACCTGTATCTACATGAGGAGTATATTCTGTTTTATGCTTACCTCTTAATCGACTTGCAATCTCAGTTGACAATCGACCAAGCGTCTTATCTGTAGCATCTACTACATACCAGTCTCTTTTAACCGACTCTGGCTTTGCACTTAACGTTTTCATTTAATCCCGCCTTCTTAAACTCTAAAGAGCATATATAACCCAAAAAAAATAGCAGACTATTTCAGCCGTACACATAAGGGCACTTCAATATTCATCAATTAGGCCTGACTAACGAGACGGGGCTGTACTCAAAAGACACACCAACAAATCAAGGGCGCGAAGTATAATATATTTTTAACCCAAAAATCTAGTAAAACTATAATTTATTCTTAAAGGTCTAAAAACTTCAACTTCACCACTCATCACAACCATACAGCTCCAACGAGTTATTCCATAGCGCAGCACTTAACTTTTCAGGAGTTTCCTGTCGAAGCGCACAGAGCGACTCAAATACGCGCAACACATTTAAAGGGGTAGATTGCCCCTTCCCTTCACCTACAACAGGCATGTCAGGCGAATCTGTTTCTAAAACAAGGCTTTCCAAAGGCGCATTCTGAATAGCTTTACGAGTTTTAGTTGAGTTAGGCCAAGTTATCACTCCCCCAACACCAATCTTCAACCCTAAAGCCACAAACTGCTCTAATTCTTGCTTGCTCCCAGAAAATGCATGTACCACACCACCATATAAACAGTGTTCTTTTAAACATTTCACCATCTGACTATGCGCTTTTCGAGAATGAAGAATAACGGGAAGCCGGTGCTTAGACGCCAAGAACAACTGAGCTTCAAAAAAATACTGCTGTCGAGCGAAGTCATCTACAAAAGCATCTAAACCCATCTCTCCCACTGCTACGACAGAAGCAGAAGCCCGTGATAAATACTGATCTAGCTCATCAAGGTGCCCACGGTTATGCTCTGCCATGAAATATGGATGCAAACCCAGAGCCAGTCGAAGTTGCCGAGCCCCATGACAAAGCTCAATAATTTTGTCCCAACCGCGACGCACTGTTGCAGGCACCACGATTAAATCAATCGCAGAGGCCTGGCATGTGATTAACAGCTCATCACGCGAGCGATCAAATTGAGAAAAATCTAAATGACAATGAGTATCCGCAAAGCGCATCTATACCCTCTTGGTATTTATGAACATAAGCCTTGGTGTAAAATCTAATGTTCTCGTGTTTTATGAAAGCTAATGTCTGGATACCGCTCTTCAGCAAGCTGTAAATTCACCATTGTTGGCGCAATATAAGTTAAATTATTACCGCCATCTAACGCCAAATTATCAAAACATTTTTTCTTAAATACGTCTAATTTTACATGATCATCTGAGCCAACCCAACGAGCCGTTGCCACACTAATGGGCTCGTATACCGCTTCAACTTTATACTCTGACCTCAATCGATGCACAACCACATCAAACTGCAAGACCCCTACCGCGCCAACGATCAGATCATTCGATTTTAAGGGACGAAAAACCTGCACAGCCCCCTCTTCAGACAGTTGAATCAAGCCTTTATTTAACTGCTTCATTTTTAACGGGTCTTTTAGCCTAATCCGCCGAAACAATTCAGGCGCGAAATTCGGAATACCTGTAAAGTGAATCATCTCACCTTCAGTAAACGTATCGCCAATTTGAATCGTTCCGTGGTTATGTATCCCTATAATATCTCCGGCAAATGCTTCTTCAGCATGAGAGCGATCTCCCGCCATAAATGTTACTGCGTCAGATATACGAAAATCTTTGGCTAGTCGCACATGCTTAAACTTCTTACCTTTCTGATACTTACCAGAGCAAATACGTAAAAAAGCGATTCGATCTCGATGCTGAGGGTCCATATTTGCCTGTATCTTAAACACAAAGCCACTAAATTTTTCCTCACCCGCTTCAACAACTCTATCAACAGTCTTTCTTGATTGCGGCTCTGGCGCCCATTCGGTTAAGCCATCTAATACATGGTCAACACCAAAATTACCTAAAGCCGTACCAAAATAAACTGGCGTGAGCTCACCTGCTAAAAATAAATCAAGATTAAATTCATGAGAAGCACCTTTTACTAACTCCACCTCTTCACGTAATTCGGCAGCATACATCCCAATTGCATTCTCTAACTCAGGATTATCCAAACCCTTAATTACATTCAATTCCTGAATTTTATGCCCCTGTCCAGTTTTATATAAAATAACTTCATCTTTGTATAGGTGATAAACACCCTTAAATTCTTTACCCATCCCAATCGGCCAAGTGATTGGCGCACATGCAATGTCCAAGATGCTCTCCACCTCATCCATCAAATCAATAGGATCCCTAGTATCACGATCCAGTTTATTCATAAACGTCACGATAGGCGTATCTCGTAAACGTGTTACTTCCATCAACTTAATTGTTCTTTTTTCAACTCCCTTTGCCGCGTCGATAACCATCAAACAAGAATCAACCGCAGTAAGTGTTCGGTATGTATCTTCTGAAAAATCCTCGTGACCTGGTGTATCGAGAAGATTTACAAGTTTATTGTTATAAGGAAATTGCATGACGGATGTGGTGACAGATATCCCTCGCTCCTTCTCCATTTCCATCCAGTCGGACTTTGCAAACTGGCCACTTTTCTTACCTTTTACAGTACCCGCCTTTTGGATAGCATCCCCAAAAAGCAATACTTTTTCAGTAATTGTCGTTTTACCTGCATCAGGGTGAGAAATAATAGCGAAAGTTCTTCTTTTAGAAACTTCTTCAATAAACTGTGACATTTAAACTAAACACCTACTAACAAGGAACATTAAAAACAAAAAAATCAAATATATTGATCAACAGATAACTCAAGCGTCATCAGCAAAGCATCTTCTCGACCAGAACCCTTTTCACTAGGGTAATAATTAGGCCTTAACCCAACTTCATTGAATCCTTCTGAAAAATAAAGATCGATAGCAGAACGATTTGAAGCCCTAACTTCTAGAAAAAACACAGTTGCTTTTCTCTCTAGAGCTTTAGAAATCAAGTGCCTTAACAAAACCCGCCCCAATCCTTTTCGATTAAATTCAGGAGCTATGCAAATATTAAGCAGATGAACTTCATCTAGCACATTAGAAACAACCGTATGGCCACTTAACACCCCCCCATACTCAATTAGCCAACATTCGTTACTTCCAGTCACACTGTCTTCAAAAACAGACTCTGACCAAGGAATGGGATAACACATCCGCTCAACCTCCATTACATTCTGGAGATCCTGAACATCTATTGTTCGAATATTTATTTGTCTTTGATCAACCATCAAGCTTCGCCACTTCGACTAAATTTATCTAAATTTTCGCAAAGAATCTTCCAAATATTTTTTTTTCGAAGCGGATTTTTATATAAATCAGTTAATGAATCACCAAAATAAACGACCTTACATTCACCTAATCTTTGAGGAGAATCATTGAGTAAGTTTTCTATAATTCTTTTACTCTGCCCCCCAAAACACATGAGCACTTGACTCTGCGCCAAATTAATCGAAGCCAACCATCGCGCAATAAGCGCCTCATGCAACAACTCCTGCCCAACCAAAACTTTGGTAGAATTGAAGACAGGCCAATTGAAACCGCCTGAAAACTCAAACCTAGAACACGAACTATCAACTACTTTAATAATATTTTGAAGTAAGGACACCTCTTCAAGGTGCGATACATCACTCCCCATATCAGACACAACGATATAGCCATCTGAAACAAACGCTCCAAATGAAACATCTGGAATTTTCCCACCTCTAATTTGTGGAGCACTAACAGTCTCAGTAACACCATCACTATCAGTCGTTAAAATCGGCATTTCCGCCAATGACTTCACACCAGAAGACGGACTTTTAATTGGGGACTTAGGCACCCCACCCACTAACGATTCAACTGCACCTCCAGAAATGGCCGCCTGAGGACTTTCCATGTTACCAATTTGACTTACAACAGGTAATTCTTGAAATTTTATTGGAGACTCTAAAGCTTTTAATGGAAGCACGCTAATTTTAGGTGATTCTGCGGCCCCCACTAAAACTAAACGGGCATGCCATTGAGACACGCCCATTTCAGATAGGTGCGCTTGTCGAGTATAATTATCCATATCAATAAGTACTAAACGTCGCCTTGAGGGTGCTGCCTAACATCTTTCCCCAGCATTGAATTTAGTGCATGAAGGTAAGCTTTTGCTGAAGCGATGACAATATCGGTATCCGCCCCTAAACCATTTACTATCCTACCACCTAGCTCTAACCGAACAGTAACTTCGCCCTGTGAATCAGTACCACTAGTAATATTATTTACAGAATAAAGTTGTAGATTAACCCCCGACGCTACTAAGCTTTCAATCGCTTTGTAAGTTGCATCAACAGGCCCGCTACCACTACCTTCAGCTGTTTTTTCTTCACCATCAACCAACAAAGTCACTTTAGAGACCGGAGTAACACCCGTTTCCGAACATACCGATAAGCAAACTAAAGAAAAACGCTCACTTTCATCACCGGCCTTGGTACCACTAAATAACGCTTGCAGGTCCTCATCAAAGATTTCATGTTTTTTGTCCGCCAGCGTTTTAAACGCAGAAAAGGCTTCATTTAATGCGGTTTCTGACTCCAATGAAATACCTAACTCTTCAATACGAACTCTAAAAGCACTTCGCCCCGAATGCTTGCCTAATACAAGACTATTTGTATGCCAACCTACGTCTTGTGCTCGCATAATCTCATAGGTTTCACGGTGCTTAAGTATCCCGTCTTGATGTATCCCCGATTCATGAGCGAACGCATTAGCACCTACTATTGCTTTATTAGGTTGTACTGGAAATCCCGTAATAGTTGATACAAGTCGAGAGCACGGAACGATTTGTGTTGCATCAATATTTACATCAAAATTAAATAAATCAGAGCGAGTTCGAGCAGCCATCACAACCTCTTCTAAAGAGGCATTCCCCGCTCTTTCACCTAAGCCGTTTATTGTGCATTCGACCTGCCTAGCACCATTTTGAACTGCTGATAATGAATTAGCGACAGCCAAACCAAGGTCATTGTGACAATGTACAGAAAAAATTGCCTTATCGGAGTTTGGAACCCGCGCTAACAAAGTTTTAATCGTATTACCAAATTCATCAGGAATAGCGTAACCAACCGTATCAGGAATATTAATCGTAGTCGCACCGGCTTTGATTGCAGCTTCGATTATTCGACAAAGAAAATCAATTTCAGATCGACCAGCATCTTCACAGGAGAACTCTACATCATCTGTATAATTACGCGCTCTTTTTACAGCACGTACAGCCTGCTCAACAACTGCATTTGGCTCCATCTGTAACTTGTATTGCATATGAATAGGAGATGTAGCAATAAATGTATGTATACGAGATGCTTCTGCCCCTTTTAATGCCTCTGCTGCACGATCTATATCTTTATCTAGCGCTCTGGACAAACTGCATATTCTTGAATTTTTTATCGTATCTGCAATTGCCTTAACTGACTCAAAATCGCCTTGACTAGCAACAGCAAATCCCGCTTCAATAACATCAACTTTCATTTTTTCTAATGCTTTAGCTATCCGCAACTTTTCATCCTTAGTCATCGAGGCACCAGGACTTTGCTCACCATCTCTTAAAGTGGTATCAAAAATAACTAATTTGTTTTTGTTAGACACAGATTCGACTCCTAATATTCAAGATTCCACAATTTTACGTTTATTTGAGTAGAAAGCTAGTACGCCTTTCGATTTCACTTAAATGCTTATATAAAAAAATATTCTATGCGTACACTTATACTCTGAAATATGAAAAATATTCAGCAAAATCAATCTTATAACATTAAGATTATAAATATCTTATTTCTAAGAACTGAATACTCACTAAATTACTATTTATTGCGATTTATGCCTATAATCTGGCGGAATTACATTGAAATTCTTCAGCATATCAACGAGAATCCACGCTTCTTTTTATAATCAAAATCACAAACGGGGAATCGTCAAGATGACGCCACAAAAAATATTTTTTGCTGTATTAATACTTCTTTATAGCACCGTAAGTTTAGCGCTAGAAAAAAAGAGTATTTGTACTTGGGATCCAGTAGGGAAAAATGGACCGGTTATGACTTTCTATTCAGATTTAATACCAAAAGCAATTGCCTGGGGTATTGATCTGGAACTTATTGCTTACACTGACGAAAAAGTCGCTGCTAATGACTTTAAAGCAGGTGTCTGTGATGCTGCTCACCTAACCTCAATTCTTTCACGTCAATTCGTACCTTTTGCAGGTACGCTTGATGCTATAGGTGGTATTACTTCAGATACAGGTTTAGCTAAAATTATTGCGACTTTATCCAACCCTAAAGCTGGCAAGATCATGGTTAATGATCAATACGAAGCAGTTGCTGCATGGCCTGTAGGTTCTATGTATGCTTTTGTAAACGACAAAAGCATCAATACAGTTGCTAACTTTAGCGGCAAGAAAATTTCTATCCTAAATGAAGACCCACAAATTCTTAAATTAGCGAACATGGTTGGTGCATCACCTGTAGGAACATCTTTAGCTACTTTCTCTGGCCAGTTCAATAACGGTAACATCGATATTTTATTCATGCCGGCACTTGCCTACAACACATTTGAGCTTTATCACGGTTTAGGTGACAAAGGTGGTATTTTAGACTTTCAGATGTATTACGGCATGCTGCAAACAATTTCTAGAAAAGATCAATGGCCAGCAGACTTCGGCAACAACATGCGTAAATATATTGTTGGTCGTTTAAAAGCAATCAGCAAGCTTGTATCTGATGCTGAAAAAGAGATCCCTGCAAAATACTGGATCAAGACCTCTGATGAAACTAGAGCTGAGTTTGTAAAACTAAGTCGTGATGTGCGTTTAGCACTTAAAGAAGAAGGAAAAATGGACCCTAAAGCACTTAAGCTTCTTTGGAAAATCCGTTGTTCAGAAAATGCTGGCGCTAGTGAGTGTGCAACTCCGGAATAATTTATACAGCTCATTTATTAAAAACGGCTTCTTCGTGAAGCCTTTTTTATTTATTCTTCCATTTAAAACATATTCATATCTATCTACATGCTTCAATACTGTGACAATTCTAGCAAACCTTACGAAGCCATTCTCTTCCTTAGTACCAAGTCAACAAACACTTAGATAGGTACTCTACAGTTATTCTTTCTTTACAAGCCTGAACTAGAGCTAGTAAGTTAACTTTTATCTAGTAACAGACTTCCACACAATCCAACTTAAAGCAATATTCTAAATTTATCTGGAATTGATTGTCCATCTGCGCATCTTATTAAATATGCCAAAAAGATATAGAACATTTGCATCATAATTTTTAGGCCTGCATGAGTAAGTGAACCAACACGGAATGTGTTTACTTTGCTGAGTTCGTGGTACTTACTCACAGAACTGACCCCACATAACTTATATTCATCAGCCTTGTAGATAACAGATAAACAAGTCAATACAAGGTTTCGGAAGAACCAATTTAGCCTTTAAAAAACAATGTTAAGGTTCGTGCTGCTCACCAAACCGACTAAACCAACTTCATACTTAATCTTGATGCTATCAAGATTGTAATTACAAATGAACAATGCGAACCTCAAACGCCTTTAATTACGTACAACAGCTTATTTTATTAGGATGACTTACTCTTATTAGATACAAGCCATGAGTGTTGTGAGGGTGATCCAATTATATCCAACAAAGTGCTTAATATTAATCTTGTTGGGGTTCGTTTTTATCTATATAGCAGGCATAAAAAAACCCCAGTAGGAAGACCTACTGGGGTTTTTAATAGAAGCCTGACAATGACCTACTCTCACATGGGAACTCCCACACTACCATCGGCGCTGAATCGTTTCACGTCTGAGTTCGGGATGGGATCAGGTGGTTCCAATTCGCTATGGTCGTCAGGCA
>Ga0209184_1000099_pt1 | contig 113092 bp, 90 predicted proteins | sample EN8Hudsemesocosm_2_FD_184627 | JGI IMG/M metagenome (GOLD analysis project Ga0209184, IMG submission 184627) | Methane-oxidizing microbial communities from mesocosms in the Hudson Canyon - EN8C Hudson Canyon (SPAdes) (version 2) | ecosystem: Environmental > Aquatic > Marine > Cold seeps... | reverse complement strand
GATTGGACTGATCGTCACTGTCGTTATTTCTATCGTGTAATGTCAGCCCATACCGTGCTTTATACTGAAATGGTAACCACGGGTGCTATTTTACATGGAAAGGGGGATTACCTTTCTTATAATGATGCTGAGCACCCGCTAGTGCTTCAACTAGGTGGTAGTAATGTTAAAGACATGACCGAGTGTGCAAAAATTGCTGAGCAGTATGGCTATGATGAAATTAATATCAATGTGGGGTGTCCTTCTGATCGTGTGCAAAATGGGCGCTTTGGTGCTTGTTTGATGGCTGAGCCTCAACTAGTGGCAGATTGTGTTAACGAAATGCAAGTATCGGCAAACATACCTGTTACGGTAAAATCTCGAATTGGCATCGATGATTTAGATTCTTATGAATTCTTACACACCTTTATTGAGCAAGTTGCTACAGCGGGTTGTCAGCATTTTGTTATTCATGCTAGAAAAGCTTGGTTGAGTGGTTTAAGTCCAAAACAAAATCGCGATATTCCTCCCCTTGATTACTCAAGAGTTTATCAAATCAAGAAAGACTTCCCGCAGCTAGAAATATCGATTAACGGCGGCATTAAATCTTTAACTGAAACAACAGAGCATTTACAACATATTGATGGCGTTATGATTGGGCGAGAAATATATAATAACCCTTATATGCTTGTTGAGGCCGATCAAAAAATATATGGTGTTGATAAAACAGTTATTTCTCGCGAACAGGTTATTAATTTAATGGCTGAGTATATCGATACTTATATCAGCACAACACCAGAACATGGCAAAAACAGAGCATGGCATGTATTACGCCATATGTTAGGACTTTGTAATGGCTTAGCAGGCGCAAGGCAATTTAGACGTTATTTAAGTGAAACGGCTTCACGTGATGGTGCAGATAGTAAGGTGTTAATTGAGGCATTTACCAAAGTAAAAAATCTCAATGATTTTGCCATCTAATTTTTTGGTTTATTTTTCTATATAGTTTTGTTATCAGCTTCTAAATATCAAACCACCCTTTAAAGAATCCCGATTTAGGGAATTGATGTCCCTAAATCGAGAAACTCTTTTATCTCCCAATAATGTTATTTTAACTAAAAATAACATTTTAATTACATATTTCACTAATAAATAGTCATTTTCACCAAAACAGCTGTTTGCAATGGAAATTATTTCAAAAAACATTTTTTTGTAAAAAAATAATTAACTTATTTATCATGCTGTTATTAGAAAGTTCATGGGTTGGCACAACCTTTGTAATAGTTATTGCTACTTATCTAGTAAGAATACTAGAAACACAAAAGGAGAATGACTATGAACAACTTAACTAAGAGTATAAGCACAATCGTATTATCAACAAGTTTATTGCTTAGTATGTCAGCACATGCCGCAGAAAAATTTGATGTAAAAGCATTAACCGATTTTATGGTTGAAGAAAACACACAGCAAGTTAACCAACAACTATCAGAACAGTTAAACAATGATATTCAATTTGCTGTGATGACCAAGTCACCAGCAGTAGAAAGTAAAGAAGCTAATATTGTAACGTTATTAGCAAAAGCTGTTGTTAAAAATGACAGCAAAACTAAAAATAAAACAAGCGGTGAATAAGGAAAATTTGTGATGTTAAATTTAAGCATGTTATTCACGTTAATGATGTTGCCGGCGTTGGGTGTATTAGCAACATCATTAATTGTGAGCTTTTTTGAAAGTAAAAATCCGACATCAATAAGTAGATAATTGTTTAGTTAAATTGAAAATATTTCAGACTAATCAAACCATTTTTCCTATACAAATTGATAATAATTAGCTAGCGTTTAGTTACCTGTTAATTTGTTGTTTGTGATTATGTCGCCATACTTTATTGATCTGATTTCGCCCACTCAATTATCTTCCATGCTGTTGAGTAAAGAAGCTACGCAACACCTTGTGATACTCGATGCCAGTATCGCTCCTGTAGGATCAAAAGCTAGACCAAGCAAACGCTGGCCTAATTTTGCAATAAAATATGCCCAACGTTTTGACTTAGAAAATAACTTCTCAGATTTGTCTAGTTCACTTCCTCATACCTTACCCTCCATTGAACAATTTACAGAACAAGCTCAATTACTTGATATAAATAACGATAGCCAAATAGTGGTTTATGATGATCAAGGCGTATTTTCTAGTGCAAGAGCATGGTGGATGTTTAAAGCCATGGGACATAAAAATGTCGCTGTGCTTGATGGTGGTTTGCCTTTGTGGTTGTCATTAAACTTTCCGCGTTATGATGCGAGTGAAAGTAGCCTTAGCCTTGGGGGGAATATAGGAAACTTTATTGCTACCTTTAACGAGTCAGCATTTTGTGACCGTTATGCTGTTCTAAAGAGCTTACAGCAAGCCGATAAAAAAATAATAGATGCACGTTCTAAAAATCGATTTTTAGGAGAAACTCCAGAGCCAAGACAAGGTGTACGGTCTGGGCATATGCCAAGGGCGATTAATTTACATTATGCCAGGTTATTATCAAACGGTTGCTTTTTACCCATAGAGCAACTCAGAGCGTTATTTCTTGATAAAATAGAGCAAGGTGATGCAATGATCATGACTTGTGGCTCGGGTGTTACTGCTTGCATTTTATTATTAGCCGCTCATTTATGTGGCTTTAATGATACCAGCGTTTACGATGGTTCGTGGAGTGAGTGGGGCATAAGACTTGAATTACCAGTAACCACTTCTCAGTAAATCTCTCTTTAGAAAACTGAACTTCCTAGCTTTAACTAGACAGTTTGTAATTCAGAAATATTCGCAACCTCAAACTTAACAGGCGAAACACTGCCTACATATAAGTGATTCTTCTTGTTAGTCAATTTGACTATCTTCGTGGTTAATTAAACTATTTATTCGTGTGACATATTATGTCTTATAGTGGGTTGGTTATTGTCATATTTTAATTAGTTCTTGTAAATCAGGTGGATAAAATAAATTTATCTGTTGGCACGGCATTTGTAATAGTTAAGTCACAAATGAAGACAACGTAGATGTTGTTAGTGATTTAAACAAATTTATATTTTTTATACGTAACTAGACATAAAGAAGGAATTTCAAAATGAAAAATTTTAATCGTAGAGCTATCACCGTTGCATTATTAATTACTTTAGGTGCCATGTTTAGCGTAAATGCAAGTGCAGCAGCAACAAATAGCATTGAAAACTCAATAAGCAAAATGGTAATAGCACAAGGGCAACAAGTAATGAGTGACCTAACGGTGCAATTACAACAATCTATTACAGAAGAAATAAACAGTTTTAGAATAGACTTTTCTTTCGATGAATCAATTACCGAATCTTTGGCTTGGATAAGTGAAGTAGCAGCAACGCCTACATCAGAAGAGACTAAACAGGCTAAGCTTTCAGAAGAAAACTCAACAACTGAAATTAAATTATTGAAATAGTAGGAGAAAAAAAATGGGATTATTTACACGCTTTACAGATATCGTTAACGCTAATATAAACAGCATGCTTGATAAAGCAGAACAGCCTGAAAAGATGATTCGTTTGATCATTCAAGAGATGGAAGAAACGTTAGTTGAGGTTCGTGCTACAGCAGCAAAAAATATTGCCGAGCAAAAAACTCAAACGCGTCGAGTGAAATCAGCAAAAGCAAGTATGGAGCATTGGCAGAGTAAAGCTGAATTAGCAATAACGAAAGATAGGGAAGACCTTGCTAAATCAGCACTATCGCAAAAGCACAAGTATCAAAATGAACTAGAATTGCTGGAACAAGAGAGTGATAAACTAGCTGAATTTTTAGGTAAAGTGCAAGATGATGCAGCACGTTTGCAAGATAAACTGTCAGAAGCTCGACGTCGTCAACAGGCTTTTACTTTACGCCAAGAGTCAGCACAAGTTCGATTAAAAGTGCGAGAGCAGGCTGCTATTTATAATATTGAAGAAGCGATGAGCAAGTTTGAGCGTTATCAGCAAAAGATCGACAGAGTTGAAGCTCAAGTTGAAGCTTATGACTTAGTGGAAGTTAGTGGGGAAGGGCAGAATTTAAATGCGCAATTTTCTGATTTGGAAAAAAATGAAACCATTGAGCAAGAGTTAGCACAAATTAAGAAAAAATTATCAGTGGCTTAGTTCGTATTAATTAGAAGTTAATCTATATCAGTTTAGCTAAGAAAGTAATGTGTGCTGGGCCAATGCAATTATTGCTCAGTACCACAAGTAAAGTTAAAAAAGGAATCAGATCATGAGATACGAAAGAGAATTTTCGTCAAGCCATAGCGTTGATAAAAGGTTGTCTAAAGACAGTGTGCATAAAAAATTAACAGGTGTGTGTGCGGGTGTTGCCAAATACTATGATCTTCCCCGTATTGCTGTGAGAATTGCAGCTATCGGCGCTTTGATAATGCTACCAGTAGCAACAGGTGTAGCTTATGTGGTAGCAAGTGTTTTATTGCCAGAAAGTAAGTACAGGTAGAAAATTAGCACGGCACAGAGTAGGAGATGCATAATGACATTTTTCAAATCTTTATTATTAGCAATATTTGCAACCTTATTTTTAACTTATGTTTTAGGGGTTAGTTTTTTAGAGCTACTTGACGTTAATGTCTATATGGATGGCGAATTAATTGAGCCATTAAAAGCAATAGGAGTTTCAGCTGTGGCAACTGTTATTTTAGTATTAATCGCATTAGCTATAGTGTTAAGCGTATTTGGCTCATTGATTTTTATCAGTTTATTAATTGCTGGCTCATTAGCCATGGTGGCTATCGGTGTTTTCTGGCCCGTATTTTTAATTGCAATAGTGATTTGGTTGTTTACTCGCAATAAAAGTAGCTCAAGAGAGAGTTCACAATATAATTAACCTCATGTTTTTAGCTCAAAGAAGATTATTAGCTAAAATGTGAGGTTAATTCTTAATATTTGCACAATTTAGGATTTAAAAAACTGTCCTAAAATAGCTTTGCACTCTGGCGTGTTGACTAGTCGTGAAAATTCATTCCCTTCATTTTCAATGACTTGTGATAATCGTGATTGGCTCGCTTGACGAATAAGCTTTCTGCTAGTCATCACAGCGTCGCTAGGTAGGCGTGAAATGGTGTTAGCTATTTTTTCGCCAATGGATAACAGTTCGCTAGGTAAACAAACTTGATTAGCAATACCGTATTGCCGTGCTTTCTCAGCAGAAAAAGTATTACCAAGTACCATAAGTTCAAAAGCGCAATTTTGACCTATCAAACGAGTTAATAATAAACTTGAACCGGCCTCAGGGCATAAGCCGAGTTGAGTGAAAGGTAGTTTAAATTTAGCATTGTTGGCAGCAATTACCATGTCGCAATGTAATAATAATGTGGTGCCAATACCAACTGCCGCACCTGCAACAGCGGCAACAATAGGTTTATTGAATTCACTTAATACTTTGACAAAATCAAGCGCAGCAAGTGAATCATTTTGAGAGCTTTCAACAAAGTCTTGTAGATCATTACCAGCGCAAAAACAATTTTCATCGCCGTGAATTAATATACAGTTTATCTGTTCATTGTTTTTAGCATAATCAAAGTGCTGGCAAAGCTGTTGATACATAAGGGTGTTAAGAGCATTTTTTTTATCAAATCGATTTAAAATGATGGTAAACACGCCATTGTTTTCTTTAGTAATTATTAAGTCAGTCATGTTGTTACTTTGCTAAGGATGATAAAGTTAAATTTTAAGGTGTATCAAAAGGGATGTATAGCGTCAAATGAAGAGAATCTATTTATTTTGTTTATTATTACTATGTAGTTTTATTGGCTTTTTGGGGCAGGCAAACCCTATACCAGAAAAGAAAAGTTCAATGTTATTGGTTGAGAAAGCTTATATACGTGCAACAATTCCTGGCACTTCAATTTCCTCATCCTATATGGAAATTGAAAACAGGGGCGAAAAGGCAATAACATTACTCAGTGTTAACAGTATTATTTCACCCCGTATCGAAATTCATCAACACACCATGGCTGATGGTATGATGCGCATGCGTAAGTTAGATTCAATTGATATCAAATCAAAAGAGCGTGTTAAACTTCAACCCTCAGGTTTACATTTGATGCTATTTGATGTTAAAAAGCCCCTAAAAGCTCAACAACAGGTTGAGTTAACTTTAAATTTTTCAGATAACGTGTCTGTGACTATGCAAATGCCTGTTTATAGTCCTATTCAAGAAAAAACAGCACAAAAGACAGTGCCTAACACGCACGAGCATCATCACTAGGAGTAAAATATGAAAATGAATTTCTCAGCAAAAACCATTGGCTATACGGTCGCAGGTGTTTTTTTACTTTTTTATATTGTTGGCGTTTACTGGAGTTCAGATGTAGAGCCCTTTGATATTCATCATGAGGTTACAACGGCAGCCACTGCAGATAATGTCGCCCCTGTTGTAGGTTACACGACGACGACGACTTTAATAAAAGTGGCAACAAGTCTTTTAGACAAGCCGGGAGGTTATATCTCTAATGATGCTTTACCACCGGGGGTGTTTTTAGACAATATGCCTGCATGGGAATTTGGCGTATTAGAAATGGTACGAGATATGGCGCTAGTATTACGTAAAGATTTTAGTCGTTCTCAATCTCAGTCATTAGAAAATGATCATATTAAAAGAGCGCAGCCTAAATTTAATATTGATAATAAAAGTTGGGCAATGCCAAGTGCTGAATCAGAATATAGCAAAGCTATTGATAGCTTATATCTATATCGAAATGCTTTAGTTGGTATTAGTAAGATTAAAGATGATCATGCTCAGTTCTATGCTAGAGCCGACAATTTAACTTCGTATTTAGATGAAATACAAAAGCGTTTAGGAAGTTATTCACAAAGGCTAAGTGCCAGTGTTGGTAAAGATAAAATTAATACTGATTTAGCAGGGGATAGTGTCGCAAAACAGTCAACCTATGAAGGTTCTCATTCACAGGTAAGAACTAGTTGGTGGCAACTTGATGATGTTTTTTACGAGTCACGTGGCGCAGCTTGGGCGCTACTACACTTTTTAAAAGCAATAGAAATTGACTTTGATAGCGTCTTAAAAAATAAGAATGCAACAGTCAGCTTGCAACAAATCATTCGTGAATTAGAAGCTAGCCAGCAAACACTTTGGAGCCCAATGGTTTTAAATGGTGATGGTTTTGGCGTGCTAGCTAATCATTCTTTAGTGATGGCTAATTATATTTCACGCGCAAATGCAGCATTAATTGACTTAAATGAACTACTAAGAAAAGGGTAATAAGAATGAAAAAAGCAATCATAGTAACAAGTTTGGCGGCAGTACTTTGTGCTAGCGCACAAGCGGATACGTTATTAGGGCTTTATATCGGTGGGCATGTTTGGGCAAATCAAGCTGACGGCTCATTTGGTGAAGGAGAAACAGATCAAGCCGCATTTAATTTCAATGACCAAAATCAAGGTAGCTATTTTGTCGCCCTTGAACACCCAATACCATTAATTCCTAATGTTAAAATTGCTTCAACAACGCTTGATACGGTAGGTGGTGCCACTATTGAAACTAGCTTCACCATCGGCGGGGAAACTTATAGTGCAAGTTCGCAACTAGACACAACGTTTGATGCTAGTTATGTAGATTACACTTTTTATTATGAAGTCTTTGATAATGATTTATTAACATTTGACTTTGGTTTAACAGCGCGAGATCTTGATAGTAAAATTAACGTTGTTGAGCAAATAAGTTCGAAAAATAGCGATCTTTCTGTATCTGGCTTTTTACCTTTGCTATATGTAAATACTATTATTGGGTTACCATTTACAGGTTTTAACGTGTTCGCTGAGGCAAATTTTTTATCATACGATGATAATACTGTTTATGATTATCAGATTGGTGTTAGTTATTCTGTGCTAGATAATTTAGCTGTCGATTTAGATTTAACCCTAGGTTATCGGGGCGTTAAATTAGAATTAAATGATATAGATGATTTATATTCTGATTTAACTTTTGATGGTGTCTTTGCTGGTGCGGTTGTTCACTTTTAGTGAAATATGAATAGCCTGCAGTAAAATCGAGAGCCTGGTTTAGTATCAGGCTCAATCAAATTCTTCTTATATTCCTTTTAGGAATAATAAACTCCTATCTATTCTTTTTGGTTTTAGTTGTTTTTGTCTATCATTTACCTATAAATTGTTATGGGTGAATATTCTTATGCCACAAGAGCAGCTATCTTTACAGCAAAATTCAAATACAGCACCAAGTTCACTTGATGCCAACCAACTTGTTTCATTACAGCAAGTTACGTCTAATTATTCGCCGTTGCAACTTGCGTGGGCAAGTGGTTATCTAGCAGCAAAAAGTGAATCAGGGCAAAGTGTGCCTTTATCTGTTGCATCAGCAGCCGTTGCAGCTAAAACGCTAACCATTTTATATGCTTCGCAAACCGGTAATGCTAAAGGTGTAGCGAGCAAACTTGCAGAAAGTGCAAAAGCTGCTGGCATTACAGTGGCACTTAAAAATATTGCTGATTTTAAAGCGAAGTCGTTAAAAAATGAAACCCACTTATTAATTGTAGCAAGTACCAATGGAGAAGGTGAAGCACCTGATGATGCTATAGAATTTCATGAATATTTGTTAGGCAAAAAAGCGCCTAAACTACCTAACTTAAGTTATAGCGTATTGGCGCTTGGTGACAGCAGTTATGAGTTTTTCTGTCAAACAGGCAAAGATTTTGACGAGCGTTTAAAAGCATTAGGTGCAAAGCAAGTTGCTCCACGTGTTGACTGTGATGTTGATTATGATAGTGATAGTGAAAGCTGGACGTTAAAAATTGTTGAAACGTTAAAAGAAGATCTTACTCAAAAAGATGCCGTTTTAGCCCCTGTTGTTGATTTACCAACAGCAGGTGCAGCAAGCCAATACACTAAGCAAAACCCTTATGCGGCAGAGTTTTCTTTAAGCCAGAAAATTACAGGTCGAGATTCGGCTAAAGATGTTCGTCATATTGAAATTGACTTAGGTGAGTCAGGCTTAACATATCAAGTTGGCGATGCATTAGGTGTTTGGTTTGAGAATGACACTAGTCTAGTGGCTGACTTAGTTGCTACGTTAAAATTGACAGGCGAAGAAAAAGTTAAGCTAAAAGTTAATGGTGCAAATCAAGTGTTCACACTGACAGATGCTTTAACTTCAGAATTAGAAATTACCCAAACAGCACCCGCATTTGTTGAGTTTTGGGCGAAAATTTCTGGAGATAAAGCACTTACTGCGATTGCTGCGGATAAAAATACCGCCAGAGTGTATGCAGGTGAGCATCAAATTATAGATGTGATAAAAGCGGCTGAAACTGAAATTGATCCACAGTTTTTTGTTGAGGCATTAAGAAAAATTACTCCTCGTTTATACTCTATCGCATCTGCACAGGCTGAAGTTGAAGAAGAAGTTCATTTAACGGTTGGTCTAGTGAGTTATGACGCTGATGGTGAACCTCGTACAGGTGGCGCGTCAAGTTTCTTAGCAAATCGATTAGAAGAAGGTCAAAAAGTTCGCGTTTTTGTTGAACACAATGATAACTTCCGCTTACCACAAAATAATGATACGCCAGTAATTATGGTGGGCCCAGGAACTGGTGTTGCACCATTTAGAGCTTTCATGCAACAGCGCGAAGCTGATGAAGCTACAGGCGATAACTGGATGTTTTTTGGTGACCAAACCTTTACTCAGGACTTTCTTTATCAGGTTGAGTGGCAGAACTATTTGAAATCGGGTTTGTTAACGCGCATGGATGTTGCTTTCTCTCGTGATCAAGCAGAAAAAATATACGTACAAGACAGATTAAAAGAACAAGCTGCAGAAGTATTCGCTTGGCTTGAACGTGGCGCACACTTATACATTTGTGGCGATGCTAACCGTATGGCAAAAGATGTTCATCAAGTTCTAATTGAAATTATTAGCGAGCAAGGCAAATTAAGTGCTGAGCAAGCAGAGCAATATTTAAAAGATTTAAGAAGCAATAAACGCTACCAAAAGGATGTTTACTAATGACAACTGAATTAATTGTAAAAGGTAAGTTATCTGATAACGAACGCCTTAAAAGCGAGAGTAACTTCTTACGTGGCACTATTGCACAAGATTTAAAAGACAGAATTACTGGCGGTTTTACCGCAGATAACTTTCATTTAATTCGCCTACATGGCATGTATCAGCAAGATGATCGTGATATTCGTGCGGAACGTCAAAAGCAAAAGCTTGAACCATTACATAACGTCATGCTTAGAGCCCGTTTACCTGGCGGCATTATTACCCCTAAACAGTGGCTAGCTATTGATAAGTTTTCTGATGACTATACTTCATACGGCAGTATACGTTTAACAACCAGACAAACCTTTCAATACCATGGCGTATTGAAACCCAATATTAAATTAATGCACCAAACATTAAACAGTGTTGGCATTGATGCCATTGCTACTGCTGGTGACGTAAACCGAAATGTATTATGTACTCCAAACCCAATTGAGTCTGAAGTTCATCAAGAAGCGTATGAGTGGGCAAAGAAGATAAGTGAACACTTACTTCCTAAAACACGTGCATATGCTGAAATATGGCTTGATGAAGAAAAAGTTGAAACAACTGAAAATGATGAACCTATTTTAGGTAGCTCATATTTACCACGTAAGTTTAAAACAACGGTTGTAGTGCCGCCGCAAAATGATATTGACGTGCATGCCAATGACTTAAACTTTGTTGCAATTAGTGAAAATGGTCAATTAATTGGTTTTAACGTGTTAGTTGGTGGTGGCTTAGCCATGACTCATGGTGATAAAGCAACTTATCCACGTAAGGCAGATGATTTTGGTTATATTTCAGCAGAGCACACGTTAGCTGTTGCCGAAGCCGTTGTAACTACCCAAAGAGATTGGGGTAACCGTGTTAACCGTAAAAATGCTAAAACAAAATATACCTTAGATCGTGTTGGTATTGATGTGTTTAAAGCGGAAGTTGAAAAACGTGCTGGCGTGAGCTTTAGTGAATCTCGCCCATACGAATTCACCGATCGTGGCGATCGTATTGGTTGGGTTAAAGGTATTGATAATAAACATCATTTAACAGTATTTATTGAAAATGGTCGTATTTTAGACTTCTCTAATGATGAAGGCGTAAACAAGCCATTAAAAACCGGTATGCAAAAAATTGCAAAAATTCATCAAGGTGATTTTCGTATCACAGCAAACCAAAATTTAATTATTGCTGGTGTTGCTGAGCAAGATAAGGCTGAAATTGAAAAAATAGCCCGTGAAAGTGGTTTAATTGATGATGGTGTATCGAACCAACGTAAGAACTCAATGGCCTGTGTAGCTTTTCCAACGTGCCCATTGGCCATGGCTGAAGCCGAGCGTTATTTGCCAGGATTAGTGACTGACGTTGAAGCTATTCTAGCAAAAAATGGTTTAGCTGATGAGTCGATTATTTTGCGCGTAACCGGTTGTCCTAATGGTTGTGGTCGAGCAATGTTGGCTGAAATTGGTTTAGTGGGTAAAGGTCCGGGTAAATACAACATGTATTTGGGCAGTAACCTAGGTGGCACTCGTATCCCTAAACTTTACAAAGAAAACTTAGGTGAACAGGACATATTAGCTGAAATTGACAGTTTAAGTGCTCGTTGGGCAGCAGATCGCAATCAAGATGAAGCTTTTGGTGATTTCGCTATTCGCACAGGTATTGTCAGTGAAGTTAAAATAAGCGTAAGAGATTTTCACGATGATTAGCTCATTAATCCCGGAAAAAGCGGGAGAACTAACCACGGTAAGTCAAGGAACTGCTTTAGTGAGTGCAAGGCAAGAGCCTATTAACAATCGCTTTCCAGCATCACTACCTAAACCATGGCTTGCACAGTGGAATGATTCCTTGGAACAGCAGTCTCCTATTGCCCGTATAGAGTGGACAATGGAGAACTTACCGAGCCAGTTTGTATTATCGTCGAGCTTTGGTATTCAATCAGCTGTTATGCTTCATATGATGACGCAGATTGATGCAAATATACCGGTATTGATAACCGATACCGGCCACTTGTTTCCTGAAACTTATCGCTTTATTGAACAAATGACTGAAAGATTAAAGCTTAATCTTCATGTTTATAGCGCGAAAGAGAGCGCTGCATGGCAAATGGCTAAATATGGTGAACAATGGGCGCAAGATGATGATGCTTTAAAGGAGTATAACCGTAAGAATAAAGTTGAGCCTTTAGAGCGAGGTTTATCTGAGTTGAATAGTGGCACTTGGTTTTCGGGGGTTCGTCGTCAACAAACCGAGCACCGACAAGGTTTACCTGTTGTTAGTATTTTACGTGGCCGTTTTAAAGTGCACCCTATTATTGACTGGAGTAATAGGGATGTTCATCAATATTTAACCAAGCACAATTTACCTTATCACCCATTATGGGATGAAGGTTATGTGTCTGTTGGAGATGTGCATAGTACTAAACCATTAACTTTGGGTATGGACGAAAGTGAAACTCGCTTTGGCCCAGGACAAAGAGAGTGTGGCCTACATACAGATGGTGATGGGATTTAAGTATCGAGATAATAGTTACGAGTTACGAAGATAAATGGCTGTTAGCTGGTCACTTCGCCACTTTTCTTGCTGTAATTACGCTCGCTCCTCGTTACTCATTATTCTCTATCTCAAAGTGATGTTTCAGTTGTTGTTTTAAGGCGGAAAAAAAGTCGTCATTTGGTTTGTCAGCAATCAAATTTGCTAATTCGGTACCAATGGGGGTGAATTTATAGAACTGTATAGCAATATTAGTTTTTTTGCTGCTCAACTTTAACGGCGAGCCATTGTAGTAGAAATTAAGTGTTTCCCCACTTGCCATCATACTTGACTCACTTTCTTGCTTATAAATTAAATTGTTATCAGCGAGTGATAATATATCAGCGTAATTTAAACCAAAGTGGCTTAAGTTAACGTGTTGTTGCCTATCTTTATTAAAAAAATTTAGCAGACCAGGTTGTTGGTAGGCACCTGAAATAATACGGATATTTTTTTTACTCGGATCTTTTACGGCTAAAGAACATGCCTTTGCTAATAACTTGGCATCAACAATACTCATGTCACGAAAAACCTTTAATGCTTTAAGTGAATATAAACCAGGGCGAGATAATTCTCCTGATAATATTTTTGCCCATAAATCTTGCATTGTTTTGTTGCTAACATTCTCTGCTAAGGTAATGTAACGATTAAACCAGTCTAAATCAGGCCTTTTATCTATAGATTTATTTGCGCAAAAAGCAAAAGTTTTCTCCATAATGGCTTCAATATTTTCTTGTTTACGCAAGCCAGTCAATCTTTCACGCTTACTACTACGATCCTCAAGAGGCATTTGCTTTTCTATAGGTAATAACGGGGCTTCAAGACCAAACAGTTGTGTAATTTTGAAAAATTGTTTATGTGTTGGCGATTCAGCGCTTTTTTTCTGTTGATCCCCACTTTCTATAGGGAGATTATCCTCATTGTCGTTAGGTTGTTCAATGACAATTACTGAAGTTTTATCTGTTTTCACCCTTACACCCGCCCTAAAATTATCTTAATAAAATCAATGGATAATACTGAATTTCATTTTATCGAACAATATACAACGATACTTTACCCAACACCATTAAAATGGTTTGGGCATTATTTAATTGTATGGATTTATTGAGAATTGTCAAAACGACTTTTACAATGTAAGAGTAAAAGATGAAAAGTACCAAAGAATGCAGTAAAAAAGTAGCAATAAGACATAGTTCAGTTATAGTTATATAATAAGTTAGATTGACGACAAAAAATTCAAATTTAATTAGTTTAAAAGCTAATTACTTGAGGACAGTATGCAAGCATCTGAAAATTCACAAGATGATTTTCTATTTATCGATGATAGTGATGAAGAAGAAATTTTAGAAGGCAGTGGTGACGAATCTTGGCAAGTTCTGATTGTTGATGATGATCCTGAGATTCACTCTGTTACCCAATTAGCACTCTCAGATTTAGTCGTACTAGGCCGTCGCTTAGAATACCTTCATGCTTATTCTGGTCAAGATGCTTGCCAGTTAATTGAAAGCCATCCAGATGTAGTTCTAGTACTACTTGATGTTGTCATGGAAACTGATGATGCCGGTTTAAATGTTGTAAAACATATTCGTGAACAATTAGACCGACAAGACATTCGTATTGTTTTAAGAACAGGCCAACCCGGTTACGCTCCCGAAGAAAGTGTTATAAAAGAATATGATATTAATGATTATAAAACAAAAACTGAATTAACACGTCGAAAGCTGGTTACTACAGTTTATGCTGCTATTCGTTCTTATCAACAAATAGCAACCGTGACAGAAAGTCGTGAAGGTTTAGAAAAAATAGTTTCAGGCTCCGCTAGTCTTCTTGAATTGCATTCTATTGCTGAATATAGTCAAGGCACTCTAAAGCAGTTGGCCCAGCTTATAGATCAAGATATTGAATGTTTATTTTGTGCTAGAGGTCAAGGTATTATTGATAATGCTGACGATTTAAGTTTTTATATTATTGCACAGCAAGGTTTTTCATCGCTATTATCTAATCAAAAATTAGAAGCTCTAAAAGATGAACAAATTAGTAAACAGGTTAAAACGTGCTTCACCCAAAAGACACATCAATATTTTGATGATTCGCTTTATTTATATATAGCTAGAGGTGGTTATCGTGCAGTTATCTATCTTACGCTTACAGAATCTCTTAGTGATATTCAAAAGCAATTATTAGAAGTATTTTTAACAGGGGTTGCTATAGGGTATGAAAATGTTCATTTATTTCAAAAACTCAGTAATGCAGCTTATAAAGATTGGTTAACTAATTTACCTAATAGACTAGAATTTGTCCGTATGCTTGACACCTTTGCTAAAGATGGCAGTGACAGTGAGGTTGCAGCATTAATAGATTTAAATCATTTTAGTGATGTTAATGATGCTTTAGGTCAAGATATAGGTAACCAATTACTATCAGCAGTGGCTAATCGTATGATCAACATGGGAACTGCTGAATGTAAGTTTGCCCGTGTAGGAGCCGATGTTTTTGGCATTGTTGGTCCTCAGACTTGCTTAACGCCTGATACTTTAATGGCTTTATTTGAACAGCCGTTTACAGCAGGCGAGCAAAAGTTACCTATTAATGCATGTTTTGGTTTTTGTAATAAAGAACATGCAAACAGTAGTGGCGTAAAAGTTTTAAATCAAATTAATATCGCTTTAAACCTTGCCAAGAAAAAACGTGAGGAACATTTCGCTTATTATAATCCTGAAATGGAAGACGAAACACAATGGCGTTTGAATATGATCAGGCAGTTGCGTAATGACTTTGCGGATAATCGTCTTGAGTTATGGTATCAACCGCAGTTAGCATTAGGCTCAGGTAAGGTTATTGGGGCCGAGGCCTTATTACGTTGGCGTACAGTTGATGGTAACTTTATTTCTCCTGCAGTATTTATCCCATTAGCAGAATATTCTGGTTTGATTGTTGAAATTGGTGACTGGGTTGTTAATCAAGCTTGTTCGCAAATTAAAGTTCTAGAAGAAAAAGCATTCGACAATATTACTATCTCAGTTAATGTTTCAATACCTCAATTTAGGCGTGGAAACTTCGTTGATACGGTATTAAGTGCTATTCAAAACCACCAAGTTTTACCGAATAAATTAGAGTTAGAAATTACTGAAAATATTTTAATGGATGATCCTCAAGTTGTTATTGATGCGTTAGTTGAATTAAAAAGTCAGGGCATTAGTATTGCGCTTGATGACTTTGGTACTGGTTTCTCATCAATGAGTTACTTACAAAAATTACCACTCGATCGCCTTAAAGTTGATCGTGCTTTTATTAGCGATATAGCACAAGAGGGTCAATCAGTTATTGCTGAGACTATCATTGATTTAGGCAAGAAAATGAACCTAAAAGTGATTGCTGAGGGTATTGAAGAAGTTGAACAGCAAGAGCGCTTGCTAGAACTTGGTTGTGATGAAGTACAAGGTTTTTATTATGCTAAACCTATGCCTCAAGATGAATTTTTACACTTTCTTAAAAACAATAGCTAAAAAAAAGTTAAAAAAACAAGTTTCGAGTGACGAAGATAATTGCTGATAGCACTTAACTTAGTATCCCGAAACTTTTTTGGCTCGGAACATAGTTTATTTCGCCACTCGTACCTCATTCCCTTGTGCTGGTTTATCAGGAATAAGCGTTGCTAAAAACAGAGAGCAAAGTGCAAACCCTGCACCGATATAAAATACCCAGCCGGGTTGAATAATCCATAATAATCCTAAAAGGGCAGGTATAACTACGGCAGCTATATGGTTTATAGAGAAACTGACTCCAGCGCTTGCAGCGATATCTTCTGGCTGAGCAATTTTTTGAAAGTAAGTTTTAATCGCGATAGCCAGTGCAAAAAAGAGATGATCAATGACATAAAGCGCAGCGGCAAGATCGGCATTTTCTACTAAACCATAACTGATAAAAATAATAATCAAACCGATATATTCAAAACGTAATGTAGCACGCTCACCTATTTTTCCAATTAATTTGCCAATTTTTGCGGCAAAGAGCCAGTTAAAAATATAGTTGATAAGAAATAAAGCACTGATATCTGCAACACTATAATGAAACTTTTCTACCATCAAAAAACCAGCAAATACTACGAATATCTGTCGGCGGGCACCACTGAAAAAAGTTAACGCATAAAAGAGCCAATAGCGTTTTCTTAAAACTATTTTCTTAGTTTGTTCTGTTTTTTCTTTAAAGTGTGTGAAAGATAACGCTAATAACAAAGTGAATAGTAAACCTATACCGCCAAATAAAGCATAAGTTAATTGATATGACCAACTGAACTGCTTCATTAAAAGCCAAATACTAGAAAAGGCTAAGAGAGAAGCAATAGCTTTAACAGACAACATTCTTCCTAAGAAATGTGCAGTTTTATCTTTATCAACCCATTGTAAGGTTAATGACTGGCTTAGGGTTTCATAATAATGGAAACCTACCGACATCAATACGGTAGTGAGATACAAGCCCGTTACACTAGGAAAAAAACCTGTCAGAAATACGCCCAAGCTAGTTACAGCTAAAGAAATCAATGCCAGACGTTGCTCTTTAATAAAAAGCAACGCATAAATTACTGTAAAAGCTAAAAATCCAGGAACTTCACGCAAACTTTGTAATATACCAATTTCAACACCGGTAAAATTTGCCTTTTCTATAACAAAATTATTTAATAATACCATCCACACAGAAAACACCAAGGGCATGGTAAAAGCCATGGCTAATAATAAGTGTTCAGGTTGGTTAAAACGTTTTATAAATTTTATCATTTTTTAGTTAATTTTGTGATAGACGAAAGAGAGCATAAAGAAGCATTTTACGTGAATTAACAATTATTGACAAATTATTCTAATCTCTGAAAAATTAATCAATTTAAAATTATTTACAGTAAAAACAGTGGCTTGATTTTAATTGGTGGGGGTTAATACAGGCGATTAAAACGCTTGTTTAAATAAATTTGCTATTCATTTTAATTCAAGGCACACTCAGTCAGCTATTATTAGTTATCTACGGTTTTTTAGAGTGAAAAAATGGCACTAAAAACTCTAGATTAAACACCAAAAATCATCAAAACATCAACACCACTTGAAGGTGAAGGAGACAAAGCATGATATATCAAGGCAAGAGCCTTTCAGCCCAATTACTAGAAGACGGCATTGTAGAACTTAAGTTCGATGCTCAGGGATCAGTAAACAAATTTGATCAAGCAACTTTTGAAGAATATAGAGCCGTAGTTGCAGCAATTAACAACTGCAGTGATGCTAAAGGCGTTATGGTAACGTCTGGAAAATCAACATTTATTGTTGGCGCAGACATCACTGAATTTTTAGTTTCATTTAATCAGCCAGAAGACACATTAGCATCTTGGGCAAAAAGTGCCTCTGATGTTTTCGACTCATTTGAAGATATTCAGTTACCCACTATAGCGGCTATTAATGGCATCGCTTTAGGCGGTGGTTGTGAAATGACCTTAGTATGTGACTATCGTGTTGCTGATACTAACACCAGCATCGGACTGCCAGAAGTTAAACTAGGCTTGATGCCTGGTTTTGGTGGAACGGTAAGACTACCTCGACTCATTGGTTTTGATAATGCGGCAACTTGGATGTCAACAGGTAAAGCATTTAAACCTGCGGCGGCACTTGCACAAGGACTTCTTGATGCGGTTGTTGAGCCAGAAAATTTACGTACTGCAGCTATTAGTATGCTTAAACTGGCTATTAATGGAAAACTAGACTGGCGCGCCAAACGTCAGCCTAAGTTGGAGTCATTAAATTTATCTGAAACAGAACAAATCATGTCATCGACAACATGTAAAGGTATGATTGCAGCTAAAGCAGGTAAACATTACCCAGCGCCAATGGTCATGATAAATACATTGATTGCTGCTGCTAATCTAGATCGTACTGGCGCAATGGCTGCGGAAAATGCAGGTTTTGCCAAATTAGCAAAAACTGATGCGGCAACAGCGCAAATTGGTTTGTTTATGGCAGACCAAGTGATTAAAGGCAAAGCTAAAAAAGCAGGCAAACTTGCAACCAAAGCGGTTAATAAAGCGGCGGTATTAGGTGCTGGTATTATGGGTGGTGGTATTGCATACCAATCAGCTTATAAAGGCACGCCGATCATTATGAAAGATATTAATGATCAAGCACTTGATTTAGGTTTAACTACAGCTACGGGCATATTAACTAAACAAGTAGAACGTGGTCGTATGAATGCTAAGAAAATGGCGGGCGTTTTAAATAACATCACTCCATCGCTTAGTTATGACAGTGTTAAAGATGTAGATATCGTGGTTGAAGCTGTTGTTGAAAATCCTAAAATTAAGGGAATTGTTTTAGCTGAAGTTGAAGGTGTAATCAGTGAAGATGCTATTCTTACTTCTAACACTTCTACTATCTCAATTGATTTATTAGCACAAAGCGTAAAACGTCCAGCAAACTTTTGTGGCATGCATTTTTTCAACCCTGTAAATAAAATGCCATTAGTAGAAGTTATTCGTGGTAAAGATACCTCTGATGAAACTGTTGCTGCAGTAGTTGCTTATGCAGCGAAAATGGGTAAGTCTCCGATTGTTGTTAATGACTGTCCAGGTTTTTATGTTAACCGTGTTTTATTTCCATACTTTGCTGGCTTTAGCCAGTTGGTACTTGAAGGTGCTGACTTTACCGCTATCGATAAAGTAATGGAAAAACAATTTGGTTGGCCAATGGGTCCAGCATATCTACTTGATGTTGTTGGTGTTGATACTGCCGATCACTGTACAGGTGTTATGTCTGCTGGATTCCCTACGCGTATGACAAAAATTGACAATGATCCGGTAAGTACTTTGTATGCTAATGGACGCTTTGGTCAGAAAAATGGCAAAGGCTTTTATGATCACATCAAAGACAAACGTGGTCGTCCAATGAAAGTACCAGCGCCTGTTGCTTATGAATTATTTGGCCAACATTGTGCCGATAAGAAAGATTTCAGCAGCGAAGAAATTATTGCTCGCATGATGATCCCTATGGTAAATGAAGTGGTTCGTTGTTTAGAAGAAGGTGTAGTTGATACTGCAGCTGAAGCAGATATGGGCTTAATCTACGGTGTTGGTTTCCCACCATTTAGAGGTGGTGCAATTCGCTATTTAGAAACACTTGGTTTAGATAACTTCATCGCAATGGCAGATCAATACGCTGATTTAGGTGAAATTTATCAAGTGACTGACGGCCTACGTGAGATGGCAAAATCAGGTAAATCTTACTTCACTACTGATGTTAAATCAGCTTAAGCCGAGGAGAATAAAATGAACGAAGTTGTAATTGTAGACTGCATACGAACTCCAATGGGTCGCTCTAAGGCCGGTGTTTTTCGCAATGTACGCGCTGAAGCATTATCAGCACACTTAATGAAACAAATTTTAGTACGTAATCCAGCATTAAACCCAGAAGACATTGAAGATGTTATTTGGGGCTGTGTAAAGCAAACTAAGGAACAAGGTTTTAATATTGCACGTAATGCATCATTGCTTGCTGGCTTACCAAAATCTATCGGTGGCGTAACGGTCAATCGCTTATGTGGCTCTTCTATGGAAGCGTTGCACCAAGCAAGTACTAGTATTATGTCAGGACAGGGCGATGTATTCCTTATCGGCGGTGTTGAGCATATGGGTCACGTACCTATGATGTATGACGTGGATTTTGATCCTGCATTGAACAAAAATATTGCCTTAGCTTCTGGTAATATGGGTTTAACTGCCGAGTTATTAGGCAAGCAACACGGTATTACTCGTGAAATGCAAGATGCTTTTGGTGCACGTTCTCATCAAAAAGCCTATGAAGCGCAATTGGCTGGTCGTTGGGATAATGAAATTGTTGCCACACAAGGGCATGACGCTACTGGCGCACTTACTTTAGTTGAACATGATGAAGTGATACGTCCTGAAACAACAGCTGAAAGCTTATCAGCACTACGTCCAGTGTTTGATCCAGTAAATGGTACGGTAACGGCGGGTACTTCTTCAGCACTTTCTGATGGTGCTTCGGCAATGTTAGTGATGTCAGCTGATAAAGCTAAAGAGTTAGGCTTAACGCCTCGCGCTAAAATTCGTGGTATGGCTGTGTCAGGTTGCGATCCATCTACTATGGGTTATGGTCCTGTGCCAGCGACGAAAAAAGCATTAAAACGTGCTGGTTTATCTATTGAAGATATTGAGTTGTTTGAATTCAACGAAGCTTTTGCAGCTCAAGCACTTTCTTGTGTAAGAGCGTTGAAAGTGGAAGATAAAATGGATCAAATTAACTTAAACGGTGGTGCTATTGCATTAGGTCATCCGCTAGGTTGTTCAGGATCTCGTATTTCTGGCACGCTAATTAACTTAATGGAAGGCCAAGATGTAAATATTGGTTTAGCCACTATGTGTATTGGATTAGGCCAAGGTATAGCAACTGTCTTCGAAAGAGTTTAATCTTTTTGGTGAAATTCTTTATTAACATCGTTGAAAGTACTCATTGACTAACGTCAACTCCGTGCTTTCGCCTTGTTACTAAATTTTTCATCTTCAATATAAAAACTCTTTTATAAGGTGTTGAATAAAAAAAACAGCAATTGCTGGTTTTTTATGTTCAGGATGAACGGTATGTCGCGGTGCCATGGATGGCAAAGAGCGTGTATGTTCAGAACAAAACGCTATTTCCTGTAACTAAGCAAAAACCTCTTGCAGAGGAGGCACTACTTGCTTCTTACGGCTAAGCACGCCATCAAGCCATACTTTTCCATCGGTAGTTGCTTTACCAAAAGCAGATTGTGCTAAACTATCATTGTCACTCACTACTAGAAGTTCTGAGCCTTCTTTCATAATATCTGTTAATAATAACAAGACAGTGTGGCGGTTACCTTCCGCTTTCAGTTTAGCGATGTCTGCTTCTAAATCAGCCTTCATGTCATCGAAAATAGCTAAATCAATAACTTCCAATTGACCAATGCCAACCTTGTTACCATTCATATTAAAATCTTTAAAGTCACGTTTTACTAAATCACGAATGGGTGTGCCTTCAACGGCAGATTTCACTTTGAACATGTCCATTCCAAGCGCTTTGAAATCTTCTATTCCCGCTATTTCTGCTAACGCTTCAACACATTTAATGTCAGCGGTAGTACAGGTTGGCGATTTGAAAATAACAGTATCGCTTAAAATAGCACACATCATAGCGCCAGCGATGTTTTTAGGGATTTCTACGTTATGAAAGTCATACATCATTTTAATAATGGTGTTAGTACAACCGACTGGGCGCACCCAAATTTCAAGGGGTGTTGCTGTAGTTAAATCACCTAATTTATGGTGATCGATAATACCCAATATAGTCGCTTGACCAATATCATCAGGGGCAAGTTCAATATCGCTGTGATCAACAATATAAACACCATCACCTGCATAGCTAGTTTTTAGCATAGGTTGTTCAAAGCCAAATTTATCTAAAATAAATAAGGTTTCCGGGGTAAGTACACCTAAACGGGCTGGAACTGTTTCTTCACCTAAGGTGGTTTTCAAATACGATAACGCGATTGCTGAACAGATAGAATCTGAATCTGGAATCTTGTGACCAACAACATAATTTGGCATAAAAAAGTGCTCTCCTTTAATTTGTTACTATTCTACCAAAATCTTCATTGTTTGGGTATATAGCAAAAAGTCTAGTTAAGGAGATTGTTGCAAAAAATATTGATAGTTTAATTTAATGTTATACAAAGAATAAATGGTGATTTGCGATCAAAGGTGACAAGTTTTTAAAACATGATTAAGAAAAAGTATAATTTTTGCACTAGGCTTAAGTATATGCGTTGCTCATCTTTTAGTTGTTAACAAGGAGCAAATGATGTTTAAGAAACTACTGTTTTATTCATTAATGGCTACTATTGCTTTAGTGGTGGTTGTAGCTAGCTTTAATTGGCTATCGCCTACAGAGTCCTATGTACTTCGACAAGTTAAAAATATTGCGCCAATCACTGAAAATCAATTACTTCTAATCGATAAACATATCAGTTTACATTCGCGGCCTGAAGAAAACTTTCACTTTCCTGTCAAGCTTGGTCAGCATGGACCCGTACAAAGTCTGTACTCAGGGAATACTCAATACCCATTTTATTGCATGACGGTTGACTCAGGTTTAGGCCAACCCTTGGTTGATAATCAAGCTGGTTATGGTGTGCCTGTTTATGCGGATATTTCAGCACCATCGAAAATCATTGGTTACAGTAAAGACTGTAACATAGCGGCAAAATTGCAATATTATTCAATCAATCAAAGTGGTGAAATTAGAAAATTATCTTTATTAGATATTGAAAACTTTGCTGATAAAGATACTGATGTGATATTGCTCAGAGTTGAGCAGGGCACTATAAACCGCTTCATTTATACGTTAGTTATGCCAATTAAGGTCAATGAAGTCGGCCAACGATTATCTAAATCTCGTTGGAATAAGCGATTAATTTATCAATTTAATGGAGGATCTGGTATTGGTTATCGTCAAGGAAAGCAAAAAGCAAAGCGAGTGATTGCTAGACAGAAACAGCAACTGCTGGATGGTTATGCTGTTATTAGTTCAAGCGGTAATAAAACCAGTTATACCTATAACATGCTGCTGGCAGAAGATACTGCTCGACGGGTAAAAAATCATTTTGTTAGTTTATATGGCCGGCCGCTCTATACGGTTGGTATTGGCGGCTCAGGAGGCGGGTTAGCGCAATATTTAATTGCTCAAAACAGTACAGGAATATTAGATGGCCTGATCCCTCTTTATTCTTATCCAGATATGATCAGCCAAACCACTTATGCGTTAGATTGTGATTTGCTTAATAATTATTTTACTTTTCGAGCAAAAAAAAAATCTCATTGGCATGATTGGCAAAAACGGCAATCCGTTGAAGGTATGAATGCACTAAACAACTTCCCGCAACGTACTGGATATTTACAACCAGTAAATCAAATAATGGCTGGATTTGTCCCTTCATTACCCAGTGGTAATAGCGAATGTATCAATGGTTACTTTGGTTTATCTAGTTTTATTAACAACCCCAGACAAGGTTTTTTAAGGGATTTTTTCCATGGTGACGTAGTTAAGCAAGTTAAATGGAGTTTTTGGCAAGACTTAGTTAGTGTGCTTGGCGCTGACCATCAAGGTTATGGTTTGTCTACTTGGGACAATGTTGGTGTTCAGTATGGTTTAATGGCTTTGAAAAATGAGGCGATAACGATAAATGAATTTATCGACCTCAATAGCAAAATTGGTAGCTGGAAGCCGCAAAGTGAAATGGAAGAAGAGCATATCTGGCTACCTTTCGGTCGAAAAATGCCATTTTGGTTGTCTTTATGGGGCAATCAAAATATTACCAATATTACTGACGGTGTTGCGAGTCGTCATGCAGGATCAATTAAAGCTATGCAAGCAGCTTATAGAACTGGCCAGGTTTTTATCGGTAAAATTTCTTTGCCGATAATTGATGTTCGTCATTATTTGGAAGAGGATTTAGACATGCATCATGTCTCCGCTTCTTTTTATTCCAGATTAAGAATAATTGAACGCAGGGGTCACAGTGACAATCATGTTATTTGGATTTCCGATAGAAACTATAATCCGGCAGTTTTGGCTTTCAAGCAAATGGATGAATGGTTATTGAAGCTAAATAGTAATCCCGAAATAACAGTGATAGCAGCCAAACCTAAACGATTATCTGATAGTTGTTTTTCAGCCTCGGGCGAAGTGCTTTTTCAAGGAAAAAATACTTGGGATGGCCAATGGAATAATAAAGGCGAGGGACCGTGTCAACAAGTATATCCCATGTACAGTACTAGTAGAATTCAGGCTGGCGGGACTTGGTCCGGCGATTTGTTTAAATGCCATACTATGAGTGTAAATCAGGCTATCAATCAGGGTGTTTATGGTTCAGTTGATATTCGACCTTATCAACAGCAACTAGAACAAATATTTCCTCAAGGTGTGTGTGATTACAGTCAATTGGATCAGGGTAGGCCTATCGATTTATGAGTTTAGTAAATAATTTAATATGTGATCATTAATATAATCAAAGGCCTTACCGAAGGTAATGTTTAAGTTGTTGTATTTTTTACGATTTTAAATAACATTGTTTATCTGGTTAGTCTATGGGATGCTTTGTTCTTAAGTTTCTTATTACCAAAAGACTGTTTTTGCCACAGAACAGAAATTACACCCTTGTCCTCTTTAGTAGATTTAGATTAGGTTTTGTACCGTGACGCTTTGCATTTATGCTCACAAAATTGCAAACACAAAGCAGTATTTATAAGTAATACTTCAAATTTAATCGAATTTTCGTCAAAGCTGCTATTATATTATTAGTCACTATGCACTTATATAAAAGGGTGATTTAAATTAGGAGGTTAGTTGATTTTCAGAGTTTTGTTTTTTTTACTATATCTAAGTAGTTACTTTTCTTATGCCCAACAAATAAGAATAGGTGCTGATGAGTGGCCTGGTTTCACGAATGCTAATGGCACAGGGATTTATTTCAAATTATTGAAACGCATCTACTCAGAAAAAGACATCGACATCAGGATAGATAGCTACAACAGAGTGCTTAATCATTTTCACCAAAACAATCTTGATATAGCTGTTGGAGTCTATCGAGAAAATGTCCGACAAGCTCTTATCCCTAATTGGTTTTTAGATACTGAATACCCAATAACTGTTTTTTATGATCTTAAAGTTACTAAAATAAATGACGTCTCAGACATTAAAGATTTAAAAGTATCTTGGAAACGCGGTTATCATTTCGAGCAGTTTGTATCCGATATAAAAGATATTTATTTGGTAAATAGCACCAAAACTGGATTTGAGCTGCTCAACAAAAATAGAGTAGATGCATTTATCGATTACCCTAAAAATATCCCCAAAGAATATATGCAAAGATTAGTGTCTTTTGAGTTAGTTCCCTCTCGTCATATCTATTTAGCATTTCAAAAAAATGAACAGGGTGAACTGCTAGCCAAACAGTTTGATGAAAAAATGAATGAATTAAGAAATTCGGGAGAATTATCAAAAATTTTTGGTAACGAATATGAACATTCCGATTTAGACAACTTTGACATCAACTTAAAACAAATAATTGTTATCACAGATGATTTAAATCTTTCTAATCAGAATAAAAATATGGAGCGAGAGTCAATTGAAAGTAATGTTTTCAATTTAATTCAGGCTCAGCTAAATAAATACAATATTGAATTCAAAATACGAACTTCATTAGTAGACATGGTTCAACACCATAAGGAAGAAAATACTTGCTTTAATAATATGTTAAAAACAGATGAACGAGCGAAAAAATTTATTTTCAGTGAACCATCGTACTTTTATATGGGGTTACGTTTATACAGTAAAACAGACTTGAATTTATCTGATTCAATAGATTTAGCGTCTTTTTTAGGTGACCATCCAAAGACTAAACTCGGTATTACACCGGGACAAAGTTATGGCGTTGAAATAGCAAAGCAATTAAGTAATATTAACCAAGCTCAAATAGTGCATATGCCAGTTAATAATTCTTCAAAGTTTACTATGTTTAAAAATGGCCAATTCGACTATATGCTTCAATACCCAGAAATTGTAGCAAGTATTTGGCCGATAATGAGTGGGGGAAAGTTATACAGCTATGAATTAAAAAAAGTTGATAAATATGTTACTGGTCACATGATGTGCAACAAAACAAATGTCGGCGAAAATTTTATTAGCGCTTATAATCGAGCCCTTCATAAAACGATTCAAAGTGGGATTTTTTTCGATATTCAATATCGTGCTGTGGATAAATATAGCCAAAAAGACTTTATTAAATATTTTGAGGAAGTCTTTAGTCATTAATTTATTTATTGTCAACAATGCACTTTGAAGAAGTTATTTAATGGTAAAAATTGCCTTGAAGCAGGAATCCAATAGTTGTATTGAGTTCGTTATTTAAATTGAGTTTTGTCTCGAAAAGCTCTCAATTTTTTGATTGCTGCTATAATGTGCTAAGCAGTTAGTTTAATTGTAGATGGATCTAAATATGAAATTTAAAATTTATATTCTGACCTGTATGTTCATTTCAGGTTACAGTTTTTCTTATGATGATTTGCCTGAGCAAGACTTTCTTGATTTAACACTTGAGGAGTTGATGTCAATTAAAGTGACAGCACAAAAACGTGTTGAAAACCTAAATGAAACCCCCATTTCAATCCGTTTTATTAATCGACTTCAAATTAATAATGCAAATATCACTCGAATTGAAGAGCTTTCTCATATTGCTAGTAGTCTTGTTTACGATAAAAGTATCGACTTTACTAAGTCGAGTTTCAAAATAAGAGGAATTGGTACTGAAGTTTTTGGTGCCGGTGTTGAGCCAAGCGTAGCAACAATGGTTGACGGTGTTGTTATGGCTAGAGGTGGTGCTGGTTTTGATGATATTGTCGATATTGAACAAATAGAAATATTATACGGTTCACAAAGTACTTTATTCGGTAAAAATGCTTCTGCTGGTTTAATCAATATAAACACAGCTAAACCAAATAAAGACTCTCAAGAGCAATTTCTTGGTATTCGGTTTACTGATGATAATGAAGCATTAGCTGTGTATCGCTCTACTGGACCTGTTAATCAAGAATTAGCATACCGATTTACTGGCCAAATACGCAATTATGATGGCAATGTTGGAAATCTATTTAATGAACACCGGTTAAATGGATATGATACTTACAATGCGAAAGGAAAACTTCTCTGGCATTTTGAAGAAGATCAAGAGTGGCTGCTAATTGTGGACTATTCACAACAAAACACATCGACAGGTGTAAGAGTATTACGTGAAGATAGTGCTAGTATATTTACTGACCCTGGAGCCATTGGTTTAGATGGTGTTCCGGCGACCGCAGGGACAATAACAGGGATTGATGGCAGCAATATTAATGATAAAGTTAATTTAGATCGTGATCCTTTTGCAAATGTAACCGCTTGGGGAGTTTCACTTAATACCACGATGAAGTTAGGCTCATTTAAACTATCCAATATTATTGCTTATAGAAACTGGCAACAAGAAAATGATAGAGATAATGATCAAACTCAACTTCCTTTTAGCTTAATGCAGTTAGAAAATCGAGATGTCAGCTGGTTCAGTGAAGAATTACACCTTTCATCACCCGTAAATGACAATTATGATTATATTATCGGGCTTTATTATTACCAATCAGAGAACCTTGACAATTCTGGCGATGCTCGAACCTTATCAAACGAACCGTATTTGTTTGATTTTAATTTAGCTAATAATACCATTGAAAATACCAATGCTGCGGTTTTTGGGCAATTGAACTTTCATATAAATAAACGTATCAAGGCTCTTTTCGGTGGTCGTTATTTATATGATAAAGTTGGTGCTCAGTTATCTAGAAGTGCTTACACCCAGAACAATTCATATTTAAGTGATGGTGAAACCATTTCAACGCGTAATATTGACAAAGTTACTAATCAGCATAGTACTACAGCTTTTATTGGAAAAGCAGGCCTTCAATGGGATTGGCAGCCTAGCATTATGTTTTATACTACTTATTCTCGAGGTTTTAAAGGTGAAGGATTTAATACTAGTTTTAAATTCAATGTTGATTCATTTCTAAATGATGAGCCAGTACAACCTGAATCGTCTGATACCTTTGAGTTAGGATTAAGGAGTGATTGGCTACAAGGCACTTTACGTTTTAATACCACCTTGTTTTATACTAAATACCACCATTTACAGTTAACGGTTCGAGATTTAGAAAATAACCGAAATGTTCTAGGCTCTGTACCCGGTGTATTAACTAAAGGATTAGAAATAGATTTTTTAGCTATGTTACCTAGTGATACAACGATTGAAGGATCATTGACCTATTTAGACGCGTCATATTCTGACTTCACTAATGCTAATTGTTACTCAGGGCAAACTGTCACACAAGGTTGCATAAGCACTCCCCAAGGAAAGATTCAAAACTTAACAGGGCATAGTTTGGCTAATGCACCTAAATGGAAATCAACAATTGGCTTACATCACAGCTTCATGATTTCAAATTATCAATTTTCTATTGAAAGCAATTGGCGAGTACAGAGTAACGTTAATTTAGATTCCGCTGGAAATATTGAAGGGGAACATAGTGGTTATGGTATTTTCGATGCGGGATTAAATCTAAACTATAATAAAACAATAAAAATAAAGCTCTTTGTTAATAATCTTTTTGACAAGCAATATATTAGTGGCATCACCATTAATGGTAATGCCGGTGGTGACCTACTTATGCAATTACTGCCTAGAGACTTTAATCGCTTTATCGGCGTTAATATGAATATGATTTTTTAGTTTGAATAATGGTCACTTAGTTAGTGAAGTGTGATAAGTCTATTATACCCAATTACTATGATTTCATATGACGGATAAAACATCTTTCTGGTTGGTGTGTTACTTCCTCTTACATTCGGAATGAGTGAGTATTTGATATAATTGAGCTAATAGTCGACAATTCACTTTCAATTAACACGCTTTTAGACGATGAATATTTATGGCACGAAAACTACCGCCTTTGCATTTATTACAGCTTTTTGAAGCGGCTGGGCGACATTCAAGTTTCAAAAAAGCAGCTGAAGAACTGTTCTTGACACCGTCAGCCATTAGTCATCAAATAAAATTACTGGAAGAAAACCTCGATATAGAGTTGTTCAAACGAGTAACAAGAGGCGTGAAACTGACGCCTGCTGGTGAGAAGTATATTGCGACCGTGCAAGAGATATTTCATTTACTTGACCATGGTACGACAGCGCTCAAACAAGAGTTTTCTGCACAAGCGCAATCAACATTACTGAGAATATCAACGATATCAACTATCGCAAGTAATATTATCATCCCCAATTTGGGATTGTTTCAACAAGAATTCCCATCAATTGAACTCAGAATAGAAACGTCGATGGATCTGATTGATTTGCGTTATGATGATTTCGACTTAGCGTTAAGGCTTGGTGATGGCAATTATCCCAAGGTGATATCTGAAAAAATATTTGACTTACAAGTGACCCCTTTGTGCTCGCCAGAATTTGCTAAGAAACATAACCTGTCCCATGTTGAGCAAATCCAGTCGGTGCCGTTAATTCAACACGCTAATATGAAGGATAGCTGGTCACAATGGGGCAATAGCGTGGGCATTGCTAATGTAGAGCCAAAACCTAGTCTAAGTATTGGCTCGTATGATGGTGTGATACAGGCTGCGCAGCAAGGATTAGGTTTGGCATTAGGTGCTGTTCCCCTTGAAAATCCGGCGTTAAAAAGTGGAGTACTAGTTCAGCCATTTAAAGAAAAAAGTGACTTTTTGCCTGCATGTTTTGCTGTTTATCATCCTCGAGATAAAGAGCGCCATGACATTTATGCATTTATCGGCTGGTTTAAGCAGTTAGTCGAAAAAAGTATAGGTGAATAACATTCATCCATACCGTTAATATTTTACGTTTGTTAAGGGCAACGTGTATCAATATAGTAGTAATCCAAGCAATACAGGAGATTACTATGAATATTCATCACATTTTATATAACGGCATTCGTACAATAAGTATTGTATCTATTTTGGCGATATTAAGTATCGGATTTATTCTGCCTATATCATTCGTTCAGGCATTGGTGATCAATCCAATAATATTAATTTCCTTGATGATTATTATTGTTGTATCGAATGAAAAACTTAAATCGCTCACACAGGTCGCTGACATTGTTCGTTTGCCGAACCAATCAAAATGCAAACTATGTGCTGTAAGCAAAGCCGCTTAAAATAAAAAAGGAAAGTGAATGTTAGGATTTATCATCGTACTCATTTTTTACACACTCAACTCTTCATTCTCTAAAGAGCTGAATGTGTAAGTGATATTTTCTACTTGTAATAACTCAAACAAGTTTCAACTTCGTTTTTAGAACCCATAATCACTTCAACACGTTGATGAATACTGCTTGGCTCAATATCCATAATACGGCCGGTACTGGTCATAGCTAAACCACCTGCTTGTTCAATTAAGAATGACATTGGGTTGGCTTCGTACATCAAACGTAATTTATATGGCTGTTTAGCATTTCTGCTGTCTTCAGGGTAAGTAAAAATTCCACCCCGACATAATACACGATGTATATCACCCACCATGGCAGCAATCCAACGCATATTAAAGTTTTTACCGCGAGGTCCAGAATCACCGGCAATTAAATCGTTAATGTAGTTTTGCATTGGCTCTTGCCAGAAACGTTGGTTTGACATGTTAATAGCGAATTCTTGAGTCTCTTCAGGCACTCGCACGCCGCGTTTAACTAAAAGGTAACCACCGTGAGTTCTATCAAGCACATAAAAATGAGTACCGCTACCCGTTGTCATCACTAACATAGTGGCTGGGCCATATAACACATAACCAGCACACACTTGTTTGTTACCTGACTGTTTGAACATATCAGGATTGTTAGCATCCATATGCTCTGGCGCTTCATGAATTGAAAAAATAGTCCCAATGAGTGAATTGATATCAATGTTTGAGCTACCGTCTAAAGGGTCAAAAGAAACAATATATTTGCCAACGGCATTACCCGCAACAGATGTATCTTCTTCTTCTGACGAGATGGCTTTTACAAAACCAGACTCAAGTAAAATATCTTTAAAGAGTTCATTGGCAACAACATCCAATTTTTTTTGTATCTCACCTTGAATGTTTTCATCTAAAGTTGAGCCCATTAAACCACTCATATGAGCTTGGCTGACACGGAATGAAATCTCTTTAGTTGCCGCTAATATAGTTTTGATCAGCGCAATAAGATCTAAAGGAACATTGTCTTGGCGTAGAGCTGGTGCGAGTCGTTGCATTGGGTTACCTAATAAAGTTAAAGTTGTATACTTTATAATATAAGTGAATAATAGCCATTAATGAGGGTGCATTCTTGTTAATAGCAGTTAATTGCATGAAAGTTTACAGTAATTTTTTGTAATCATTTATTTTTACTTTCACCCTAATTATAACAAGTTTAACTTTGCTTTCTAAAGCCTTAACTTATATTTATTGAGAGATTATTAAGTAATCATTCAAATTTAGTTCAATTAATAGGAAAAAAGATGGATTTTATCAGTCGTCTACTGTTTGTATTGTTGTGTTTTAGTTCAACAATGACTTTTGCCGAAAAAGCGCCAATAAGTTTTAATGATTTTATAAAGGGTAAAACTGAACAACAGGGATATTTTTCGTTTTATCATGATAAAAGCCAAGGTAAAGTTTATCTGCAAATAGACAAGTTTGGAGAAGAATTTTTATTTCAATCTAGTTTGCCTCACGGTGTTGGTTCAAATGATATAGGGTTAGATCGAGGCCAACTTGGTGATACCCGTTTAGTGAAGTTTGAGCGAGTTGGCAATAAAGTTTTTCTAAAACAGCTAAATACTTATTATCGTGCCGATTCTAATAATCCGCTAGAGCAAAAAGCTATTGATGAAGCTTTTGCAAGTTCTATTATTTGGGGCTTTTCAGTCGCTAATGAAACGCTTGATACAAGTAATAACCCCAAAAAAGTGTTAATAGATTACACGCCTTTTTTACTGTCAGATATACATAATATTAGCCAAAAACTAAAATCAAAAAAGCAAGGTAGCTTTAAGGTTGATGGCAGTCGTAGTGCTTTATATGCCAAACGCACTAAAGCTTTTCCTGAAAATACTGAACTAGAAGCTATGGTCACTTTTAAAGGCTCAGATGCGGGCAGTCATTTAAAATCAGTAACGCCAGATCCTAGTGCAATAACAGTTCACTTACATCACTCACTGATTAAATTACCCGATGATAATTATCAAGCCAGGATATTTCATCCCTATAGTGGTTTTTGGTCAATAGAGTACGCTGATTATGCTAGCGAGATTACCGAGCCTTTAATTAAACGTTTGATCCCTCGTCATCGTTTGGCTAAGAAAAATGGTAACAGTAGTGAGGAAAGCAATGCAATTGAGCCAATTGTTTATTACCTTGATGCTGGCGTACCTGAGCCAATCCGCAGTGCGCTTATTGATGGTGCAATGTGGTGGCAACAAGCATTTGCAGCCATAGGTTATAGTGATGCTTTTCAAGTGAAAATGCTGCCTGAAGATGCCGATCCCATGGATGTTCGCTACAACGTTATTCAATGGGTACATAGAGCTACTCGCGGCTGGTCATATGGCTCTTCGGTAATTGACCCTCGTACAGGGGAAATTATTAAAGGTCATGTAACGCTTGGCTCTTTACGCGTGCGACAAGATTATTTGATAGCGCTAGGATTAACTTCACCTTTTGCTGATAACAATACTGATACTAGTGCAATGAAAGCTATGGCTTTAGCTCGTATTCGTCAATTGTCGGCTCATGAAGTTGGTCATACTTTAGGTATTGCCCATAACTTTGCTGCCAGTGTTAATGACAGGGCTTCTGTAATGGACTATCCGCACCCATATATTACGTTAGATGCTAATGGTGAAATTGATTTATCAAATGCTTATAAAGAGAATATTGGACTTTGGGATAAATACGTAATCGCTTATGGTTATGGTGAATATGACTCTGGTGATAGTAAAAGTGAGCATCAGCAGCTTTTCGACTTAGTTGCTGAAACACAAGAAAAAGGATTACAGTATGTTTCAGATCCTGATGCACGCTCTGCCTCCAGCACACATAGTGCTGGCCATTTATGGGATAACGGTAGTAATGCCGCAGCTGAATTAACGCGAGTGATGCAAGTACGTGAAAAAGCGCTGTCAAATTTTGGTTTGAATTCAATTTCAGCGGGCACGCCATTGTCAGAGTTAGAACAAACATTGGTGCCTATTTATAACTTTCATCGTTATCAAGTAGAAGCCGCCGTTAAGTTAATAGCCGGAACTCATTATGCGTATGAAGTAAAGAGTGAACAATTTAAAGAAGTAAATGAACAAAGAGTACAAGCGGTTTCAACAGCTATACAACAACAATCGTTATCTACTTTGTTGGCAACACTTGATGCTGATTTTCTCACTCTTTCTGAAGATATTATTAGCGTGATTCCTCCTAAAGCCTATGGCTACTCTCGTACCCGAGAAAGCTTTAGCTCACAAACAGGGCTTACTTTTGATCCTGTTACTGCTGCACAAGCCAGCGCTAAACATACTTTACGCTTATTATTAAATGAAGAACGTTTATCTCGGTTGCAGCAACAAGCTAGTCGTTATCAAATGTTAGATAAAAAAGGGCAGGGTAAGAAGAGAATTTTATCTGTTAGTCAGTTAATTACTCAATTAACTGACAAAACGATAAAACAACGTCCAGAAAGTGGTTTGAAATTATTGGTGCAACAGCGAATTAATCAACAAGTAATTGAGCAGCTTCTTGAATTATGGCATTCGAAAAAATCAGTGCCAGAAGTTCGAAGTGCTGTTTTTTCTAGCTTAGAAAGCATCGCACAGTGGCTAGATGATAATAATGATAACCGCGACTACCAACAGTTATCAGCACATTTTAAATTACTTGAACAACAAATAGAGTTTAGCTTAGAACAAGAAAAACAAGTCGTTAATTCTAAAGAAGTTGGCATGCCTCCAGGTTCACCTATTGGCGGTTAACTTGCTAGTAAATTCGTTTGATATTTTTTAAAGACAAGTGTAAAAAACGACATAACAGGAAGGAGCTGTTATGTCGTATGCTATTGGCAAGTACCTTGGGTAAGAATGCTGTCAGCATTAAACTTTTACTGTTTGTTTGAAACTGAATAGCCGCTGTAATGTTGTTACTTTAGTTAAAACCACTATGTTACCTAGTAAAACGAAACTTAGGCCAATAACCGTGTACTCACTCCAAGCAAAGTCTTCAACTACCGTTGAAATCAATACAGCAATAGCAGGAAAGATAATATTGGCATATGAGGTTTTATGGGCGCCAATACGAGTCATCAAGCTTAAATAGCAGCCAAAAGCGATCACTGAGCCGAAAAGTGATAAATAAATTAATGAGCTTAAATAAGCGGGTTCAAACGAAAAGGTGAATTGTTTACCTTGGCCTACAACGGCTATGCTGGTAAAAATTGCACCATATAACATTCCCCATGCGTTGGCTTGTACAATAGGAACGTTATTTTTTTGATTTTTTATTGATAACATATTGCCGATAGAAGCTGAAAAAGTACCTAGCAAACAAAGTCCTAATCCTAAGAAAGTGGCAGCGCCCAATTCGATATCAGTTAACTGTGGCCAAAAAAGTGTCACTATGCCAAATAATCCAAAAGCACCACCAAAGTATACTTGCTTGGTAATGTGGGTTTTAAAAAAAACTTTAGCATTAACAATGTTCATTAACATCAAGGTTGAAAAGGCAATGCAAGCCAATGCTGAGTTAATATGCTGCTGTGCGTTATAAAGTAATAAATAGTTCAGTCCAAATAAGCAAATTCCAAAAACTGCAAATAAGCCATGCTGTTTAAGAGAGAAAAGCATCGGTAAGCGTTTCATTTTAGCAAAAAGAAACAAAATCAAAGCGGCAAGGGCAAATCGATATGTTACAGAGGCTTCGGGTGCTACATCACCCAGTTGATAATTAATGGCGACCCAAGTTGAACCCCAGATAAGGACAGTGATCAGATATAGAAAACTATTGCTCATTGTTTGACCTCCTTTTATTTGATATTTAATTCTAGTTGAAGATAGCTAATGACATTGTAGAGATTATTTGTTTTAATAACATATACAAAATAATGAAAATGAAACCTATACAGTTTTGCTCTGCTGAAGATTAACATTATGCGATTACTTGATAAAACATCACCCGCTTTTTTATATCAGCAAGTGATTGATTTTGTAGGATACCAACAAAAAACAGGTGCTTTATCACCTGGAGATAAATTACCTAGTTTACGGAAACTTAGCCGTCAATTTGAAATAAGTGTACCTACGGTAAAGCAAGCCTACATTGAGTTAGAGCGCCAAGGCCGAGTTTGTGCAAGGCCACAATCAGGCTATTACTTAATGGCACTACAAGCACGAACATTAAAGCCTAGGCCAACAAAATGGTCTCATTGCGCCCCTGCAACTGTGCAGTGTCGCAGTATGATTGAACAAGTATACGAAGCTGTGCATATGCCTGATACTGTTGCGTTGGGTATTTCAAACCCAATTCAAGCGAACCCGCCAGATAAAACGCTAGCAAGGTTAATGCGCTCAGTTATATCAAAAGTATCAGAAAAAGCCGTAAGTTATGGTCCGGTAACGGGTGATGCAAAATTGCGTATGCAACTGGCTTTTCGTTATCAAGATCAAGGTGTAGCAATTAATTCTGATGAAATTGTCATTACTAATGGCGCGCAAGAAGCCCTTTCTATTGCACTGCAATGCGTTGCCCAAAGAGGCGATATTATTGCCGTTGAATCACCCTGTTTTTTTGGCATGATTGAGTTAATTGAAACCTTAGGGATGAAGGCATTGGAGATTTATACCTGTACAGAAGACGGTGTTTGTTTGGATGAACTAGCTACTGCAATACAGCAGCACCCAATCAAAGCCTGCTTGTTTTCTACGGCTATAAATAATCCTTTAGGTTCAATGAAAACAGATGCACAACGACAAGCCATGGTTAGTTTGCTTGAGCAACATGATCTTCCCTTAATTGAAGATGATGTTTATAGCGAGCTGTATTTTAGTGAACAAAAACCAAAACCTGCTCAATTATATTCTGAAAAAGGTTTGGTGATGACTTGCTCATCATTTTCAAAAACTGCTGCTCCAGGGTATAGAACAGGTTGGTTACTGCCGGGCAAATATGAAGAACAAGCAAAACGAATAAAACGAGCTCAGTCATGTTCAACGCCAATGTTACAACAATGGACATTAAATGAGTATGTTCAAAGTGGTGATTATGACCGTCATTTGAATGTTTTACGTAAGAAATTAATTTATAACTGTGAACGTATGCGCGCTTTAATCGCTGAGCATTTTCCTAACGAAGTGTGCATCTCTAAACCTCAAGGCGGAAGTGTACTTTGGGTTAGATGTCAGTCTCACGTCAATACCGGTGAATTCTTTCAGGAAGCGCTTGAGCAAGGCGTTAGCTTTGCCCCAGGAATAATATTCTCACCCTCAGGAAAATATGCCAACTACATGCGTATTAGTTTTGGCGTGAAGTGGAATGTGCAAGTGGAAAATGCAATAAAAACGTTGGGTAAGTTAGTGTTTATTTATTCAAATAAAAAAAATACGCATAAACAACTCGAACAAAAGAGTAAGTATTAATGCAGTCAGGGAACTCAATACAAGTATCACTTAAATTACTCTTACCGCTACTAGCATCAATAATAGCATTGTCACCATTAGCTATTGATATGTATTTGCCTGCAATGCCCATTTTAGCAGAGCATTTAGATACGGATATGCCAATGGTGCAAAACTCATTGAGCATTTATTTATTGGGATATGCTTTGGGGTTAATTTTATTTGGCCCTATGGCAGATAAATATTCTCGTAGAAAAATGGTGTTATTTGGGGTTAGTGGCTTTTTAGTGGCTAGTTTATTAATCCCTTTTGTTATTAATATAGAGCAATTTTTATCACTACGTTTTATACAAGCCTTTATAAGTAGTGCGGCAACAGTCGTTGTTCCTGGAACAATTCGTGAATATTATCAGAAAGATACCGCAAAAGGGTTGTCATATGTTTCAATGATCATGATGTTAGCGCCAATGATAGCCCCTAGCATTGGTAGTATTCTATTAGTTGCTCACAGTTGGCAGTTAATTTTTTATGTCTTGGGCGGGTATAGTGTGGTTGTATTATTATTGGTCACAAAGTACTTACCAGAAGTCGTTAGAAGTAGCACCGTGACAGATAAGCAAATTAATTTTTTAGGGCGCTATAAAATTGTTTTTTCAAATGCTGAAGCACGGTTAGATATTATTAGCTCAATGATTATATCACTGGCTTTTTTTGCGTACATTACGGCAATTTCCTTTGTTTATATAACTGTTTATGAAGTTTCAGAGTTTAGTTTCAGTGTCTTATTTGGTATTACCGTGGTCGCGTTAATGACAGCACACTTCATTAATACCCGCTTAGTTGTTCGTAAAGGCTCAAGAAGAATGTTGTGGTATGGTTTAATCTTATCTGTGATTGCTTCTGCCTCATTGTTTTTAGTAAATTTATTGTCAATGTCACTTGTTTATACTGTGATGACGATATTACCGCTGATGGGCAGTATCTCAATGGTTGCAGTGAATTCAGATGCTTTAGTGTTAACAAAATTTCCTGAACAATCAGGCACAGCAACAGCGGTAATAGGTACTTTGCGTTTTGGTATCGGGGCTTTGGCGGGACCCATCTTGGCATATTATTATGATGGCAGCGCCTTACCTTTTGCAGGATTAATGTTTTCTTCTGTGTTGTTGGTGCTACTATGTCAATTAATGATCAGAGTAAATAGTCACAGTAAATAAGCAGCGTAAACTTTCAGTAAAAAGATAAGGATAAGTAATGAAAAAAGTAGCAATAATTTTAAGTGGCTGTGGTGTTTATGATGGCAGTGAAATTCATGAAGCGGTATTAACCTTATTAGCCATTGAACAAAATGACGCAAGTTATCGTTGTTTTGCGCCCAATATTGCTCAGCACCATGTCATCAATCATTTGACGGGGGAGGTCAGTGAAAATGAAAGTCGCAATGTGCTAGTAGAATCAGCTCGAATTGCCCGTGGTGATGTTGAAGACTTATGCGAACTGTGCGAACAAGACTTTGATGCGTTGATTGTACCGGGCGGTTTTGGCGCAGCAAAAAACTTATGTAATTTTGCTCTTGATGGTGAAAACTATCAAATAAATGAGCAAGTATTAGCAGCTTGTCAGGCATTTGCTAAAGCCGATAAACCAGCGGGGTATATGTGTATTGCTCCTGCCATGTTGCCATTGGTCTACCCTAAAGGAGTGCAAGGAACTATTGGTAAGGACTCCGATACTGCTGCGTTAATAGAGGCGAAAGGTTTACTGCATAACAATTGTAATGTTGACGATATTGTTATCGACCAAGCCCATAGATTAGTTACTACGCCTGCTTACATGCTTGCAACGTCAATGACTGAAGCGGCTTCTGGTATTAATAGATTAGTTAAAAATGTTTTGGCTTTAGTTAAGTGACAGTTAATTTTTTAAATAGCAGCAAATTATTTTCCTTTATTTTTTACTTTTTTACTCTAAATGTTTGTTATGCCTTACCTAATTATTTATCCAGTAGTAATGTATCAAAAAACTATCTACCAAATAAAAGTGTACCGAATAATCCTATGACAGAACATACAGAATCACCGAAACGCTTTTCTAATTTTGAAAGACAAATAGCAGCAAAAATGGCGTTAGATATTCGTTATTTTTGTGATGAGAACTCTATTGCTAAAACGGGACAATGTTTGCGACCCGTAACAGAGTTACCGACAGCGTTAGCAGAGATGATTACAAAAACAGCTATTGGGAGTGTCGTACTTTTTGCTGAAAACTTGGAATCAACAAAGCAAGTCATTCAGCTAACTCGTGACTTGCAACAAGCGGCTACTGAGTCTAAATCAGGACAACCTTTAATTATTTCCATCGATCAAGAAGGCGGGCGGGTAGTGCGTTTGCCTCAGGCGACATCGTTTGCAGGAAATATGGCCATAGGTGCTACTTACCTTGCCAGTGGCGATAAATATGCCTTTGATACAAGTACTGTTATTGCAAAAGAATTAAAGTTATTGGGCATAAATAATAATTATGCTCCGGTTGTAGATGTTAATACTAATGCAGATAACCCCGTCATCAACACCCGATCTTTTGGAGAAAATCCGCAGCGAGTAGCTGAATTAGGTGCTGCAGCAGTAAATGGACTTCAAGAACAGGGAATAATGGCAACGTTAAAGCACTTCCCTGGACATGGTGATACCCATGTTGATAGTCATTTAGGTTTGCCTTTAGTCGCGCACGATTTAGCAACAATAGAGAAAAAAGATATAGCGCCATTTCAGTGGGCGATTAAGCATAGTTCACCTGCGATGATCATGACAGCGCACATTCAATATCCAGCCTTGGATAATTCAACTATTGAGAATATTACCGGTGATAAAATCATTCGTCCTGCAACTATGTCTCGAATAATATTAACTGAATTATTAAGAAATAAAATGGGATTTGAAGGGATCATTGCTACCGATGCGCTTGATATGGCGGGTATTGCTCATTATTTTAATGACGTTACTGCTGTGGCCGAAACTTTTGTTGCCGGTGCTGATTTAGCGGTAATGCCCTTTAAAATAAGAAAAAGTGAAGATATTGAAAAATTTTACTTTTTTGTTAAAGCAGTCGCTCAAGCGTTGCAACAAAAAGCTGATAAAAATGAATTTTCATTGACAGAAGTAACACAGTCTATAGCGAGAATAAATCGTTATAAAGCAAAATATATAAAGTTGCCTAAAACTTCAATAACAGAACAAATCACCCAAGCAGAGCAGAAAATATCGCAGAAACAACATCTTATACTTGAGCAAGCCTTAGCTGATAATTCAGTGGTTTTACTAACCAATAAACAAAATAGGTTACCGGTAGATGTTGCCAACATTACTCGCATACATTTGTTTGTCTTGAACTGGCAAGAATTTCGCGCTTTAAAACAAGCTATCACGGTTCATTGGCAGAACTCGGGTAAGTTAGCTCCTCAAATTAGCGCAACAGTGGTGTCAGAAGGTGATGCTCAAGCACAGATTCAAAGTGGTGAAAAGTTAACAAAAGCAGATTTAATCATTGCTACTATTGATACTAAAATAGCTAGCGTAGTTGATATTGGCGGTGCAGAAGATTTATTAACTGAAAAATTTTCTACAAATGAACAAGGTAAAATAAGTTATGAGCAACTACTTACTTATCAATTACAACAAGCGCAACAAAGAAAAGTAACCAGTGTTTTGATTGTTAAAGGATCACCTTATTTATTACAACCCTATACTGAATTAGTCGACGCAATCTTAGTCACTTTTGATGACAGAATTTATCAAAAGGATAACGAGACATCAAACAGTCCCGGTTATAATACAAGTACCGCTATTGTCTTTGGTAAGCAAAAAGCACTGGGGAAACTATCTGTTACTTTAAAAGCGGATTAGTTCACATGTTATTAAGTTTGTTTTTATTAAATAAATATCAGGCTCTAGGTGAATTAACTTTACTATAAAGCCAGTTAACAATATCTCGCCATGTTAATATTCCTACAGGATTATTATTACTATTTATTACCGGAAGGCAAGACACACCCGTATCATGAAAAGTTTTTATCGCTTCATTAAAAGAGGTGAATTCTTTAATTGCTACTAGTTTTTTCGAAACAATTTGATGAACTCGTTTGTTTAACATCGCTAAATCTTTATCATTAGCTGTAGGTAATTCTAGATTAGAGTTTGTTGCTTTAAAATAATCTCTTTCGGAAATAACAGCTACAAGTTCATTATTGTGATCTATAACCATTAAGTGATGAAACTTATGTTTAATAAATAACTCTCTAACAACAGATAATCTTTCATCTAAATCTATACAAGTGATATTAACACTCATTATCTCTTCAATTTTCATATTTTATTATCTACTGTAATTTCTATAAGAATTTGTCACAAAATTCAAAGAGCATTGCTGACTATAAGAAGACAATAAGCCTTTCAAAAAATCATGTCAACAATGTGTGAATTTGCTCTGTTTTGCTGTGTGTAGCTGAAAAAATGTAATGAATTATTAAAAAACAATTTTTGGTCAAACTTTATTATTTAGGTTCAGGGAAATAAGGGTTCTTGAGTTCAAAAGTACGGCGTTTGTCTAATTCGAGCGCCTTAAGGTTTTCACCATAATAACGAAGAAATAAACTTGCAAAGCTTCCATCTTTTATTGCTATTTTGAAGCCTTTTTCTATGGTTTTTGCTAACATTACATCTTTAGTATTTACGAAAAAATTATGTGCGGAAGGATATTTAATTAACAATGATCGCTCAATACTTAGTCCTTTGTTTTTAAGTTTGTAATTATTACTTTCTCCTATGACTTCTAGAATAGAACGAGGGTAGTAATCAGCTAAACCTGAGATAACAGCGTCATGCATTTTGTTAAATGCAATATCTCCCTCAACATTCAAGTCATTAGCTAATAATATTTTATAATCGGGCCAGTCAAATCGTTGTATGGCTAAAAATTTTTGTAAGTCATTAACATTATTTACTTGTGAAAATACATCTTGTTCTTCTGAGCGAATATAAAATACTCGCCAGCCAATTAATCCCTTGTAAATCGGAATACTGATAGGTAATAACAGTTGTTCTCTTTCCTTGGTTGTTACTGACCAATTTAAATTAATCAGTTTCCCTTCAGAGAGTGCTTTTAGTGCTCTGCCTTGAGTTAAACCTTCTGGACTATATTCTATGGTTAAATCAATATCTAGCTTGCTAAAGATAAGCTCAAGCAGCTCATGAATATAGGGATTTCGAATTTCTTTACCTTGGAGCTTTCCGGGGATGATTAGCTTTTGCTCAGCAGCAAAGGATAAGTTAATAAATAAACTACAAGTAAGTAGCAGGAATATAGTTTGAATCGTTGTTAATTTAAAGTTCATCCTACCATTTTGCCCATATTATAAGTTTGCAATTAGCCCTTTCTCTTTGCAAAAATAATTGTTCATTAGACGTGTGGGAATAACATTAGCCACTACAGCTTAAGAGAGCACTAACTTATAACCAACACTATAAACAGATTGCACTAATTCGTTGTCAGACTCAATGGCATTTAGTTTTTTTCGTAATTTTTTAATATGACTATCTATAGTGCGCTCACTAACCACGCGATTATCCTGATAAACCATATCAATTAATTGTGCTCTAGAATAGATACGGCCTGGTGAGTTAGCAAGAATTTTAAGTAGATTGAACTCTATGGCAGTAAGCTCTACCAGTTGCTGATAAATTTTTGCTTGATAGTTTTCAATATTTAGTTCCAATATACTGTTATCTACTTGTTCTTCAGTGTTAGCGCTACCGACAGGTGGGATGCGCCTGAGAATTGCTTTCACTCTAGCGACAACTTCTCTAGGTGAGAAAGGTTTGCAAATATAGTCATCCGCTCCTAACTCTAATCCTAATAACCTATCTATTTCGTCAACCCGTGCAGTTATCATGATAATAGCAACTTTGCTAAATTCTTGTATTTCACGGCAAATGGTCAAACCGTCTTTACCTGGTAACATTAAATCTAATAATATTAAGTCGAAATTCTGGCTTTTAACGGTTGAAACAACATTATTTCCGTCAAACATAAGTGTTGTTTGATAACCTGCTTTGGTTAAATAGTCAGAGAGTAAATGGGCTATTTTCTCTTCATCTTCAACAATTAATATGTGCGGCATAATTAAATTTTACCCTGTTAATATTCTAGTTTTATTAGGTTATCAGCGGAAAAGTACAGCGAACCTCAAGACCACCAAGTTCAGCATGATTAGCTTGGATAGTACCTTGGTGAGCTGACATTATTTTTTTGCATAAGGCCAATCCTAATCCCGAGCCGCCAGTTTTTCTATTTCTAGAACTTTCAGTTCGATATAAATGTTCGAACAACTTAGGTAGCGAATCATCAGGAACGCTAGGCAAGCTATCGCTAATCGTTAGTATAACTTGGGATGTTGTTTTTGTTAGTGAAATATTAATTGCACCGGGTGATTTAGTGTACTTGAAACTGTTATTGACTAAATTGTCTATAAGTTGGTTAATTCTGGTTTCATCTGCCCAAATAGTAGAATCAGTGATAGCTATATGTTGATTGATGGATAGTTTAAGCTCGTTGGCTTTGTGCTCATGGCGACTTAAATTGTGCTCAATGACCTCGGCTAAATTTAACGGCTGTTTTTGGTAGCGCATTGCGCCAATTTCGGCATTTGATAAAGTTGATAAATCATTTACTAATTTATGTAAATGGTTAACTTCTTCATTTAATGAAGACAAACTATTAAAATCTAAAGGCCTAATACCATCTTGAATCGCTTCAATTTCACCTTTAATAATCGCAATTGGAGTGCGTAATTCATGGGATATATTGGCTAACCAGGTATTACGTGAACTTTCATTTTGTTCTAATGTCTTTGCTAAGTCATTGAAGTTCAGTGATAGCGATGAAAGTTCGTCTTTTCCGACAACATTAATTTTTACTTTAAAATCACCATTGTTTAGTGATCGCATCGCATGCTCTAATCGCTTAATTGGCATAACGAAGTGGCGAGACATTGGGACGGCGATAATAATAATAACGATGAAAAGCCCCAAAACGAGATAAAAAAGATTTTCATTTATTTGTTTGATAAATGCTAAATCGAAGGTATCTGTTAATTGTGTTTTTGGCGGTAAAGCTAAGTAACCGATAATAACACCATTTAAATGAATTGCTTGTAAATTGAAATCATCATTTATCAGGCCTAATACTCTATGCTTCTCTGCATTTAATAAACTTGGATGGAGTTCACCATCATTTTGTGCGGGCCTTTGTTGAGGTTCAATTGGCCTAGGTCGGCGTTGAGAGGCGGGAAATGCTAACGGCCGGTTCCTTTTTGGGCGAAAGTCATCGTGTGACTGTAAATATTGCTCTACGTCATCTGGTAGTTCTATACCATCACCCGAAAATTCGACTATTTGATGCCACTTTTTACTCGGTCTGAATTTTCCTCTTTTTTCCTGAGGTGGCGAAAAAGTACGCTCTTGCGGTTTTCTTGGGGGGAATCGTTTCACACTATTAGTCATCACCAGAGAATCCCAACTTTGCGCTTGTTGATAATATTGGGCTAAATTTTTTGATAATAACTGCAGGCTTGCCAGCTCTTTTTTATTAACGTATTCCAGCATGCCACGATCGAAACTCCATTGCACTGCATAATAGATAACAGTCAGTAATGATAAGCTGGTAAATAACAATATCAGTATGAGTTTGGTGAATATTTTCATTAAGTAATCTACAATTTTTTGATTTAACTAGCTTATCAATGAGTTGTTATTTATTAAACCCTTTTGATAACAACGAATGTTCGAGAGAGCTGCGGAATTGTCACTTTATTCTCCTTCTTTGTTATTCATCACTTAATGTTTCTAGAAAGGCGGTCAAGTCGTCAACTTCATTAATGGTTATGTTGAACTCACCTAATCTTCCACCTTGTGCAATGTTTCTATTTACCTCAGGAGATTCTGAGAATATGGCTCTTCTTTCAAAGGCAGCAATGGCATCAACAACATAGTTATATGCTTGTTCAGCATTTAATAAAATGTCATCGCCGAATAATAATTCGAAGCCTGTCGCGTAAGTACTTACCTTAATCTTGGTAATCACATCTTGTTCTGAGGCATCGCCCATTTCTGCAGGATTTAAAAATGGCCCTTTGTTTTGGTCTTCAAGTGATTTTGCATGGCCATCTAAAAATAAACCGTCTATTAAACTTTTTGTTTCTCTCTGTGTCCGTACTAATTTTGTCACCCCTTCATTTATTGGAGGTTGAAGAAGCCTAGCTTGTTGTAGTGTCACGTTAATATTTTCTAACGATAGGTCATTTTGTGTAGATGAAGCTGATATGTCATTATTTTCTGTATTTGAGTAAACTGCAGTTGATATTGATAAGATGAAGAAACTCAACAATAATAATTCTACTGATTTCAATATTGAATTTATTTTCAAGGCAACTTCTCTTTGCTTCTATCTTGGTTATATAAAAATAAAAATAACAATGAAAAGTGAAAGTAGTATGGAGCAATTAAGGAAATAATGTGCAAATGGGGTTGTACATCTTTAGATAAAAAAAACCCATAAAAAATTTATGGGTTTTGGTTTTTATACTTAAAGAGTTAAATACATTTATGTGATCAGCCTAATAAAAAGTATCTTCTATGTTATGCGCTTGTGGATCTTCTATGATCTCTTCAAATTCTACTTCAAAATTATTATTATTGCAGGTGTCTGCCATGTAAATTTTGCGGGTTGAACCATCTATCCAAGTTACTGTACCGCTGCCTTTTCTACTGCCGCATTTCATACCAATGTGAATATCATTAAATTCCATAGCCTCTCCTATTTATCGATTCAAAAGATGCAAGTACTTAGACGGAATAATCAATTATTAGTTCACTTTGTTTGTTATTTAGTCACTAAGTGAATAGATTGATTGTGGTAAAAACCATCAAATATTGCTGTTTTTTCATTCTTTGAATGATTCATTATAGAGGTAAAACTGATCTTTACTAGTGGCAATTACGGCAAATACTCATTGCCAAGGGTGCAACATTTGCTAGCCCCCGTAACAGTTGACATGCTGCTTAAGAACTTTTTGTCATAAGCGAATGCTAGCCATGCAAAGGCTATCGATTCTAACTGATCAGTATCGATACCTTTATGATTAGTAAGAAGAAGTTCGTAGTTCGCGGGTTGAAGTTTTAGCTGTTGATTTATCTTGTTTTTTAATGCTTTGTTGTGAACACCACCACCGCAAAGATATACTTTAGCGATGTTTTTGTTATCACAAATGTGTTGTTTAATGGCATTAACAATAGTTATTGCGGTAAAGGCAGTCAGTGTTGCTTGCACATCTTGATTGGTTATAGGGTTAACCGTATTGAGTTGCTTTTGTAGCCAAGATAAATGGAAATATTCTCGGCCAGTGCTTTTAGGTGGTACAAGCTGAAAATAGTCATCAGATAATAATTGATTTAATAATTCATCATTTATTACACCTTTTGCTGCCCAGTCCCCATTTTTATCATATTTGCTTTTGCTTTTGGGATTATGTAACCCAAACCAATCATCCATCAACGCATTACCTGGGCCAGTATCATAGCCAATAACGTCCAATTTGCTAGTTGCAGGAAGAAAAGTGAGGTTAGAAATACCACCAATATTCACCACAAAAACATCAGCACCCTTTTTTATTAAATCATCAGCAATAGGTTTTTCACTAAAGATGGTTTGATGAAAAGCAGGTACCAATGGAGCCCCTTGTCCACCTAAAGCCATATCTTTACGTCGAAACTGGCCAATAACGCGGATATTAGTTAAGGTTGCTAAAGTCTGGCAGCAACCAATTTGTAAAGTAAAAGGGTTAGTAGCTTGTGGTCGATGACGAATAGTTTGCCCGTGGTTACCAATAGCAATAATGTCAGCACAACTTAATTGCTCGTGCTTTAAAAAAGCATTGATCGCTATGGCAAAAAGTTTTGCTAGTTCAACATCTAAAGCAAAAGCGCGATCAATTTCATTATTATCAGGATTATTATTTTCAGAGGTATAAAGTGACTTAATCTTTGCAGCAGTTTCATCACTATAGGGTTGATAGTAACTAGCGTGGTGCTTAAGCTTTTGATTTTCATCAAAAGTGACTAATGCCAAGTCGATTCCATCGGCACTGGTACCTGACATCAAGCCAATATAATACTTTTGCTCGTTTGAAATACCTGACTTGGTGTTAATCATCGCTTTGTTGTGTTCTTTCTTCTGTAATGCTCATGGTTAGCATGGCATTTTTTGAGCCAGCTAGCTCTTGTAAACGTTTTTCAGCTAGTGCAGTAAATTCAGTTCTGTACTTTTTAGCGATGGGTTTAGCATCGGGTAATTTAACCGTTCTAGGATTACGATGTACGCCATTGAGCAAAAACTCATAGTGTAAATGAGGACCCGCAGCCAAGCCTGTAGCTCCTACTTTGCCAATTAGCTGACCTTGTTTTACTCGTTGACCCTTTTTAACTGCTCGTTTAGAAAAATGTAAATATTTAGTCACTATGCCATTGCCATGTTGTATGAAAACATAGTTACCATTGTATTTGTTATAGGTTGAGTGAGTCACTTTACCATTACCAGCTGCCACTACAGGAGTACCTGTTTTTGCCGCGTAATCAACTCCCCTATGTGCTTTCCAGCGTTTTTGTACTGGATGAAATCGGTTACGCTTAAAACTTGAGCTAATGTATTTAAAATTAACAGGAGCACGTAAAAAAGCTTTACGCATGCTTCTTCCATCAGGGCTGTAATATTCATCGTCGGTAAATTGTACTGTTTGGAAGGGTTCATCTTGATTGATAAACTCTGCAGCTAAAATATTACCAGTACCAATATATTCGCCTTCAACATATTTCTTTTCATAAATAACATGAAAGCTATCGCCAGATCGTATGTCTAAAGCAAAATCAATATCCCAACCAAAAATATTAGCAAGCTCTATAATTTGCCCGTCAGTTAATCCTGCTGATGTACCCGCATTCCAAAAATTTGAATTGATGATGCCATGCGCAAAAGCTTGGCGAATTTCAACAAATTTACTTTCTTTATGTGATTGGTAGTTGTCACCAACAAGGTTGATATAAAGGGTGTCAGTTTTAGACAGCGGATATTCAAGGGCTGTTATTTGTTGTTGATTATTAGTGGCAATGCGTAAGGTGTCACCAACATTCATCTTTTGTAGTAACTTGCTGTCTTTGCCTTTGGCAGTGCTAACAGCATAAGTGTCTTGGGCAGTAAAACCTAAGCGTTTAAATATCCTCGCTAATGAGTCACCACTGCGTACTTTTGCACTTTGCCAAGAGATATTACTTTGTTGTTGTGAGTTTACCGTAGTTGTTATCGCGGTATTTTCTTTTAGCTGATTGTTTTTAGACTTAACAATTGAAGGAATTTCAATAGGGTTAGTTGGTGTTTTTCCTGCACTCTGCTCTGGCATAGCAACTTGGTAGCGTTTGCCAACTTCAAAACTTTGGTTGTCAGTATTTTGTGTTGTTAATTCTTGCTCACTCGGCAGTAACATCAATAACAGTGAAAGCATGCCGATGGCAATAATGATGCTGCGATGCTTCTTTGGTAATTGCTGGAAAATTTCATGTAAGCTCAGAAAAATTCCATGCAGAGTTTTTAACTGACGCTGTATTATTTGTTGTTTATTCACTGGGATATTTGTTTATCTTGGTAACTGAAATACGATAACTGTCGTTAACTAAGATTTCACTATACCAAAGTTTTTATAAAAGTTTTTATAAAATTTTTTATAAAAACTGGGACACATTAACTTTTATACTTTTATGTAGAAGATAAAGTGAGTAGAATTCGGCCATTGAATTATTTTATCAGTCTCGGAGTCGAGTAATGACCGATGTTAGTCAGGCGTTTGCAGAATTAAAACGTGGTGCGGAAGAAATCTTAGTAGAAGATGAGTTATTAGAAAAATTAAAAACAGGTAAACCTTTAAAGATTAAGGCTGGTTTTGATCCAACAGCGCCTGATTTGCACCTTGGTCATACGGTATTAATTAATAAATTACGCCAATTTCAGCTGCAAGGTCACGAAGTCATTTTTTTAATTGGTGACTTTACCGGCCTGATTGGTGATCCAACCGGTAAAAATGTTACTCGTAAAGCACTTACCAAAGAAGATGTTTTAGCCAATGCAGAAACCTATAAAGAGCAAGTATTTAAAATTTTAGATCCCGCTAAAACTACCGTGGCTTTTAACTCTACTTGGATGGATAAATTAGGTGCGGCAGGCATGTTAAAATTGGCTTCTCGCCAAACTGTCGCCCGTATGATGGAGCGTGATGATTTTAAAAAGCGCTATAGCAGTGGTCAATCTATTGCTATTCATGAATTTATGTACCCGTTAGTACAAGGCTGGGACTCTGTTGCACTTGAGTCTGATGTTGAGTTAGGCGGCACCGACCAGAAGTTCAATTTACTGATGGGGCGTGAACTGCAAAAATCCGAAGGTCAACGTCCACAAACCGTATTAATGATGCCTTTACTAGAAGGGTTAGATGGCGTTCAAAAAATGTCTAAATCTTTAGGCAATTATATTGGTATTACCGATAGTCCGTCAGATATGTTTGGTAAAATCATGTCAATTTCAGATGTACTAATGTGGCGTTACTATGAATTATTAAGTTTTAAACCAATTGAAGAAATTGATGGTTATAAAGCTGAAATTGAACAGGGTAAAAATCCACGCGATGTTAAAATTGACTTAGCAAAAGAATTGATTGCTCGTTTTCATGATGAAGCTGCTGCAACTGCTGCACATCAAGAGTTTATCAATCGTTTTCAAAAAGGTGCAATGCCTGATGAAATGCCTGAATTTGAAATGTCACCTGAAGGTGGTGAAATCGCCATTGCTAACCTGTTAAAAGATGCTGGTTTAGTGGCTAGTACGTCAGATGCTTATCGTATGATCAAACAAGGCGCCGCGAAAATTGATGGTGACAAAATTACTGACAGAAACTTAAGCGTTGTTAGTGGTAGTGAAGCTGTCTATCAAGTAGGTAAGCGAAAGTTTGCGCGAGTGAGTATTAAGTAATAATTGAATTATTTACTTTATCAAAGCCAATCGATTGATTGGCTTTTTTTTGCTTGTTTCAATATCAAATGCAATGTGTTGTTAGTCCTGAATTATTGCAGTAAATATCCTTCGAATTGAATACCTTTAAATAACCATATTGTATATGTGGTTATATCTACTTGTTCTTCATAAACTTTTATCTATTATTTCGTTATCGTTTTTTGATCTACATCATAACGATAAAAATATTGAAAGCGTACACTGTGACATATTGTCGCAGTGGTTGTTTTTTGTTCACTGTTATTTTCATTTTCAGAAGTTGTTTACTCGATGTTTTCATCCCTTTTAAAGGCAGTTATCGCTTTTTTATCAACACCCGCTAAAGTGCTGGTGATGTGTCTGTGTGTGGTTTTACCTGCACAGGCATTATTTGTTAGTCCTCCTAAAGATCCTATGCCGTTGATTAAAGAGATCTTCCCTGAACAAACTAGAATTTCTGAAAAAGTTGCTGCCAAAGAAGATGCACCGCTAATTTGGACAATTTATGGTTCAGATAAGAACCAAAATGAAGAAGTGTTAGGTTATGCCTTTGAAACGAACGACTTAGCAAAAATTCCTGCTTACTCAGGTGAGCCAGTCAATATGTTAGTGGTAATCGATACCAAGGGCATTTATTTAGGTGCGAAAGTACTTGAGCATCACGAACCAATTATTTTAGCGGGTATTCCGGAGAGTAAATTACATGCTTTTGCGGAACAGTATGACGGCTTGAGTGTCAGCGATCGATTAAAAGTTGGCGGTAACCAAACAGAAGGTACCGTACATATTGATGGCCTTTCCGGCGCAACGGTTACAGTTATGGTAATGAATGTTGCTATTGTTAAAGCTGCAAAAATAGCCGCTCGTTCGCTTGGTATCATTAGTACAAGCCAAGAAGCCATTCAACCTATGGGGACTATCTATCCCGATGTTTTTGAAAAATCTGATTGGACAACCCTCACGGGTAATGGCGCCATTAGAAAGTTATATTTAAATAGAACAACAGTTGATGAGGCCTTTGTTGGCACTGAAGCTGAGCATGTTGATGAAGCGACTCCCGATCAAAAGCAGGATATGTTTGCTGAAATTTTCTTTGCGCAAGTTGATATTCCATCTATAGGACGTAATTTATTAGGTGACAGTGAATATGAATATTTAATGTCTACATTAAAGCCGGGCGAACATGCGATGGTTTTCATGGGCACAGGTTATTCATTTAAAGGCTCTGGTTATGTGCGCGGGGCTATTTTTGACAGAATTCAAATATTACAAAATGGTAATGCTTTCGCTTTTAGAGATTTAGATCATAGTCGTTTGCCTGATATTTATATTGATGGCGCGCCAAAGTTTAATGAACGTTCAACCTTTATCGTTCGTGAGCATCATGAATTTAATCCCGCTTCAGATTGGCAGTTAGAACTATTGGTTCGCCGTCAAACAGGTCCTTTAGAAAGTATCTTTACTAGTTTTAAAGCTGATTATCACACCTTAGATGAATATGTAGATCGTCCTCCACTGATTATGCCTGAGCCTGAGTTATCATTAGCGCAGCAAGTGTGGAAAGAGAAAAATGCTGAAGTGATCGTCTTGGTTATTTTGCTTGTCATTGTTGTGATGAGCTTATTCTTCCAAGATATTTTAGTTCGTCACCCTACTTTTATGCACAACTTCCGTCACTTATTCTTGATTATCACCGTAGTATTTATCGGTTGGTCATGGGGCGGTCAGTTATCAGTGGTCAATGTATTTACTTTCTTGCAAGCTTTTATGTCAGATTTTTCTTGGGATCTATTCTTACTTGACCCTGTTATCTTTATTTTGTGGGGTGCCGCCGCGGTAACGATGATCTTATGGGGTCGTGCTGTTTACTGTGGTTGGTTATGCCCCTTTGGTGCATTGCAAGAATTAATGAACGTTTTTGCTCGTCATATAAAAATTCCTCAATTTGAATTGCCTTGGGCTGTGCATGAACGTTTATGGGCGATTAAGTATTTAATTTTGTTAGGTTTGTTTGGTTTGTCGATGGAGTCTCTTGCCACAGCAGAGCAATTCGCTGAAATAGAGCCTTTTAAAACGACCTTCTTATTAAAATTTGATCGTGAATGGCCATTTGTGCTTTATGCATCATCTTTGTTGGTGATTAACTTATTTAATCGAAAATTTTTCTGCCGCTATTTATGCCCGTTAGGCGCGGCGTTATCAACAAGTAATAGTATTCGTTTATTTAGTTGGTTACGACGTCGTCCAGAATGTGGTCAACCTTGTAAAACTTGTGCGAAAGAATGTGAAATTCAAGCAATTGATCCCGATGGTGTTATCAATATGCGCGAGTGTCACTACTGTCTTGATTGTCAGGTAACTTATTTTAATGAAGAAAAATGTCCGCCACTTAAGAAAATGGCGCGTAAGAAAGCTAAGTACAAAGAAACAGAAATAAATGTAAAAGAAGTTGCGTAACTTGTATTTATAGAAATATATATTTAAAAACAAACTAATTTTAATAGAGAAAAATGGAGAATAACAATGAGTAATGAAGAGCAAAAAAATAATGAAGTCGCATTAGAAAATGTAGACCGCAGAAAGTTTTTCGGGAAAACAGCACTCATTGGTGCTGGAGTTGTCGCTGCCCCAATGACAGCTACAATGTTTGCAGCAACTGCTAAAGCAAAAGCTTCAGAAGCCGCTAGCGCCGTAGTTCACCCTGGTGAATTAGATGAATACTACGGCTTCTGGTCAGGTGGTCATTCTGGTGAAGTACGTATTATGGGTATTCCATCAATGCGTGAATTAATGCGTATTCCTGTATTTAACACTGACTCTGCTACAGGCTGGGGCTTAACTGATGAATCTAAGCGCATTAAAGGCGATAGTGCTGATATCATGATGGGCGATTCTCATCATCCTCATATGAGTATGACTGACGGTCGTTACAACGGTAAATATGTTTTCATTAATGATAAAGCAAACTCTCGTGTTGCACGTATTCGTTGTAACGTAATGAAAGTAGATAAAATGATCACTATCCCTAATGTACAAGCAGTGCATGGCTTACGTGTTCAAAAAGTACCACAAACTAAATACGTTATTTGTAATGGTGAATTCGAAATTCCAATGAATAACGATGGCAAGAGTAGCATGAAAGATGTTAGCACTTACCGTTCATTATTTAGTGTAATTGATGCTGAGAAAATGGAAGTTGCGTTCCAAGTAATGGTTGATGGTAACTTAGATAACACCGATGCTGATTACGACGGTAAATACTTCGCTTCTACTTGTTATAACTCAGAAATGGGCATGAACTTAGGCGAAATGATTGGCGCTGAGCGTGACCATGTTGTTGTATTTAACTTAGCTCGCTGTGAAGCAGCAGTTAAAGCGGGTAAGTTTACTAATCATAATGGCAATAAAGTTCCTGTACTAGATGGTCGTAAAGGCTCTAAATTAACGCGTTATATCCCTGTACCAAAATCACCACATGGCATGAACACTTCGCCAGACGGTAAGTACTTCGTAGCAAATGGTAAGTTATCTCCAACTGTTTCAATTATTGCTATTGATAAACTTGATTCGTTATTTAATGATAAAATCAAGCCACGTGATGCGATTGTGGCTGAACCAGAATTAGGTTTAGGGCCTCTACATACTGCATTTGATCAAAATGGTTTTGCTTACACTACTTTATTCTTAGATAGTCAAATCGCTAAGTGGAATATTGAAGAAGCCATTCAAGCTTACCAAGGTAAAAAAGTTAACTATATTCGTCAAAAATTGGATGTTCATTACCAACCGGGTCATAACTCAACATCTTCAGGTGAAACCCGTGATGCTGATGGTAAATGGTTAGTTTCTCTTTGTAAGTTCTCTAAAGATAGATTCTTACCTGTTGGTCCATTGAAACCAGAAAATGATCAGTTAATTGATATTTCTGGCGATGTAATGAAACTTGTGCATGATGGCCCTACTTTCGCCGAACCACATGACGGTACTATCATTCACCGCAGTAAAGTTAAACCTGACAAAGTATGGTCACGTGATGACTCAATTTTTGCTGAAACATTAGCGCAAGCTAAGCGTGATGGTGTTGACCCTATGAGTGACAATAAAGTGATTCGTGACGGCAACAAAGTACGTGTTTATATGACTTCAGTTGCACCAACATATGGTATGGAATCTTTCAATGTTAAGTTAGGTAATGAAGTAACGGTTATCGTAACTAACCTTGACCAAGTAGAAGATGTAACTCATGGTTTCTGTATGACTAACCATGGTGTTCAAATGGAAATTGGTCCTCAAGCAACAGCTTCTATAACCTTTACGGCAAACAAACCTGGCGTTCAATGGTATTACTGTAACTGGTTCTGTCATGCACTACACATGGAAATGCGTGGTCGTATGTTTGTTGAAGCATAATTCGTCATGAACATAATTTATGCTTCATTGTCATCAATATTCGTCCAATCACTTATGTGAAATAAGCTCAGGGACTCATTTTTTGACAGCTTTGCCTAAATCCCGTTCATTTTGAATTGGTTGTAGGTAGTCTATAAGCATAGAGCACTATGAATTTTAAAAGCTCAATATCGTAAGATGTTGAGCTTTTTTACTTTTATTTTCGGCGTTAATTAGTATGCTGTGATCATAATAAAAATAACAAAGAGCATTAACCACAATGAAACTTCCACAAATTGGTCCTGCATTTTTAGTCACAGCCGCCTTTATTGGCCCCGGCACTGTCATTACAGCCTCAATTGCTGGGGCAAATTATGGTTTTGCTTTGTTATGGGCATTACTGTTTTCAGTTATCGCTACGCTAATATTGCAAGAAATGACAGCGCGTTTAGGTATCGTTACCCAGCAAGGTTTAGGTGAAAACATTCGCCAAGCCTGTAAAACACCGTTAATACGTGGTTTTGCTATAGTATTAGTTTTATCTGCAATTGTTGTTGGCAATGGAGCATATCAAAGTGGCAATATCTCTGGCGCGGGTTTAGGGCTTGTTAGTATTTTTGAAAGCCTAGGGACAGATGTTCCTTTTGCTCAAACACTATTTCCAATACTTATTGGTGTGATTGCTTTTCTTCTATTAATTTCGGGTAGTTATAAGTTGATTGAGAAAGCACTCATTATGCTAGTGGCAGTAATGAGTTTAGCCTTTATTGTTACTTTTTTATTAACTAAACCAGACATTATCCTTTTACTGTCTGGTTTGTTCAAACCTGTTATTCCTGATGGCGCTACGCTAACGGTTATAGCTCTTATTGGCACCACGGTTGTTCCCTATAATCTATTTCTCCATGCCGCTAGTGTTAGTAAAAAGTGGCACTCCGTTACACAATTACCTCAAGCGAGAAAAGACTTATTCATTTCTATTCCGCTTGGTGGCTTAATTTCCATGGCGATATTGTCTACCGCAGCTACTGCATTTTTTGGCTCGCAAATATCAATAACTTCAGCAGCTGACATAGCACCATCATTGCAGCCATTATTTGGTAATATGGCGAGTGTTTTTATTGGCATTGGATTGTTTGCCGCAGGTATTTCTTCTGCAGTAACTGCGCCTTTGGCAGCAGCATTCGCGCTGAGTGGCATTTTAAATCTGAACAAAAATTTACACTCAAATAGCTTTAAAGCTATTTGGGTTATAGTTCTTTTTTTGGGAATATTAGGTGCAAGTCTAGGATATAAACCGGTAACTATCATTTGGTTTGCTCAAGTAGCCAATGGTGTTTTGCTTCCGGTAGTGACTATATTTTTATTGTGGATTATGAACACTAAAATATTAGGCGAATATAAAAATAGTACTTGGCAGAATGTTTTAGGCTTGATTGTTGTATTTGTATCATTGTTGTTAAGTGGTCGAAGCTTACTGTCTGCATTTGGTTTTTTGTAAATGACTATCGTTATCTTATATGGTCACTTGTGACTGTAGTTGATTTATAACTCAGTAAATTCTATGTCAAATAGTTCGCTGTAAGCATTTGATGACGATAGCATACTATTAATAGTTAACCTGCCACCAATGGTAATATCTATTATACCAGATGCACCACTATTAATTGTTTTGGTGGTATCAGCAATAATGATAGCACTTTCAAAGTCGCTAACTAACTCACCATCAGGCACGTAGATGACGCCATTGCCGGTATCCCCATGAGATTTTATTTTTATTTGCACTTGCTTGTTTGGGTTTGCAAATATTTGGTATGTTCCTGCTGTACCTGTACTATTGGTGCAAATATTTGAGGAGGTTAAGTTGCTGATAACTTCAGTGTTATATGCCATTGAACATGAGCCAGGTATAAAAACAATATCGCCAAAATATAAGGTTTTAGTTTCAACTATATAGGGAGTGATCGCCGCAAAAACAGAAAAAGAATAAAATAATATTCCCCCAAACAATAAAATTAATTCTCTTTTAAGTATGACTGTATTTTTAATTGATTCGGTCATTTGTTATTCAACGATATTATGTTATCGAATTTAGTTCTTTTTACTAACCATGTCGAGTTTGACAAGCCAGAAGAATCTAAGCTTTTTTGAGCGTCACCTTTGTTGATAAAAGTTTGGCTTATTAAACAATACCAAACTTTATCTTCAATTTTCTTTTCTGCGAGAAATACCTCATTAACGCTTGTTATTGAAGAGGCACTTGATAGTATTTTAAATTTATTTTGTCCTGCAATAAACTGAATGACATAACCTTGTAGAAAAGCAGATTTATTCATCTTATCACCTTCTGTCTGTTGCTCTGGTAATGAACGGACAAAAGAGTTAATAGACTGAGGTAAACTTGTTTTCCTATATGAGCTTGCTTGTTGATGATCTTTAAACTTACCTAAGAATACTCTGAACAGTGGTTTGTCTTTACTGTTATCTTGATAAATATAAGCATTACTTGATAAATATTCAAGCCGGTTTAGCATTGTTTTTGCCGCAACTTTAGTTGAGAAAATACCTAGTTGTAGTGTAAACGAACTATTTGTAGGTAAAGGTTTAGTTTTAGGCAGATTATCAGCTCTCAAGGTTGCTTCATCGCCATCAGTTTTATTAATTGCAGTTATTGGCTCTGCTAGTTGAGTACTTTCGAGATCGCTAGTCTGTTCATTGGTACTTAACTCAATAGGTAATACGGCTCTTACGGGTGGTTGATTTGGTAAAAACGTTCTGGAAATAGGCTGTGCGGGTAGTTTTCTTCTGGTGATAGGCTGCACTGGAAGTTGAGATCTTGTAATGGGTGTAGGAGGTAAACTCGTTCTAACGACAGGTTGAGTTGGCAATTGCTCTCTGCTTACCGGACGTACTGGTAAAATTGTTCTTGTAATGGGTGTTGGAGGTAAGCTTGTTCTAACGGCAGATTGAGTTGGTAATTGCTCTCTGCTTATCGGACGCGCTGGTAGAGTTGCTCTTGTTATTGGGGTATTAGGCAGCGTATCAGGTTCAAATGTCTTTTGTTGTGTTGAATAACCTCCTGACGAAGCTAAACTATATACTTTTCCATAATTTTGGTTGTCTGAATCAAGCCAAACATTTGCTTCCTTACTCAGGTTATTAACATTGATATTGATAATTGACTCAGCTGATTTTTGCTGATTTGTCGGCAACTTTTTGATGGTCATTGCAGGCAGGTTTATAATGCCTCCTGTTGATGGAGTACTAAATTTATAACCAACAGTGTTACCGGTATAACCACCCTGATTTAAGTACTCTGGCGTTATTCTTATTTTGTAATTGCCCGGCGTCAGATTTGAAAACTGATAATAGCCATCGACATCGCTTGAAGTAATATTAATAACTTTGTCTCTGTTGTTTAAAAGTTCAATTAATACGCCGGTCGATGGAGATTGTTCTTCGTAGTAATTCACTTTAAATATAAAACCAGAAAAATCAGTGGTGACGTAAAAGGGCATATTTACGTCGATGTAGGCACCAGGGTGAGTATAAAGGAGGAAATTATTAGCTACCGCTTTAGTACCATATTCCCATTGAGCATTGAATTTAAACGGTACATTTGTACTGACACCGGGTAATATTGCTCGACCAGTTTCACCACTTGCTAATTCATCCCAAGCTGGAATTCCAGTGAACTTTACTCCGGCTAAGTCCCAGTCACCTTCATCTCGCCAGCCATTTGGATTGCGATCAAGATAACTATAGCTACTCAATGTTGCAGAGTTAGAAGAAAGTTGATTTGAGAAAATTACTTTTTGATTATGATAATCATAACCAAGGAAAAAGCGGATACCTAACCCTACACTCCAGTTAGATTTTGCATCATAGTTGGTCGCTAGCTGAAGTTGAAACTTGTCACTGTTCCAGCTTAAATTATAGTTTAACTGCCATTTATTCGTTGGTTGTTGTAAATTATAAACGCCACGTAAATTGTGGTATAAATCGAACCTATCGTGCCAACCTACTGTAACTGAAGTATTTTGTATGATGTTACTTTGATCCGGACGGTAATCAACAGCAGCACTCAGTCTTATTGCTTGGGTTAGTGACCCTGCAGCTACAAAAGTGCCATTCCAAGATGTGACGGTATTATTATCAAAAACATTCTGGTTGTAGAAAATATTATTGCTAAAGTTGATGCCAGAAATATTTCTCGAAGTAGTATTACGTGCTTGCCAGCTTTTATTATTTTCTCTGTTTAAATAACTTACACCTAAACTATAGTGCCAAGGGCTTAGGCTGCCACTATATGACAAATCAGCATATTGTCGCTCAATGCCAGCGGAATGAATTCGATCACTTTGATAATCATCAGAAGATTCAAAAATAAGATTAAAGGTGTCCTGGCCAAAAGCATTGCCACTTAAGCTACTTATTTGTGCATAACCTTGATTTTGTTGTACAGAAATTTCATTGTTAAAAAGTAAGCCCGGAAATGCAAGTGAGTTTTTTAAGGTGAATGATTGTTCATTTTGCTCGACTCTATTCTCCCTAGATGAATAGTTAAAACCTATTAGCCAATTATCAGTAATGCCATAACTAAAGGAGGCTCCTGCATTGTTTAAAGCAAAATTACCTGAGCTCTGATTGTTTATCAGCTGCATAGAGTCATCTAAACCATAAAAATTGTAAGCAACCTCACCTTTAGAGAGTGCATTTTTATCTAAGACTAAATATTGGTTTCGTACTTCTTTTTCGCCAAAAGGCCCATATAGCTTAATTTCATAACGGTTGTTGCCATATTGCGTTTCCACATCTTCAAATATTAAGTTGCCATCAAGAGGAACTTTTTTTAGTTCAACAAATTGACCATTTCGATAAAGCTCTGCATCCCAGCCTGGTCTTGCTACTTCGGTTATGGTCGTGCCTACATTTCTTGTGCGGTATTGCTCAGGGGCGCGTGTAAAGATAAAACCAAGGCCAGACTGTGTGCTATTGGTTAAATTGTCGGAAATACTATTAATATCGCCAAAACTATAGCTGTCAAAAGCTCCGGCTATCAACTCATCAGGTAGACTTTTATAGCGAGAGAAATTCAGTCTGCCCGTTGCTTCTCTTGCTTTATAGTCTGTGATAGTTAAATTTGCAGAGTGATAGAGAAAATCCGATACGGTTTGTACGCTGTAATTAAAGGATGTCTGTTTGTTATCGTTGTTGTTTGTTTTATCGACACTGGTATTTAATGAAAAAGAGCCATGAGGTAGCGTAAATGAGCGGTATTGATCCGTAAGTATATTCGTTCCGTCAATTGTTCTTGTGTTAGCACCAGTTGAAGATTGTTCCATTTTGCGCAAGTATAATAGTTGTTCGAGCTTTTGATTGGGAAATTGAAAACTATTAGTGCTGATCTCTAGCTTCAAGGTTGAAGTGTCATAGCTTATTGATACGTCAAATAATTGGCTGAAAGTGTCATGGTCGATATAAATATATATTCCATCATCTCCCCAATGTCCTGACGAAGCTTTATTTGAGAGTTTATAATCAATTATATTTTGATCTTTCCATATCCGTAATAATTCTTTTTCTCTTATGTAGCGAAGTGCAAGGCTGTCAAATAAAGGATCAACAGCTAGCATCAATTTATCATTAATAATATAGCTATCTAGTGCCGCAATGAGTGGCTTGTTATCTAAATATGTTTCTAATAGCAGAATGTTATCGTTATTAAAGCTGCTTTTAGCCAGGTCGATTGCAGCGGCAGATGATATAGCGCCCAGCATAAGCATCACAAAAGACAATGATATGCGGATGTTGATAGAAATATTTTGATAGTTAATCATTTTATTTCTGCTCTTTATCAAGATTGAAAATACATTGAGCTAAAGTTTGATATCACGGTTGATTGTTATGCTGCCACCGTATTTAGTGTCTTCTTTAAAGCGAAGACTAAGATAGTTGATATCAATATCTTTGGGTAAAGCAAAATCAAAGTCTCGATAATCAGATTGAACATAAAGAGAAACGCCTTGTAAATAATTGATGACTTTATCATTATGCTTGTTGATTATTTCAATAGCGCCATAAACTGATCTGTTACCTGAACGATTTAGTTTAAATGCCAACTTTCCTTTTTCGTCAATGCGTATATCACTAAAATGTATTGTTGCCGCTAACTCGCCTGTTCTGGCGATAACAGGCACATTGTGAACTAAGCGAGGTGACAATGAAATCATGCCACGGTTACTAGGATCATCCATGTTTTTTCCACAATTAATACTCAAATATGAATGGTATTCACTGACAGGGGTATTAGGTTTGCGCCTCAGTGAAAATCTTACGGTTTGACTAGAGCCACCCTTAATCTTAAAGTTTTTTGGTGAAAAGCGAACTAGGTTTGCGGCACTACTTTTAGGAATGTTGTCGGTGATTTTTTCCCCCATATTACTGGCTTTATCGAAAGGAAAGTCAATAAGGGATAGCCGACAATCTTGTGTTTGTATCTCTCTATTAAAAATTACAAAAGACTCAGTACGTAAATTTTTGTCTAGATAAATACGGTGGCTTGTTAAGCTAACAGCATAGCTTATCGAGCAATTTGCTATTGAGAGCAGAATTAGTATTAATAGTTGTTTTTTCATTCCACAAGGCCTTACATCTTCAAAAAGTAGTGATGTTATTTATCATTGAAAATATAATTAAGCAAAAACGATACCATTTGTATTGAAGGGGAATGTCTTATTGAAGGATACTGAGAATGAATAATTTAATTATTCAAGTGTTTATAAGCTTGCAGAAGAGCCAACCATTAAAACTATATTGGTTGGCTTATATTAAATTACAGTAGAGAATATTTTAGTAAGTGACATCAATAGTGAAGTTTTGAGCATAAACAGTTGCAGGTGTTAATGCTTGGTTGATGGTTATCGTACCACCAACAGCAATCATCAATTGGGTATCAACCCCTCCTGTTTCTGTTGCATTAGCTAAAGTTCCAGTAAGTTGTACACCTGACGCAAAAACCAAACAAGAATCAGAGTCAGCAGCTGCAGTACCGTCATGATCATTAACACAACCTGAATCAGGTGTATAAGTGAAATCAGCATTGGTAGCAGGGTTAATAGTAATTTTTACATCAGCACCGCTTAAACCTGTTAATCGATAATAACCGCCTTGATTACCGCTAACGCCGGCAGAGGTCGTAACACAACCACTACCCGCTACATCACCAAAATTGGCACCTGTTAATGCGGTGGTGGCATCAGACTGCATAGTCGCAGCTAAAGGGGTTGCTGCATTTAAAACACAAGTGCCGCCATTGGTAATAAACATGGTGGTACCAAAAGTAAGTGGTTGTACTTCGATAATAGTAACGTCGGCAACGGTAGTAAAGCCAACAGAGAATGTTCCTGTTGCTGCATTTGCACTTGTTATGGCAGCTAAAGCAAAAAAGTTAAAAAGCAATGGCTTAGCAAGAGTTCTAATAGCTACTTTTTTCATAATAATTCCTTCGGATAAGTACTAATTTAAAAACTACATATTTCTTATTAATATTAGCTCAAAATCTAATAGAGAGATTGATATAATTTATCATCGGCATATACAAAGAAAACTTTAGCTTAATATCGCTAATTAGCTATTTGAAATTCTTAACGAGAGTAGATATATAGGTGCATAATAGAAATGATGAAATTTTTGCAAGTTTCATCATTTGTTTAGACCGTTTATTATGCTGATTCAATATAGAGATTTTAATAACTTTATTTATTCGAGATCAAGAGCAAAACAACAAAAAGTGTTATGCTTTTATTAATTTAAGTTTGAGTCAATATTTTTCTTACAATGTCTAAATTAATTCTTTTGGTCCTATTGATTTTTTATACCGTTTTGCAGTCGGCTACAGCACAAGAGATACAACTTTCAGAAAGTGATGATTTACAGCAAGCGCTTGATAGAAGTCATGACGGTGATGTTATCACCTTAGCTGTTGGACGTTATTTTGGTAACTTTGTTATTACCAAACAAATTACCTTGCGTGGTGAAAACGGTAGCATAATTGATGCTCAGGGCAGTGGACATGCACTGGTTCTAAAAAACTCTCATATTACTATTGATAATCTTACAATCAAAAATTGGGGGGATGATCTTACTGATCAAAATTCTGGTATTTATTCTAATGAAAAAGTAGGCCCAAATTCAGATAAGAAAAGAGCGGTTGGTTTAGTTATTAAAAATAATATTCTGTCGGGTGATGGTTTTGGTATTTGGCTTAATCACGTTACCAAAGCAAAGATTTCAAATAACAAAATTAAAGGCAATTTGTCACTTCGTTCTGCAGATAGAGGAAATGGAATTCAAGTGGCCAATGTGACTCATAGTCATATTTTCAATAATGAAGTCTACGAAATACGAGATGGTATTTATGTTATTTCTAGTCAGAACAATCTCATAGAAAACAATGTTATGCATGATTTACGTTATGGTATTCATTATATGTATTCTTATGATAATACAGTTAAAGACAATACTGCATTCAGTACTCGTGCAGGCTATGCCTTAATGAGTTCGCGTCGTTTAACAATTACTGGGAATAAAACTACCGATAGTGAAGACTATGGTTTTTTATTAAATTTTATCACTCAATCTACGTTTAGTAATAACCACATCAAAAATGTGTGGACTAAGCCTGAAAATAAAGTATTAGGTCGTGATGGAAAAGGTTTGTTTGTTTATAATTCTGTTTTTAATACGTTAGAAAATAATATTGTCGATACAGCAGAAATTGGTATTCATTTAACGGCGGGCTCGGAAAACATAAAAATTTTTGGTAATAGTTTTATTAATAACCCAACGCAAGTGAAGTATGTTTCAAATACAAAGCAAGAATGGAGCAAGGATGGGCGCGGTAATTATTGGAGTAACTATCTTGGTTGGGATATGGACAATGACGGTATAGGTGATGCCATTTTCGAACCCAATGATGGTATCGATAAATTAGTATGGCAATATCCTGAAATGAAAATGATCATGGATAGCCCCGCTATTTTAATTTTACGTTGGGTGCAAAAACAGTTTCCGGTGTTAAAGCCGCCAGGTGTGAAAGATAGTTACCCGTTAATGACACCTCACTTTTCTCAAGATAACTCTAGTGAAAAACAAATATCGCTAGCTAGTCAACTAAAAACAGAGTCTTTGCAGGAAGAAAAATTATGAATACTCCTTTAGTCTCATTAGTTGAGGCAGGAAAAGCTTATGGTCAATTAGATGCCTTAAGCGCTATGACTATGTCGTTAAATGAAGGCGAAGTGCTCGGCTTGTTTGGTCATAATGGCGCTGGTAAGACTACCATGATGAAGCTTATCCTTGGTGTTATTTCGCCAAGTGCAGGCAGTGTGACCGTCATGGGAATGGCTCCAGACTCAAAAGAGGCTTGGCATTGTCGTAGCAAAGTAGGGTATTTACCTGAAAATGTTAGCTTTTATGAACAATTAACTGGCTTGGAAGTCCTGACTTATTTTGCAAAATTAAAAGGTTTTAGCAAGAAACAAGCAATTGATTTATTAGAGCAAGTAGGCATTACCTATGCGATGAAACGCCAAGTAAAAACTTATTCAAAAGGTATGCGCCAGCGCCTTGGTTTAGCTCAAGCATTTATTGGTGAGCCAAAATTATTATTGCTTGATGAACCAACTGTAGGGCTTGACCCTATTGCGACTAGAGATTTTTATAAAACCGTTGATCAACTTAAGTCGAATGGCTCAAGTGTTATTTTGTGCTCTCATGTTTTACCGGGAGTAGAGCAACATATTGACCGAGCAATGATCTTATCTTCAGGGAAATTATTGGCGATGGGAACGTTGAGTGAATTACGTCAACAGGCGGCTTTACCAGTTGTTATTAAGCCTTCAGGTTTAAATGGTGCTGTTGCACAAGACTCTAAATTAAATGGCTTTTTAACCAATGATTGCCAGAATACTTTAATGGTTCCTGAGCATGAAAAACTGAGCGTGCTAAAACAGTTACTTAGTCTTAATGGCCTTGATGATATTCATGTTGAATCAGCTAATTTAGAACAAGTTTATCAGCACTTTCTCTTAAAACATGAGCAAACTAATGGAGGGCAAGGTTAATGAAACAAATACTTACCGTTGCCAATAAAGAATTTCATGATGGCCTAAGAAACCGTTGGTTGGTCTCAATAACGCTTATTTTTGCTCTACTTTCCATTGGCTTAACGTATTTTGGTGCGGCTGCATCGGGTGCTGTTGGTGTTACTTCGTTATCAACCACTGTTGCAAGTTTAGCCAGTCTTGCTGTTTTTCTTATCCCGTTGATTGCTTTATTACTAAGTTATGACAGTTTTGTTGGTGAGCAAGAAAGTGGCACTTTATTGCTGTTACTCACGTATCCATTGAGTAAAAGCCAGTTACTGTTAGGTAAATTTATTGGTCAGGGCGCAATAATTGCACTTGCCACTTTACTTGGTTTTGGTGCCTCTGCTGTGTTGTTGTATTTTCAGCTTGGCGATGTAAATATTCTTAATGCCTTTGGTTTATTTATTATTAGCGCAATATTGTTAGGCTTAAGCTTTACTGCTATTTCTTATTTAATTAGCCTATCGGTTAGTGAAAAATCAAAAGCAGCTGGGTTTGCTCTGATCACTTGGTTCTTGTTTGCTTTAGCTTTTGATCTTGCTTTACTTGCTTTATTAGTCGGTGTTGAAGAAGGTGTGACTCAGCAAGGTTTAACGCAATTAATGATGTTAAATCCTACCGATATTTTCCGCCTAGTTAACCTAGCCGGATTAGAGAGTAGCGATGTTAATGGTGCATTGGCTGTCGCTATTAATGCAAGTTTATCTCAAACTCAGTTATTTTCAGCTTTAGTTGCCTGGGTTATTTTTCCATTAACTTTGGCTATTTTTATTTTTAAGAAAAAGAAACTATAAACATGAAATCATATAAATTATTGGCGCTAATTGCCGCGCTTTCTATCGTCGTTACTTCTTTAATGTCTTGCTCTGATAAAACAGAGCAGCAACAAATATTACACAAAGCCATTGCCATGGAATCAAGCGATGAATGTCACTTATGCGGGATGTTAATTACCCGCTTTGATGGCCCCAAAGGTGAGGTGTTTCGTAAAGAGACTGGCGAGCAAGTTTTTAAATTTTGTTCAACGCGCGACATGTTTAGCTATTATTTAGATCCAGAAAACAAGCGCAATGTTGCCCAAATGTTAGTGCATGATATGAGCAAAATGCCCTGGGGCAGTGATAGCATTGATGATAAATATTTTATTGATGCTAAAGTTGCTTGGTATGTTGCAGGCTCAGAAAAAACAGGCGCAATGGGGAAAACCCTTGCAAGTTTTAGTCAACAAAAAGATGCACAAGCGTTTGCTAAAGAGTTTGGTGGCCAAGTAGTAAGTTTTAAAGGTGTAAACTTTGACATCTTAATGTAAATTGATTTAATCGTCACAACAGATTTGTACTAGGGCTTAAGTATCAATAAATCACAATTGACCTTGTTTAAAACTTCCTCTGAAACATGGGCTGATAATTTAGAGAAAAACCCTCGATGTCCACAATCTCCTAGAATAACTAATTCTGAATCAATTTCAGCAGCTATATGTGATATTGCATCTTCGGGGAGTTCTAGCGACAAGTGAACATTTTCATAGGACAAATGATAGTCATGGCAATGCTGTTTCATCATAGATAGATGTATATCTTGATTTTTTTCGAAAGGTTCAAAATTAAATGAAATATCGACACTTTCACCAAAGTAGCAGTCGACAGTGTGACAATCACCGTTAAGTAGTTGAGTAAAATGTTCTGATTCTTCTAAAACTTTTTTTGTTAACATTTGATGTTCTGGATTTTCATTGAAAAGTTCCACTGCGGATAATATATGCCCTCCAGGCTCCCAGTCATGATCTTTTACGATCAAGAGCGGGGTTGAGCATTTGCCAATTAAAAAGAAATCAATTGAATAATGAAGGTAACCAATGCCAGAATCATGACTTGAAGCTGCAACAATAACAGTATCTATATGTTTATTGTTAGTTTCGCTCAAAATACTATTATAAGAGGTGCAAGTTAGTAATTCAGGAGCAATATCAATTCCTTTTTTTGCTAATTTTTTGATAATACTTCGTAATTGAACACTTTTATTCTTAAAAGAAACTTCTGCAGTGTATTTATTATTACCGTTTATTAAGTTAGTAAAGCGATGTATTGCAGAGTTATCTTCCAGCAATAAAATGCTTATTCGTCCATGGGTTTGTTTAATTAAATTAACAGCTCTGGAAATGGCTTTTGTAACAAAGTTTTTTCCGTCAATAACAACTAAAATATTTTTGTAGGTTTCCATAAGTATATCCCACCTATTAGCGTTAGATTTTCTCTACTAATAGCATCACATTTAATCAATTGTATTTAAGTTTAGACTAAATAAACTGAACTAATTTGATGATTTTTTATATCATGGATAAGATCACTTTAACCTATTGATAATAAGAATGATTAACATTTAAATTAATTTACAAAAATCTCAGATTTCCCCTGTTTTTTTATAATATTAGCTGTAAAGCCAGCAAAATTGCATATTGCGACTATACTTACGCCCAGTTCATTTACAGCTTAGCCGTTGATAAACGAGCTACATTTTATATTTCATTAACAGGAGAAACAAAATGAGAAATGGATTAATTACTTTACTCTGTGTTTTATTTAGTTATTCAGTAGTTGCAAAAGATCGACTAGAAGTTTATGAAGATTATGATTTAGGGACAGAAATAATGACGGTAACTACCGTTAAGATAGACCCTAATATGGGGGATGTTTACCTAGCGGGTTTAAGTCAAAGCTGGGTAAAAGCAGTTAAAATTCAAAAAGATCTTGGTTATATTAAAGACTGGAAGATTTACGGTAGCGACTTATCCGTTAGTGGTGATTTTAATATGCTGCTTATGGTCACATTTGATAGTGCCGCTGATTTGGAGCCTAGTAAGAAAAAATATGCCGCTTTCATGAAAAAATGGAGTGAAAAAGATGAAAAAAAATCCAATGAAATTTCAGCAAAATACCCCGAAGTTAGAACCTTAACTGGGGAATATCGATTACGTGAAATTATCATGAAATAAATTAGCGGGGACTTGTCCCCGCAGTTAAGTATTAACCATAAAGTTTAATGAAAAATCAAAAAAGGCAAAGTCATAAATTTCGGCTAACGGAGTTCGCTAGCTGGAGCATTTGCTAATGCCTTGGGTAAGCAACTGATTCCGCTTTATAGTTGTTAAAGAACTTGTTACGCTAAGGTAAGTTCTTTCTTATTTTGTTTTTGCATGTTTAAAGTATTATCTGCCTCTATCTTATTTATCTTTCTTGGCGCTTGTTCAAGTGTGCAAAAAGCAGGTGTCGTTTATCATGACAGCTTTAATTTTTCTTTGGTAAAAAGTTATAGCCTTTATGATAGAAACTCTGCTTTTAGTGAAACTCAAGGTTTATTAGACACGCGTCGTAATGCGATTGAAATTGCTATTGAGCGCGCCATGGCTAAGAATAAGTTCAGTTATGAATCTCTTGAAAAAGCAGATGTGATAGTGACTTACCATGTGTTTAATGGGAAGCGAAAGGAATATTCTAAATATAATAAAGCGGTACATTTTTGCACACACTGCTTAAGGGCTACAACCTGGAAAACAGATCAACAATACTCACCAATTAGTCAGGGAAGTTTAGTTTTAGACTTAATTGATCCTAAACAAAATCGTTCTGTATGGCGTAGTATTTATCCGTTAGATCTAGAAGTAAAAGAAAATAGTGCTGAAACAAATGATAGAATCAATCAAGCGGTTTCAGCTATGCTGGCAGAATATCCTCGAACTAATTTAAATGTGAAGTTAACTCATTAATGTTTTATCGAGTTGCTATTAAATGGCTCTCCATTACTGTTATTGTTTTAGTCGGTTTTTTGGTGATTTTACTATTTTTAGGCTACTTATTAAAAGAGAATGAAGTAAAAATCACTAAATTAAAAGCTCAGCTTGAGCAAGAAGCTTTTCAGCGACAAGAAAAAGATAATCGTAAAGACGCCTTTTTTACTTCTTCACAAGCCAATTTAAGTGCTGCTGAAAAGTCACAACAAAAAATTATTGCAAATAACCTTGATTGTCAATCTGACAGGCAGTGCTTTGTGGTGCACACTCATAGCCAAGCTATAGGTTGCATTGTAGCGGTTAATATTGAAGGTACGGCTATTTTATTGAAGGTTTCCTCAGAAAATGAGAACAAATCATCATCAGGCCGTGGCTGTCAAAAAGAGTACCAAAAGTTGCATGAAATATCGGCACAATGTAAGAATAATCTTTGCTCTCTTTAGTTATTGTGTAGTTACTTTTAATAAATTTTTCAAAAAACTATTCAAGTTGATATTCACTGTTTATAATGTCGCTATTTGTTAATGTATATACCCAAGTGAATTCAAAATGCAGGTTTCAGTTGGAATTAGAAACGTCTTTAGGCAAGGCATTGATTGTAGATAATAGTTGTTCTATTGTCTAAATCAATAACGCTGCATAAAACGTTTCTAAACCAACCCTACGGGGACGACTGGGCAAATCATCTTCTTCGTTGCATCCTTTTTTAAGGGAATAACCATTAATAAAATGATGCGCCTTAAATATGAATCGCTCAGTTGTCCTGAAATCCGTATTTTGAGTTCACTTGGGTATTATCACCTCAATGTCTAAAAAAGCAGAGCAAAACTATGAATTTCCCCAGTGATGAAACAGGTCAAGTATTAGCAGAAATGCAACAGGCTGGCATAGATCTTAGTGTGCCCCATAACGTCGTTTTTTTTCATTTATTTGAACAAGAATCCCAAGCACAAGCGATGGCTGACTTTATTAAAGAGAACATGAAAGATGTGAATGTTAGTGTGCACCCTGATGAAACGCCTAATGTGTGGGATGTAGATTGTACAATACATATAGTACCAACATATGATGCTGTGATTAAGCAAGAAATAGATTTCGAACAACTTGCTAGTAAGTTTTCTGGTTACAACGATGGCTGGGGAATTGAAGCGTAAATTGACGTTTTAAGTTTACTAACAGCAAATGATATTTTTCTACATAAAAAAGAGCTTAACTTATCTGACTATTTTTCTAGAGTCAGTGGCATTATTTCTTTGTACGCCTCATGGCAAAACTTTCAATCGTTTACGTCGTTTCTTTAGTATTCGTATAGTACGCAGTGCCGGGGCTAAAGTTAACTTTGTAGGGTCTATTGATGCTGACACAGACATTATTATTGCTAATCATCAAAGTATGACGGATATATTTTCATTAGAAGAAGTGATTGGTAATGACGTTAGGTTTGTTGGTAGAACAGGAATTATGGATAAGTGGCCAGTTTCTCATATTGTGAATATGGTAGGGCACATAACGGTTGATCAACAAGATCGTCGTGCCATTATAAAACTACTGAAAGATATTAAGGCCTGTGAAGGTAAAAAAGTGGTTATTTTTCCTGAAGGTACCCGCTCACAATCAGGAAAGATTGAGTCTTTTGAAGGAGGCACTAAGCTTGTTGTAGAAAAGCTCAAACTTAAAGCGCAGCCTATTGTGATCAAAAATATTTTGTCAATTTATAATGAATCATCAAAAACAGCGAAAAATGGTGTGATTGAGATTGAAGCTTTACCAGCTGTTACCGTTGAAGACGGTTGGTATGATAAAATTCAGCAAGATATGAAAAAAGTGTTTGAACAGCAATAAGTTTACTTGTTTTCTTTTTCAACTATATCAAATGCCGGTAAAGATACTTGCCAGTATATTGCCGCTAACCTTAGTATTAATGCCCCTAAAATAGCAACAATGGTTGCTTCATTGTCAGACCAACCAAGTAAATGAAGTATCACAAATAAACCGCCACCGAGCATGGCAGCTAAAGCGTATATCTCTTTTCTTAAAATCATAGGGATAACATTACACAAAACATCGCGAATCATACCGCCTGCTACGCCTGTAATAGTGCCCATGACGATAGCAACAGGGAAAGGAGCTCCTAACGCCATTGATTTTTGAGTGCCTAATACCGCAAAGAGTGCCAAGCCTAATGCATCGGCAATGAGTAAAAAGCGTTTAGGGATTCGCCTTGGCTGACGAATTAAGATGATAGTGAGTAGCGCGGTTACTAAAATAACGTAAAGATAATAAGGCTCAACTACCCAAAATACAGGCGTTTGTAAAATAGTATCGCGAATTGTGCCACCGCCCACAGCAGTAACGGCAGCAAGCACTACCACACCAAAGGGATCAAGTTTATACCTGCCTGCCATTAATGCGCCCGAAAGAGCGAAAACTATAATGCCAAAAATATCTAAATAGTATAAAAGCTCATTCATTAGTTAGCGGATATTTAAATTAGTGTTTATGTTCACTGTTAACAACAGGTAGTTTTGCTTCAAGCCAACCATTCATATCGCCTGTTAAATGATGTAGTTTATTAAAGCCATTTGAGCTTAGAATATTTTCAGCGATACCGGCACGTCGACCTGAACGACAATAAACTACGACAGTACTATTTTTATATTGCGTTAATTGTTTAAGGTTCTCTTCAACAGCGTCATGACTAATATTAATTGCACCAGCAATATGGCCATGGTTATATTCATCTTTAGAGCGAACATCTAATAGCACAATGTTATTATTCGGTACTTTAAGCGCCTCTAATAACCCCTGTTGGGAAATTTGTGGCGTTTCACCAGCAAATACTGCCGCGGTAAAAATGCTGAATGCTAAAGCGATAACTTTTGTGAATTTAAACATTGTTTTTCCAAAATAGTCGAATAAGGTGGTTGATGTATCAGCTTACAATAAAATTATATTTTTTACTAAATCTATAACTTTACAAACTTAGCGATGGTTATGTTCAATTGTCCCTATGTGTTGGCTGCAACAAACTCTATAGCAGCAGCCAGTAAGGTAATGAAAAATATACTGATATAAATGATTCCATGAATTTTTTTATTAGCATGAATAATATCAGTGACTTGTGGTTGCCGGGCTAAGTCATTAAAGCTACTTTTACGCAATTTTACTTTTGAGTGTGTTGTATCATTATAAATAGCAACACCGCCAAGTTTCACTTCTAAATTCAGCGCTAACAATAACAAAGCAATACTATTATTTAGTTGAAAAAAGTATTTTCGGCTTAAACGCCAGAAAAGAAGAAAGTTTTTTCCTAAGTTAGCGAACAATAATAATAAAGAGAAAACTCTCACCGGAAACCACTGTATAAGGTTTACAAGATGTTTGCTATATAAGCCGAAATGGCTATGCATTACCAGCTTTGTATTCCAGCAATAATGCATTTCTAACAACAATCGATAAGCAATTGCCATTAAAGGGCCAAAAACAATAAAAACAATCGCAACGGTATAACCTTGTTGTAGGGTGCGCAATAACTGCATTTCAATGCTTGCTTTACTTAGCCCTAAACTAGATAACGACTCAGTTTCTCTTAGTGCAAAAGGTTCAAGTGTTTGTTTTGCTTGATAGTTTTGATTGGATGCTAAAGCTTGTGCTATGGCTTTATTTGTTTGTGTTAGGCCAAATGAACCGATAGAAATATAAAGCAGTAGAGCTTGCCATAAAAAATTAACCTCTACGAAGGCTTCAAACATCCACAAAATTATCACAATAGGTAACAAGGTTATGATTACTGCAACTAAACCAGCAATTGTTTGCTGTTTTGGACTATTCAGCGGGTTATTAACTTTATCGCTCAGCTTTTGACAATAAAATTGAAAAAAACGTAATGGCTCATGACGAATAAAATGACTAACGATCGTTTTACTTAATATCACCGTTAGTAATATTAGTAGTTGGTAACTAAAAGAAGAAAGCTCCATATGGTTAATCATTTTATCATCAGTATGTGTTAATTAAGTGTTTTGCCTTTAAGCGCATTGAGCATGTTGATAACCAATTGTGACGAATTAACTGAAGCTGTTTCTAAATATTCATCGAAAGATGTCGGTGATTCTTTACCTGCAATATCTGAGAGTGAACGAATTATAACAAAAGGAACATTAAATTGATGACAGGTATGGGCGATGGCTGCACCTTCCATTTCCACAGCCGCCATGTTGGGGAAATTCCCGCGCGCTTTAGCAATATCATCGTCTTTAGTCATAAAAGTATCTCCTGTGGTGATCAAACCAACCATAGTTTGAATGCCAACAAGTTGCTCGGTACCTTTCTTGGCAGCAGTTACCAAGGTTTTATGGGGTATATAAGCTGCTGGGTTTGCAGGTAATTGTCCTATTTCATAACCAAATGCTGTTAAATCAACATCGTGATAACGTACTTCTGAGCTAACCACGACATCGCCTACTTTAAGTTTGGCATCAAAGCCGCCAGCAGAACCTGTATTTACCACGTAATCAGGTTGAAACTTGTCAATTAATATTGCTGTTGCTAAGGCTGCAGCAACTTTTCCGATACCTGATTGAACAATAACAACTTCATTGTTGTCTAGTTGTCCCTGATAAAATGTATATCCAGCATGTGTGCTAGTTTCACAATTTGCTAATTTTTCTTTTAAAATAGCAACTTCTGGCTCCATTGCGCCAATAATACCTGCCTTCATGATTTTCTCATTAGTCTCTTAATTTATCAGAGATTATAACTTTTTTTTGGAAAAAAGTTAGTCTATATTCACTTGGCAGTTGCTTGTTTGAAATTCGCTCACTAGTATGTAGAGGTAAAAATAAAATTAATAATAATAATTGGTTAAGGAATAGATGATGAAGAAGGTATTACTGATCAGTTCGATGTCACTCGCATCGTTAATGTTAATGGCTTGCGGTCAAGCAGAAAAAAAACAAATAGCTCAAAGCCAAACAGCGCAAAACCAAGCAGCACAAAGCCAAATAAAGCAAAGCATTGAAAAAGAAAAGCCAGCAGTCATTTTGACTTCAGGCTTATATTTAAAAAATATGGATACCAGCATAAAGCCTGGGGATGACTTTAATGCTTACGTTAACGGAGCATGGATGTCGACTACTGAAATTCCTGCGGATAAGGCAAGTTACGGTGTTGGTTATATTGTCCATGAGCAATCGCAAAGCAATATTAAAAGCATTATTGATGAATCAGCCCTGGGGGAATTTATCGATGGCAGCGATGAGCAAAAAGTAGGGGATTTGTTCTTTTCTTTTACTAATCGTGATAAGCGTAATCAATTAGCCGATAGCCCATTACAGAAAGAATTCAAAAAAATTGCCGCTATCACAAGTTATGATGAATTAGCGGTATATTTTGCTGCGGCAAATAAACTTGGTTACGGCACTCCTTTTTCTTTAGGTCAATATGTTGACTTTAAAGATCCTAATAGTTACATGATGTATACCTGGCAAGCAGGCCTAGGCTTACCTGAACGTGAATATTACTTTAATGACGATGAAAAATCAGTTGATATACGCACTAAATATGTAAGTCATATTGATAATATGTTCGCGTTAAGTGGTGTTGAATCTTCAGCGCAAGCAGCTAAAACGGTTATGGCTTTAGAAACTTTACTCGCCTCTAAGCACATGAAAAAAGAAAAAACTCGCGACATGGTAGCTTTGTATAACAAAATCCCTCTTGCTGAGCTAACTAGCATTATGGCTGATTTTAACTGGCAAGGTTATCTAGCTGAAGCGGGGATTGCTGACATTGATGGTGTTGTGATTACTCAACTTGATTATCAAAAAGCACTGAATAATATTATTAAAGATACTAGCTTGGAAGATTGGCAAGTGTTTTTACAGTGGGGGGTTATCAATGCCAATGCTACTTCTTTGAGTCAAGCATTTGATGATGAACATTTTGCTTTTTACTCTACAGTATTACGTGGTGTAGAAACGCCTTTACCAGACTGGCGTCGTGGGGTTTCTTTAATAAACAAACATTTAGGTGAAGTGGTAGGTAAGGTGTATGTCAAACGTCATTTCCCGCCTGCAGCTAAAGAGAAAATGTTGGCTTTGGTAAAGAACCTAATTGATGCCTATGAAGTTAATATTAAATCATTAGACTGGATGAGTGAAGAAACTAAGCTGCAGGCTTTAGACAAGCTGTCAAAGTTCACACCAAAAATTGGTTATCCTGATATTTGGAAAGATTATAGCCAGTTGAGTATAGATAAGAATGATTTAGTCGGTAATATCGAGCGAGCTAAGTTTGTTGTTTATCAGCAAAACCTAGCAAAACAAAAAGGACCTGTGCAAAAGCATGAATGGAATATGACACCGCAAACGGTAAATGCCTATTATAATCCACCGTTAAATGAGATTGTTTTCCCAGCGGCAATTTTACAGCCACCGTATTTTGACTTAAATGCTGAAGATGCAGTTAATTATGGCGCTATCGGTGCAGTGATAGGTCATGAAATAGGTCACGGGTTTGATGATAGCGGTTCAACGTTTGATGGTGATGGTGTTTTACGTAATTGGTGGACAGAAGAAGATAAAGAAAGGTTTAAAGAACGCACCGGCCTACTGGTTGCCCAATATGACGGCTTTAAAGTGTTTGATGATTTAAATGTTAATGGCACTTTTACGTTAGGAGAAAATATTGGTGATTTGGGTGGTTTGAGTATCGCCTTGCAAGCCTATAAAAAATCTCTAAAAGGTAAAAGTTCTCCTGAGATGGATGGCTTTACTGGTGAACAAAGAGTATTTTTAGGTTATGGACAATCATGGCTTAAAAAAAGCCGCGAAGAAGCATTGCGAGTTCAGGTTAAAACTGATCCTCATTCTCCTTCACAATTTAGAGTGAATGGCGTGGTGAGAAATATCCCAGAATTTTATACTTTATTTGATGTAAAAGAAGGTGATACTTTATATATAGCACCAGCTGAACGCGTTAAAATTTGGTAATACTAGTTTGTGAAATTGATATAACTGCTAGAAGCGAAATATAAAAATTAAAAAACCAGCAAGAGTAAATTTGCTGGTTTTTTATTTTCTATTTGGTACTAATGAGGTAATGCAGCTACATTTTGCCCTGATAGTCGTCCCGACATTTGTGGTGATAGTTCAGCTTGCGCAGCAACAGGACTTAAAACACCCGTCTTTTTCGAACGAGCTTTTACCATAGGTGCAGGAATAATCTTTCCTTTAACTTTAGGTAATGGTGATTTATTACCTAATAAGCGTGAATTAATGCAGGCTCTAATTTCATCTAATGTGTAATTCGCTTTTACTTTTATTCTCAGATGCGGAACGGCAGCTGCTTCAAGAGCACCACTAACAAACCAGTCTTTTTTAATTTTGTAACCTCGACCTTGAGTATCAACTAAATCAACTGCACCTAGTAATTTCATAGAGCTACGCTCACAAATAACAAAGTCTAAGTATTTGCCATCAGCATTCGATGCAGCACTTTGGCTTGCTCTATTAGAAACCCCGTTGCGAATAGTGACTATATCAGACAACTTTACTCGGTTGATAACACGGTATTTATGTCCCATAGCTTGCTCAAGCAAATTCTGAAAGTTTTTTTCTGCTGGAGTAAAGACAGAGGCTTTGCTGTCAAAAGGGAAAGGAAAACTGTTGTCATTTAAACGACTTGCTAAGACACCAACAATGACAATTAGGCTGATTAAAGCAAATAAAATAAGTTCCATAAACATCTCCGGCAATTCAAATTCTTGACGCTTTACTCATTATTATGAATAAAGCGAATACTTAACGTTGATTAAGCAGAATTTGTGCCAAAGAAGGTCAGGTTCTAGATTTTAAGTAACGAGTGATGAATAAGATAAGTTTCGAGTAAGAAAAGTGCCGAGTTACGAAAACACCATACACTCAGTAGTTTGTTTTCGAAACACGCCACTATTTACTTGTTACTTTACTTAATTTGGATATTTTTCTTCTAACGCCGCATACAATTGTTGTTGAAAATCATCAGCACCAGAGTCAAGCGTGTTAACTAAATTTGCTAATACTTCGTTATCTTCCTCACCGTGCCAAATTTTAATATAACTACCATCTTTATAGCCATGATCTTGACGGAAAAAGTTTAAAGTATTTTTGCCAACATATTGGCGAAATAACTCATCTAAATCCATATTCATTAATGACATACAGTCAGCTAATGCTTTAGCATCAAAAGCTTTATCTGTTACAGCCGCAGAGGCTAAGTTTTCTAAGGCAATTTTGAAATCATTCTCTCCAGTGCCTTGATGTAGTTCTTTGGCAAGCTTGCTAGAAATTTTTTCAACACTAACACCTGTCATTAAGCGTAAACTTAAACCAAAGTGAAAAATATCTACTAATTCAAGCTGTACTTGAGCAATGTCAATTTCTTGATGCTTCCACCATTTCCAACCATGGTGATCAAGCATTTCAGCACATTCAACCCAAATAGCGCGATACCATTCGTAACCGTTGCTGCGCCAAGTTTCGCTCACACGCGAGTTCATTGCATCTTGCATAGTTAACATTTGATTGATTTGCTTCTGTGCTACTGACAGAGCAGTAGATAATTGTTCGCTCATTTTATTCTCTGATAATTATATGGACGGGGTTATTTTGCCTAACCTTAACTAGTCTGACAAGTGTTTGCTGTTATTTGCTTATTATTAATATTTTGAGATTAACTCTGACTAAATAACTTCTTTCTAACCATAGCGCGATAATCTTTCGGCGTTAAGGACAAATTTTGTTTAAATAAACGAGTTAAGTGTCCCTGATCTTGATAACCCACATGGTAGGATATTTCTTGTATGGATAAATTACTGGATGCGAGTAAATCTTTAGCCGTTTCTATACGAAGTTGTTGCCAATACTCGGTTGCACGAATGCCTGTTGCCACTTTAAAGCGGCGAGTGAATGAGCGTTGGCTTAAACCAAATTGCTCAGCTAATTCGGATAAACTAATATCACTACTTAAATTGGTGCGTAACCAAAATTGAATCTGAGCAATTAATTCATCGGCATGCCGATCAACCGCTCCTTCTAAATATCGCTGTTCTTCATAGGGTTTTCTTATTTCATGAGAGAAGTTACGCTCGACATTTTGTGCTGCTGCTCTACCATAGGTTTGGCTAATAAGGTGAACAATAATATCAGCTAAGGCATTTAAGCTCGCAGCACAGTATATACGTTCAGATTGAGTGATAAAAAAATCGGGCTTAATTTCAACTTTTGGATAATCCCGTTTGAATTGCTCAACGTAATGCCAGTGAGTTGTTGCGCTATGATTATCAAGTAAACCAGATTCAGCCAGAAAACAAACGCCTGTACCTACAGCAAGTAAAGTTGACCCTTGCTGCCAGCAGTGCTTTAACCAAGTAATTAATTTTGCGTGTTTTTTCAATACAGGTCTAGGGTTGCGCCATAAACTAGGTACTAAAATAATATCTGGTACGTAAGCTTCATCATCAGCAATATTGTCTAAAGTTATATCAGGTAAAAATTGAATGCCAGCGCGAGAAGTGACAGCCCTATTTTCTTGGCTGACTAAATGTATTTTCAGCTTTAGCGCCGATTTATCATAACGGCGAGCAAAAGCTTCACCTGCTAATAACATCTCTAATGGTAAGGTTAAACCTGTTGCTAACACATGTTGATAAATCACTAAGCTCACTCTTAATTGATTTGTTTTTGAGGTGTTTTTTTTGTGTATTGGCATGTGTTTATCAAAATCGAGATCTATTTGGCTATTATGGCATATTTTATGGCCGTTACGGCTTATTATTTTGCTTTCCTTAACTATAAACTAACTCTATTAGATTGATTATTCATAGTTATATTAGGTTCATTAAATGACATCATTACCTGTAGTTATTGGCATGGGTGGTATTAACGCCGCTGGTCGCACCTCATTTCATCAAGGTTTCCGCCGTATCGTTATTGATAAAATTAATGCAGAGGCGCGAGAAGAAACTTTTATTGGTTTAGCCAGTTTAATGAAGTTAATCTCCCTGCAAGGAGAGCAATTAGTCGATCAGCAAGGAAATGTTATTGCTGCAAATGAAGTTGAAGCCAAACTAGGACAACAAATACTTGATGGTACTTTGATTCGAAAAATCGAGAAAAATCATTTCGATCCTGATGCAACTCACTGGCATCAAAAAATGCATGTACGCCCAATTGATAAAAATATTTCCTTTGAATTACGCTCAAAAGAATTACCTCACCCTTTACCACACGCATGGCAGGTTACTGACATAGGTGAAGGTAGAGTCCATGTTGAAATTCCTGAGCACTTGACCATTTCTCATGATGCTTATCGCGACAATCCTATTAAAGCTGCAGGGCAAATGCCAACAGGTTTTGAGCCGGGGGCGCTTTATAATAGCCGTTATCAACCGCGCGGTTTACAAGCAACTATTTTTGCTGCGACTGATGCTATTCGTTCAACGGGCATAGAGTGGGATGCTATTTTAGATAAAATAAGCCCAGACCAAGTAGGTACTTATTCAGCTTCAGTTGTTGGACAAATGCAGCAAGAAGGGCTTGGTGGCTTATTGAAAAGTCGTTTATCTGGGGCAAGAGTAAGTACTAAACAGTTAGCGTTAGGGTTAAATACCATGTCGACTGACTTTATAAATGCTTATGTTACTGGCAATGTTGGAACAACATTTTCTTCCTCGGGTGCTTGCGCAACATTTCTTTATAACTTGCGATCTGCTGTTCAAGATATGCAAGCGGGTAGAATTCGTGTTGCGGTTGTTGGTAGTGCTGAAGCGCCTATCACACCTGAAGTCATTGAAGGCTTTGGTAATATGAGCGCCTTAGCCAATGAAGAAGGTTTAAAAAAATTAGACCGTAGTGATAAAGCAAATCATCGCCGCACTAGCCGTCCGTTTGGTGACAATTGTGGTTTCACTATTGGCGAAGGAGCACAGTTTGTTGTTCTAATGGATGATGCACTTGCACTTGAAATGGGAGCCAAGGTAATGGCTTCGGTTGCGGATGTTTTTGTTAATGCAGATGGTTATAAAAAATCTATTACAGCACCTGGTCCGGGTAATTATATTACCATGGCGAAATCAGTGGCATTAGCACAAAATATTTTAGGCAAAGAGTCATTACAAGAGCGTAGCTTTATTTTAGCTCATGGCTCAAGTACTCCGCAAAACCGTGTTACAGAATCACTAATTTATGATCGCATAGCGACAAGTTTTGATATCAATAACTGGCCTGTAGCTGCGCCAAAAGCGTTTGTTGGTCATACTATTGGTCCTGCTAGCGGTGATCAAATGGCCATGGCATTAGGCATTTTTAGTGACAATATTATGCCCGGCGTCACAACCATTGATAAAGTTGCTGACGATGTTCACAGTGATCGTTTAAACATTGCTACTGATCACTGGCATTGTGGTGATATGGATGTTGCTTTTATTAATTCGAAAGGTTTTGGTGGTAATAACGCTACAGCGGCAGTATTTTCGCCGAAAGTAACCTTAGCTATGATGAGTAAGCGTTATGGCGAACAGGCGATGAATGAATATCAGCAAAAGCTAGCGCTTGTTGAAGAAGCACAAGATGGTTATCGCCAACGTGCTAACCAAGGTGAATTTGATATTATTTATAAATTTGGTGAAGGCTTGCTTGATGAAAGCTCGATTGAAATTAATGATGAAAGCTTAAGTTTTTCTGAGTTTAAACATAAGATTACTTTACCCACTGAAAATCCGTTTGCCGATATGGTGTAATAGTAAAAATTAGCGAAAAAGAAGTTTTCGAATTAGAAAAGCAGCCACGGCTGCTTTTTTGTTCTTATCTATAGGAGACTCGTTTTCTTACTCATTGTAATAAGCCAGCGGATAATCGTTGTTTTTACCGTGTGCTTGATCCATAAGTGCTTTTAACTCGGCAACTTTATCTGGGTACTGTTTGGCTAGATTTTGCTGCTCGGATGGGTCTTCATCTAGGCGATAAAGTTCATACTCTGTCCAGAAATACCACGGATTTAAACGCAATAACTTCCACGGCATTTGTAGCAATGCTTGTTTCTCTGCATTTAGAGGGAATTTGCTTTCTAGCTCCCAATAAAGGTAACTATGGCGTTGCTGTTGTTTTTCTCCTTTGAGTGAAGGTAAAAAACTAACACCATCAATATCATCAGGTTTTTCCACGTCAAGTAATTCAGCCATTGTTGGCAGGAAGTCTTGAAAGCCAGAGATGTGGTTATTAATGCTGTTAGCTTTTATGTGTACTGGCCACTTCGCGACAAATGGCATACGAATGCCGCCTTCATAAAAGTCGCGTTTACCGCCACGATAAATGCCATTACTATTGAAAAACTCTATAGGGGAGGCTCCTTCAGCTGAGGGCCCATTATCGCTGGCAAACATAATCAGGGTATTTTCTGCTAAGCCTAGTGTTTCTAGTTTTTCCATCACTTTACCAACATCTCGATCCATGCGAGATATCATACCGGCAAGTGCTGCTTTTGGCGTTGGGTGACGAAGATAGTCTTCTGCCCAAAGTGGCTTATCATCTTCTCCTAATTTTCCTTGATATTGTGCTAATGAATCTTCAGGCACATCAAGGTCAACGTGTGGAATGGTAAAGGCCATGTAGAGAAAGAAAGCTTGCTTTTGATTACGCTCGATAAAGGCTAGAGCTTCTTCTGTTATTAAGTCGTGGCTATAATGCGTACGTTTTTCTAGATTGTTTGGATACTCGATTTTGGTTTCGTTACGCCATAGGTATTCAGGATAGTAGCGGTGTGCGTTGCCATGATTTAAATAACCAAAGAAGTAATCAAAACCTTGCTTATTTGGTATGCCAGTTGAGTTGGCTTCACCTAAGCCCCACTTGCCAACAATGCCTGTTTTATACCCTGCTTTTTTGAAAACTTTGGCAACGGTGATATCTTTATTTAACAATGCTAAGTCGCGGTTATGTCTAATGCGGGTATTGCCCGTGTGTTTTCCTGTCATTAGCACACTACGAGAGGGCGCGCATAAAGTGCTGCCAGAATAGTGCTGGGTAAAACGCATTCCTTGAGCCGCTATTTGATCAATATTGGGCGTTTGAATTAAAGTTCCGCCGTAGGATCCAAAATTATTGATACCGGCATCATCCGCCAAAATGTAGATCACATTAGGCGGAGTTTTAGTTACAATCTCATTGACTTCACTAGCTTGTAACGTTGTGGAAACGACGATTATCGATAGCAGCACAACGAGGTAGCAAGCCAGTTTTTTAATAAATGTGCGCATTAACCTATCCTGTTACTTATTATTAGATGTTAATTGGTAGTCAGCAACAGTTTCACCATCATCTCTGATCATTAATACCTGTAATAATCCACCTTCTGCTTTTACTTGCATTACGGTACGCTCACCCGGATTATTACCGCCACCGATGATAATAGGGTAGTTATGAATGCCTTCATTGGGCTCAACTACATCGTAGGCATGGGTGTGTCCTGCCAGTAAAATATCAAGTTTTCCCTGATTAAATAGCGGTCCCCATTTTTCGGCAGCATCGTCAACACCATCTTGTTGATCCGGTGCGCCAAATATCGGCATATGCATTAAGGCAACGCGAAATTTGGCTTGTTTGTATTCTTCAGTTTCCATTTGTCGTTTCAGCCAGTTAGTTTGCTCGGTGCGATAATCATCAAAAGCCACCAAACCACTGTACTCAACGTCATCATCGGCTTTATCTTCACCTGAATCCATGATTAAAAAATAAACACCGCCGGCAACAAAAGATGAATAGTATTTATCGTCAGGAGAGCTGATATAGCGCGGTAAATCACGGGCAAAAGCGCCGCGGGTTTCATGATTGCCTCGAACTAATGTAAATGGTTTTGATTGGGCAAAAGAGTTAACACTTGGATCAATGAGCGCATTACGAATTTGATTTTCATCATCAATATGACTGATGATATCGCCATTATAGAATACATAGTCATGCTCGGGCGCGTCAGCGGCTTCAAGTAAATCGGCAACCGTATTAGCATTTTCATGGACATCATTAAAAACCAAAAAAGAGACACTTTTTGCGTTTTTGTCTGCAGTGGTAAAGCTGAACTCTTCACTGGTAATGATATCGCCAAAGTTAACGTTATAAGGCATAAAGGCGGTGACTTCTTTTGCCACAATGCGATATTTATAAGTTGTTGCCGGTTGTAGGCCATTGAGTACTACTTTGTGAATACGGCCAACATCGACTAAACCATGGCTGGCATTTTGTCTTTTGTTTTGTTTTACATCCCCTTGCCCAAATTCTACATAACCTTTGCTGTCTTTACTGGTGAGCCACATCACCGTCATGCTCGTTTGCGAAGGGCTTTGTAAATAAGGTCCAGAGATCAAAGTAAAGCTATTGAGGGAATGGCTCACTAATATAGGCGCGAGCACAATGAAAACGCATAACACCCATTTAATGGCATTATTGTTAAATATTTTCATTTTAGGCACAATAAATAGTAGCAATGCTGCAACGATAAAGGTGACTATTAGCGGCAGTGTTTCGATAAAACTGCTCACTAGCAAACGTTTTTCTTCTTTAAGCTCTGTCAGTAACAAAGCAAACATCGCATTCCACAGCACCAATATCAGCAAACAAAAAACTTTGTAAGACAGGCTAAAGGGAGGGGTTAAGGCTCGCTGTTTATGTCGAGTAAAAGCAAAACTAAAATAGAATACTAAAGCCACAGTCGTTGTCAGTACAATAACGGCCCAATTCAAATCAAGACCGCTGGCGGCAATAATGAATTTATTGATATCAAACCAGAGCGGACGTAATAAAAATAAAATTAAAGCACATAGGGTGAGGTTAACAATTAAAAAGGCGTTTAGTCCAAGCCACCAAAGCGTTGCACTATTATCATAAACAGCATTTTTTTTCATATTATTTCTCTTTACTAATAGGAATTAACTGAATAACGAAACCCCCATTATTTTGCATAGTTAAGCTAATAGAATCGGTATTATTAACGATTATTGTGCTGGTTTTTAAGGTGTTTGCTTGCTGATCTTGCTCGATAATTTTAGCTTGATAATTACCTTTGCCTAAAAAGGTAAGTGATAGCTTTTCCGAACGTGATTTTGTTTGTGCTTGAATTGCGCCTATATACCAGTTTTCATTGTTACGACGGGCAAAAACAACATGGCTATCAGGGTGACCACTAAGTAACTGTGTTTCATCCCAAGCGGTGGGAATATCGGCCATAAAAGATTGAACAAAAGGAAATTGCTTGAATAGCTTTTGATAACCCGAATTTGGATCATCAGTAACATCGGCGAAGTGTTGTAAAGCCGACTCAAAAACTACTGCTAGCGCTAAAGAATGCGCAAAGCTAATGTCTTGATCTTCTAAAGCGGCTTCAAAAACTACTGGGGTGTAATCCATTGCGCCAACTACATTTCTTGTCACGGCGTAATAAACATTGTTATTTGCGGTTGGGCCTTCAAGCGGATCAAATTGATAAAACTCTGCGCCACGCACGGCTTCCATGGTCATCATATTAGGAAAGGTTCTACGCCAGCCGCGTGGCATGGTTGAACCGTGTAAGTTAACCATAAGCTCATATTCTGCAGCATCGCGAATTAAGTCGACATATTGCTGCATAATGTATTGTTTATCTGTTTGCCAAAAATCGACCTTAATGCCTTTAATACCCCATTGTTGCAGCTTTTTAAATTCATCTTGTCTCTTTTGGGCAGTATCTAATACTTCTCTAGGTTGCTCGGTTACGCGGTTGTTTTTTCCTCCAGAGTTATACCACAGCATAATATTAATGTTTTTCTTGGCAGCATAGGCAACCAGCTCTTTGATCGGTTTTTCAGGGTTGGAGTTATTCCAAAGGTTCCAATTAGCATCGACCATCACATAGGGCCAGTTAAGTTTTGCTGCAGCATCAACATAAGATTTTTGCTTGTTTAAATCACCTGTTGTTGTCGCATCCCACCAATCCCAAGCTACGGCGCCAGGTTTGACCCAAGTAGGGGGGTGTCCATTAAAAATAGCATCAAGTGGATCGCTCAAATCAGTGATCATTGTTGAACTTATCACGGTATTAAGGTCGCCCGTGGTAATGGTTCGCCAAGGCGTGGTTAAAGGCAGTTTGGAAATGGGGTTGGCTTCACCTAAACCTAAACCTTCTTCAGGATGTGGAAACTCAATAGTGTAGGTTAGGTTTTTTGGCTCACCATCTAAATGAGTGCCAGGATAGCTGCCGTCAATATTAGCTTCGGCAATGAGTAGGTATTGCTCGTCTATTTGAAATAAGGCGGGCATTGCCCAGCCGTCTGATCCAAGCATTTGCCAGCCAATGTATTCAAAAAGTGGGTTGAGTAAAGCGCCGATAGTACTTCTGCCCTCATCGGCATCACCTGCGGTGGCTTTGGCGAAGTTGTATTCATAGGCAGGGCCAAAAATGCCCGGTTCTTGATAACCTTGTAGCCAAGCATCTTGTGTTTTTACCAGTGCAAAGCCACTTTGCTCGGCGGTTACTTCAATACTTGTGCCTAGAACTTCTTGCTCTGGAACGAGGTATTGAAATGCTAAACCATCATCTTGAAGATGAAAAATAACGTTAAACTGAACATTGTTAGCATTTCTAAGGGTTAAATAGATGCGCTGCGCTTTTACTTCAATGGCTGATTGTTTGCCGTGCAATAACTGATAATTATCTTGATAGTCAGTTATTTTTATATCTTGCAAAGTTAACTGGCTATGAAGGTTTTGTGATGCTCCTGAAGATTCTTCTTGATAGCTATTTAGTGTTAAACCAATTGGCGACCATTTTAATACCGGGCCTGCTTGGTTATTTAAACGGTAACTAACGCTACCTTGTTGTTCGTCAAAGCGAATGTCAGCGGTTAGCTTATCTTGTTGTAGTTGCCACTGCTGAGCTGCAGCGTAACTACTTGCGATACTTGAAAGAGCGATAGCCAATATCATTATTTTTTTCATTGTAATTACCTACAGAGCTTTATCTTTATGTGTTTCATTGCTTTTATCTAAGCTTGGTGTAACGGGGGCAAGCCAAAAGCTGTATTGGTAAATATCAGGTTCAATACGGTATTGAGGGATAGCAAGCGCGCTTTCTCCCCAGCCGGTATCACCGCCAACACCACGTTGAATTAAATCTATATTAAGCCAATTTGAATTTGCCTCTTGCAAGCGATGAGGATGTCGCTTAGTTGATAATTCATCAATATGATATGGGCTGACACTAAATTCGATTGCTTGCTCAGGTACTATTTTCAAACCAACTTGCGGGCTTGATGAAATACTTAACCAACGTGTATCTGTGCGATTGCTACTGGCTTGAGGTTTTATATAATTTACATAAAATTGATCAAGTGGCATTTGGTAGCGCCCAAGGTTTGCTGCGTAATTTCTGTCGTTATAGTTCTCAAGTGGCCCACGGCCATACCAAGTGATTTCATCTAATGATTTGCTGGTTGGGATTTGCATGCCGACTTTTATTAACTCTTTAGCTGTAGGCACATGCTGTAAATCAACTTGCATAGTCACGCCGACAATGCCGTTTTGCTTAATGGTATAAATTAAACTGCCGTCAACATTGCGATGTGGCAAGTGAAATGTGCTGCTAATTATAACTTCATCGCTGCTTTGCTTTACTATACTCAGCTTAAGCTTATCGCGGTTTTTATAGGCGTTTCGCCAAGGAATAACGTGCTCTAGATGCGCATTGTGAACGTCATCATTGTCTGTTGCTGCTCGCCAGAAATTTGGTGTTATTTCACCATTAACTAATATTTCACCATTGATTTGGTAATGATTAATTAGTCCCGACTCGTGGTTGATTATTATGGAAAACTGTTGATTACTGACAATAGTTTGCTGATCAACTTGTTTAAGGTTCATCTCCAAACCATTTGCTTTTTCTGGCGCTGAAAATAGATGCTCACGCAATATAAATTGCTCTGAGGCTATTTCATGGTCGGTTTTTGACCATAAAGTTTCCTCGATGAGTTTAGCGCTAACATTTAATAAAACTTCGCCTTTTTGCGGCAGCGCTTCAAATGCTAAAGTAATGTTTTCACTTGAGTCGGCTAATGCACTTAGTGACTCTTCGCCGTGTTGTACAACTAAACCGTTATGGACTAACTGCCATGTTAATTTATATCTATTAAGGCTATGAAATAAATAGTTATTTTTAATGTTAAGTGTAACGTTTTTTGGTGAGTCAGATTGGCTAGCAGTATCATTAGCATCTAAAGAAAAATCTAGCCACTGGTGTACTTTTTTAATTTCATATAAAGCTGGCTTTGGTGTGCGATCAGGATATACCACACCATTATTATTAAAATTACCATCGTGTGCTGTTTCTGGTGCTTCATAGTCACCGCCATATGCCCAAAAAGTAATACCATTTTCGGTTTTGTTTAATGACTGGTCGGCCCAATCCCAGATAAAACCACCTTGCAAATTGGGATACTTTTTATAGATTCGCCAATATTTTTTAAAGCCACCAGTGCTATTACCCATAGCATGGGCATATTCAACTTGAATGAGTGGTTTATCATTGCTTGGGTGAGCACCCCAGCGGTCAATGTAGCGACCTGCGTCAGCTTCTTCACCTTTTTTGATGTAATCTAACGTACTATTTACGCCAAACTTCTTCTCATCAACATAATCATCGGTAAGCTCTTGTTCATCTTTTTCAGTATAAGCTGCGTACATTGGCGCAATAATATCGCTGATCTCTGGCATCTGTTCACTTATGATCGGACGAGAGCTGTCTAGTGCTAATGCGGCATTTTTCATCTCAATGAAATTGTCACCTCGACCAGCTTCGTTACCAACGGACCAAATAATAATGGAAGGATGATTCCTATCACGTAGTACCATATTGGTCATGCGATCAACCGATGCCGCTGTCCATGCTGGGTCGCTGCCGGGAATGCTTTCACGTAAACCATGTGTTTCAAGGTTGGCTTCATCTAACACATATACACCATATTCATCACATAATTGGTACCAATAGGGGTGATTTGGATAGTGTGAGGTACGTACAGCGTTAAAATTAAATTGTTTGAGTAACTTAATGTCTTGAAGCATTTGCGCTTTCGTTATCGCTTGTCCAACATCAGGTGCCATTTCATGACGATTTACTCCTTTAATATAAATGGCCTTACCATTTACTAGTAATTGACCGTTGTGAATTTCAACTTCCCTAAAACCTATCTTTTTGGAAACAACATCAAGAACCTCACCTTGCTTTGTTTGAAGGGCTATTACCAACTGATAAAGGTTAGGGGTTTCCGCTGTCCATTTTTCTGGAGAGATAATATCAACTGTAAATTGTTGTTCTTTACTATTAAATGTTTGTGTACCCAGTAATTTTTGTTCAGCAAATTGGTGTCCTTTAAGGTAAACGGCCATTTCTAAATCTTGGTCAGTATTTAAATTACTATTCAAGTCATTATGTGAATTCGCTGTAGGCTTATTTATCCAGGTTGTTACATTTAATTTTGCATTTTGGTATTGGGCGTCTAAATCGGTAGTAATAGCAAAATCTTGAATATGTATTGGCGCTTTGGCTATTAAATCAACGTCGCGGAAAATTCCACTTACACGCCACATATCTTGTAACTCTAAATAGCTGCCGTCAGACCAACGGTATACTTCAACTGCTAGGGTATTACTACCTTCTTTAAGGTATTGAGAAATATTAAACTCTGCCGCGGTAAAACTATCTTGGCTATAACCTACTTTACGCCCGTTTACCCATAGATAAAATGCACTTTTAACCCCAGCAAAGTTGAGATATATATCCTTTTTGTTCCAATGTTCTGGTAAGGTAAATTGCTTACGATAACTGCCAACAGGGTTGTAATCTTGCCGAACATACGGTGCATTAGTACCACTTAAAAACGTGATATATGGCGGCCAGCCGTGAAAGTCTTGACTTGCCATACGGCCTGCTTTAGCCCATGGCACATGGGTATTTGCATAAATAGGCACACCAAAACCTTGTATTTCCCAGTTTGACGGCACATTAATACTTGCCCAAGAGCTGTCATCAAAATCTACTTCATAGAAATTCTTAGGTCTTTCGCTTGGCTGTTTAACCCAATTAAATCGCCAGCTACCATTTAGTGAACGTGTGAGCGATGTCTTGTTTTCTTTAGTAGTCTTTAAATCAGTTATTGCATAAGTAAAGGCATCGGCAATTGATTGATGAATAGCCATGGTTGAATGAGCTGGTTCTTTGTTAAGACGAAAAGTACGCGAATCTTCCCATTCGTGGTATTCAGTGGCTCTCGGTGTTTGGCTTTCTATCCAAAGTATTCCACCAAGGGATATCAGCAGCAATACGATAAATGGGAGTAATACAAAACGTTTCAACATAATAAATAACGACCTTTAATATTTAAGAACTGTGCGCGACTCTCTAATTCATCATACTGGTAGGTAAAATAAAGAAGTGTACTATGGTACAGTTATTTTTGTTAAAGATGCAATAGGTAAATAAAAAATTGCTTTACCCTCTGATAATCCATTTGCCGATTTGGTGTAACGGTAGAAATTATCGAAAAAGCATCTACGTCTTCTTTTTTTGATTTATTTGAATACTTCAATTGTTCAGATTTTCAATAAAAAGCATATCTAGCAAATACTTAGTTTATATGTTAAAAAAGTATTAATAGAAACAAGGAAAGTTTAACTGGATCTAATGCAGGAAATTCCCGCATATTATGACGTTTTATGACGAATTGAACATGGAGTATATTTCAAAATGGAAGTTAAAGTATTCACAAAAAATTTTAGAGCCTAAATTAGGATTTTGGCCTAGCTCCGTTACTTCATCTGATTATGGTTTAGAGGCTGAAATCAGTCTTTGGTTTGTAAAACTAACCCTTGTTTGGATGCTCCTCGTGAGGAGTTATTGTATCTAAGTTTGTAAAAACGGTTCGGAAATGGAGCTAAAAAAGATGTCTGAAAAGAAATTATCAATTTTTGAGCGTTATCTAACTGTATGGGTTGTGCTTTGTATTGTTGGTGGGATACTTTTAGGAAAAATAGCGCCGAGCGTTGCAACGACCCTAAATAATTTTTCCATTTATCAAGTATCAATCCCTATTGCTGTCTGTTTGTTTTTTATGATGTTTCCTATCATGGTAAAAATAGACTTTGCACATGTACTTAAATCAGCGAAAACGCCAAAGCCTGTTATGCTGACGTTATTTATAAACTGGGGGATAAAACCCTTTAGTATGTTCGCAATCTCTTACTTATTTTTGGGTTATTTATTTAGAGATCTATTACCAGGTACAGAAATACTACCTAATGGCGAAGAGGTGGAGTTGTGGAGAAGTTATATTGCAGGCACCATTTTGCTTGGTATTGCGCCATGCACCGCTATGGTCTTAATGTGGGGCCACTTATCTAAAGGGAACGATGGGTTAACGCTAGTTATGGTTGCAGTTAACTCACTCTTGATGCTTTTGCTTTATGGGCCATTAGGTAGTTTATTACTCAATGTGAACTCAATGCCAGTACCTTGGGAAACTATGGTGCTTTCGGTCGCAGTTTATGTTGCGTTGCCACTGATTGCAGGATATTTTTCAAGAAAACTAATTCTTAAAAAAAAGGGCATTGTGTGGTTCAACGAAAAATTTCTCCGTTGGTTAACACCTGTCAGTATTATGGCTTTATTAATTACCCTGATTCTTCTCTTTTCATTTAAGGGTGAAGTTATTGTTTCAAACCCACTAACTATTCTATGGATAGCAATCCCATTATTGATACAAACAGTCTTTATATTTTCTCTTGGATATTTTGTGTTTTCTAGATGGTTTAAGCTTTCTTATCAAGATGCCGCACCGGTATCACTCATTGGTGCTTCCAATCATTTTGAGGTAGCCATTGCTACCGCTATTATACTATTTGGTTTATCTTCTGGAGCCGCTTTAGCAACAGTTGTGGGCGTTTTGATTGAAGTTCCTCTAATGTTAATGTTGGTTGCTTTATGCAAAAGAACTTCTTATATATTTGATAATAATAGGACAAATTAAGCCGACAATAGCTGTTGTAATTTGTTAGTGATTGTTTAGAAGGCGACGTCAACCGTCAACCAAATGGCTCGAGGCTCTTCTATCCAGCTGGCGACAGGTAATGCCGCATAATTTATTGATTTGTGCCTAGTATTATCGTCGAAATTTATTAGGTTCTGTCCATAAAGAGATATTTTGCTATTTTTATAGTAAGGAAGAGTCCAGACAATAGACGCGTTAAAGCGGATATTCCGGCCAAAAGGATCATGTTGGCTCATTACTTGATTATAGTTGTCTAAGCTTGCTAAGCCTGCATTATAATCTTCTAGTTTGCTTGGCGATAAACTTCCCTGATCCACCTCGGCATAGGCATTATTGTACATGGTAAACAGATCGTCACCATATTGAAGATCCCACAGAATTTGAGTGTCTAAATGTAATGTTAGTTGTGAGCCTATTTGAATGTCAGCCCAAAGTTTAGTGGTATTGTCAGACCAAAAAGTAAGGCTGTCACCAGTACTGGTGAACAGTAGAAAGTCTTTTTTAAGAAAAAAATCAGATAAGCTAATTTTTTGACTTGTTGAAGCATCGGGCTCTGCGGCAATAAAATTCCAATCATTTAGTTTTAAGAATGAATGATTAAATCCAAAGTTAAAACTATCGCTTTGATACGCTATCTCTAATTCTACTCCTGAGGTTTTTTGTTTGCCGACTAGTTCCGACTTTGTACCACTCCAAGAAATAATTTCGGCATCATATTGATAGGCGGTGATAGTGCTGTGCAGGGAAGAGCTATGTGTTCTAATATAAGAGAGCTCAAAACCTTCAATTTTTTCAGGGTTGCTAGTCTCACCTTCAAGTTCCTCAATGTATAATTCGATCATGGTATTCATTCTTAACGAACGTTGCCAACTAAGCTTCAAAGTATTCTTTTCATCAAGGTGTGATATCAACGCTAAACGAGGAGAAAACATCGTGTTAGTAAAATCATTTTTATCAGTTCGTGCTGAAATAAGTGCCCTTGTGTCAGATGTAATGAAATATTCTAACTCAGCCATTAAAGAAAAAGTATCTGCTGACCAACCGTCATTAAACTCAACAATATCACTATCTTTTATGGTGCCGTTTTTTCCGTTGCCTCGATATAAAGAATCTTCAGTAATAAAGTTTCGTTTATTGCTACCTGCTCTAAATGTATTTGTCGATTTGTGCCAAGGTTTTGCCAAATAGTCGTGCGAGTATTCAAGTCCGGCAGATAAAGATGCTTTCTCTGGCCATTGGTAATTAAGGACAGAGCGAAGAAACCATTCATTCTCAGAATAATTTCTTGTTCGATTTAAAATGTCATTATGCTTTAATTTTGTTTGTTTAGCGTTGGTTCTGTATTGGTTTTCAGAATCAAAACTGATTAAGCTTTTTAATTGTAAGTTAGCACTAAACTGATGTTCATTTTCTAAATTAACGAGTAGATGTTGATCGATAAACTCATGTGTTGCGTGCTCACCATCGAGGTAGTCTTTCTTCGTAACTGTGCCAACATTACCAATAGATGTATAACGGGTAAGAAAGTGCCACTCTTCCAGGAATGTTGCATCTAAAGATATTTTTACTTGAGGATTATTACCGGTGTCTTGATAAAAGTTAGCGACAGTATTTGCATCAGAGTTACTAAAGGCGTCAGTCCCCTTATAGCCATGCTCGCCATTTCCTGAAAGTTGATATATTTTTAAACCCTCAAAACCTTCAGTTTGAACTAAGCTAAAATGCGCTAACCACTCTATTTTATCACTGCTTCCACCGTAATCGACAGACATCCCTTTGCCTTGATAATCAGGACTATACATTCCTCTGATTTTCAATCCGTCGACCATTCCGGCACTTTTAGTGATCAAGTTAATGACGCCTGAGATGGCTCCGGGCCCGTGAGTTACTGAACCAGGTCCCATTACTACTTCTATCCGGTGAAGATCTGTCATGTCCCAATTGTTTAATTCTACAATTGAACCTTGATCAGATTTTTGGTTAATAGGGCGACCATTAACTAATAACAGTGTGCTGTAATTTCTGGTTCCTAAACCACGTATGCGAAATTCACCGCCATTAGCTGAACTGTCAAAAAACATCAAGCCAGGGACATATATTTCGAGCAGATCTCTTACATTTCTTGCTGGGGTACGGGTTATTTGTTCCCCAGAAATAATAATAATTGATGAGGGAGCTTCAGATTTGGGCAAAGCTGATAACGTAGAGCTATATACTTGTAAGTTCATTAGCTCTTCAAGTGACAAAGACAATAAATCATCCACAGAGTCGGCCTGTGAATGAGTAGGGAGTATACAGAGTAATAAAGCTGCTAATAGGGAGTACCTACTCTTAGCTTTAACACTGCACTTTTTACTTGTCATCACTATCCTTTTAATCATTGAAAATAAATTAAAAACTTTAGGCTAAGTATATACTCAAACAGCTGCAAACGGCATGATTCAGTTGAAATAAGAAACTTATCAGACAAGGCATTTATTGAATAAAATGTCATTTTTGATAAGAAGCTGAACCTATTGGTTGCAGTGATGTCTATGTAACACTTAATGTTAAAAAAGTGTTACTGCAGTTGTGCTAGATGGATTTGTAATAGAAGGGAATGTTATAGAGCAAGTACCATTGAAGGCTGCTAAGGTGAAAATTCATGTGCTGAAAAGGCATTCCCTTGCCATTTCAGTTTCTGTTTTCGTACATATATTGTTAGCATTTTCGTTATTTTTTGTAGCAGAAAAGCAACAGCCTTTGCAAGTTATAACCACCAAAAAAGCCATTAAAAGTTATTTATATAAAATGCCATCTAAGCCTGTCATCGTTGAACCGATGACAGTTAAAAAATTGCCTGAAGAGGTAAAAGCAAAAGAAGAGATCAAAATAGAGAAAAAATCAGAAGAGCTTAAGCAAGAAAATGTTAATCAGGCTGTGAGCATAAAGGAAAATAATCTAAAGGTGGGCGAAGCCAGTAAGACTTCATCATTAATAAAACCCAAAAGCATAACAAAAAAAGCTGCTCAAGCAACTTTCTCCAGTTACAAACAACTAGATAGTTTACGAAATTCGATTAATAAAAAAATTATCGAACAAGCAGTCTCTGATTTTCAACAATTTAGATCTCCTTCTGTGATGCATGGCGATCAAATTCCTGTGCCACACTCCAGTGAGCAATTAACACCTGAGCAAGAGCGAGAAAAAAGAACCACTCGAATGTCGAATGATATATCAATCACTAAGTATGATAACGGGATTTGTACCATTGAAAGAGAACAGTTTCTTGGTAGCCCTGTTGAAGGCTCTAGTTCGGCTTTTGCATGTGGGGAAAGTAAATTTGATAAAAATTTTCGTGAGCACATGCAGAAAGTACGAGATAAAATAACGCCTAGAAGATAGATTAATCTTACAATATCCAAATAAATAACTGTACACAAACACAGTGTCTACGTTATATTCGAAGCATAATTTAATAGAGTATCCCTTTGAGTTGAAATTATACATTGCTGAAAAGCCTAGTTTAGGCCGAGCTATTGCTGCTGCGCTACCTAAACCTCACAAAAATCACAAGACTCATATAGAAGTTGCAAATGGGGATGTAGTGAGTTGGTGTGTGGGACATATTTTGGCGCAAGCGAACCCCGAAGATTATGATGAAAGTTTTAAAAAATGGTCTATGGATACTTTGCCAATGCTGCCTCAGCAGTGGAAGTTAATGCCTATTGCTCGAACTCGCGCTCAGTTATCTGCATTGCGTAAACTCGTTAAGCAAGCCGATACTATTATTCACGCAGGTGATCCAGATCGAGAAGGTCAGCTTTTAGTTGATGAAGTCATTGATTATTTCAAAGTTTCTAAAACTAAAAAAGCAAAGATTAAACGGCTATTGATTAGCGATTTAAATTTGCCAGCCGTTAAACGATCGCTGAACTCTCTTAAAAATAACCAGGACTTCATGCCATTGTCCATTTCAGCATTAGCTCGTTCAAGAGCTGATTGGCTGTATGGGCTCAATTTAACCCGAGCCTACACTTTGCAGGGGCAGAAGCAAGGTTACAACAGTGTATTATCAGTGGGTAGAGTTCAAACGCCTATTTTGGGGTTAGTAGTACGACGTGAACAAGCAATAGCTGACTTCATTTCTAAGCCCTTTTATCAAGTGTTAGCTCATTTGAGTCTCAGTAAAGAGCAAGCAAATGAAAGTGACTATTTTACTACAAAATGGCAACCTAGCGATGCTTGTCAGCAATATTGCGATGAAGACGGCCGCGTTTTAGTCAAAGGTTTAGCAGATAATGTTGTTGCTAGAATCAATGATCAGCCAGCCATAGTCGATGACATTAGCATTGAACAGAAACAACAAAGCCAACCTTTGCCTTTTAATCTATCTAGTTTACAAATATCAGCCGCTAAGCAGTTTTCAATGAACGCCAAATTGGTACTTGATGTTTGCCAAACTCTTTATGAGAAACATAAACTTATTACCTACCCACGATCAGATTGTCGCTACTTACCTAAAGAGCAAATAAAGCAAGCCTCAGCTATTATAAGTATGCTTGCTGCTTCTAATTTACCTTGCAGTGAGCATGCAAAAAATGCTGATGATTCTATTAAAAGTAAAACATGGAATGATAAAAAAATCACAGCCCATCATGCCATTATCCCCACGGAAAAGTCGCCAAGTAATATCAATCTAAATTCTTTTGAAAAGAACATTTACTTGTTGATTACTCAGCAATATTTAGCACAGTTTTATCCTGCTTACTGTTTTCAGCAAACCAAATTAACGGTAAAAATTGCAGGAGGGATATTCACTACGAATTCTAAAACTGAGCAACAACAAGGATGGAAAGTACTTTTTCCAAGCAATGATAAGGCATCAGCACAGGGCAACAACTTTCTTCCAGTATTAAATAAAGGACAACTACTGCATTGTATGCGGGGTGAATTAATTGAAAAGCACACATCACCACCAGAATCTTTTACTGATGCCACTTTGCTAGGTGCCATGACGGGCATTGCACGTTTTGTTAATGATGAAAGTATAAGAAAAGTGCTAAGGGATACAGATGGTTTGGGTACAGATGCTACCCGTGCAGGTATCATTGATTTATTATTTAAACGTAATTTTTTACAACGACAGGGGAAAAAAATCGTTGCAACAGACATTGGTATAGCGCTTGTTAATGCTTTACCTGTTAAAGCAACTTTGCCTGATATGACAGCACAATGGGAGTCTAGATTAACTGCGATTTCTGAGAAAAATGCAAGTTATATAAGTTTTATGGAGCCTTTAATCAACACAATAACGACTATGGTTTCAGACGCTAGTCACCAGTCATTTGCAGGGTTACCTAAAGTGGCTTTTAATCCAAAGAGAGCAAAAGGAACTAAGAAAAAATTTACCAGAAAGCCAGCAATGAAAAAGGCAGGCTGATGAATTATTACAGCATTTGAAATAACTTCTTAAGTTTACCCTTTAGTAAAAAGCACTAACAATAATCATTGATGGAAAAATTATAAAATAAAGCCGCATTAAAAACCGTAAATTTTTATTCGCTCCTTTTAATTCCATAAAGTGATCTATAACGACAAAACCTTTATAAGTTACCGTTAGCGCTATTAATATAGTGACCAATGTCGTTGATGCAAACTGTTCACCTAAAAAGGTATTAAGCAATGTTATGGCGATCAAAGCTGCAAGATAATATTCTAATTTTCCTAAGTGTTTCATTATAGTCTCCTACCTAAGTACATATAATAATGGGAAAATAAGTATCCACATTAAATCTATCATGTGCCAATACACAGCCAATGCTTCTAAACCAGAGTTCTCTTTTGATGAATAAGCGCCTTTTCTTAATCTAAATATTACCCATAAAATAGCGCATGAAGCCCAACCAACATGGATAAAGTGATTGAAAGTCATATAATAATATACGGTAAAAAATTCATTAGTACTTGGGCTAAACCCTTGCAAGCTATTCCAATGAAATTCCCATGTTTTTATAACTAAATATAAGCATCCACAGCTAAAAGCAAACCACAAGTTTCGCTCACATTTAATTTTGTTATTTAGTCGAATAAAGGCCATTGCTTTAGCCATGAAATAGCTACTTGCTAATAATACGATTGTATTTGTAACACCTAAAGAGGTATGTAGGCTTTGAGGTCCTTGAGAGAAAATGTCTGGATAATAGAATTTAGCAATGAAGTAAGCGGCAAAGAAAATCCCAAATTCAGTCAGCTCTGACAATATACCTACCCAGATAGGAATATTGCCAGGAATTCTTCCTGCATGCTGCACAGTCCATGATTTTGGAAAAATACCGAGCGACTTATTTATAGGATTATTCTTCATATATTTTCATGCTTCAAGTATCGAAAATAAGGTTGTTTGTTAAAATACTTCTTGGTAAGCAAATAAACCCGTACTACCACCTGTGTGTAAAAATAATAAATTACTCCCTGGTTTTATTATTTCTTTACGACATAAATCTATTAAACCTGCCATCGCTTTGCCAGTATAAACAGGGTCTAATAATAAGCCCTCAAGCGAGGCACATTGTTTAACTGCAGAGACCATGCTTTGAGTAGGCACACCATAACTTTCACCAAAATAATTACCATTAGTGAATACACGTTTACTCGCTAGTTTTTGATCAAGTCTGAGCTTTAAAAGCACTTTTCTAAGCAGGGAATCGACTAACTCTGTTTGTTCTTTTTCACAGCGGCTGACATTAATGCCGAGTACAGGAATATTACTTTTGTTAGCAATTAGGCCTGCCAATAAACCTGCTTGAGTTCCAGCGCTGCCAGTGGCTAATATAATCTGATCTATTTTAATTTCTTGCTCACTCAGTTGTTTTAGTATTTCTTTTGCACAACGGACATAACCAAGACTACCAATTTCATCAGAGCCACCCATAGGAATAAGGTAAGGGTGCTTGCCTTCACGTTTCATTTCATTAACTAGCTTGTTGGCATATTCATCACAATCTTGATCTAATGAGAGTTGATGGATTGAGGCTCCAAATAAATGATCCAGCAGTACATTGCCGTTATCGGCATAGTTGTGCTTTGGGGAACCAGCAACCTCTTGTAAAATCAATTCACAGTTAAAGCCAAATTTGGCTGCCGCAGCGGCTGTTTGTCTTGCATGATTAGATTGCAAGCCACCAATAGTAATTAAAGTGTCAGCACCTTGGCTTTTAGCATCTGCCAATAGATACTCTAGCTTACGTGTTTTATTGCCTCCACCGGCTAAGCCTGTGCAATCATCTCGTTTTATAAATAGTTTACAACCTAGTTCTTTAGATAGCCTTGGTGCACTTTCTAAAGGAGTAGGGGTATGAGAAATTTCCACTCTGGGTATTGAATTAAAGTAAGTCATTAGAACTTCGTCCTTCATTATATTAAGGAAAGTATACCTAAGTTAATTGTACTGAAAATAAGTAAAACGATAAATTGTTCAATTTTTTCTTTATGGAATAAACTCATCTAGGTACGATAGTAAGCAGATCGATAATAGGCATTGTTTAAGGATAATGATGAAAATTAATGAAATAGCACAGAAGAATTATCATTGGGTTGAAAAAATGGGCTGGCATAATAAAACAACACTAGAAGCTTTAGCGCTTGTTGCATCTGAGGTTGGTGAAGCTATTAATGAATGTAGAAACGAAAAACCTACAGATGCCTTTGGCGAAGAGCTTGCTGATATTATCCTTAGAGTGTTAGATATATCCCATTGGCAAGGCATAGATATTGAGAAAGAAATTATTAGTAAAATGATGAAAAATGAGCAGCGCGGCAATCGAGGAAGAGTTAAATAAATTGATGAATTAATTTCTGATAAAGGATTTGTAGATCCTTTATCAGAAATTGTGAATAATTCGATTAACGAATTCGGCCACCTATAGTAATGCTGCCGCGCATTCTCGGACCAGAGTTATATCCGCCGTAGTAAGCACCTCCGTATGAACTATAACCACTTGAAACACCGATAGTACCGTATACACTGGTATTGCTGCTATCACAACTTGAAAGCACGAAAGATGATGTTAATAATATTATTGATAAACTCAATATACGCTTAATCTTTCTCATTACATTGCTCCTTTTGCTTGAGTCGTTAATGCTGTTTCAGGTGCAGCTTTTTCAGGCCAAGTTTGTAAGGCAATACCAGCGCCAGAAGGCCCTGCAATTAAAGCGACGCGACCACCTATAGCTCTGTCTTGTGGAGCTAATAAAATTTCACCATTTAGGCTTTCTACTTTAGCAACTAAAGCATCTAATGATTTAGCATCTTTAATACGAAGATAACTAACCCAAATTGGCGCTAAGTTTTCTACCGGGTTTGTTAAAATTCCAACTCTAGGGGTATTCTTTGTTTTTAATAATCTGTATTTTTTATCAGTAGTATTAGCCGATTCAACATTGCGGTCATCAACGTTATATTTAGCTATTCGTTGATAAAACTCAGTTGCCTTATCGACATTCTTGGTCCATAACTCATTCCATAGAAAATCACCCTCGACAATTTTTTTACCATCTTTAGGGTCACCTTGTTTGGTTTGTAAAAAACCCAGTAGAGCACCTTGAGGATCTGCCACTATGGCTATTCTTCCTCGATCACCTAAATCAGTAGCAGGGGAAAAAACGGTACCGCCAGAGCTTTTAACTTCATTAACGGCTTTGTTAATATCTTTAACCGACATTAATACTACCCATTGAGAAATATCTTTTTCAACTTGCAACTTGGTCTGATCAATCATACCGCCAATTAACTTGTCATTGTGGCGAATTAAGGTGTAATTAATTTTGCCAAAAAGCCCACCGGCAAGTGTTAATTCTTCAAACTGCCAACCAAATAACTCTTGGTAAAACTTTTTAGTGAGCGCAGGTTTGTCCGTTATTAAATCGTGCCAAATAATTTTACCTTCGAGCTGGCTATTATTCGCTTTCTCGGCAACTGCAGGCAGGTTCATATTTGAACAGCCTGTTAATGAATATATAAATATCGATATTAAAAGCGTCATGCTGATACTAGTATGTTTTTTCAAAATATTTCCTTATTAAATTATGCCGTTTTAGTTTAACCTACTTTTAAACAATCTATCATTTATTAAAGCTGCTATTAGGTTAAATTAAGCAATTATTAATACTTCAAACCAGCTTGATAGTATCCAGTTTGGCAATTTACAGCGACTCATGCCGTTTCCCTAGATAGAATCAGTGCCCTAAATAAGGGGATTTATAATAGTGTGTTTTTAGTGCCTATCTCAATAAAGTAGTACTCTTGGTATGACAGGATTAAATCGTGTAGAGGGGGCTATTTGAAACAATGAGAGTTATTCAACGGGCAATTGAATCCTTATTTTTGAGCCTTGGTCTAATTGCGATGAAACTGAAATGCTACCATGGTGAGATTGAATAACCTCAAATGAAACCGACATTCCCAAGCCTGTGCCTTTGTTTATGCTTTTGGTGGTAAAAAAAGGTTCGAATATTTTTTCTTGAGTAATCTCATCCATACCGCAACCATTATCAGTAATTGTGATTATCAGTTTGTTATCTTCTTTTTTTGTTTTTATCATTATTAGGCCTTTGAAATTGATATCAGCCGCTTTTATTTGCTCCGCTTTTGAATTGATTGCTTGGCAGGCATTAATAATTAAATTCATAAAGACTTGGTTGAGTTTAGAAGGGAAGCAATTGAGTAAAGGGTCATATTCAAAATCGGTTGTTATCTTGATGTTTCGGTATTCTGTCAGGATCAAGTGAATAGTTGATTTAATCAATTCAGCTATTTTTGCTTGTTCTTTGTTTAAGTGCCCTAAATGTGAAAAAGTCCTTAAACTATCAACAATGCTTTTAATTCGGCTTGTGCCTTCATTTGCTGTTTGAACAAGCTCTGTTAAATTAATAAATTTATTTTCAAAAGATTCTAATACCTCACTATCTGCGTTATCACCACCTGCTAGCTGTTTTAAAAAGTTTTTTATAGCCGTTATTTCATTATGCATCATAAATACTGCAGCATTGGTGAAATTAGTAGGGTTATTAATTTCATGGGCAATGCTAGCTGTTAATGTACCTAATGCCGCCATCTTTTCTGCTTGCACTAACTTTTCTTGAGTATCTTTCAAATGTTTGAGTGTTTGTGAAAGATCATTAGTTCGCTCTGATACTTTGATTTCAAGTGTGTTAGTTAGTTCTTTTAATTCTTTTTCTCGATCCTCTCTTTCAATTTCTGCAGAGATGCGGCCAGAAAATAATTCAAACAAAGTGACAATAAAACTAGAATTTTCAATTTTGTTTTCATGTAACGCAACAATAAGGCCAATAACTTTTCCGTGTGAGTCATGCAATGGCGTTCCAATGTATCCTTCTATTTTCATGTCAATTAATAGCTGGTCGTGAGGAAATAAACGACATATGTTTTGGGGATAAATGCAAATATCATTATTATTAACTTCAGCGCAGGGGGTGTGTTCAAGGGAGTATTCAAAATTTTCTGCTATTTTCCCTTTAGCCACCAAACAAATCGTTTTAGACTTATAACGCTCCTGATTTAATCGAGCAATCAGCGTGTAATCTGCACCAATATGTTTATGTAATTGTAGAGTTAATGTGCTAAAAAACTCATCCCCAGAAGCTGATTTTAAGCTATTAATGATCTCCGGCAATATATGTTCATAATCAGACATATCGGTCACTTTTTTTATAATTTGTAGAAATTAACACTAAAATTTAAACTGTTTATCAACAATAGGTGTGTGATAAATGACCTGTTGGTTCTCGATAAGGTCGACTAAATTTGTCATAACATTTTCATAAAAACTGTTATTGCCATCTTCAATTAACTCTGATTTATCAACGTTCGAGTTTTCAACTAAACTGACCCATGTATTTCTGCCATTATTTTTGGCAAGGTATAGAGCAAGGTCTGCAAAATTTAATGTTTGCTCCCAAGTTAACGTTTCAAAATTATTTTTAATAAACGGAAAAGAAGTGATGCCAATTGAGCAACAACAATTAATAGTTTGTTTACAGCCTAAATCAAATATGTTTAATTCGACTTGATGCCGAATTCGTTCAGCCAATTGTTCTAAGCCTTTTATAGACTGACCGCGAGCGACAATAACAAACTCTTCTCCGCCCCATCGAACTAACCAGTCTGATTCTCTGCAGCTGTCAGCTAAAATTTTGGTAAATTGTACCAGTACTTTATCCCCAGCATCGTGCCCGTAAGTATCATTAACTTTTTTAAAGTAATCGATATCTACCATCATTAATCCTAAACTTTCATTGATATTTGAAACATGATCTCGTTTTAGTTTGGCTAATTCTTGTGGCATAAATTTGTTTAAAAAATGTCGGTTATGAGCCCCTGTTAATTGGTCACTTAGGCTGAGTTGTTCTAAAGAATCTAAAGCTTGGTGAAGAGCTGCATTTTTTTCATTGAGCTCTTCAGTTCTCTCTTCAACGAGTTGCTCTAAATTAGCCGCATAGTCAATTAATGCTTGGCGCATTTGAAAGGCCTCAACACCTCTTTTTACTGTCATGGAAAGTTCAACAGGATCAAACGGTTTAGTCATGAATTTATATAATCTTGCTTTATTAATTGCGTCAATAATCACTTGTGTATCTGAATAACCCGTTAAGATAATTCGTATTGTGTCTGGCATGCGATCAACAATTTGTTCTAAAAACTCGACGCCAGTGACTAAAGGCATGCGTTGGTCGGTGATGATCAATTGAATTTTTGTCGGATCAACCATATTATCTATTAACTCTAAAGCTTCCGCGCCGTTAAGCCCTGTGATAATTTGAAAATGTGCTTCTAATAATTGTCGCAAAACGTTTATATTTTCTATTTCATCGTCAACAAGCATGATTAAAGGTTTATCTAATTCATTATTAGATTTTTTTGGTAAATTGCTGATATCAAAGACTGACATTAATAATTCTTCCTTAATTTTTGTTGTTTGGCGAATTATTTTCAACGGGTAAATAAACAGAAAAGTCAGAGCCTTTAGATAAAATGGAAGATATTTTTAACATCCCATCATGCTCTTCTATAATGCCAAAGGAAATTGCCATGCCTAACCCTGTACCACTACCAACATCTTTAGTGGTGAAAAATGGCTCACATACTTTTTGCTGAGTGAGTTCATCCATACCCCCTCCATTGTCATTAATATCTATGACTAAATAATTGCCGCTCTCCGAAGTACTGATAGTGATCAAGCCTTCTAGTTTGTAATTAGAGTTTAGTTGAAGATTATGTTTTATTTTAGTTTTAATACTTTGGCAGGCATTCACGATAATATTCATGAACACTTGATTTAGCTTAGATGGAAAACAAAGAAGCATGGGGTCATAAGTAAAATCGGTTTTTATTGTTATATTTTCATACTGAGTATGAACTAAGTTTATTGTTGAGGTAATAAGCTCAGATACGTGCACCTTTGCTTGTTTAGCATCATCTAAACGAGCAAAGGTACGTAAATCTTCAACAATGATTTTAATCCGTTGGGTGCCTTCGCTGGCGGTATTTGTTAATTCTATTAATTTTTCAAATTTTGAATCAAAAGATTCAATAACTTTTTCATCAGCATTATCCCCCCCCGCAAGTTGTTTTAAAAACGCCTTGATTTCATCAATCTCATTTTGCATCATAAAAACAGCAGCATGAGCAAAGTTAGTGGGATTATTTATTTCATGGGCAACACCTGCCGTTAAGGTACCTAAAGAGGCCATTTTTTCTGATTGCACTAATTGTTGATGCGTCGTTAATATTTCACGATTTTGGCATTCTACTTTTTGTTGTGCTTCTTCAGCGACCTTTTTTGAAACCTTTAGTTGGTTATTTAAAGCTGCTAAGCGTCTATTCCAAAAAATGATAGCGGTTAATATGACAAGGACGATGAATAACATCTGCCAAAATAAAGTGTAGTCAAAGCCTTTTTCATATTTAACAGACAATTGGCCAGATATGCTTTTACGGATTTTTTTTTCATCGGTGTTATTGATTATTTTAGAAAAAATGCCTGATAAAATTTGATCGTTCTTTCTTGTAGCAAGCGCCCAAGAGTCATTATACTTGTCTGACAAAGTGCCTGCGATTTTTAGATTTTTTAATGAAAATTCATTCATGATACTACCCGTGTCAGTAATACTGCCGATGTAGGCGAAAGCTTTACCGTTTTGCACCCAAGTCAATCCTTCTTTTTGATGTTCAACAAGTATAGTTTTTATTGTTGGATAACCTTTCTTCAGCAGTTCATAGAGAATATCTCCTTTATATAATACAAACTCTTTATCTAAATAGTCTCTGATATCAGCAATAAATGGCTGTTGATTTTGGGTAACTATGACTCTTTCCTCTTGATGGATTGGCTGGGTAAAGTTCATATATTTATTTCTTTCAACTGTTGCACTTGCTCCAGGTAAAACATCACATTCTTCATTATTTAAAGCTGAGATTGCCTCTTGCCACGTCATATTCCTACTTTGTACTAATTTCATTCCAGTATTTTGGGTTAGAAGTGACATCAATTCATGCCAAGCATTGGCATTAAATGACGAGCACCAGATAACTTGAGTAGAGTTTAAATAATCTCTTTCACTTTCATCAAATTGAATAGCTGTTTCAATAGCTGTTTTACTCGTTATTTTCTTGTGAATAAGCCTTGTTAAAGCTTCTTTATCGACATTTGTAACTGCTTTGGACAATATGCTATGCAGTAGCTTATCCTCTTTTCTTGTTGCTATAGCTTGGATATCATCAAATTGACTTCTCAGGGAAGTGTTTATTGTAAGGTCACTTAGCTCATATCTATTAAATAAGTCATTAGCGAAAACTTGCGGGTGAATAAAGCCAAATGCAGCCCCTTGTTTAACTAAATTTATTCCTTTTAGCGGAGTATTAACTTCTATTAAATTAATATTCGGATAATGTTCTCTTAATTGCTTAATGACATTCAATCCTTTGATTATAGTAAAAGGGTGAGACAAATGGTCGGATAAATCATAGATAAGCTCGTGTTCTTTTTTGGTCACGACAGCAATTTTGTCTCGAAAGTACCCAGAAGTGAATGCCATTGTTTTTTGGCGTTGTGCTGTTTCAGTAACTCCCGCTAATAAATCACACTCTTTATTTTGCAAAGCAATCAGAGAGTCAGACCAACTAAAAGGGCGGCTAACTTTTATTTTTAGCCCTGTTGTCTGAGTAATATAGTCAACTACCTCTATAATTAATGGTGCACCATCCTCTAAATCTGGCCGGCATAGAGTTACAGGTATCTGTTTAATATAGTTAAGTTCATCAACCGAGAAACTATCATTGGTTATAATTTGTTTGTTATGTTCTACAAACCATTTTCTCTTTAACTTAATTTGTTCTATATCTGGAATAGCATTCATGGTTTTTTGAAGAATATTTAATAATATTTTATTCTCTTTATGAGTCACGATACTAAAGCTTTGATTGATAACATTCAGATCTGAAGAGACAGGAATAAGCTGTAAATTTGATAGGATATTTTTTGCCATATAATAATCAAGTACCGCTCCGGCCTCAAAATATATATCTGCTTGGTTAACTGATATGAATTTTAAAGCTTCAGCTCTATCTTTTACGACAATGAACTTACTTTGGGGTAATATTGTTTTTAAGGTTTTATTAATTGCATATCCTTGAGTTATTGCAATACGCTTTCTGATTAAACTATCTTTGGTGATTATTGTGCTAAATTCATTTGTTCGACTAACAGCAAATGTTGAAATATCAGCATAAGGAGAAGTAAATCCTGCAAAATCATGCCTGCTTTTTAAATCAATAATATTAACTAATACATCTAATTCGTTACGTTTGAGCATTTCCTTATATTCAATCCAACTGTCTCCTGAAATAAGCTTTACCTTTATTTCTAGCATAGTTGCTATCAAGTTCATTAAATCAACACTATAACCACTAGGTTTTCCATCGATAAGATAATTAAAAGGTGGATAATTGATATCATTTTGAATTCTAATTTCAGGGTGAACTATTAAATACTGTATCTCTTCTGCTGTAAGTAATTTAAATAAATCGGGATCTATTCGTCGCTCTTCTTCATGCTGAAATATAAACTCATCTAAATTTTTAATTTTTGAAATTGTTTTGCTTTCAAAGGACTCTTGAGAAATCGTTATCAGTTTGTATTTTTGTACCGAGCCAACAGTAAATAATTCAGGTGACATTAATTTAATGGCTTCTTGTGCTTCAAATTTAAGAGCGTCTTTAGTTTTATTTTGAGAGTTGTATTTAGACTTAATTAGGCTTATTAATTCATCTGAATGTTCTATTGCATAGCGCCATCCTTCATTTGCGGCTAAAGTGAAATTTCTTACTAATTCTGGATTTTCTTTTGCAAAGGAAGTTGTGGTGAATAAGTTTAAGTCTTGGCTCGCAATACCGAACTGATTAGGATCATAAATTCTGTATGGAATGTTTTGTTGGTTGAGGTCATAAGGAATATTGGTTCGATAAGCTAACATTCCAGCTATTTCTTTATTTCTAAATAACTCTATTGACTCACCTGCCATTGTCATTTTAATTTTGTCAGGGTCAATTCTAAATAAATTCAGCATCGATCTGATGCTTCCTTGTTTTAGCCATTTATTATCACCATATATTTTGTGGTTTACTATTTGCTTGAGTGAAGTGATTTCAGCTTGAGTGATTATTATTAGCGGGCTTCGCTTAAAATAACTAGCAAGCAGTTTTACATCTTTGCCTTGATGGTAGTCTACTATCAAGTCAGCACCCGCTAAACCAAACTGTGCTTCACCAGTTAATACTGTATTGGTGGGGTTAAGCTTTGGATCATACTTTAGTAATTCAACTTCTATGTTGTATTTATCAAAATACCCTTGCTCTATAGCGGCATAGAATCCTGCAAATTCAAATTGGTGGTGCCAAAATAACTGTAGTTTTATTGTGGTAGGTTTAACTGGTGAACTATGGGCAGGTAGACTCAATAGGCCAATCAATACTAATGAGAATAAAAGAGTAGAGTAAAGCAGTGCTTTTTTTATAAAAGGCAAATTAATTTCCTATCAATGCCAACTTCTTATTTCACTTCAAATCAAAGGTTCAAGACAAGTTTAGTGTAGAAAAATAATATTCGCCACTTCAGACAAGGGTAATGAAAGGAGGGCAAGATCAAGCTGCTTAACTGCATGAATATCTTAGTCAGACAGTTGGTTTTAAATATTGTCGGTCGTTAGCGGATTTCAACCAAAGTTGACATTCCGCACTTGTGAAATAATAAGCCGAGATAATTCGTAAAATTTTTTGTGGGTTATTTACTAGAACTAATGAGTAATAGATCTGTTTGCCTACCATTTAGATACCAAACACCCGATTGATCAAATATTGCATCTTCTTCTAACATGATTCGAATTTCTTTTTTCCATGGTTCAATATAAATGGCATTGTTCAGTTCAATTGAATATGCAGTATTTAAATGCAGAGGATAATCACCTGAACCAACTACTCCGCCTTGTGAATCCCACATACCAAGAGTTGTTCCAGCCGCGTGGCCATGATAACCAAGAGGGTGTGTATAAATAGTTGGTTTTAATCCTTTTGAAATAGCTTTTTCACGAGAGCGCTTTAATACATCATTCCCAGTGAGGCCTACTGAAAATTGTTCTGTAAATATATCTTGAAGTTTATTGCCTGACGTTAGCGCTTTTTGTAAAAACTTTGGCGCTTTATTTTCGCTAGGCTTTAACACATAAGCATGCTGTTGTGTGTCTGTATTAAGGCGCAAATAAGTGATACCAAAGTCTACATGTAGCAAATCACCCGGTAAAATCACCTTTAAAACGTTGCCGTTGGTAAAGCTGGATTCATGATCAAAGGAGGTGTCACCACTACGCTGTATCGATACACTTGGGTGAAACCAAGTTTGTAGCTTCAGTTCCCTAACTCGTTCTCTAAGCCACCAAACGACATCAGCTGTTGTTGTTTTTTGTGGAGTTATCACTTTGCTTGAGAACGCTTCAGCTATTATTTGATGCGCTATTTTTACAATGTCTTTATAGATTGCAATTTCTTCAGGGATTCGCTGTTCTAACCATGCAACTGCTAAGGGCTCAGCAGAAACAAGTTTTGTTTTATAGTGGTTGGGTAAATGTGTTATTAGGTTTTCTTTGTCTGTTGCAACAAGCCCATCAGCATGTGCCCAATGCTTGGATTGGTTAATAGCTATTGTATTGGGTTTGTATTTTTCAATTAAATCGGCAAGTGCCAACCATTGATTAGGTTGTTCCGATTTATCCCAAGCTTTCTCAAATACATCGCCAACTTTGTATGGAGCTATCGCATAAGCACCAACGCTGCCACCTCCTTTTCGTACAAAAACAAGTATTGTGGTTCGGCGTGCTGATATCCATGTGGCCGGTAAAAGTGTTTTAATAACCGGATCTTCATTGTATTCACGGCTGATGATAACCCACATATCCATGTTGCGTTCATTCATCAATCTAGGCAGCAATTGCTCGACACGCTTGTTTAATATATGGTCGATGAATTGTGCTCTATCACGCATAGACAAGATAGAATCAGATAGCTCTGATGAATGAACGGGCCAAGCACAGGTAGCAAAGGTCAGTAAGCAAATAATAATGAGATAACGCAAAATGCATTCCTATTGTTAATTATAAGTGTGATCATTAAGTATTAAGTTAAGCGCTTTGTAAGGAATTTACTAGATAGATTTGATTATTTTCAATCAGTGTCTGTTTTTTAGATATATAAGAAAGCCTAAACATTGCTGTTGATGTTTCGTTAGGAGCATTACTACATATTATCCTGCTATTTGGTTCATATCACTTACAACCTCTTTAATCGATGTTGTGTAATAAGTGGCAATTAACATAATGCGTTGTAGTTCGTGGTTAATTAATTGATCTTGAGCTCGGCATAATTTGCTCACCGCTTGAATAAGAAGGGAGTAGTTAGTTTGATTTACTTCTTGTTGCTTATTTTCAATCTCTATTAAAGCCAATAAAGCCGTTAGTTCATGATTGGCTAAGGGGGCGAAGTTTGTATTCGTAAATAAATAAGCTTCAATAGGAGTTAAATTTTGTTGATCACGTTGGCATAGCCCATCGCGCAATGCTTTATTATTTCCAAATAACATCATAGAGCGTAAATAGTTAAATGGCGGCTGGATACTGGCTGCTGCCGATTTATTGTTAGTAAATATATAATGCAAAACATTGCGTTGCTGGTGATCTATTTTGTTGAAGTTATTCTCTATTTGCAATGCTGGAGTGAAAAAGTTTAAGGTATCGTTAGTTTTAATTTTGGCAATTAGAGCAATGGAAAAGCCTTTGGTTTCTATAAAACTAGTTGCTAACTGTTGATAAAAATCAAATGATTTTATTTGTCCTTGTTGAAACATAAAACCTAATTGTGCAATGTTCTCAGTTCCACTCGACTCTAAGTAATGTTGTAGCAAAGCTTTAAGGTCATTTTTTACTAATAAATTGATCAGTGTCTGTAAATGTTTCTGCATTGTTTAACCTTGTTAACACCGATAAAATTGAAAGAAAACTGTTAATTTTCATTGTTGTGCTGCACAGGTATACTTTAAAGCGTAGTTATAGAGATCTAAAGCATTAATTTACACTCCTTTTTGCGTTAATTTTAGTAATGGTAACCCAAATCTTATTATCTATACTTCGCTCTTCTATATAGTCAAAGCCTTTATTGGTTATGTTAGTAAACTGAGATTTTTTATATAGAATAACTTCACCGTTACGATTCATACATGTTGATGTGCCAATCATCTCTTTATTTAGCCAATTTTGATTGTTAATACACAGTCCAGTGTCTGTTAACGGTTGAACATGTAATGAGTCCCATTTTCCTAACTTGGTAGAATAGGTACGTAATGACTGAGTTCCTGGAGAATGCTGTTTTTTATCATCAACAAATATTTGGTCATCATGGATAGCACGACCACCATGCAAAGATTTCGCCCACCATTTGCCTATTTGTTTATTAATTTGTTGACCGTTGGCATCATATTGCTTTTTCACAATGTTCCAATCACCAAGAAGAAAGTTATATTGAGTACTCTCAGTTGGTATATTTCCTGTGTATTTTGCAGTATCTTGATCGGGTCTTGAACTCGCTATATTTCTTCGTTTTGCTTTAATTAAAGCATGAGTTGTCCAGTTTATTTTGTCTTTCGTACTTTCCCATGTATAGCTAAAGCTGTCGTTTTTAATGTCAAAAAAACGAATACGGGCGTAGTCTTCTACACCACCATCTAATTTGAGGCATGTAGAGTTTAAATGCATTTCATTATTTTGCCAGACGCCGACGTTATCGCACACTGATTTATCCGAACCTCCTAATGGAAACATATGTCGTGATGTCCAATGGCCTTGTTTTGGTGAATAAGTTCGCATTGCTGGCATATTAGCTTCTAGGGTACCATCTTCATTAAACATCACTGCATTTTCATACAAAACTCGACCATCATGTTTAAGTTCCGCCCACCAAAGGCCCTTCCCAGTGCCGGTAATGTTACCTTTACTATCATAGCCTGTGGTTGATATATCCCAATCACCAACCATAAAATCATATTGATGACTTTCTTCTGGTAAATTTGTTGTGTATTTAGGTGCTCTAGGCATCATGTATTCAGTAAAGGTTTTAATCTTGCCATCAACGATATAGAAAATTGTGCCAATATGAAAATGGTAGGTTTTTCCGCCCACAGTCGCAGAGCCTCTTCTTTCTGTCATAACAGTATTACCTATGACAGAAGAGCGGGTTACTTTGACTGTTTGTGCATCAAGATTTTTGATCATCGACCACCAATAATCAGCGAAAGCTTTTTTTCCTTTTAACACAGGATTTTCTATTTGATGATCATGTGCTAAACCGGTATAAACGGTATCTTCCGCAAGGTAACTCGTTATTTTTTTAATATCGCCACTGGGCCATGAAGCAAAAAATTGATGAACGATTTTAAGGTTGGCTTGTTCTTGGCTTGATATGTTTTCATTAGCAAGAACAGGCTTGACTAAAAATATCAAACATAGGCTGACAATCATAAATAAAACGTTTTGTTGTTTTCTTAAATTATAAAATAATGCTTTCATTTTTTTCTCTAAACTTGTTGTATCAAAGGGAAATGGCTGTACTAACAACTATCGATTAATCTAATAGTTGTAGTAGCTTCTCACCTATATCGGTATTGTCTTGCGCACCGCTGAATATTTCGCTCTTCACGCCTTTAGCAAATACTTGAACGTCCACTGCGGTATGACCAACCGTTGTCCAGCCAGTGTTAGTACGTAGGTCGAGTAACTTCTTTATAGCAGTATCAAGATCATCAGTGCCCAAATTACGAGCAGTTTCAAGTGCGTTTATTTCATCGTTAGTCAAGTTAAAGCCTAACACTGTTGATATGTCAGCCAATTTCAGCGTGCCATTAACAATGCTTTTGGCCATTTTGTATGGTGACATAGAGATATTTTTTAACCAATGAGGCTGCCAATCAAAGATCTCTCCAGAGGATAGTGTCATGCCACCTGTATTGTGATCTGCGGTGGCGATCATCAGTGTATCTGGATTGTCTTTTACATATTGCTCAACCCACTCCATTGTTTCGGCAAAATCATTCATTTCAGCCATTACACTTGCAATATTATTATCATGACCGGCCCAATCAATTTGGCTACCTTCAATTAATAGAACAAAACCTTTATCTTCTTTCTCTAATAAACGTATGGCAGCAACGGCTTGTTTTTGTAGACGGTTATTATTTTTATCATTCAAACGAGCAGGTAAACCGTCATTGGCGAATAATCCCAACACTTTTTTGTTGTTATAGTCTAGGTTAGCTAACTGCTCCATAGTGTTGATCGTTTGATAACCGGCTTGGGAAAACTCAGTAACCAAATCACGGTCGTCACGTTTAAAATACTTTAATCCACCACCTAACATTACGTCTGCTTTGAATTGACCGTTAGCCCGCTCATCAAAATACGCATCTGCTAAATCATCATTGTTGTAACGACTTTCGTTATGCACCATAAAGGCTGCCGGGGTTGCATGATTAATTGATGAAGTCACTACAAGCCCAGTATTTTTCCCAGCTTTACGCGCTTTCTCAAATAAATTTTCAATCGGTTGTTTATTCACATCTACCGCAATGGCTTTATTATACGTTTTTACACCAGTAGCCAAAGCCGTTGCCGAGGCTGCGGAATCAGTTATATAGCCGTCAACATTAGCAGGGGAGGTACTCGCCATACCGACTAATAACCTATCAAAAATAGTGCGTTCAACTTTGTCTGTTGTTTGGTCGTCATTGAAGTATCGATAAGCCGTTGTATAGGAAGGGCCCATACCATCACCAATCATCACAATAATATTTTTAGGAGAACCAGTGTGAACTTTGGTTTGCTCTGTGGGCGTTATAAATCCACAACCAGAGAGTATTAGTAATACAAAAATTGTTTTTTTCATGGTAAATCCTAAAAGTATAATGAGCAGTCAATTTAAATGTAAGCTGATAAATAGGCTTTTATCAGCTTACATTTTCATCTTCATTTTTTTATTGCTTGGTAATTGATATTCTTGATATTCGTAGATCTTGCCGTTTTTGATATGAATAAATTTTGTATCACGAAAAGTCATGTCGGTATCGGCATCTTTATAATGAAATTTTCCTTCAACTAATACAGTAGTACCCATTACGGATAAGCGTTCTATCGAAGGTTTTAATAATGTGGCATTGTTCACCATGCTATACCACCAATCGGTAAATACCTTTTTCCCCTGTTGTCTTTTAGGATTCATTCCGTTTTGAAAAGTAAAGTTATCGGATAAAAGAGTTGATACTTTTCTCATGTCCTTTTGCCCTAGAGCACTGACAAATGCTCTTGCAATCTTTTCATTATCTTGTTCAAAAGATGCTAACGATTTTATTTTATCTGGTTGGTGTGCGCTCACGGGGGAATTCGTTGATAGTGTTAAAATGCTAGCTATTGCAATAGTAAGTAGCACTGATTTTACGTTAATAGTTATTAAGTTCATGTTTATTCCTATGGTTGATGAAAACACCATGGAATTTAACAGAAAACTTTTCTAGAGTATGAAGTGCTAAGATAAGAGGATCAAAAATTAAGACAAGCGGCATGCATCTATTTTCATAGACGTGAAAAGGGACGTACTGCTCTGTAAATGCGCCGATATGAATCGGAGCTAGATAGAATTAGACCAATTGATAGATACACAAGATTTTGATCCTGCAATCTCGGATGCAAGTATTTTTAACTGCACTATAAGATTTTATCAGCGCCTTCTCATCCAAATATGAAAATGGCCGCGAATATTGCATGGTTTCCCCATGGGCGTTGGGAGGGAGGAGGATAGCCAAAAGGCTTGAGTAAACAAGAACCCATCTAGAAGCGAGGATTGTGATGTTTATGATGCTTTACGGTCTAAACGCCCCTATAAACTTGCTTTTAGTAATTAAGTGACTTTCTGGTATTTGGGTAATAATTTACCCTAGGGTAGATACAAAAAAGCCCTAACCGAAGTTAGGGCTGCTTGCTTCCTACGAAGGAATGGTGCCGACTGCCGGAGTCGAACTGGCGACCTACTGATTACAAGTCAGTTGCTC
>Ga0209184_1000098_pt1 | contig 113566 bp, 119 predicted proteins | sample EN8Hudsemesocosm_2_FD_184627 | JGI IMG/M metagenome (GOLD analysis project Ga0209184, IMG submission 184627) | Methane-oxidizing microbial communities from mesocosms in the Hudson Canyon - EN8C Hudson Canyon (SPAdes) (version 2) | ecosystem: Environmental > Aquatic > Marine > Cold seeps... | reverse complement strand
GCACTTAAGGTATCGGTCGAATTCATGTGTTCAGAAACTAACTGTTGGTATCGTTTTGATAGGCGTGGATCGACATCTGCTAATGTTTTTTATATTCATCCCATATCATACTATTTTTAGCTTATAAATTGTGTAGATACCTATGCCATGAGTGGGGAATGAGCCGTAAAATAACTTACGGCTCATTTGACGATGTACAGCTTATTTCAAGCGTGTTCTTAAGCGGAAATATGCCGGAAAACGCTACGCTATTCCAGCCTACGTATACGGCTTACGAGTTAACACACAGAGTCAGAGTGCTCTAAGATTAATTTCATTTATAGTTATATTTGTTGCTATTGTAGCCGTCATTAATATTATTAAATACTTTATATAGTATTTCTCTGTCTTTTCTGTATGTTCAAGATACTCCCTTTTCCATAGCCGATTAATGCTAATATCAAGTTAGCTGACCCCATGATCACTCATGATCACTAAGGCGTGACGCTTTAAACTGTCCGCTGTTCTTTTTGTTATGTTTTTTTGTTTTAAGTTGCCTAAATTCTGATTGTTTTTCTTTTTTAAAAATTTCTGGATTGTTTAAACCAACCAAAACATCCATGATATTCACCAATATGCTTGATGAAGATACCATATAACAATAATAGATACACACCGCCAAACAGCTTGAAAAAACCTTTATCTAAATATAGAAAAATAAAACCTATAAACAGCATTGTTACGGTAATCACTAATCCTGCGAGGATTTGCCTGCCAACAAACGAAACTAATAATGTATGATCTTTTTCGATACTTGAAATCCAGAAGTATTGTCTTCTCAGGTTTTCAATACGTTTTAAACGTAACCCTTTATTGAAACTAGAAATAATTTGGTTATATTTTCCGAGTGATTTCCTGAAGAATATATTTAATGCACCGATTACTGTAATAATTGCAGCAGCAAGATTTAGCAATTCAAACCAGCCCATTGATAAATTCATTTTTTGTAAGCCATACGAATACTTTCCGGTTTTTAAAGCATTATTAACAAACATATTTGCCCTGATATTCCACGGTATTGACCGGAACATCAGGCACATTTTTCTGCTGTCCAATTTATCCTGTCAAATTGACCTGAAAATTGATATTACCCGTCTAATCAGGTATTGCAATAATAGTTAGCGCCCAACATAATTCTTTTATATCTATATGTCAACGATCAGTTCTGGATAAACCTTTTTGAGGGTGTGCGCGACGGCATTAGGGGCAGCCAGCTTGATCTCTATAGCAAGGGTGGAATAGCGTTAGCGTTTTCCACCATATAAGGGAATGAGCATAAAATAACCTGCGGCCCATTTGGGCGATATACAGCTTATTTCATGCGTGTTCTTAAGCGGAAATATGCCGGAAAACGCTACGCTATTCCAGCCTACTTCTCCAGATAAAAAGCTTAAAACAAGCCCGTAATCACACCTTCATCGGTAATATCAATGCGCTCTGCCGCAGGTACCTTAGGTAAACCTGGCATAGTCATCATATTGCCGGCAATCGCGACGATAAAGCCCGCACCATTAGCTAATTTCACTTCAGTAATTTCTACCGTATGACCCGATGGCGCACCTATCGCAGTTGGATCGGTAGAGAATGACATTTGGGTTTTCGCCATACAGATCGGGAAATGACCGTATTCCGCTTGTAGGGCTTTAATTTCTGCTTTAACTTTAGGGCTGGCAGTGATATTTGCGGCACCATGCAGTTTAGTCGAAATCGTTTCGATTTTGTCCCAAAGGGGTAATGATTCATCGTACACAAAGCTACAGCCTGGTTCGCGATTATCCACGATATTAACCACTTCTTGTGCTAAAGCTTCTGCACCTGCTCCACCTTCAGCCCAATGTTTGGAAACGATACATTTTGCACCTAATGCTTCACATTTTTTGATAATCAGTGCAATTTCCGCTTCAGTATCAAAAGTGAAGTGGTTAATGCAGACGACACAAGGTAAGCCGTAGTGTTCAGTGATGTTCGTTAAATGACGCTCTAAGTTAGAAAAACCAGACTCTATAGAGGCTAGGTTTTCGTTATTTAGTTCATCTTTTTTAACGCCGCCGTGTGATTTTATCGCTCTTGCCGTTGCTACTAAAACAACGGCAGAAGGTTTAAGTCCTGCCATGCGGCATTTAATGTCGATAAACTTTTCTGCCCCTAAATCCGCACCAAATCCTGCTTCAGTAATCGCATAATCAGCCAGTTTTAAAGCCGTTTTAGTCGCCGTTACGGTATTACAGCCGTGTGCGATATTGGCGAAAGGTCCACCATGAATAATGGCTAGGTTGTTTTCTAGGGTTTGTACTAGGTTGGGTTTGATCGCGTCTTTTAATAAAGCCGCCATTGCACCTTGGGCATTCAAGTCGCGGGCGTAAACAGGTGTGATTTTATCGGTTTTATACGCGATAACGATACGACCTAAGCGTTCTTTTAAATCGGCACGGTTAGTGGCTAAACATAAAATTGCCATCACTTCTGAAGCAACCACAATATCATAACCATCTTCACGGCAATAACCGTTAGCTGGGCCGCCCTGACCGACAGTGATTTGACGTAATGCACGGTCATTCATATCGACGACACGCTTCCACTTTATGCGGCGTGAGTCTATACCCAGCTTGTTGCCGTGATTAATATGGTTATCAATCATCGCAGATAATAAATTATGCGCGACACCAATAGCATGAAAATCACCAGTAAAATGCAGGTTAATATCTTCCATCGGGACGACCTGAGAATAACCACCGCCAGCCGCGCCGCCTTTCATACCAAAGCAAGGGCCGAGCGATGGCTCGCGCAAACACATAATGGTTTTCTTGCCGATGCGATTCATCGCATCACCTAAGCCAACGGTCGTCGTGGTTTTACCTTCGCCAGCAGGGGTAGGGCTAATGGCAGTAACTAAAATTAGTTTGCCGTCTTGTTGATCCTTTAAGCTATTGACATATTCCAGTGAGATTTTGGCTTTGTAATGACCGTAAGGGTCTAAGTGTTCCGCAGGAATATTAAATTTTTCTGCCGCTAAATTAATAATCGGCTGCATTTTGGCTTTTTGGGCAATTTCTATATCAGACATGCTTGTATTTCCAAGTAAATAAAGGGTGAGGTAAACGTAAAAAGCCTGCTTTATGATGCAGGCTTTGGTTTTATTCTTTTGTAGGTTGGGTTAGATTTTTCTTGCGGAGCAATAAAAACGTAACCCAACAATAATGCTAGTCGCGATAAACAGGGAAACGCTTACATAAAGCATGCACTTTTTCACGTACTGCTGTAATGACGGTTTCATCTTCCATATTTTCCATTACGTCACACATCCAGCTGGCAATGTCGGCGACTTCCGCTTCTTTAAATCCGCGTGATGTGGGGGCTGGTGTGCCAACGCGTATGCCGCTAGTGACAAAAGGCGATTCAGGGTCATTCGGTACGGCGTTTTTATTCACCGTGATATGCGCTAAGCCTAAAGCTGCATCAGCGGCTTTGCCAGTAATGCCTTTGGGGATTAAAGAAACTAGCATTAGATGATTATCTGTACCACCAGAAATCACATCAAAACCGCGCGCCATAAACACTGCCGCCATTGCGCGTGCGTTATCAATCACTTGTTGTTGATAAACTTTGAATTCAGGCTGTAAGGCTTCTTTGAAAGCAACGGCTTTCGCTGCGATCACGTGCATTAATGGGCCGCCTTGAATGCCTGGGAAAATATTTGAGTTAAATTTTTTCTCAAGTTCTGGGTTGCTTTTACACAGAATCAGGCCACCGCGTGGACCGCGTAAAGATTTATGCGTGGTACTGGTGACGACGTCAGCAATCGGCACAGGATTGGGGTATAAACCTGCTGCGACTAAGCCTGCAACATGCGCCATATCAACAAATAAATAGGCACCAACCATATCTGCGATGTCTCTAAAACGCTGCCAATCCCAGATGCGTGAATAAGCAGAAAACCCAGCAACGAGCACTTTAGGTTTGTGCTCTAAAGCAAGTGCTTCCACTTGATCGTAATCAATTTCACCCGTTTCATAATCTAAACCGTACTGTACTGCGTGGTATATTTTTCCGGAAAAATTAGGTTTTGCGCCGTGGGTTAAATGTCCGCCGTCAGCAAGGCTGAGGCCTAAAATTGTATCGCCCGGCTGAATTAATGCCATAAATACCGCCATGTTGGCTTGTGAGCCTGAATGCGGTTGCACGTTAGCGTAATCTGCACCAAATAATTCTTTGGCACGATCTATTGCTAGTTGTTCTGCTTTATCCACATATTCACAGCCACCGTAATAACGTTTGCCTGGATAACCTTCTGCATATTTATTCGTTAATAGCGTGCCTTGCGCTTCCATTACGCGCGGGCTGGTGTAGTTTTCTGAGGCAATTAATTCTATATGGTCTTCTTGGCGTTGACGTTCTTCTTCAATCGCTTGGAAGAGTTCATCGTCAAAACCTGCAATAGTCATTGATTTTTTAAACATGGTGGTTTCCTAAATGAGAAGTGTTATATAAGCTGTGGCTGGATTAGCAGTATTTGCAGGTCAGCAACATTGGTGCCTGTTGCGCCTGTTATCAGCAAATCCTCGGATATTTGTAAGGCGTGATAGGCATCATTATTGGCTAAATATTGTTTAGGCTCAATAGTTGCGTTGCGCATGCGTGTTATTGTTTGTGGATCGACCATTCCACCTGCTGCATCGGTAGGGCCGTCGCGCCCATCGGTGCCGCCACTTAAAAATACCCAATCTGCGTTGAGTTGGTGTTTTTCGGCTGCGATTGCAAAGGCCAGTGCCATTTCTTGATTGCGTCCGCCTAAGCCATTGCCCGTCAGAGTAACTGTAGTTTCGCCGCCAGCTAAAATGGCGCAAGGTCTATCTATATTTTTGGCGAGTAGTGCTTGTGCATAGATCACTAAATCTTCGGCGACTTGTTTGGCTTCGCCGCTAAGTTGATCGCTGTATAAATGCAGGTCGTAATCTAAGTTTTGAGCTGTTTGGCTAATGGCTTGTACGCTAATGGCATTACTGCCGCATAGCGTGTGATCTGTGTTATTGAACACGCCATCATCCGATTTAGGTGTTTCGCTGATGATGCCTTGCGCGCCTTTCTCTAAATGAGCTTGTACGTTTGGCGCCACCTTATGCCAAAGTTGTTTGTCTTTGAATACTTGTATAGCATCGTTAAATGTCGTGTCGTCAGCGACGGTTGGGCCGCTGGCGATAGCGCTTAACTCATCGCCCAGTACGTCAGATAAAATGAGCGCATGTAAATCAGCGGGCGCGGCCATTCTGGCTAAGCCCCCACCTTTAAGTTGCGATAAATGCTTACGCACACAGTTCATTTCATTAATGCTTGCGCCAGAAGCAAGCAATAAATCGGTAGTCGCTATTTTTTCATCTAAGCTAATGCCGTCAGCGGGGAAGGGGATGAGCGCTGAACCACCGCCTGAGACCAATACTAAAAGTAGGTCGCCCTGCTGTGTTTGTTGAGCTATTTTTGCGATGCGTTGTGCCGCTGCAAAACCTACTTGGTCTGGCAGTGGGTGATTTGCGCCGATCACTTCAATATTAGCGAGTTCGGTGACATTCTCGTAATTGGTGATGGCAATAATGGGTTGAGCTAAAAGCTGAGCAGGGATGATTTCTTGCGCTGCTTTTGCCATCGCGCAGGCGGCTTTACCAAAAGCAATGACATGAATTCTTTGCCAGTTGCCGTTGCGCTTTGCATTGCTATTTAAATCTAAAGCGATGTCTAGTTGCTTGCCATCACTTTGCAGGCAGCGCTTAACCGCTGAATAGGGATCAGCCGCGTTAATGCCCGCTTGAAAAATAGCAAGGGCATTTTGGCGTAAAAGCTCGGTTGTTTGCGTCATTAATTGAACGTTAAGCCATTTCTTTGGCTAATTTGAAAATTAATTCAGCATCTAAAGCTTGCTTGTTATCTTCAAAAAGCCGAGCGATACAGGCGCGATGTAGGGCTAACTTGAACGCACCAAAACCAATAGCGCCCCAGATGATTTTACCGTGACGATCAATGCCTTTATCCATCATATCTGTGCCGCCGATGCCAATAGGTGGCGTGGCATTGGCATCGGCCAACATTTCTAAATTAGGATTATTTTGCCAGTGTTCAGGTTTTAATAGCTCAATGCCAGCGGCACCGGTTGCCAATACGATGTTGGCATTTTTAATGGCGTCACCGCGAGCATCACTATCGCTTGCTTCGGCTGCTGATAAATCGACATTAAAGCGTTCTTTCATTGCGAGGCAGGCTTTTTCTGAATTAGCTAAACTGCGTGACACGATAGTGACGTGCGCGCCTTCTTCTGCGAGCATAACCGCTGCACGTTGGCCAACAGGGCCGGTACCCGCAAGTACGACTGCTTGTTTGCCTGCTAATGCCCCACTGCTAGCTAATTTCGCTACTGCGGCTGCGGCTGTGGTGTTACTGCCATTGCTGTCGAGCATGACCGAGACTTGAAAGCCTGGGAAAAAGTAGGATTGCACCGCGTTAAACAGTGCTTGCCCTGCCGCCATATCGCTACCACCAACGAAAATCGCGGTATTTTTTTTGTCTTTAGGTGGGCGGGTAAAAATGGCGCCTTCGACTAAGGCACGCACATTTTCAGGTGTTAGGTTGCCATGACCAATCACATGATCAGCGCCGCCATCATAAGCAACAACGGTATCAAAAACAGATGGATGAGTGTCGGTATCAAATTGGAATAACAGCTTTTTCATTAAACTACCTAAAAAATGTCACAATAATGCGTTTAAACGAGTATAAATTCGCGTTATTATAGCGCATAAAATAAGTTCAGCCTGATTTGTCGCGCGGCTGATGCCAAGGTTTTTAGTTTATTGTTTAGTATTAAGGAACTACTCATTTAATTGGGTAATAGAATTATTAATAGGCTGATATAAATGAGCAAGTTTAAGTCGATAGGAAAGTAGATGAAAACACCCGTAGTTATAGCCGTTACTGGCGCAGCAGGGCAGATAAGTTATTCTTTATTGTTTCGCATTGTATCTGGTGAACTGTTTGGTTTGGAGCAGCCGGTTATATTGCGCTTATTGGAGGTGACTCCAGCATTAGAGAAATTACATGGTGTGGTCATGGAGTTAAATGATTGTGCTTATCCCTTATTGCAAAAAATTATTTCAACTGATGATCCGAAGCTTGCCTTTAAAGATGCTGATTATGTCTTTTTAGTGGGAGCAAAGCCACGTAAAACGGGCATGAAAAGGAAAGACTTACTTGAAAGTAATGCGGTTATTTTTGCTGAGCAAGGCAAGGCATTAAATGAAGTTGCTAGCAGACATGTGAAAGTGCTAGTGACAGGTAATCCCGCGAATACCAACGCTTTGATTACTCAGTCTAATGCGCCTGACTTAAGCCCTCGCTGTTTTGCTGGTATGACTATGCTGGATCACAATAGAGCGATTAGTCAATTGGCAGAAAAATGTGGAGTGCGTTCTAAAGATATCAAAAACATGATTATTTGGGGTAATCATTCGGAAACCCAGTATCCTGATTTACATCATGCAACCGTGAAAGGGCAAGAGGCTTTTTCTTTAGTTGACGATGCATGGGTTGTGGAAGATTTTATTCCTACAGTGCAGCACAGAGGAGGTGCAATTATTGAGGCGCGGGGATTATCGAGCGCTGCATCGGCTGCAAATGCAGCTATTGACCAAATGCGAGCTTGGGCTTTGGGCACAGAAGATAATGACTGGGTTAGTATGGCAGTGTTTTCTGATGGCAGTTATGGCATTGAAAAAGGCTTATTTTACTCTTTTCCTGTGCGTGTTTCTGCTGACGGGGAAGGAACCATTGTTAGTGATTTGGAAATAGAAGAATTCAGTCTAGAGCGTATGCAAGAAACTGAGCAGGAATTAAAAGAAGAGCGGATTGCTGTGCAGCATTTGTTATAGAGTCGTCTTGTGCTGGCGGATAAAAGGCGGTTTTAACCGCCTTTTTAATAATAGGGTGAACTACATTAGAGTTAATAGCTCATCCAAAATCTTGCCATTGCTTACCAAAATTTGCTTAGGATAAACACCTGGATTACCTTTGAAGTCGGTCGTAGTTCCACCCGCTTCTTGGACAATTAAAGCGCCAGCAGCAATGTCGTATAAATTCAGCTCTTGTTCCCAGAAAGCATCTAGCTGGCCATCTGCCACTAAACATAAATCCATCGCGGCAGAACCCAAGCGGCGTTGCCCAGTGGTTTTTTGTGCAATACGACAAAAACGCTCTAGGTTATTGTCTTCTAAGTAAGAACGTAAACAGGCAAAGCCAGTGCCGATCATCGAATTTCCTAGGTCGGCTTCATTGGATACTTTGGTTTTCTTGCCATTTTTAAATGCCCCTTTGCCTTTTTCAGCGCAGTAATAGTCGTTTAAGGCGGGAGCGAAAACAGCACCGACAATGAGCTCTTGGTCAATTTCCAGCGCAACACTGATTGACCAATAGTATTGTCCTTTAGAAAACGAATGAGTGCCGTCGATAGGGTCAACAATCCATCGTTTACTTTGATTTTCACTTTGTCCACTTTCTTCACCCCAAAAACCATACTCTGGGTAATGTTTGCCGAGCTCAGCTTGTAGGAATTTTTCTACCGCAACATCAGCAGCAGTAACAAAGTCACGGGGACTTTTTTGTGAAATTTCTAGGTTTTGTAGATCATTAAAGTGGCTTAAGGCAATGTCACCCGCCTCTCGGATAATAACTTCTAGCGTGTTTAGCGATACTGACATGAATAAAGACTCGTGAAATAAATTAATAGAAGCGATAGTATAACAATAAGTTGAAATAGCCTGCGAACGTATTTTATTCGCGTGTTGTGGCTAAAATCTTGAACGCTAAAATGATTTCATATATAGTTGATCCACAATACTTTCCTGTCGCAATGGATTGCTTAAGACAAATAATAATTAATGATGACTTGAATGTTATCTATGAAGAGAGGCTTTTGATGAGTGGATTGAGTGCAGAGAGTTTAGGTCTAAAAAGTATAGCTAAGGTATACCATAACCTAAGTCATGATGAATTATTTGAGCATGAGCTAAATAATAAGGAAGGCAAGGTAGCTAGTAGTGGTGCCATGATGATTGATACGGGAAAATTTACTGGTCGATCGCCGAAGGACAAATACTTTGTAGAGCAATCTCCATCACAAGATAATTTGGCTTGGGGAAATATTAATAAGCCTGTTTCTGCGGAAATCTTTGATGAGTTGTATGCTGATGTCATTGATTATCTTTCAGATAAAGATATTTATGTGACCGATGGTTATGCCGGTGCAAGTGAAGATACGCGTAAATCAGTGCGTTTTATTACTGAATTTGCTTGGCAATCTCATTTTGTGAAAAATATGTTTATTTGCCCAGAGGCGAGTGACTTAGAAAAATTTGCGCCTGACTTTCGTGTTTATAATGCCAGCCATATGAATAATGAAAAATGGGATAAGCATGGCCTTAACTCTGAAGTCTTTGTTATTTTTAATATAGAAAAGAATGTCGCCATTATTGGTGGTACTTGGTACGGTGGGGAGATGAAGAAAGGCATCTTTACCATGATGAATTACTGGTTGCCATTGGAAGGTATTTTATCAATGCACTGTAGTGCGAATGTTGGTAAAGACGGTGATGTTGCTTTATTCTTTGGTCTTTCGGGTACAGGTAAAACAACGCTTTCAACCGATGCGGCACGCGAATTAATTGGCGATGATGAGCATGGGTGGGATGATGAGGGTGTATTCAATTTCGAGGGCGGTTGTTATGCAAAAACAATCGATCTTTCGGCCGAAAACGAGCCTGAAATTCATGGTGCGATTAAGCACGGTGCATTATTAGAAAATGTCGTTGCCGATGATGATGGTATCGTCGATTTTACTGATAAATCTAAAACAGAAAATACTCGCGTTTCCTATCCGATTGACCATATAGATAATCATAGGGCCAGCTTGCAGGCGGGTATGCCACGTAATATTATCTTTTTAAGTTGTGATGCTTTTGGTGTTTTACCTCCGGTTTCTAAATTAACTAAAGAGCAGGCAATGTATTATTTCTTGTCTGGCTATACAGCAAAAGTAGCCGGCACCGAGCGTGGCATTACTGAGCCAGTCACTGCTTTTTCTGCCTGTTTTGGTGAAGCATTCTTGCCATTGCACCCAACCGTTTACGCTAAGTTATTAGGTGAAAAATTGGAAGAGCATGGTGTTAATGCTTATTTAGTCAATACCGGCTGGGTTGGTGGCGGTTATGGTGTTGGTAAACGTATGAGTATTAAAGGTACGCGTGCTTGTATTAATGCGATTTTAGATGGCAGTATTAATAATTCAGAATTTGAAACAGTGCCTTTCTTTCAGTTACATACTCCCAAAACTTTAGCGGGTGTTGAGACAAGCTTATTGAATCCGCGTAATGCTTGGGAAGATAAGGCGAGTTATGATGCAACGGCAGCAAATTTAGCTGGCCTATTTATCAAGAACTTTAAGAAATATACGGATAGTAGTAATGGTTTTGATTTTACTAAAGCAGGGCCGCAGTTATAAGTTAAGCTATTTTTGATAGTGTAACAAGGAAAGGGAGATCTGACGAAAGTTGGCTCTCCCTTTTTTGTTGCTGCTAATGAATTCAATAGACGAATTCATTAGCAGTTGTTATAGTTTTGAGCATAAGATTTTTTGAGTACTAATATTTTTACATTTAACTTTTGGAGAGAGATTTATGGCGATTAAAATTGCAATTAATGGTTACGGACGTATCGGTCGTTGTGTAGTACGTGCAATCTATGAAGCTAACCGTAAAGGCGAAGTAGAAGTTGTAGCGATTAATGACTTGGGTGATACCGCAACTAATGCGCACTTAACACAATATGATTCAGTACATGGGAAATTTCCTTTTGAAGTCACTATGGATGGCGACTACATGATCATTGATGGCGATAGAATCCGCGTACTAGCAGAAAGAGATCCGTCAAAACTACCATGGGCTGAGCTAGGTGTTGATGTGGTCCATGAGTGTACCGGTTTTTTTGCCACTAAAGAAAAAGCTTCAGCACATTTATCTGCCGGTGCTAAAAAAGTAATTATTTCTGCTCCTGGTGGAAGCGATGTTGATGCAACTATTGTTTATGGCGTAAATCATGACATCTTAAAAGCATCGGATACGGTTATTTCTAATGCTTCTTGTACAACTAACTGTCTTGCGCCTTTAGTTAAACCTTTATTGGATGGTATTGGCATTGAAACAGGTTTAATGACCACGATTCATTCATATACTAATGATCAAGTGTTAACTGATGTTTATCATAAAGATTTACGTCGTGCGCGTTCTGCGACTCAGTCAATGATTCCTACTAAAACAGGGGCTGCAGCCGCTATTGGTTTGGTTTTACCTGAGTTAGTCGGTAAGTTTGACGGCTTTGCCATGCGTGTACCTACGATTAACGTGTCGGTAGTTGACTTAACTTTTGTTGCATCACGTCCAACGTCTAAAGAAGAAATTGATGGCTTGCTAAAAGCAGCATCTGAAGGCCCATTAAAAGGTGTTTTAGGATTTAATGATAAGCCTTTGGTATCTATGGATTTTAATCATGATCCAGCGTCTTCAACCTACGAATCTAGCTTTACTAAAGTAACCGGTGGTGTCTTAGTTAAAGTACTTTCTTGGTACGATAATGAGTGGGGCTTTTCCAACCGTATGTTAGATACGACGGTTGCTTTGATGAATGCTAAATAATTAGCTATTGATATTGTTTAGTCGCTTTATTTGAGGCGCAGATATAGTTATACCTGCGCTTTTCTTGTGCTGTCACTTAATTAGTTGGAGTTCCTCTATGCGTGTTTTAAAAAGAACTAAAATTGTGGCAACCTTAGGGCCTGCTACAGATGATCCTGAAGTATTAGAGAAATTATTTTGGGCTGGTGTTGATGTAGTGCGCCTGAATTTTTCTCATGGCTCTGCTCAAGATCATATAGATCGAGCCAATAATGTCCGTGCCGTCATTGAAAAGACGGGTTATCGCGTAGGTATTTTGGCCGATTTGCAAGGGCCAAAAATTCGTATTGCTCGCTTTGCTAATGATAAAGTTTGGCTAAATGAAGGCCAAGAATTTGCGTTAGATATTAATTTAGGCGAAAACGATGGGGATCATGGTCAAGTCGGCATTACTTATGAGCCTTTAGCTAATGAAGTGGGTGAAGGTAGCCGTTTGTTGCTTGATGATGGGCGTATTGTTTTAGATGTGGTCAATGTTGAACGTGGTCGAGTGAATTGCATGGTGGTGGTGGGTGGGCAGCTATCTAATAATAAAGGGATTAATTTATTAGGTGGTGGATTATCTGCATCGGCATTAACAGAAAAAGATATCGAGGATATACAAACGGTTGCGGCCATTAATGCAGATTTCGTAGCGATTTCTTTTCCGCGATCTGCTGACGATATGAACTATGCGCGTAAGCTTTTAAATGAAGCGGGTTGTTATGCGAGTTTAGTCGCTAAAATTGAGCGTGCAGAAGCAATGGAAGCGATGGATGAAATCATCTTAGCCTCTGATGTTATTATGGTTGCGCGTGGTGATTTGGGTGTGGAGATTGGCGATGCTAATTTACCTGCCGCGCAAAAACAATTAATTAAACGAGCTAGGCAGTTGGATAGGGCGGTTATTACCGCAACGCAGATGATGGAGTCGATGATTGATAACCCGATTCCTACGCGAGCCGAAGTCTTTGATGTTGCCAATGCAGTCGTAGATGGTACTGATGCTATTATGCTATCTGCAGAGACAGCGATGGGAAAGTACCCAGTAAAAACAGTTGAATCGATGACGCGTATTTGCTTGGAAACAGAAAAGCAGCAAAGTGTGCGCAAGTCTAAGCATCGAGTTGATACGCATTTTTCTCGTGTTGATGAAGCGATTGCTATGTCAGCAATGTATATGGCTAACCATAGCGATATTAACGGCCTAATTGCGCTTACGCAATCTGGTGCGACACCTTTATGGATGTCACGAATTAGCTCTGGCTTACCGATTTTTGCTTTCAGTAGTCAAGAGTCTACTTTAGGCAAAGTGACTTTATATCGTGGTGTAATACCTGTGCATTTTTCTTTGGAGGCTCAGGATCATGCTGAGGTCAATAGAGAGATTATTGAGGTGTTAAAGAAGCATGGCTATGCGAAAAAAGGCGATACTTTTATCATTACTAAAGGCGATTTGACCGGCCAAGAAGGCGGCACGAATGCTATGAAGGTTGTCACTGTCGGTGAAGGGCTGATTCCTGCTTAGGAACGAACGTGCATGAAATAATTTATACATTGTCATCTGGGGCGCAGGTCTTCAGCCTGCATTTTAAAAGGCAGACTAACTACTGCGCCCCATTGTGCTCAAGTTATTTCGTGCATGCTCCTTAGGGGCATAATAAGCTTTGTTGGGTCGAGTTAGATTTTTATTCTGCGTAATAAAAATCTAACTCGACCTATATTATTGACGTTACTCTTGAATTTTTATTTTTTCTACACTGAGTCCATTATCAATCTCAGCATAATATCTCTCTCTAAAACCACCTAGTACGCTTTCTTGTTCTTGTTCGCTGACGCCAACATTATTTAATGCTAATCGTGCTAGCTTTATACTAATTTCTACATATTCTGAAACTGCGCCATCGGCACCTAAGCTTCGTAATTCACGGCACTGAGTCAGACTGTGTCCACGTACGAAAATTTTCATATCGGGATAGGCGGTACATAATGATGCGACTAGCTTTTCGGTTGCTTCAGGATCATTGACGGTGACAAGGATGACTTGCGCGTGCTCTGCACCGACGGATTTTAAAACTTCGGGGTTACGTACGTCACCATAAAAAACAGGGAAGCCGTTAGCGCGTTCTCTTTTTACGATGGCGGCATCAGAGTCTAAGGCAACATAGGTATAGCCTGAAATAGATAGAATTTCACCGATGCGGTGGCCTACGCGGCCAAATCCAGCAAGCACTATAGGTGTATTGCTTTCGGGAGCTTGTTCGGGTTCTTGTGCTTCTGGCGTATCTTTAGCCTTAATTAAGCGTTGAGCAAGATGTGCAAGTAGTGGTGTGACTAACATACTGAGTAAAACGATAAGCAATAATTGTTGGAACAGAGCGTCACTTAATAGCTTTGATTTGTTGGCTAAAGAAAACAGCACCAAGGCAAATTCGCCACTTTGAGCTAGGGTTAGAGCGACGGCTAAGCTTTTCTTGGAGCTTAGTTTAAATAAGTAAGTAAGCGGAAAAAGTATGGCGGTCTTGACTGCAATCAGTAAGCCGACCATGGCAAGGCAATATCTTGGGTTCTCTAGCAATAAGCTAAGGTTGAAAGTCATACCCATGGACATGAAAAATATTCCGAGTAACAGCCCACGGAAAGGCTGGATTTCAGCCATTACTTGATGCTTATAGGATGAGTCTGAGATCAGTAGTCCTGCTAAAAAAGCCCCCATGGCCATAGAAAGCCCGATATGCTCAAGAATGACTGCTGCTCCGAGAACGATAAGTAAGGCGGAAGCGGTGAAAACTTCTGGATTCTTGGCTAACGCCACCCGATGCAAAATGGGATGGAGAAAATAGCGTCCGACTAATATCACTAAGCTAAGCACGGCGAGCGATTCAATTAAGGCAAGTCCAATATTGATACCAATGCCTTGATCTTGAGAAGAGAGTAAAGGTAATAGGGCTAATAGGGGGACAACAGCTAGATCTTGCATTAATAGCACGGCAAAAGAGGTGCGGCCATAAGTGGAAGAGAGAGATTTTTGTTCTGTTAGTAATTGTAATACAAAGGCGGTGGAAGAAAGAGCAAGTGCGGGACCGATTAGAATAGCTGCGCGTAGAGGGATGTCAAAAAAGAGATAGCTGATGCCGCATAAAGCTGCGCCTGTAATGAGTAACTGTAGCGAGCCTAGGCCGAATACCGAGCGTCTCATTAGCCAGAGGCGTGCAGGTTTAAGCTCTATACCAATGACAAATAGCAATAACACTACGCCAATTTCTGCAAGGTAGCCTATTTGATTGATATTGCTAATTAAGCCAAATCCAGAAGGACCTACGATTAAGCCAGCAACAAGAAAACCAGGTACAGCGCCGAATCTAATTGCTTGGAAAATAGGCACGGCAAGTACTGCGGCACTGAGTAAAATGATGATGTCGATCAAATATGACGGATTCATAAGCTTACAAGCTAAGAAAGTGCGTGATTTGTAAGCTGTCAATTTAGCACAGACCTAGCAGAGAGCGCAGAGGTTTTATTTTGAAAAAAACTCTACGCTTAGCTGTTCGAACGTGGGTGTAAAACTTATTTCTGCTCTAGCCCCATAAAACCATGCAGTCCGCGTTTTGATTTAACGGCTAACCATTCTTTCAAATATTTGATTTCTTCAGTATTTTCTAAATCATCAATACTCTCGTTTTTGCGTAAACGTCTAAAGGCGGTAGAAATAACTTTATAGCGATCACCGGTAATGCCTGCGCGTCTTAAACCTATGGTATTTAATCGGTAGTGTTTAGCTGGGTAGCCGGCAATTAAACAAAATGGGATCGCGTCTTTAGACAGCCCTGTTGTTCCTCGGACAATGGCATAAGAGCCGATGCGACAAAATTGGTGAGCAACTACACTGCCGCCCATAAATACGCGATCATCAATTTGAACAAAACCGCCCACAGCAACATTGTTGGCGAAAATAGTGTGATTGCCGATTCGGCAGTCATGCGCGACATGGCTGTTATTCATAAAAAAACAGTTAGAGCCGATTAGCGTCGTACCATTTTCTTCTGAGGCTCTATGGGCGGTAAAGCCTTCTCTGAAAACATTATCATTGCCACAAACTAGCCATGAAACAGTTTCTTCTTTGAACGAAGTGTCTTGAGGCAAGTCACCTAAAACAGTGTGCGGGTGTAATATATTACCAGAACCCATTTTGGTGTAAGGCATAACCACGGCATGCGCACCGATTTTGCAGTTATCTCCTATTTGTACATGGTTCTCGATCACAGCAAAAGGTCCGATAGTAATGTTTTTACCTAGTACCGCTTGCTCAGCGATGTAGGCGGTGGGGTGAATGTTTTGGGTCATGTGAGCATTAGCCTCGTGGGTGATATTGGGAATGTAATTCTTTTAAGCGCTCGTTAGCGACATGGGTATAAATTTGCGTAGTGGATAAGTCGCTGTGGCCTAATAATAGTTGCACAACGCGCAAATCAGCGCCGTGATTTAATAAATGGGTCGCAAAGGCATGGCGTAGTGTGTGCGGTGATAATTCTTTTGTAATGCCTGCTTTTTTCGCATAGCGCTTAATAATATGCCAAAAAGCTTGGCGCGTCATACCTGCGCCTCTATTAGTAACAAAAATAGTGTTGCATTGGCGCTCAGATAATAACGCTTTACGGCTGTGTTGCATATAGTCTTCTAAACAACTTAAGGCTTGCTCGCCAATGGGTACTAAGCGCTCTTTATTGCCTTTGCCTGTTACACGAAGTACGCCCATGCGTAGGTTAATTTGGTCATTACTTAAGTTAACCAGCTCTGATACGCGCAAACCTGTTGCGTAGAGCATTTCTAACATGGCTTTATCTCTAGCGCCTAAAATGGAGCTGGGTTCTGGGGCTTCAAGCAGTAACTCTATATCGTGCTCAGATAATGTGTCAGGTAAAGGTCGACCAAGCTGTGGTTGATCAATTAATGCAGTGGGATCGGTGACGACTAGTTTTTCGCGTAATAAATAGGTATAAAATCGGCGTAGGCTGGATAAAATTCGTGCCGATGAGCGTGCGCTAATGCCCTGTTCATAGCGCTGACTTAAAAACAAGCGGATATCATTGTTGGATGCTTGCTCTATGGGGTTGTTTAAGCTTTTGTTGAAAATACGCAAATCACTGGCGTAAGCGCTGAGGGTGTTTTTGCTTAAGCCATTTTCCACCCATAAGGCATCGACAAAGGCATCGATTAATTGTTTAGAGCTCATGAGTTGGCGTTTTCTCGTGGCGTAATAAAGCGTGTTTGATACCTAGCATAGGACCGGACGTTTGTCCTGCATAACCACCTATGCCTGTTTTAGAAACAACTCGGTGACAGGGGATGATAATTGGGAAAGGGTTGTTACGGCAAGCATTAGCGAGTGCTCTAGGGCTAGTGTTTAAAGTCTGGGCTAGTTCGCCGTAAGTTCTAGTTTGGCCTACGGGAATGTTGCAAAGCGCTTGCCATACTTTTTGTTGAAAGGCCGTGCCTTGTTTTAGTAGTGGAATTGTATGGTCTATTTTCGCTGTATGCCAATAATAATGAAGGACTTGTTCAAGTTGTATAGGAGTATTGCTGGATGGCTCACGGGTGTCGTTGAGCCATTCGATTTTGCCTAATAAAGAGGCTTGCATTTGGATACTTAATGATCCGATAGGTGTATGGCAATAATAGCTTTCGATTGCAACACGTCTATCGGGTGTACGCCAGTTGAGTTGAACAGTGCTCATGTTTAGACTAATCGAGCATAGACTCTAGCTTTTCACAGTAGGCTTTGAGTATTTTGATACGTGCATAACGTTTGTCATTGCCTTCGACTAAGACCCAAGGTGAGGCTTGAGTGCTGGTGCGGGCAACCATATCGTTGACCGCGAGTGAGTAAGCATCCCACTTATCACGGTTACGGTAATCTTCTTCAGTGATTTTATGCTGCTTGTAGCTGATTTGTTCGCGCTCTTTAAATCGACGTAACTGTTCGTCCGGGTCAATATGTAGCCAAAACTTTAATATCGCAACGCCATGATGTGTTAATGATTCTTCAAAATTGCGAATTTCGGGGTAAGCACGTGTCCACTCTTCTTCTGTGGCAAAGTCTTCAGCGCGCTCGACTAAAACACGACCATACCAGCTACGATCATAGATAGTGACGCGACCTGCGCGAGGCATATGTCGCCAGAAGCGCCATAGGTAGTGCTGCATACGCTCTTCATCGGTAGGTGCGGCAACAGAAATAACCTGGTAATTCCTGGCATCAAGAGCGTGGGTGAGCCGGCGTATGGCGCCGCCTTTACCGCCTGCATCCCAGCCTTCAAAAACTAAAACACTAGAGATTTGTTTTTCGTGCGCTTGGCGTGCCAGTTTATTTAGTTTCCCTTGATAATGATTTAGTTGCTCATTGTAGGTTTTTTTATCTAGAGATAGACTTAGGTCCAGTGAGTCTAAGATATTCGGTTGATTACCGTGAATTATTTGTGGTGTATACGCTGGTGCAGGAAGGCCTTTTTTGTGCTGGAGTGTTTCAATATGTAAATTGATTTTATCCAGTATATGTTGTCCTACGGTTAAGCTGCTATAGCGTATATCGCTCCCTTCAACAATTAGCCAAGGATTCTTGGCAGTACTGGTTTCCGTTAATACTTTTTCTGCGACACCCACAAAATCGTTATACATTTTTAGGTGTTTTTTATCGCGTTCGGTCACTTGCCATGCTGTCTCAGGGTCTTTTTCTAGCTGTTTTAAACGCTTTTTTTGTTGCTCTTGTTTTAAATGTAACCAGCACTTAACAATTAAAGTGCCATCATCAGCAAGTTCTTGTTCTAACTCGTTGATATGCGTTAAATCAGCTTGTAATTCAGCATCGTTAATTTTTTCGTAAACTCGAGTGGCGATCGGCGCGCTGTACCATGACCCTACATAAATACCGATAGTGCCTTTGGCTGGCATGGTGCGCCAAAAGCGCCAGAATTTAGGGCGTTCTTTTTCTTCGTCACTAGGGGAGTCATAGGCGTTTGTGCGCATGTAGCGCGGATCTAACCATTCGTTGAGTAAATTAATAACCTCACCTTTACCCCCGCCATCCACGCCCGAGATCAAAATGATGACTGAGAAACCTTGACTACGGAGTTGTTGTTGTAGCATTAACAATTGAGTGCGTAGTTTTGGTACTTTTTCGAGATAGTCAGTTTTACTGACTTTATGTCCTAATTCGGCAATTTCAAACATAGTGGTAGTTATTATTTTAAGGATTAAGGGGATTATGCAATATAGCTAAGTTGCGATATAAGCTGACTAAGGCTCTCGCCATGTAAATTTTGCTACACATCCATCAGAACCTTTATAATGAACCTTTTTTTGCATAAGCTCAATGGTGATTCTTGGAAAATTTTACTCCTATTTCTGCTTTATTAGGCGGTGCTTTAATCGGCGTTAGTGTTAGTTTGTTGCTTTTATTGAATGGTCGTATGGCCGGTATTAGTGGCATTATGAATGGCGTGTTTAGTGCGCCAAAAAAAGAAGAGATATGGCGAGCATTATTTCTTATCGGTTTAATTACTGGTGCGGCACTGTTTCAGTTTTTAACGCAGGGTAGCTTGAGTGTGCGCGAGGGCTATCCTTTATGGCTGATTATTATCGGTGGTTTTTTGGTTGGCTTTGGCACGCGCCTAGGTAGTGGTTGCACGAGTGGTCACGGCATTTGTGGTATCGCTAATTTTTCTATGCGTTCAATTAGTGCGACATTGACCTTTATGGCAAGCGGCATGCTCACTGTTTTCGTGCTTAAGTACCTTGTGGGGGTGGTTTAATGAAGACGAATCTAGTCGCCTTACTGGCAGGAGTTATTTTTGGTCTAGGTTTGGCTTTATCGCAAATGATTGACCCGAATAAAGTATTAAATTTTTTGGATGTTAGTGGTAACTGGGATCCGAGTTTGGCCTTTGTCATGATGGGGGCGTTAGCGGTCACAATGGTCACTTTTCGATTTATCTTAAAGCGAGAGGCTCCTGTTTTTGAATCTGGTTTTCATGTTTCTAAGCAAACTACTATTAATAAACCATTAATAATAGGTGCAGCAGTGTTTGGCATAGGGTGGGGAATGACGGGCTATTGTCCAGGTCCTGCGTTCGCGAGTTTAGGATTGCTTTCAATGGAAGGCGTGTTAATGGTTATTGCTATTTATGCTGGTTTTTTTGCCGAACGCTATTTAGTGAGAAAATAATAAACACATGGAATTCTTTTCGTTTGAGTTAATCCATATTGCTGCGGGTAGTCTAGTTGGTTTTGTTATAGGCTTAACGGGAGTCGGCGGGGGGTCATTAATGACGCCGATATTAGTGTTAGGTTTTGGCATTGCTCCTGCCATCGCGGTGGGTACTGATTTATTATATGCCGCTTTGACTAAGTGCAGCGGCGTGTTTTTTCACCACAAAAATAACACGGTAGACTGGAAAATTGTTGGCTTGTTAGGGGCGGGTAGTGTTCCTAGTGCTTTGATTACGCTTGTTTTGCTTGAGCAAATTAAGGCGGCTGGATTTAATTCAGATAGTTTAATGATGAGCACTTTAAGTGCCATGTTGATACTTACCTCGATTATTGTGTTAATCAAAGGCCGGCTGGTTTCCTATGTCAGTCACCATCACGGTGAATCTAACTTTATTAATACACTCAAAGCTTATCGCCCGCATTTGACCGTTTTATCCGGCGTTATTTTAGGTATCCTAGTGACGATCTCTTCAGTGGGGGCGGGTGCTATTGGTTCAGCTATTTTATTTTTACTGTATCCAAATAAAAAACCCGTCTCGATTGTCGGTACTGATATTGCTCATGCCGTTCCTTTAACGGCTATTGCCGGAATGGGACATTTGCATTTAGGGACGGTTGATTTTGATTTGTTAATCGGATTGTTAATGGGCGGAGTGCCGGCAGTTTACCTAGGGAGTTTTGTCGGGAAATATATTCCTGATCATTGGTTAAGGGTGGTGATTGCATTATTGCTTTTTGCTATGGGGATGAAATTAGCTTTGCGTGGAATCAGCTAGTGTTGTCGTGTTTATGGTTAGGTTTTTTAAAGCAGGCTCTGAATAATATGCATTCTTGAGAATCTTTCTGATAAAATGCATCGTTAATCCAATTTATGGATGAAATGTTGGGATAGTTTGAAAGTGTGCGCTGTAGCGTACTAAAAAGGCTATATTTTTAATAAATTTTATAAAAGGTATTTTAGTATGACTTTTGTTGTTACTGAAAATTGCATTAAATGCAAATTTACTGACTGTGTTGACGTTTGTCCTGTCGATTGTTTTCATGAAGGTCCTAACTTTCTAGTTATCGACCCTGATGAGTGTATTGATTGTACTTTATGTGAGCCTGAGTGCCCTGCAGGTGCTATTTTTGCTGAAGATGAATTGCCTGAAGGACAAGAGCAGTTTATAGAGCTTAATGCAGAGCTAGCTCAAGCATGGCCGGTTATTACTGAAGTTAAGCCTGCCGAAGATGATGCGCAAGATTGGGATGGTAAGCCTGGTAAACTAGAGTTGCTAGAAAGATAAGACTCTTTAGGTGAGCAAGCTTATCTTGCTCACCTAATATCAGATTTTTACATAGCCAAATATTCATCCTTTAGTTTTACATAATGCGCAGATGAATACTCTAAAAACTCCTTCTCTTCTGTGCTTAACTCGCGCGCCTTTTTTGCCGGTGAGCCGATATATAAATAGCCACTTTCTAGTACTTTTCTCGAAGGTACTAATGCCCCAGCTCCAAGCATCACATAATCTTCTAATACCGCATTATCCATAATAATTGCGCCAATTCCAACCAAGCAATAATTTCCTACAGTACATGCGTGTACTACGGCTCGATGGCCAATTGTTACTCCTTTACCGATATTTAAAGGCGCTTTTTTAGGTGAGTACTTTCCTGCATGCGAGACGTGTAAAACACTACCATCTTGAATGTTGGTGTTTTCACCAATATTTACGCTAGCAACGTCGCCTCGAATCACGACGGTAGGCCAAACGGAAACATTATCTGCTAAAGTGACATCACCAATAATCACCGCACTATCATCGATATAATTAGCCGCGCCAATCCGGGGCAGAATATTCTTAAAAGCTCTTAGGGGCATAAGATTCTCTATTATGTTGTTCAAAACACATAATCATACTGTCATTTCTAGTATTATTCAGCTATAAATAAGTTTTACAGAATGCACTTGAGGAGCATAGGTCATGGCATTATTTGATGGTATTAAGCGTCAGTTACGTTCAGTTATTCAATGGGAAGCACCAGGTGCTGATGTTTTATTTCAGCAATGGCATGGCAATGGTGAAGAGCTAAAGAATGCTTCAAAATTAATTGTTGGGCCGGGGCAGGGTTGTATTTTTGTTTATGAAGGTCGTGTGAAAGCGGTGATTAATAAGCAGTGCCTGATTAATTTAGAAACCGATAATATTCCTTTTTGGACGACGGTGACTAAGTTTATGCAGTTTTTTGAAAGTGAGCATAAAGCGCATATTTATTTTTATAAGCAGACTAAAGTTTTGGATCAGAAATGGGGTACAAATTCACCGATTAAGTATGATGATCCCAAATACAAGTTCCCCGTTGGTTTACGTGCTTACGGCAATTATAGTTATCGAATTTCTGATCCAGAGAGCTTTTTTGTCAATGTAGTTGGCAGTGAAAATGATTTTTTTATTGATGACTTTCGTAGGGTTATGTCCAATCGCTTGGTTCACCCTTTAAGTGATTTTTTGGCGGAAAGTCGTTATTCTTACGCTGAAATTGATGCGAGACGTGAAGAAATTGCCTCGGGTATGGATGCTAAATTACAGCAAGAATTCCACAGGCTGGGTTTTGAAATTACCGACTTTCGCATCGAAGGCACTAATTTTGATGAACAGACTTTAAAGCGTATTAACCGCATTGCTGATTTAAGTGCAGAAGCACAAGCTGCTGCTGCGGTAGGTTTGGATTACGCACACATGCAACAATTAGAAGCAATGCGTGAAGCAGCGCGTAATGAAGGTGGTGGTGCTGGATTAGGTATGGGGTTAGGTGTAGGCATGGGAATGGGGCAGAGCATGGCTAATACCATGAGTGCTGGCTTTGGTGCGCCTGAAACACAGCCTACTGCAAATGCTGCTTCAGACCCTATGCAAAAATTAGCACAACTTAAAAAGATGTTTCAGGCTGAACTCATTTCTGAGCAAGAATACAGCGCTAAGAAAAAAGAGATTTTGGATAGTATGTAATGGCTAGATGTAAAAGTTGTTCCGCGCCTTTACTGGCAAATACGAATCGCTGTCAATATTGCGGTGTACGTAATGATGTTGATTTGCATGCAAAGCATGATTTTTCGGTGCACAAGCAGGCGTCAGACAGGATCTGTCCGCATTGTGATAAGGCTTTGCAAACTATACAGCTGCAATTGGATGATGCCTTGTTTATTGAGCGTTGCACAGATTGCTTTGGTTTGTTTTTTGATTTAGGAGAAGTCGAAACTTTATTGAATCATGCTGTTAATGAGGTGCATGCTATTAATTTAGCGCATTTAGATAATGTTAATAGTGACCGTTACCAGAAAAAGCAGCCGGTAAAATATGTTAAGTGCCCAGTGTGTCGAGAGTTTATGCGTAGGACTAATTTTGCGCAGAAAAGTGGCGTAATTGTTGACAGCTGTCGCGCCCATGGCTTATGGCTGGATAGTGGAGAAGTGACCCACTTGATGGAGTGGAAGAAAATGGGCGGGCAGTTATTGCATGAGCGAGAGCAACGCAAAAAACCGCGAGAAAGGTCGGCTGTGCCAAGTAGAGATCATGACTTATGGCAGTCCTCAATGCCTAAACAAACGGTAGGTTTGGAATCTGATTTATTGGATGTTTTAGCTTATGTAGTTAAGAAAATATTATAGCGAGTTTGATTAAGTAAAGTGCCCATTATTATCTACACTCTCTCGATCCAGTATGGGCGTATTTGAAATTTCAATATGCGCTGCCGCTGAACTGAGATGTAATAAATTGTGTAAGCGGCCGGTCTGTGGTTTTAAATCGGCACGGTGTAAAGTAATGAATTCTCCTGACTGAAATCTGTTGTCATTAAAAACGACACTGTCATTTGAGTTAAGTGCTTTTATCCCAGGCAAAAACAAAGCCCAAGTATAAATAGCGTCATGATCAGGCAGTGAAATATAGGCAAGTTCAGATTCTAAGGCAAGCAACTTAATGCCTAGTTGCACCTCATGTCCAGTGAGTTGCGTTATTCTGCGAATAATGCCGACTTCAATAGTATCATTATGTTTAATACCTATAATGTCGCCAATTTGTACTTTTGAGCTGTTGTTGTCAGTGTTGAATATTATTTTATAGCCTTTGATGCTACTGTCAGAAATATTTAAAAGTGATTCTTGAATGCTTTCAGCAGTCGACTCGGGGTTATTATTCCAAACGTTAGTGTCGGTGAATTTTTTGTTATCAGATCCAAATATCTTCTTGGCTTGAGCTGTATTGCCCTTTTTAAAGCTAGAGTCATTTAGCAGGTTTTTCATGACATCTAGTGATTCGTAGCCTTCACTGACTAATTCTAAATTAGGAACAGACCAGCCGCCGGCTACTCGTGGGTCAAGGTTTTCTATTTTCCCCTTTTGAGGCCTAACCTGTAGCGAGCTGTTATTGCGCAATGATTGTATGACACTGGCTAAGCCCATAATGCCATATTGCTCTTTTTGTTCTACGATACGAGTAAACTGTCTTTTTTGCTGTAGGCACAGTGATCTGGATGCTTGCTGAATGAGTTCTCGGTTAATCGATTTAAGAATGCCGCCGCCTTGAGCGTCGTTTGACGAGTTTTTATTTATTTCAATAGAGGCACTAAAGGCGGAAAAAAACCGCAAAGCACTTTTTTTAGTTTTTTTCAGACGCTTTAAATTGCTTGGTGGAGTATCTGTATTTAAGTCTAGGCCTGAATAGTGCATTGGACTTTTGGCGGAAAACTTTTTTTCTAGCAGCATTAATGAAGTGTATTTTTCTACGCAAGTAGAAAGACTGAATATCGCGCGCGGTCGAAATTGGTGCAAATCGCAATGATAAAGCGCAATAAGATGTTTGAGCGCTTTGTTAATTGTATTGCTATGCCCACCATGTTCATCAATTGTTAAGTCTTGTATTTCTAGGTTGCTGGCTAAACCATAGAATAAGTAACTTTGTTTCCAGAAATTAGCATAAGGCGTTGCATAGGCTGCTGATATATGTAGATAGGCTGTAATGAGTGAGTGTAAACCGTAAAAAAAGGTTTGTGCGGTAGCGAAATTGCTCTTTTTACTGGTGCAGCTGGCAAAGCCATTGGCTAATTCTGCATAAATCCAGACGATATACTCAATATTGAATTGCTCTTCGGGTGTTAGTGGTATTGCGCTATTTAAAAGGCTGCTTTTTAGTGGATCTAAAAAAGCAGGCATTGCTTTGTAAATATCGACTAAAAGCAAGGATTTCTTGTCTATAGCTAGCTTGCTGCTTGTGTTGATGCTTTGTATGGCGAGTAATACTTGATGTGCTTTTTCACTGGAAGGGCTATTTTCTAAGGAGAGTAGCCAAACGCCAAAAGCTTTACCGGTTAATTCGAACGGTAGTTGAAAGTTGGTGTGAGCGGGCGCTGATTTAAAATTATAAATATCCATTTTGGCTACCTGCTATTTAGATGTTGTGAGACTCAATCTATATGTTTGTTGGCTTATTATAATTGTATAACAAAGTCGATGCTACAGCTTACTATAAAAAGGGATGATAGTGTTTTAAGCGCTTTTTAAGCTATACTTAACTATATCTACGAATTAGAGTCAAAGAGGAAAAAATGGCCTTAATACCTGACTTTTTTAAGTCAAAGAAAACTAATGTAACTAAGGCTGATTCAGTGGTTGGTGTAGCTGAATCTATTTCTGTAGACGATTTAAAAAAACTAATTCCTATCCGGCAGCTAAAGTCAGAGTTTTTAGAGGCCTTTGTTTTGGAGCATAAAGCTAAAATTTTCTCTAAAGGAGCAACGTTGTTTGCAGCTGGAACGCCAACAGATAGTGTTTATTTTTTATTGCAGGGCGAGGTTGAGCTAACAGATCAAAATGGTGTGAGTTATATTATTAATAAAGCATCGCCAAAATCTCGTTTCGCGCTTTTTGCAGGGGTTGTGCATACGGCGACGGCAATTGCTAAAACTGATGTTAGTATTTTGGCGGTGTCGCAAAAAATTATGCGGATGTACCAAGTGGATAAGCAGGGGCAGCAGTTAGAATTACCTCCTGAATATGAAAATAATCGTTTATTGCAATTATTTGTGCAAAATTTCTCGAATGATGAAGTGCAAATTCCAGCGATGCCTGATACAGCATTGTACTTGCGCAAGGCGATGCAGCAAGAGATTGGCGTGCATGAAGCGGTTAAAATTATCCAATTAGATCCGGTTGTTTCAGGAAAGTTGATTCAAGTCGCCAATTGCCCTTTGTATATTACTCGGCGGCCCGCTAAATCATGTTTGGAGGCGGTTAATAGAATTGGTTTAATTGGGGCGCGTAGTTTAGTCACGACCTTGTGCTTAAAGCAGGTTTTTAATAGTAAAAATCCAGTGCTAAAGAAGTATATGGATGCTTTGTGGAAACGCAGTATTTATATTTCCAGTATTAGCTATGTACTAGCGAAAGAAACGGGTAAAGTTGATCCGGAAGAGGCATTATTAGCTGGCTTAGTCGTCGATATTGGTATTATTCCTTTGTTAAGCTTTACAGATAATTTGCCGAGTGATTTTTATACTGAAGCAGAGCTCAAAGAGGCGATGGGTTTTGTTCGTGGTGTGGTTGGCAAGCGGGTACTAGAGCGTTGGGATTTTCCTGAAGAATTGGTTGATATTCCGTTGTATTCTAATGATTGGTATCAGCACCGGTCAGAAGAGTTGTCAGTGCTTGATGTTGTGGTATTAGCGCAATTACATAGCAAAATAGGGCAAAAAGACAATAAAGCCTATCCGGCTATTTCTTCTATTCCGGCAGCGAGTAAACTGGACGATGCGACTTTATCGCCGGAACATTCTTTGGCGATTTTGCATGATGCTAAAGATAAAATAAATAACGCATTAAGGGCTTTTTCTCAGTAAAAATAATAATCATATCAATCCTAATAGATTTATACTTAAATTCATATAACCAAGAAAAACCGTCGTTTTTGACTGCTATCCAGTCAAGCGTGAGCACAAGAATGGATTCCCGATTAAAGATTTCGGGAATGACGGCTATTACAGTGATTATTTATTGGGATTGGTATTAGACCTTAAGAAAATGGATTTTTTAAGTTGTGGAGGTAAGGGTGTTTTGGAAAAAAATATTTGTTAAGAATATCAAGAGTGAACCGTATAAAAACAACAATTCGGTCTCTCAGAGTTCTGAAACAAGAAAAATAGCAGTAAAGAAATTAAATATAGCCCTACCGTTTCTACAAAAATTATATCCGATTCGACTATTATCTGAATCTGAGCTACAGCAGATTGAGGTGTTAGGTGAGGATTTCGATCCTGGGCAGGTTATCTATAGAGAGGGCGACCCTTTAACTTACCTTGCCTATATTATTGATGGCGAGGTGTTGTGTGAGAATGCAATAGGGACTCATTACGAAGTAGTAGCACATACTTTTAAAGCCTTGTATCCCTTATCAAGTAGCAACTTAAGCCTGTTTACGGCTATAGCGAAAACTAAAGGAAAAGTTATTTATTTGTCTAAAGATTTATTATTGGATAGTTCCAGTAGTCAAGTAAAAACTGATATTGATCAGTCGGCTATAGCAGGAGCCTTGCAAAAAATCCCTTTTGGTCAAAAACTATTAAGCAGTATACAGGTTGGTAGTATTGAAGTTCCTAGCCTGCCTGATGTGGCGATTCGTTTGCGTATGGCTGTGCAAAAAGATATCGGTATTGCCGAGGCAGTACAAATAGTTAATTTGGACCCGAAAATTGCAGCAAAAATAATTCAAGTGGCAAATAGCCCTTTATATCGTGGAGTAAATTCTTTTGCGAGTTGTGACGCGGCCTTAAATCGCTTGGGTTTGAATGCCACACGTAATTTAGTCACTAGTTTTAGCATGAAGACATTATTTACTAGCAAAAATAAACTATTAACTAAAAAAATGCATCAGGCATGGCAGCAAAGCGTAAAAGTGTCTAGTCTATGCCATACATTAGCGTTGCTTACCAAAAAAGCAGACCCAGAAGAAGCTTTATTAGCAGGCCTGACACATAATATTGGAGTTTTACCAATTGTTAAATTGGCTGATCAGCAAGAAAACCTATCTTTCGAGGATTTAGAGGAGTGTCTACGCATATCTCAAGCTTATATAGGGCAGTTAGTATTAACTCAATGGGATTTTCCTGAAGCCGTAGTAAAAATTCCTTACTTAATTGATAACTGGTTTTATGAAAGTGGTACTGACTTTGGTTTAGTGGATATAGTAATTTTGGCTAAATACCATAGCTTATTAGGTTCAGAATATATGCCTTTTTTACCTGCTTTACATGACTTACCTGCTTTTCAGAAAATGGGGTCTCAAGGACTTACGCCAGGTATGTCATTACAAATACTACATGATGCAAAGCAGCAAGTTGCTGATGCCATGAATCTTTTTAGTGCTTAGATTATGAGTTGGTTTACTAATGTTTTTTCAGGACAGACGTACGATGAATCTCTAGGCAAGGTAGGTGTTGCCTCTATAGAAAAAAGAGAGCTAATTGAATGCCAGAATTGCACGGCACCTATAGCAGAGGACTTAGATAAATTATTGTACGAACAAATACAACATTTAGTGCCATTGCGGAGTTTAGATGAGCAGGAGGTTGCTTTTTTACCGCACAAAATTTTAACTTACGCAGAGCAGTCTATAATTTTTATTCGCCAGCAGCCTGCACAATATGTTTATTATCTTTTGAGTGGTGAGCTTATCTTGCAGCCAGAAGGTGCAAGTAATTATGAAATCGCAGCCAATTCTACGCGCGCCCACCTACCTATTAATAGTGGGAAATCTTTTGGTGCGACAGCAGTAGCTAAAACTGAAGTAAAAATACTGTTGATTGATGCTGATTTAACAAAGCTTTGGACAGTAAAAAGCATTGAAGAAGTGTCTTGCGTAGAGTTGATTGATATTGCTCTGCCTGAACAATTAAATAACAGCCGATTTTTTCATAGTTTCACTGATGCTTATCGAGAAAATAGATTGATGCTACCTTCTTTGCCGGATGTCGCCTTTAAATTAAAAACAGCTATGGATTATGAGATTGGTACTCAAGAAGCCGTAGAAATTATCCAGATAGATTCGGCAATAGTCGCAAAATTAATTCAAGTTGCGAATAGTTCCTTATATGCCCCTATAACGCCAATTCTTAATTGTCAGGATGCAGTAACTCGCTTAGGCTTAACAGCGACACGTAATTTAGTGATGGGACTCAGTTTAAAACAGCTATTTCAGTGTAAAGATAAAAAACTGATGGGCGCAATGCAGAATTTATGGCGGCGGAGCTTATATGTATCTAGCCTAAGTTTTGTGCTCGCGGAAGAGGTAGGCACCATAAACCCTGATGATGCTTTATTAGCGGGTTTAATCAGTGATATAGGCGTGATTCCACTATTACATTTTGCTGGGCAATACCCAGATGAATATCCTGAGATGGCGCAATTAGAGGAGGCAATACCTTATTTGCGTGCGCCGGTAGGCACGTTGGTGTTACATACTCTAGGTTTTCCTGATGAGTTGGCAGGTATTCCACACCATTCTGAAGACTGGCACTATGAGAGTGGCGCTGATATGAGCTTAATTGATATTGTTATTTTGGCCAAATTACACAGTTATTTTGGCTCTCAACAAGCAAACCATTTGCCCTATATTAATACTATTCCCGCGTATTCGAAACTCACAAATGGCACGTTAACTCCTGACTTTTCTTTGCATATATTGCAGAGAGCAAATGAGCGCGTTAAAGCTGTAATGAGTGTTTTTGCTTAATTTCTTTTTTATATAGCTGTTTCCAATTGATGCGCCTTATGTTTTGGCGACCTTTCTAACTAATACTGACTTCCATGACCAATCCATTACTTAATAGCACCGAACTTCCCCAATTTTCGCAAATAAAAGCGGAGCATATTGAACCTGCCATCGAGCAATTATTGACTGAAGCGCAGGCTTTAGTTGAAACGCTACTGTCTGAGAATGAAGTCTATACCTGGGAAAACCTGATCTCTCCTTTAGAAGAAGTTGAGGATTGTATTAATAAAGCTTGGTCGCCAGTGAGTCATATGAACTCAACAGTTAATAGCGATGATTTACGTGATGCTTATAATGCTTGTTTGCCAAAATTAAGTGCGTACTCAACGGCAATGGGGCAGCATAAAGGCTTATTTAAAGCCTATGAGCAGATTGCAGCAAGTGATTCTTATGCAACGCTAGAGCCTGCACAGCAAAAAATTATTCAAAATTCATTACGTGGCTTTCGTTTGTCAGGTATTGATCTTGATGATGAAAAACAGGCGCGTTATAAAGAAATCAGTTTAGAGCTGTCACAATTATCCAGTAAGTATGAAGAAAATTTACTTGATGCAACGAATGACTGGCAGAAACTCATTAGCAAAAAAGCAGATTTAGCTGGTTTACCTGACTCTGCATTACAGCAAGCGAAACAAACTGCCGAACAGGAAGGCAAGAAAGGGTGGATGCTAACCTTGCAGTTTCCTTCTTACCTGCCTGTCATGACTTATGCTGATGATCGCCAATTACGCGCAGATGTGTACAAAGCTTTTTCTACGCGTGCATCAGATCAGGGGACGAGCCCTGAGTGGGATAATACTGAAATCATGGAGCAAACCATTGCGCTGCGTCATGAAAAAGCGATGTTATTAGGTTTTCAAAATTATGCTGAATTGTCTTTAGCGACAAAAATGGCAGATTCACCTAAGCAAGTTACCGATTTTCTAGAAGAATTGGCAGAAAAGTCATTACCACAGGCACAAAAAGATTTAGCCGAGTTAACAGCTTTTGCTAAAGAGCATTATGGTGTAGCTAAGTTGTATGCTTGGGATGTTGGCTATTTTTCTGAAAAAATGCGTCAACAGGCTTATGATTTATCGCAGGAAGAAGTGAAACAATTTTTCCCCGCGCCTAAAGTATTGCACGGCTTATTTGCCGTGGTAGAAAAGCTGTACGGCCTAAAAGTTACTGAAATTACAGCGTTTGATACTTGGCATAAAGATGTACGTTTTTTCCAAATTATGGATAAGAATGGCGAGTTGCGCGGTAAATTTTATATTGATCTATATGCACGCGCGAAAAAGCGTGGCGGTGCATGGATGGATGATTGTGTTGGGCGTAAAAAAGTCGACGGTAAAATACAAACCCCTGTTGCGTATTTAGTGTGTAACTTCACACCACCGACCGGCAATGATCCTGCGCTATTAACGCATGATGAAGTGCTGACTTTATTCCATGAGTTTGGTCATGGCTTACAACATATGATGACGCAAGTTGATTATTTGGGTGTGTCGGGTATTAATGGCGTGGAATGGGATGCGGTCGAATTACCCAGCCAGTTTATGGAAAATTGGTGTTGGGAAAAAGAAGCTTTAGACCTAATTTCAGGGCATTACCAAACTGGCGCAGCATTACCGGATAGTTTATTTGAAAAAATGCTCGCTGCGAAAAATTTCCAAGCAGGAATGTTAATGGTCAGACAGTTGGAATTTAGTTTATTTGATTTTCGTATGCACCAAGATTATGACCCAGCGCAAGGTGCGCGTATTTATGACGTATTGCATGAAATCCGTGAGCAAGTTTCCGTTATGATTCCGCCTGCCTTTAATCGTTTTGCACACAGTTTTTCGCATATTTTCGCTGGCGGGTATGCGGCCGGTTATTACAGTTATAAATGGGCAGAAGTCTTATCCAGTGATGCCTATTCTTTATTTGAAGAAAACGGTATTTTTGATCAAGAAACTGGCGTCGCTTTTTTAACACATATTCTAGAGACAGGTGGTAGCGCTGATGCCATGGATTTATTTGTTAAATTCCGCGGTCGTGAGCCGAGTATTGATGCCTTATTAAGACATAATGGTATTGCCGCATGAAATATAAAGACTTAAGAGACTTTATTGCACAACTGGAAAAAAAGGGTGAATTAAAACGCATCACCCAAGAAATTGATCCAGTTTTGGAAATGACGGAAATTTGCGACCGTACTTTAAAGGCGGGTGGTCCGGCCTTATTATTTGAAAATCCGAAAGGACATAATATCCCAGTGCTGGCGAATTTATTTGGCACACCAGATCGCGTGGCAATGGGTATGGGAGAAAGTTCTGTCACCGCATTGCGTGGCGTGGGTGAGCTGTTATCGCAATTAAAAGAGCCAGAACCACCGAAAGGCATGAAAGATGCGATGGATAAAATTCCCGTGTTTAAAAATGTCTTACATATGGCACCTAAAGTGGTGAAAAATCCTCCCTGCCAGGAAATTATCAGAAAAGGTGATGAAGTTGATTTGGGACAATATCCAATACAAACCTGTTGGCCGGAAGATGTCGGGCCATTAATTACTTGGCCTTTAGTGATTACTAAAGGGCCGTATAAGGATCGCCAGAATCTAGGTATTTATCGCCTGCAAGTGATTGCAAAAAACAAAGTGATTATGCGCTGGTTAGCGCATCGTGGTGGCGCTTTAGATTTTAAAGAATGGCAAGATGAAAATCCAGGCAAACCGTATCCTGTTTCTGTCGCTTTAGGGGCCGATCCTGCAACGATTTTAGCGGCAGTAACGCCAGTGCCTGATACTTTATCAGAATATGCTTTTGCTGGATTATTGCGTGGTTCTAAAACTGAAGTAGCGAAATCAATAACGAATGATTTACAAGTGCCAGCGAGTGCTGAAATTGTTTTGGAAGGCTTTATTTATCCCGATGAAATGGCACCAGAAGGGCCGTTTGGTGATCATACTGGCTACTATAATGAAGTGGGTGAATTTCCTGTCTTTACCATCGAGTGTATTACTCAGCGCCAAGCACCGATTTATCACAGCACTTATACTGGCAAGCCACCTGATGAGCCAGCGGTATTGGGCGTGGCTTTAAATGAAGTGTTTGTGCCAATTTTACAAAAGCAATTTCCTGAGATTACTGACTTTTATTTACCGCCTGAAGGCTGCTCTTATCGTATGGCAGTGATCAGCATGAAAAAGCAATATGCTGGTCATGCTAAACGCGTGATGCTCGGAACGTGGTCATATTTGCGTCAGTTTATGTACACCAAATTTGTGATTGTGGTCGATGACGATGTTGATGTGCATGACTGGCAAGAAGTGATTTGGGCGATTACCACGCGTATGGATCCTGCGCGGGACCTGACCATTTTGGAAAATACTCCGATTGATTATTTAGACTTTGCTTCTCCAGTTTCGGGTCTAGGCTCTAAAGTCGGTTTTGATGCGACCAATAAATGGCCAGGCGAAACGACGAGAGAGTGGGGGCGCACTATCACGATGACAGATGAGGTCGTGAAGAAAGTCGATGAGCTGTGGGATAGTTTAGGGATATAGGGTTGTTAAGTTGCTTTAATCTGTAGGGTACGCATTGCGTACCTTTCAGTATAGAAAGGTGTGCAGGTATATATCTTACATTAACGTGTCTTAAAGAATGCGTATGAATACTTTGGGTAAGTCATCTTTGTAGATGTGGATTTATCTGTACTGTGCGAATGAATTCGTTAAATGTGTACTTCTAAGCAACAGACCCTACATAAACAGGGTGGTCACTAGATTGTAAATTAATTAATAATTCAGCAAAGAAATTTGGGGAAATAGTATGGTTGCTTAAGTCATCTAAGGCTAACCATTCTACGCCTACTTGATGTTTGTCTGGTTCAGGGCCGGAGTTTGGGGTGTAATCTATTGGCGCTTTGCATTGAATTAATACTTCCAGTTGATGGCGCGTATAAGGTTGAGGTAGTAACTTTGGGATGAAAAAATCAGCGACATGCAGAATATCGAAAGCTTCAACATCGGTATTAATTTCTTCTTGGCACTCGCGAATGACCGCTTCATGCAGGGTTTCGCCAGATTCTAATGCGCCGCCCGGTAAGGTATAACGAATACCATCGACTGGGCTGTCTTTTTTGATTAAAAGAATTTTGTTATCTTGAACAATAACTGCGCGTACAGTAATGCGAATACCTGATTGTAGCTGGTCCATGAGATTCCTGAGTAAGAGTATAGCTTAGGTTATCGCAAGGTGCAGATAACCCAAACTACCTATTGAAATGGGATTAGTCGTGGTTACAACCTTCGCCATGAATGTGGCCGTGTTCCATTTCAGTTTCTGTGGCTGAACGGATCTCAGTAATCTCCACATCAAAAGTCAGTTGCTCACCCGCTAGAGGGTGATTGCCATCAATAGAAACTTGATCGCCTTCTACCGCAGTAATAGTAACAACGGCAGGGCCATTGCTAGAGTCAGCTTGGAACTGCATACCTACTTCGATATTATCAATGCCTTGAAACATTTCTCTTGGCACTGTTTGGATGTGCTCTTCGTTACGCTCACCGTAAGCATCTTCAGGCTCGATAGTCACAGTTAGTTTATCGCCTACTGATTTATCTGCAAGTGCATTTTCTAAGCCAGGAATGATGTTACCCGCGCCGTGTAAATAAGTTAAAGGCTCTGCGCCAATAGAGCTATCTAATTGCTCGCCGGCTTTGTTAGTTAAAGTGTAGTGGATAGAAACAACAGGGTTTTCAGTATTTTTCATAAGTATAGATATAAAGGTTGAGTGAAAGGGAAAGTTATAAATTATGAATCATCACTTTGCTTAGCAAGTGCGGTAAGTGATGTAATTAAATCTGTGAAGCTCTCTAATGAGTCCGTTCTAGCAGTTGCATGAGCAATTTTGCGTCCTTTTCTAGCGGCTTTATCGTATAAGTGTAGGTGCACTTGAGATAAAGACAGTAATTTATCGCTGGCAGGTACGCCGCCGATAAAATTTTGCATCGCGGCATAACCAATCGAATTCGTTGCTCCTAAAGGCCAGTCGATAATCGCTCTTAGATGATTTTCAAATTGGCTGGTTTCAGAGCCTTCGATAGTCCAATGGCCTGAGTTATGCACGCGTGGTGCGAATTCATTAACGATTAGCTGATCGCCAACAGCAAATAACTCTAAGGCAATAATGCCAACATAATCAAGTGCGGTGAGCAGGGTATTAATATACTGCTCTGCTTGTGCTTGTAGTGGGTCATTTAAGGTGTTTCTGGCTAAACGTAAAATACCTTTTTCATGAGTGTTTTCAGATAAAGGATAATAAACGGTCTCGCCGGATACACTGCGGCTAGCGATAATAGAGACTTCTCGATCAAAAGGTACAAAGCCTTCAACTACACAAGGTGCATTTTGTACGGCATCCCATGCAGCTGCTAAATCTTGTTCGTTACGTAAAACCACTTGGCCTTTGCCATCGTAGCCCAAACGGCGAGTTTTCAAAATAGCAGGGTAGCCAATGTTCGGCATTGCTTGCTCTAAATCAGCTAAGCTGGATACTGCAGAAAAAGGTGCTGTAGGAATGCTTAAGTCACGGAAAAATTCTTTTTCAGTGATGCGATCTTGGCCTATTGCTAACGCTTTTTCTGGTGGATAGACTGGCGTACTTTCGGCTAGAAAGTGAATAATCTCCACTGGGACATTTTCAAATTCATAGGTGATAATGTCGGCTTCTGCTGCGAATTGGGTTAATAGTACTTTATCGGTGTAGTCACCAATAAGGTGTTTGCCTAGATCAGCTGCACAAGATTCAGGTGTTGGGTCTAAAAAGATAAATTTAAGGCCTAATGGCTTGCCGGCAAGTGCTAACATTCGCGCTAATTGTCCTGCACCTAAAATACCAATAACCATTAAACGAACTCCCGAGGATCGGATTTAGCTAAAACAGCCTCTGTTTGTGCCGCGCGGAAAGCATTTAACGGGGCTTTATATTTATTATGTTTATTAGCGATAATCGCAGCTGCTAATAGTGCTGCATTGGCTGCACCTGCTTTGCCAATTGCTAAGGTGCCTACTGGGATCCCTGCCGGCATTTGTGCGATAGATAATAAAGAGTCCATACCATTCAATGCTTTTGATTGCACTGGAACGCCTAATATAGGAATGATGGTTTTTGCGGCTACCATACCTGGTAAATGGGCTGCGCCACCTGCACCGGCAATAATGACTTCTAAACCCTTGCCTTCTGCACTTTCAGCATAAGAAAAAAGTTTATCTGGCGTACGATGAGCGGAAACTACCTCGACTTCAAAAGGGATGCCGAGTAGTTCTAATTTTTCAGCTGCGAAACTCATAGTTTCCCAGTCTGAGGTTGAACCCATGATAATACCCACTAATGCGGTCATTAACTGCTCCTGCAAAGATAACACGCTGACGGCATAGCGAAAAAGTCGCTTATTTCGTTAGCAAAAAACGATTGATTATACCTGTGTTCAAGACAATTTAAAATATTCAGCGTAGCTAACTTTCTACCAAGAGATACACCGTCATTAAGTTTAAGGGTAATACAACGCTAAAATAAGCGAGGGATAAATGCGCCCCTTTTATCTCTCGCTTATTTTAGTTATGTTTTTACATTACTTTTACTAGTTTTAATTCATCACGAATTACTTTTCGTAGCGTAACTTCTAATGATTCATTATGAGCTTGGATATATCCCCGCAATGCCTCATTTATGAGCGTTTGATAATTACCACCACCCGCATTATTAACCTGTGTTTTAAAGTGATTAATAATATCAGCATCCAAACGAATAGTAATGCGCACTTTATTTGGGTCAGGTGGAGCTATCGAGCCACGCTTTCCTTTACTGAAATCTTCACTCATAATTTAACCCCTTATAATATTGTTTTATCTCTTTTTTATCCGCTCTTCGAGCTGATATGATGCGGATATTATTTTCTCCGCGTTCAGCATGAACTACGAGTAAGATATTTAGTAAAGCTCCCATACCTAAAGTTTTAAACCTTTGTTCGTTATGGTCTCCATCTTCAATGGTGAGCGCATATTCATCTTCCAATGCGATAACCGCGTCAGCAAATTCAATGCCATGCTTCTGGGTATTTTTAAAAGCTTTGAGTGAATCCCATTCATATTTCATAAGGTTAAGTATATGTACATTTGATGTACAAATCAATATAAAATGGAACGCAGTGCTACAGATGGCTGTTAATGTCGAAAATAGCAGGTTAAAGCGCTGCGCCCCCCTAAGAGGCGCGTAGGCAACTGCCATCTAAGGCATTATAAATGGCGGTGGGTTGTGCGTGTTTAGGCGTTGTGCCAGAGAGTATGAATATACTTTCGGCATTTAAGTTTTGGCGCACGGCTAATGATGAACGAGCGGGAGCTTGATTACTAATATTTGCACTAGTGGAAACAATTGCGCCGCCATAAGTGGAACATAGTTGTTGTACCAGAGGATGCGAACTAACGCGAACAGCTAATGAGTTGTGTTCGCCTTTTAAATATTTTGGCACCCAAGCTTGCGCGGGAATAACCCAAGTGACAGGTCCCGGCCAGCTAGGCATGATTTGAATAAGCATACTGGCGGTGGGTTTTAGGAAAGGCTGTAATTGCGCAAAGTCAGAGGCAACCAAAATTAGCCCTTTGTGAATTGGGCGTTGCTTAATATTCAGCAAGTGCATTGCCGCACTTTCATTTAATGGATCGCAGCCTAAGCCATAAACCGCTTCGGTGGGGTAGGCGATAATTTCGCCTTGCTGTAAGGCATGAACGGCCATGCGAATTTTGAAATTTGAATAATGGCTCATAAGCTTTTGCGTGCTCGGTTGAGAAAATAGCAGCCGATTAAGATAAAAGGGATGCTCAGTATTTGCCCTGTGCTGAGCCAAAAATCATTGCTGTAACTGGCTAGGTTGACTTTAAAAAACTCTAAAACAAAGCGCGCACTAAAAATAAGTATCAGAAACCAGGCAAATAAGCGGCCATTTAAATTAAATGTTTTGCTGCGCTGGTATAAATAGAAAAGAAAAAAAGAAATGCCGACATAGCTAAACGCTTCATAGAGTTGTACTGGATGTCTTGGGATTGCGTCGATACGCGTGAAAATAACAGCCCATGGCGCGTCGCTAGCCGTGCCTGCAATTTCTGAATTTAAAAAATTACCCACACGAATGAAACTGCCGCTGAAAGAGGCGGCAATCGCGGCTCGATCTAAAATCCAAAAGTAATTAAAGCTGGCTTTACGCTGATAAATATATAGGGCAATTAAAACCCCTAGCACTCCGCCATGACTGGCGAGTCCGCCTTCCCAAATGGCAAAAATCTTTGTTGGGTTGCTTAGGTAGTAAGCAGGATTGTAAAAAATAACATGACCTAATCTAGCGCCAATCACTGTACCGCCGATGCAATACCAAAGCAGCCGGTCGACATCTTCCGTGCTGCCAAGTTCGCGCCAGTAAATCCAGTGCATCAATAAATAGTTGCTGAGTAAAGCAAGAGCAAACATTAAGCCGTACCAATGAATACGAATAGACTGAAAGCTAGCTAAAACAGGATCAAAATCCCAGATAAAGTGGTCCATTTTGGTATGTCGAAGGTTGGGTTGATTTGTATTTAAGTGCAAAAGAAAAACGATCAGGAAGTGGCCTTTCTCTGTGTCCTCTGTGCTCTCTGTGGTTAAAGTCTTATCTTATTCTACGGCAAAATCAACAATCGCTTTAAGCATGATGTTCATGTCAGCGGAAAAGCGGTTGAGCTCGGGGTCATCGGTATTAGTCGGCATTAAATGCGTGCGAACTATAGTTTTACCTTGAAATTGGTAAGTAACAATATTACAAGGCATGTAGCGTACCGCGTGAGGCGACATAAGCAATAATGTTTTTGCATGGGTGAGATTGCAAAATTGTAAGGTATCGTATTCAGGGAAATCTTTTGTGCCGCGATCACGAATGACTTTACCCACGCGACTGTGGCCGGTAATTCTGAAATTATGTTCGGAAATAGCAATTTCTAGTTCAGCTAGTACGTCAGCATAAGGCTTACCTGTTTCTGCTTGATAGGAAGGTACAAATTCTCCTGTTGGTATCTGTGCGCAACTGCTGAGGATTAGCAGGCTGGCAAGCAGAAGAAAGATCTGTGCTTGGGATATTAATAATTTCATAAGCCATTTTAACAGTTGTCAATCGGCAAACAAAAGTAGTGGATGTAATTCTATTGAGGCTTGCTGTACTGTGTTAAAATTTGCCTAATTTTCTAATAGAGTTACGGGCTGCGCTCTTAACACTAAACAGTAATAATATAGTAGGGCGGACTTTAGTCCGCTTTTTAGCAATGGTGGACTAAAGTCCGCTCTACTTTTTTAATTAAGTTGATAGCCGCAAATTAACAGAGTGAACTCAGATGTCTGATTCAAAACCATTAATCCTGCCTCCTGGCGAAGGTATTATAATTGATTACCATCAACTTGAGCAGGTTCTGCCACAGCTCACGGATTTGGTGGCGACCCAGGGGAATGTTTTTAAAGCTAAATTTCCTGATCAGAATAGTTGGGTTTATAACGTTTGTGATCCGGATATGGCTAAGCATATCTTGGTGACGAATTATAAAAATTACAAAAAAGGCGTAGGCATTAAGCAAATTAATGTCTTATTGGGGCGCGGTATTATTGTTAGTGAAGGCGATCTCTGGAAGCGCCAGCGTAAAATGATGCAGCCGCTCTTTAGTAATAAGTTACTGACGCAGCAATTGCCCTTAATGACGCATTGTGCGGATAAGTTAATAGCTAGCTGGGATGATGATATTAAGGCGGGCAAGCCGATAAATTTGACTGAGTCTATGAGTCAGACTGCGCTAGATTTTATTTTGCATGCCTTGTTTAGTGAAGATTTAGATCGAATTATTGATGAAACCGGAGAGAACCCGTTTCTTATGGTGACGGATGATTCCGCGCGAGATTTACTATTTGCGCGGCGCTTTCGTCAGTTGACGCATCTGGTTAGCGATATGATGCAACGCCGCCGCGCAGAAAATCGTCAGCCCTTTGATTTATTAACTATGGTTATGAATGCAACGGAAAAGCGTAGCGGTGATGCCATGCCAGAAAAATTGCAAATCGATGAAATTTTAACCATGATTATCGCGGGGCATGAAACCACCGCGAGTGTGCTCAATTGGACGTGGTATTTACTTGCGCAACACGCCGATATTGGGCAGCAAGTTTTGGCAGAAAGTCAGCGGCATATGCCGTTAGATTCTGAACCAAGCATGGCGGATATTGGACAACTAAAATTTACCGAGCAAGTATTAGATGAGTCTATGCGTTTATATCCACCCGTTTGGGTACTGACTCGTCAAGCTTTGGCTGATGATCACTATAATGGTATCGATATTCCTGCTGGGACGGATATTTTGATTCCGCCTTATTTAATGCATCGAAATACAGCTGTTTGGTCTGACCCTGAAGTTTTTGATCCGCAACGTTTTAGCCCAGAAAATAAAGCCAACCATCATATCGGCGCATACTTGCCTTTTGCCATTGGCCCTAGACGCTGTATAGGCGATAGTATGGCTATTCAAGAAATGGCGGTGCATATCAGCCGTATTATTCAAAAAATACATTTTGAATTGGTTCCAGGGCAGACGGTTGAACTGGAGCCCTTGGTCAATTTAAGACCGAAACAAGACATTTTTTTACATGCAACTTACAGATAAACACGACATGAGCGAAACATTTTCTCCACTTACGCTAACCGAAGCCTTACAGCATGCTGCTAAGGGTGATAAAAGCATTACCTATATAAAAGGTAAAAATGATGAAGTGACCGTCAGTTATGCGCAGTTATATCAGCGTGCCTTGTGTTTGTTATATCAATTACAACAATCAGGCATGCAGCAAGGGGATGAACTGATCTTGCTTGCGGATAATAATGAGCAGTTTGTTGATGTCTTCTGGGCTGCTTTATTGGGCGGCATTATTGCTGTGCCTTTGAGTGCTACGAGTCAGAATGCCGCGTATAAACGTGTTTTATCGGTAACGCAGAAATTACATAAGCCTTTTATTTGGGCTTCAGAGAGCTCATTGCAAAACTTATTGCAGTATGCTGATGAGCATCAGTTAGCTGAAATGAAGCCTTTGCTAGAAAAGCAAACGTTGATTTCTGAGCAAATTAAAGTGGATCAAAATCAAGCTGCACCTGCTGATATTCTCCCGCAAGACACTGCTTTTATTCAGTTCTCATCAGGCTCAACGGGCGAGCCAAAAGGTGTGGTGTTAAGTCATCATAATTTAATGACTAATATCCGATCCATTTTAATCGGTAGTGCGGCTACTCAGGATGATGTCAGCCTAAGCTGGATGCCATTGACACATGATATGGGTATTATTGGTTTTCATTTATCGCCTTTAGTATTGAATACCGATGTTTATTTGATGTCACCCGAGCTATTCGTGCGCCGCCCTAATTTATGGCTGGATAAAATCAGTGAGAAACGTGCAACGGTTTCCGCATCGCCGAATTTTGGCTATCAACATATATTAAAATATTTTAATGCAGAAAAGCAGGCGCATTTGGATTTGTCTTCCTTGCGCTTGATTTTTAATGGCGCGGAACAAATATCTGCGGCTTTATGTGCAGAATTCAACCAAACTTTAAAGCCTTTTGGTTTCTGCGATACGGTTATTTTTCCTGTTTACGGTTTGGCTGAAGCATCTTTAGCAGCCGCATTTACTGAACCTAGGGCAACCGTGCAATCTATTTTTGTTGACCGTCAACAGCTGCAATTAGGCGATAGTATTGCTTTGATGACTGCGGGTGATGCCGAAAGCTTGGAATTGGTTTTACTGGGAGCTGCAGTGCCTGAAACGGAGTTGATGGTTGCTGATGAGGCTGGAAAAGTATTACCTGAGCAAACTTTAGGGCATGTTTTGATTCGTGGCGAGAATGTGACCAAAGGTTATTATGATAATGCGCAATTGAATGCCGAGACCATTAATCAAGAGGGTTGGTTAGATACTGGCGATATAGGATTTATCTATCAAAAACAGTTGGTATTAACAGGCCGCTTTAAAGATTTAATTATTGTTAATGGGCAAAATTATCACGCCCATGATTTAGAGCAGTTATGCGAGGCCTTGCCTGAGATCGGTCAGCAAAAAGCGGCTGCTTGTACGATTCCAGGCAATAACGGAGAAGCTTTGGCGATTTTTGTTACTTATAAAGGCGAACTTAGTGAATTTATTCCCATTGCTAATGCCATACGTGGCGCGTTAGCCAAAGATGCAGGTATTGAGGTCGCTGAAGTGATTCCTGTATCAGCTTACCCTAAAACCACTAGTGGTAAGGTACAGCGTTTTATTCTTTCTAATCATTATATAGCAGGAAAATATATGGATACATTGGCGAAAATTAAGCAATTATCCAGTTCAGTGCTTGTAAGCGAAGGGAGTGCGGAGGGTTCTATAGAGCAGCAATTAATGCAGATTTGTAAGGAGGTGATACCCGAGCGTACCATTGCACCAGAAGATGATTTGTTTGAAATTGGTATTAGTTCACTTTCTTTGACACAAATTCATGAGCGCCTAGATCAACTTTTCCCAGGCCAGGTTGATTTAACGGACTTGTTCGATTATCCAAGTATTGCCCAGTTAGCTGCATTTCTGGAGCAAAACTCTCAAAAAGAGGAATAGGCTTTGAAATATTGGCTAAATACTGTGCTTAAGCAAAAACTTGCGCCTGCTATTTTGACCGGCTATATTAGGTGGTTACATAAGACTTGTAAAATCAATATAACAGGGGCAGAGCATTTGCAAGCGTTTACAGCAGAGCAGCAACCGATGCTGCCCTGTTATTGGCATCAGCAAATGACATTTTCGATCGATTTTCTGCTTAGCTTACGTGAGCAAGGCGTCAAAACCAGTGTTTTGGTGAGTCCTTCTAAAGATGGTGATATAGGCGATGCAGTTTTAACAAACCTAGGCGTGGGCGTTATTCGTGGCTCGGAGCATCGTACCGGGGCGCTTGCTATGCGTGATATTTATCAGGCAATCAGCAAAGATAAATGCAGTGTAGGCACAGCAGTAGATGGCCCTTTAGGGCCCGATCGGGAAGCTAAAGTCGGTGTGGTAACACTTGCGCAATTGAGTGGTGCGCCGCTTATTCCGATAGCTAACGCCTGTAGCCGAAAAGTTCACTTGAAAAGCTGGGATAATTTCTTTTTACCCTTACCTTATAGTAGGGTGCAGATCGTGGTGGGTGAGCCGATTGTGGTAGAAAAGCGAGTCTCTCCTGAACAGGTTTCTGCGTTTCAGCAGCAGTTAACAAAGCAGCTTAATGGCTTGAGTGAACAAGCTGAGAGTTTAGTGTCGAGCTTTAGTATTTATGAGTAATGCGGGAGTTGCAGTGCGTATGTGACTTTTTTTGAGGGATACTTTGTTTTTGTATCGTAATTTTTAGATCAATATAAATATAACTAGGAATATATAATGAAAAAACCAGCTTTAGGCTTGTTAGCAAGTTCACTTTTCTTAATGTCTTTTTCTTTCACTGCAGAAGCGGAAGAGTGTGATTTAAAATATACCATGAAAGGCTGGTCAGCTTTTTATAAAACCTACAAAGGCTCTGGTGTTGTGACTTGTCCTAGCGGCAAAAAAGCCAATGTGGATTTGAGCTTAAAAGGTGGCGGTTTTACGTTTGGCGCTTCAGAAATTACTGACGGTAAAGGTAAAATTCGCGGTGTACAAAGTATCGATGATATTTATGGCGGTGCTTTTGAAATAGGTGGGCATGCTGGATTTGGTAAGTCAGTAGAAGGTCGCTGGATACCAAGAGGGGCACGAACTGTAACATTAACAGGAAAAGGCACAGGCTATGATCTAGGCTGGTCTATGGGTAGCTTTAAAATTAGCAAACCTTAAAAAACACGTAGGGCGGACTTTAGTCTGCTAATGACTGCCCTACAGTTTTTAAATCACTGGAATTTAGAAAAATGGATGTTGTCGTTATCGGTAGTGGCATAGGTGGTTTAACGGCTGCTGCTTTATTGGCAAAAGCAGGACGACAAGTTTTAGTGTTAGAGCGGCATGATCGTTCAGGCGGTTATGCACATGGTTTTAAACGTAAAAAATACATATTTGATGCCGGTGTTCATCTGACTAGCGGTTGCGGTATGCGGGGCTTTGATGGCGGGCAAATTATTCGTAAAGTACTGCAAGCCGTCGATAGTTATGAGCAGCTTGAGTTTATTGAGATCAATCCTTTTGCCTTTGTTTCATTACCCGAATTATCGGTCGAGTTGCCTTCTTCTATAGATGCTTTTGTTAAGCAGCTCGGTGACTTGTTTCCACATGAGCGACAAGGCTTGCATGAATTATTAACGCTGTGTTTGCAATTAGCCGAGCAAGTCGCTAAAGCAGATGATGTCATGGCGTCACCCGATCTAAATCATCTCAATTCTGAATTAAATCTCTTGTTTAAATATCGCAGGCGTACCTTGTCGGATGTTTGGCATGATTATATCCACGATCCACAATTACAGAGTATTTTTGCCGCATTATGGCCGTATTTAGGTTTGCCTCCTGAGAAAGTATCCTTTGTTTTCTGGGCAAGTATGCTGATAGGCTATATTGAAGATGGCGCTTATTATTGTAAAGGTGGGTTTCAAGGTTTAGCTGATGCTTTGGTGTCTGGATTAAAGCAAGCAGGTGGGGATATTCGGTTTAAATGTCATGTAGAACGTATTACCGTTAGCGATAATCAAGTGCAGGGCGTGCTGTTATCTTCAGGGGAGTTTATCGAGGCAAATATAGTTATTTCTAATGCAGATATGCTCTTGACTGTGCAAAAGATGATTGGAGAAAGCTATTTTCCTAAACGTTATTTAACGCGTTTAAAGCGAATGCAGGAATCTTTGTCTATTTTTGTGGTCTATATCGCGACTGATTTAGATATGATTAAAGCAGGAGCGCATCATGAAGCCTTTTATTATGATGAGCTAAATCACGAAGTTAATTATAATAATTCCTTGCAAGGGGATTTATCTTGGTTGAGTATTACGGTCCCTACGTTAGTTGATGCGAGTTTAGCGCCGAAAGGTGAACATTTAGTAATGTTAACCACTTTGGCAAACTTTGATCAAACGGAGCATTGGGCGCAAGAAAAAACGATATATGCTGAAAAAATGCTCGAATTTGCCGATAAAAAAATTCCCGGATTAAAAGCACAGGCACTATTTATAGACTCAGGGTCGCCTAAAACCATGCAACGCTATACCTTAAATCATAAAGGAGCAGCGTATGGTTGGGATGTTACGCCAAAACAAGTGGGCGCAAATCGAATAGCTAATAAAGCGCCGATTGATGGGCTTTTTTTCGCAGGGCATTGGGCGACACCTGGTGGTGGTGTGTACGGAGTTAGCTATTCCGGTGTGCAAGCTGCACAAAAAGTTTTAGGCTTGAGCCAGCAGAAAGAACTATGGGATTTGTGTGCTCAATAGCCAAGTAGGGCGGACTTCAGTCCGCTAATGTACTATTTTTATTAAATAATCGTACTCAGGTACTTTAAAGTAGGAAGGTTTTAATGCACCAAGAGTATGATGTTCTCATTATGGGTGGCGGCCTGTCTGGACTAACCTTAGCCATACAGCTTAAACAGAAAGGTACCAACCTGCGTATTTTAATCGCTGAGAAATCAGCTCACCCCGCACCCGAAGCTGCGCATAAAGTAGGTGAATCCTCAGTTGAAATTGCCAGTCACTATTTTGAAAATATCTTAGGCCTAAAAGCTCAATTAGATAATGAGCTACCAAAATTAGGCCTGCGTTTTTTTTATACTCAGGGAAATAATTTAGATATAAGCCAACGTATAGAGTTAGGACCTAATGACTTTCCAGCAGCTAAAAGCTATCAATTAGACAGAGGGCGATTTGAAAATGCTTTAGCTGAACGATGTTTGCAGCTAGGCATAGATTTTCAAGATGACTGTAAAGTTAAAGATATTGTTCTTGGTAAAAATCAACATCAAGTCACTCTGGTACATAATGGCGAAGAAAGCGTGGTGCAAACCAACTGGTTAGTTGATTCAACTGGCCGAATGAGCTTATTGAAGCGAAAACTAAAACTAGCAAAACCCGCCTATCACGATATTAACGCCTCTTGGTTTCGTATCAATCATGAGATCAGTATTGATAACTGGAGTCAGAAGCCAGAGTGGCAAGATCGAGTCAATGCACCGCGGCGACTCAGTACCAATCATTTATTAGGTAAAGGCTATTGGGTTTGGTTAATTCCCTTATCATCAGGCGCAACCAGTATCGGCATTGTTGCCGATGCCAAACTTCATCCTTATGCAGAAATTAACACCTTTGAACGTGCTAAAGTGTGGCTGAAAAAATACGAACCTCAATGCGCGCAGAGTATTGATCAGCATATAGATAAGTTTCAGGACTTTCTAACACTGAAACATTATTCGCATAATTGCAAGAAAATGTACTCGGCTGACGGCTGGGCAATTACAGGCGATGCCGGTGTTTTTCTTGACCCTTTTTATTCGCCCGGCAGTGATTTTATTGCCCTTAATAATGGCTTTATTAGCGACTTGATTGTTAAGCAATATGCCGGTGAGGATATTGCCGCCAGAACAGAGCAATATGAAAAGCTGTTTCGTACTTTATTTTTAGCATTTTGCCCTGTTTATGAGGATCAGTATCCCATTATGGCGAATGCTAAAGTGATGAGTATAAAAATTATCTGGGATTACACGCTCTATTGGAGTGGCGCGGCTTTATTGTTTTTTAGAGATAAATTTTGTGATCTAGCATTTATGGAAATCGCTGCAACTTCTTTGCAGCAAATTTATCAGATTAATTTGCAGATGCAGGGCTTTTTTCGTCAGTGGGCTGAAACAGATTTATCAAGCTCAGAGAAAAGGGATGTTTTTATCAACTACAGCAAGATTGAATTCCTGCAGCAATTAAATAAAGATTTGCTGGTAGAGCAGGGTGATGCCGAATTACAGCAGCAGCTTGTACAGAATATTGCCTTGATTCGAGAGTTGGCTGGGGAGATTGTTGCAGAAGCATGTGTAGGGTTCCCAGAACTAAAGGCTTATGCGCCTGAAGTTCCGGAGAGTCGACTAAGGTATTTAAAGGATGTTTTTGAGTTATTGCGTTAGGGTTATAGCTTACCTTTATGTCTAGTAATTGCTTATTAAGCCATCGCACCATTAACATTAATGATTTGCCCCGAGATATAGCTAGCATCATCAGAACATAAAAAGGCAGCGAGAGCTGCCACTTCCTCAGGCTTTCCTGCACGTTTCATTGGCACTATATTTTTAATGGCCTGAGCATCAAAACTATCTTCCGTCATGCTGCCTTGAATAATGCCGGGAGCAATGGCATTTACTGTGATTTTACGCGAGGCGAGTTCTTGGGCGAGTGATTTTGTTGCGCCGTTTAGAGCTGCTTTTGCGGCGGAATAATTGCATTGCCCGCGATTCCCCATCACACCTGCAACCGATGACATATTGATAATACGTCCCCAGCGGCTTTGGATCATCGGCATTAATAAAGGCTGAGTGACATTGTAAAAACCATGCAACGAGACATCAATCACATCAGTCCAATTTTTTCTATTCATACCCACTAATGGCGCATCACGATGGATGCCGGCATTATTGATAATGATTTGAATCAATCCAGATTCGGAGAGTTGTTTGACGGCTGCTTCACTCGCCTCTGCATCGCACACATCAAACGCGATTGCTTCCGCTGATCCGCCTTGTTGTTTGATGCTATCAGCAATTTGCTGTGCCTTGTCAAAGTTATGATTGCTATGCACAATCACATGAATATTATCTTGTGCGAGGCGAATGCAAATAGCAGAGCCGATATCGCCACTGCCGCCAGTAATTAATGCTTTTTTCATGGTTGGGTATGAATAACGGTTGCTCGCGCATCAAGCAGTAACAAATTATGACTGTCGGTAATGCGAAATGCATAGACAGCTCCATTTTCGATTTTTAGCTCTGCGTTAGCTTCTATATGTAGTGAGCTAGTAATAGTATCTAAGTTATCAATATGAAAATGCGCCCCCCGCACCGCTGCTAAAAATCCGGGGGAAGATTTTCCTGATAATAAACCGCCATGTATTGCCATCGACTGAGCGCCATATTCGATAAGATGCATTGCAGACAAGCTATTATTTAAGCGTAATGGATTATCGCTCGCTAAATGTGATTGAGTTGAACAATGAATTTGCTTATCACTCCATGAATCGACTTGGTCAATTAGTATCATTGATCCTGCGTGGGGAATTAGGTGTGCAAATTGTGTTTGGTTTATGGGGTTATGTTCGATCTTCAGCTTTTGCATGGACTAAACCTCGTTCTCATTTTGACGTTTGATTTTATAAGTCATCAAGATTTACTTCTATTGCGTCCTTTTTTTCATGAGCTCGTTCCCTGATAATTTGTGCCAACTCAAAATCTTCCAGTTTATCCATTAGCCACTCATAAGTTTCTGCGGGTATAAGATAAGCAGCTGGAATATTGTGATTAAGTATTGCGATAGAAGAGCCTTGAACTGCATTTATTAAAGCCGTCGGGTTCTTTTTTAATTCTGAAATACTTGCAGAACAGTTGGATAAAATTTGTCTCATATTTGTTACCTTAAAAAGGCTGATAATTAGTTCAAGGGTATGAAAAGGAACGACGCGCATCGATCGCGAATGATGCGCCTTCTTACGTCGGAATATCCTATGATTCTATATCAACATGTTTAACAACGGACTCCATGAAATGAGTCTCAGAAATGATATTAAGTCCCGTTCTTTTAGTGTCTCTAAGTTCAATAGCCCGCTCAATTTTTCGCCCATGTGTTGAATGCATCCACGCCTTACTGCCAATATCTCCTATTACTAAGAAGTTGGTATTCATGCGTACAGTTTTTAATGAAACCTCTCCGCCTAAAGATTCGATAACCTTAGTAATAAACTTACGTGTTCCCATTTCTCAGCTACTGGCTTATTTGATTCAAGCCAAATGAGTAAGTTTTTAGCTTCATCATAAGTAACTATGCCGTCAAAAATCAGTCCTTTGCAAATGCCTATAAATTCATCCATTCCACGATCTAGTAAGCGCTCTTTGTCGTAAAAATTATTATTGCTATCTTCCATGTTAAGTGTCCTTTGTGAGGCCTAAAGTAAGTATTTTTAAAAAATCCATTTGGGTAGCTTGCTGAATATTGCCAAGCACACCAAATTTAACTTCATCAAAAAGCTCGTAATTTACGAGACCTTCGTTCATATAATTATTGTCTTTATCCCAAGACATCGCTAATGATGACTGAACCTGTAGGCTGGGGAATCCTTTGTTAGATATAAAGACATCACCTTCCTTAAAATGAATTTGATATCCTTGCGTCCAAACGCGATAAGGTTTTTTAAGCTTCATCCGCTCGTCAAAACTGAGATCTAATGCAGCACGAAAAGCATAAGGTACGCAGTAAGCCCAGCTATCGTTATTTAAGCTACCTTCACATGTTATGCCATCCCAACTAATGTGCGGAACAATCAGTGTAAGGCCTCGTGCAAATGTTATGTTTTCAGTTTGTTCTGATACTTTCGGCTTCCATAGGCTTTTTAAATGGATTTCTATTTGTTCAGGGGTCATTACTTCATATCTCCATTTAAATGTGGGGTATCGGCAAGAAAGTTATTACATACCTGTATAACTTTTTCTCAAGTTTAGCAGAAAAGTCACTCATCACCCTTGCCAATAATCATAAAAATTAAACCAGTTATACGGGGTTTCTAGCATTTGTTTTTCGAGTATATCAACATGTTTTTGCGTATAAGCTTGTATATCTTGTTGCCGATTTTTGCGATTCAAGATAACTTCTTCGGCGAGCAATTCAAAACTCGTAATTCATATACGTAGGCTGGAATAGCGTAGCGTTTTCCGGCATATTGCTTGCCGCTGGTGGAAAACGCTAACGCTATTCCACCCTACTTACTGATAAGTTATTATTTAAGCGCAAGGGATTATCAGTGGATAAATGTGATTGAGTTGGTCAATTAACATCATTGATCCCGCGTGGGGGATTAGGCGTGCAAATTGTGTTTGGTTCAGGATTTTATTATTCATCTTTCTGCCAATAATCATAAAAATTAAACCAGTTATACGGGGTTTCTAGCATTTGTTTTTCGAGTATATCAACATATTTTTGTGTATAGGCTTGTATATCTTGTTGCCTAGTTTTACGGTTCAAGATAACTTCTTCAGCGAGTAATTCAAAGTGGATTTTATAGCGATTACCGCCTAAATAAACACCAAAAAACACAATAAGCGGTACTTTTAAGGCAGATGCCATAAGAATAGGGGCGGTAGACATTTTGACGGGTTCACCTAATAGCGTGCAGGTGACGGTTTTTTCTTTGCCATCGCCCATAATGCGATCGCCTAATAAACCGACGGTTGTGCCGCTATCAATGGCTTCTTTTACTTTTAATAGTCCGCTGGGTGAGCCATCTAAGGTGATTAGTGTATTGGCTACATCTGAATTAAGCGCATTAAGCACTTGCACCATCATCGGGGCTTGGTGCTCGTACATCAAAATTTTGATGGGTAAGAGGTAGTTACTGACGGCATAACTACGCAAGACTTCAAAACTACCGATATGACTGCCGAGCAGCAAACAACCGACGCCATTTTTGCTGTAAGTTAGTGGGATGTTTGCCGCGGGAAAAGTAATGTCTAATTTTGCAAATTGCCCTGTTAACAAATAAACGCGGTCGAGAATAGTCGAGGCAAATGCGTGTATATGTTTTGCGCTATCTAGCCATGTGGCTTTGCGCTTTAATACGCGGGTCAAATATTGTAGCGAGGCTTGGCGTTGTGGTTTGGCAAAAAGTAAATAGTAGCCAGTGATGGGGTAAAGAAATGCGCGTGCAATGGGGCGACCTAGGCGTAAAGCAACCCAGCGTATCGCTTTTAAGGCGAAGGGTGTGCTGCGCTCCTTGTTATCTTGCCAGTGCTTAGTCATGAGATTTCTCCTCTTTGGCGGCAATAATAAAGGTGCCTGTGACTAGCGTTTCTGAGTCACGCATGCACGTGAATTTGATATTGTGTGCTGATGATTGAGTGAGGGACACGCTAAAGTCTTGATCAGGAAGTAAGGGGTGTAAAAATTTGGCTTGGGTTAATGTGCAGATTCGATCATTGGGAAAAGCTGCTAAGAGTTGTTGTTGTACGTAATTTAATAATACCACGCCAGGAACAATCGGATTGTTTGGGAAATGACCGGCAAAACAAGGATGTGCAGCAGGTATGCGATAGTGTTGTTTGGTGGCTAGCATTTGTTGTGTTTGTATCAAGTGCTCGAGTTCTGTTTTGAGTAGTTTACCCATATTATTACGCGGTAGGGTAAAAACTGTATAGAGGGCGCGGGGTAAAAAGACTTCGTCTATTGCTAGGCGTAAATGGCTAATAATCGTCTTCTTGGGTAGTTTGCTAACGACTAAAGCAGAAAGTCGCTCATTTTTGCTTAAAAAGAACACGCCATCTTCAATGCCGGAAACGCCAGCTAACTGTTGGTTTAGCTCATGTAATGACGCCCTTTTGCCGGCAATTTTAATTAAATCTGCGGAACGGCCGAGTAGGTTGAAGTCGCCTTTATCAACTATTTCAAACGTATCGTCTAACACGAGAGGCTTAATAATATGTCCGCCTTGCAACACAAACTGGCCGTTATTTTGTTTTAGCTGGATGCTTGTATAAGGTTGCCAATGCGCTGACTTGCTCGTTTGGCGCGAGGCAAAAGAGAGCGTTTCGGTACTGCCAAATAATTCAAATAGCGGTGCGTTTAGGCTTTTTTCTATTTGTTGTGCAAGCGTGCCATCCATAGGTGCTGTTGAAGAGAGAATAAACTTTATAGTGCTCCACTGGCCTTGTGTTTGGCTGCAGATTTTTAAATGTCTCGGGGTAGAAACGAGAATTTTTTCTGCTGGCAGGCCTGCGAGTGTAGTGCGTATATCTTCAGGGTAAAACGGCCGACCATTATGCAATATCATTCGAGAAAATAATACCCAGAAAAATGAGGTTTCCAAACCATACATATGTTGCATGGGAACGGTGGAAACTAGGGTTATTTCTTGGTCTTGTAGCTCAAATCGCTGTAATGCCAGTTTGGCTGATTTTTGAAATTCGCGCCATGTTTTTATGATCGCTTTAGGTTTTCCTGTACTACCGGAGGTAAACGAAATAGATAAGGGGCGGTCAATATCAATGAGTGGGCAAGGCTGGGTGCTTTTTTCTAATAAATCATAGGAGAGATAGAAATCTGAACCAAGATTGTCATCACTTAGCGCGTAACTATCAGGGTAATTTGCTGTTAAACCGGCTAAGGTTTTAGGGCTTTGGTTTGGGGGAAGTAATGATATTTGTTGACGTAGGCAAACGGCTAGGTAGCTGACTATAAAAAGATAACGGTCTTGGCAAAGGTTGATTGCATAGCTTTTGGCAGGTAATTTTTCACTTAAAGCGACTGCATGGGCTAATAAGTCGGCACGGCTTAGCGCCTTGTTTGGGCGGAGATAAAATGCATTATTGAGCATATTTTTGAGCGAGTCGTTTAATGAAATATAACGCAGGGTGAGTTCAGTCAAAGTTTATCGCCAGCTAGCAAAGTTTAATCGCCTATTTTAGCTGTTTGGATGCGCGTAGTTCAAGTTAAGGCGTTAAATTGAACTATGTTAAAATGCCTTTTTAATGTTGACTTGAAGTGGGTAATTTTACTGGACTAATGATAAAGAGAGAGAAAATATCGGCTTATATAATGAGTCTATTATTTGCCTTAAGTGTTTGGCTTATCTGGCTTATTTACACTTACCCTAATAGCTGGAGCGCGATACAAGATTATTGGCAAGTCTCTGTTACTATGATCTTCGGTTCTATTGTTGCTGGAGCGACTAGCGAAGGCGGTGGGGCTATCGCTTTTCCGGTATTTACTAAAGTGTTACAAATTCCCGCTAGCGATGCTAAAGTGTTTTCTTTGGCTATTCAAAGTGTTGGTATGCTGGCGGCTTCCATTGCAATTCTTATGATGCGCATTAAAGTGATGTGGCGCGTGATAGCTTGGGTAAGTTTAGGTGGTGTATTGGGTATGTTAATCGGGACCCTCTTATTATCACCTGTATTAGCTCCCGCTATAATTAGAATGCTATTTACAGTAATGGCGGTTAGTTTGGCGCTGACGCTGACTTTTCTGAATACGGGTTTTCGACTGAGTCAGACAGCAATGCCTGAAATAAGAATAAAGGAAGTCGGTATTTTATTAGTGGTGGGCGTGCTGGGTGGAATGGTTTCTGGTTTGGTCGGCAGCGGTATTGATATGATTTGCTTTACGGTATTAGTCTTGTTGTTTCGTGTTTGTGAGAGTGTTGCCACACCTACGTCGGTGATTTTAATGGCGATTAATTCTTTGGTCGGTGTTTTGTTGCATCTTTTTGTCTTAGATGGGATTAATGAACAGGTACAGTCCTATTGGTTGGCGGCGGTTCCTGTGGTTGTCGTTGGCGCGCCATTAGGTGCGTATTTTTGTAGTCGTATGCATCATTTGCATATCCGTTATTTATTAATTGCGTTGATCTTTATTGAACTGCTCAGCTCTTTATGGATACTCGCTTTTGATGTTACATTGATTGCTTTTAGCGTTAGCATGTTAATGCTATTTTTGAGCTTAATGGTCTGGATGAGTAAAGTGAAGACTTATGTCTCTTAAATTGGTTGGGAATGTTTGTGATTAAATATTACTGGGAATGGTTTTTATTATTGATGGGCCTTGTTTATTGGGCTATTACAGCACCAGCCATTTCAATTACAGGGACTATTTTGAGTGCTATATTACCGCAAAAAATGGCGCTTAGTTGTGGGCGTTTCCTTTTGCAAAAAGATTTTCAGTTTTTTGTTTTTTTATTAAAAACAACAGGACTACTGATTTTAGATGATAAAGAGTTAAAGTCTTTGACAGGGCATAAAGAAGCTATCATTATCGCGCCCAATCATACGGCCTTATGGGATATTGTTTTTATTGCCGCACAAGTTCCTGAGGCTGTGTGTGTGATGAAAGGGGCTATTTTAAGTAACCCGTTATTGGGTGGCGGTGCTCGGCTTGCGGGTTATATTCCTATAAACTCCATTAGCCAAATGTTAAAGTTAGCTGTGCAGCGCTTAAAACAGAACGAAACCTTATTAATGTTTCCAGAAGGTACGCGTACAAAAACAGATGCTCAATGGCTGAACCCTTTAAAAGGTGGCGTTGCCTTATTGGCGAAACGAACTAAAGCGCCGGTAGTACCGGTTTTTATTCGTAGTAATACGCGTTTTTATGAGAAAGGCTGGCCGTTATATAAAAAGCCTGAGTTCCCTTTGAAAATAAGTTTTAGTGTTGGTGAGCCAGTTTTAAAGCATGAAGATGAATCTGTGCAGGAATTTAGCCAGCGTTTAGAACAAATTTATTTGGATGAGTTAGCAAAACCACATCCTTTGCGTAGAGTAGCCAATCCTTAGTTATGAATAAACAGACTCAATTATCAAACAGTCACTTACTACTCGTGCCCAGTTACAACACGGGTGCGTTATTGAAAGTCACAATAGAAGAAGCCTTGCAACAATGGCTGCCACTCTGGGTCATTATTGATGGCAGTGATGATGGTAGCGAAGCTTTGTTAGAGTCATTGCAAGCGCAATATCCTGATACTTTGCGAGTCATAAAATTGCCACAAAACAGAGGTAAAGGCGCGGTGATATTAGAAGGTATTACTCAAGCCCAAGCTAAGGGATTTACCCATGTATTAACGATGGATGCGGATCACCAGCACCCCGCGGATTATATTAAGCAATTTATGCAGCGCTCTATCGACAATCCTGAGGCGATGATTTTAGGCGAGCCGGTATTTGATGCTTCAGCGCCAATGATACGCGTCAAAGGGAGGCAAATTTCTAATTGGTGGGCCAATTTAGAAACCTTAGGCTGGGGGATTCATGATTCCTTATTTGGCATGCGTGTTTATCCTATTCAAGATTTAATTGCTGTAATGGACTCTACGAGTTGGGCAAGGCGTTTTGACTTTGAGCCTGAAATAGCCGTGCGCATGGCGTGGCGTGCTGTGCCTATCTTAAATATTCCTACCCCAGTGCGTTATATTGCCAAAGAAGACGGCGGTGTTAGCCAGTTTAAATATGGTCGAGATAATGTTTTGTTGATTGGCATGCATATTCGTTTATTTGCTGGTTTTTTGCTGCGTCTGCCTAAGTTGTTATTGAGGAGTAAGTAGGGCGGACTTCAGTCCGCTTGTTTGATGCTTATTGACACTGGCGGACTGAAGTCCGCCCTACGGTGATTATTTGCTAAACAAATTAATCAATAACCGTGACCCAATGAGTAAATAAGTTAAAATGCCTGTATTTTGGTTTAGGTTTCAGTAAGGAAAAACATGTCTCAAGAATTGATCGCGGAATTAAAAACGTTATTTATTGAAGGTTTGCATTTAGAAGATGTCAGTGCGGAAGAAATTGCTGCTGATGATCCTTTATTTGGTGAGGGCTTAGGGCTGGATTCAATTGACGCTTTGGAAATAGCCGTCCTATTAGACCGCCAATATGGCGTTAAAATCACTTCCGAAGATGATCGTAATCAAGCTATTTTTGCTTCATTAAATTCATTGGCTGAATTTGTCGCGGAAAATAGAAGCAAATAATTAGGCTATGAAAGTCGTACTACGCAGCATTATTACCAGCTTACTGTTTTTACTTTATCCTTATTTAGTTTATAGAGGAATAGAGGAAGGCGTGGTTTGGTTTGCGCCTGCTATTATTGCCAGTATTTACTTATTTCAGGCAATAAAAGCGAAAACTGCGCGAGTACGATTTAATAATTTAGATATTGTTTTTTTGTTGCTCTTGGGCAGTATTTTTTATCAAGACTTAGTGGCTAAGTTAATCCCTATTTTTATACAGCTGAGTTTGATGAGTTTTTTTGGTAAAACTTTGCGTAAAGGCAAAGGGCCGTCCTTGGTTGAGCGCTTTGCTAGTTTAGACTTTCCTGAAATCCCGCCAGTAATTAGCCGTTATTGTCGTCATTTAACGATGATGTGGACGGGGTTTTTTGCCTTTAATATTGTCGCATGCATTGTCTTGGCGTTATTTGCGCCGGCATCATGGTGGGCGCTTTATACGGGGGTTATGATATTTCTACTATCAGGCGTGCTAATGATTGGTGAATATATCTGGCGGCATTTTTACTTTCGTACCATTAAAATGGAATTGCCTGATAAACCCATCCCAGGTGTTAAGGACTCAATGAGAAGTATGATTATCAATGGTCGAAGTATTTGGCTAGATGTACGAGCGAGTTAAAAGCTGATGATAAAGAAGATTGCTGTCGTATTTTTATTAAGTTTGCCAGCCATAGGCTTTGCTCAAGAGTCGATAGAAAGTGTTATGGCACGTATGAAGCCCGATATTGCGGTGCAGATTGCTTATCAAGAAACCCGCTATATGGGATTATTTGATGACGAATGGCATGGTAATGGCTATTTATATGCTGAGATTCCTGATGTTATGCTCAAACAGCAACTACAACCAGAAGTTGAAATGATGGCAGCAGAAGGTAGTCAGTTAACCTATTCAAAACCCGCCACGCAAACATTTCATCAACTACAAATAGATGAAAGCAATCCGATGATGGCGAGTTTAGCCGCATTTAAAGGCATGATGACCGGTAATTTGGTTTATTTGCGCCAGCTTTATGATTTGAAATTCACTGCTGAAAAATTAAAATGGACGCTAGAAATGGTGGCTAAAGATCATGAGCCGGATGAACCTCCGATCAAAATTATTATGCAGGGCTTGAGTGAGCAGGCAGCTAATAAAATGTCCGTTATCTTGCCTGATGGTGATCGCAGTTCCTATGAATTAAGTCAACCGCAACAAGGTTTGCTTGTTAAAACTAAGCTAGTAGCTTTATTGCAGTCACTTAAAGGCCAATAGATATGCGTCCTTCTTTGGCTTCGTTGTTCTTTTTCCTATGCTTACCGCTATTAATTGCTATAGCCGTTTTTACTACGCATTTTCAAACGAATATAGCCGCCTTTGTTATCGCTGGCGATAATGCCGAAGAAATATTATTAGCTAGTGAGATACAGTCGGGTACTTTATCACGACGTTATATTTTATCGGTTGATGCTGGAGAAGGTAAGCAGGTATCCGCGACTTTTATACAGGGATGGCTAAGTGAGATAAAGTCTATCTCAGGTGTGGTTGATGTCTGGGCAACTGATGAAAAAAGAGGTGCTTTAGGGGCGTTAGCCAGTCTTTATGCTAAGCATGGAGCGCAATTATATAGCCGTACGCCAGAGCAGACACTCCCAGAAATATTGACTGAATCCGCGCTAATCGAGCGTGCCGCGGGTTTGAAACAAGCTTTGCTTTCGCCGCAAGCTCAGATGATTAAAAAGATAGTAGTGCAAGACCCCCTGCTACTGTCTTTAAATGGTTTTAAATCGATTGCTAATCAGTTTAAAACTCAAGATAACACCACACCACAGTACGCCAATTTTATTTTAGAAACCAAAATGTCTGGCATGGACGTGCCTGAGCAAATACAGATTCAAGAGCAAATTAATACGACTTTTGCCGCCCAAAAAGAATTAAGTCAGCAAAACTATCAATTAGATATGACAGGCATTCCCTTGTTTGCTGCTGCCACGCAGTCAATGATGGAAACGGATATTAAATTTGTCAGTATTACCTCGACGGTCGCGCTTACTTTATTATTTCTGTTTATTTTTCGCTCATTTAGAGTCATGTTCTGGGTTTTCTCCTTGCTGATGACCGTTATGGCGGTGGCTGTTATCGTCACTAACCTTATCTTTGGCTCAGTGCATGGTATGACCATTGCTATTGGATCAACCTTGATTGGCGTGTGTATTGATTACCCGATTCATGTCTTGGTGCACGCGCAAGGAATGGAGCTAGAGCAACGATTGGCACTCATCAAAAAGATTTTTCCTAGTTTGCTGATGGGCGCATTAACTACTTTAATTGGGTATGTCGCGCTAGGCTTGTCTGGCTACCCTGGGTTTCAACAAGTGGCGGTTTATACTGGCACAGGCATTATCGTTTCACTGTTATTAACGCGTTACTTATTTCCAAAATTAATGACGGCAGATGCTAAAGTCGTCGCGCCGTTTCGCTTTATTGCTTTTTGGCCTGCGTTTTGTCAGCGTTATCGAAGGGGTTTGGTCAGTGCTGTTTTAGTGCTATCGGTGGCGGGTATCGTACAATTAGATCGCTTGCAGTGGATGCAAGACTTACAGCAATTAACCCCCGAGCTGGATTATCTGAAAGTACAAGATAAAAAAATTCGTGAGCGCCTTGTTAGTATGGAGCCAGGTCGCTTTGTGTTAGTTGGTGGTGATTCTCTTGAAGCAACCTTGCAGCGTGCCGAGCAAGTGTATTTACGTTTAGATAAAGTAAAGCAAGAGGGTGGTTTAGAGGATTATTTTGGACTATATCCTTGGGTGTTATCCGAGCAACAACAATTAAAAAATCAGCAAACTTTATTAGCTGCTTTAACACAGAAACAGCGTGATTTTTGGCGCAATGCCTTGCAAGCGCAAGGTTTATCGGTGCAACGGTTAGGTGAATTGGACTATACACAGAGCGAAACTTTGACGGTACAGCAAGTCTTAGAATCGCCTGTGGCTAAGCTGTTGCGTAACCAGTTGGTGTTATCTGACCAGCAGAATTTATTAATTATCTGGCTGACTGTACATCAGCCAGAGGCTTTACAGGCTGCCTTAGTTGACATGCCGCATGTGCACTACTTTAGTCAACGCGATATGCTCAACCGTATGGCGGTGGATTATCAGCAAAGAGCACAAGTCACTTTATTAGCAGGTTTGGCTTTAATCGCCTTTTTGTTATGGTTGCGCTATAAAAGTATTTTACTGACGCTACAGACTTTATCCCCCGCTTTTTTAGCCGCCTTATTAATTTTAGCTTTGTGGGCATGGACGGGCGAAGCGATTAGCTTTTTGCATTTAGTTGGCTTTTTATTAGCTGTCGCCATCTGTGTGGATTATGGTATTTTTTATCAGGAAAATCGCAGCGGACATTTAGTTTTAACCTATCAAGCAATGGCGGCATCAATGTTAACCAGTGCCTTAGTTTTTGGCTGTTTAATCTTTGCGCAAACATCAATGTTACAGACTTTGGCTAAAGTCGTGAGCTGTGGTGTGGTCTTGGGGTTTTTATTGTGTCCGGTTTTGATTAGGCCTAAATAATCTTAATTTTGTAGGTTGGGTTGGTGCTTTTTCAACCCGACATTTATCGCGCAATGCGTTGGGTTACGAGAAGATGTAGCCCAACCTACGCGCTAAGGTCGTGAGTTGTGGTGTGGTTTTGGGGTTTTTGTTATGTCCGATTTTGATTAGGCCTAAATAGCTTTATCGTTTTAAAGTTTCCCTATGGTGATATATGGCTAATTTGCTTGTTCGTAATATTGATGAAGATATTGTAAATGCGCTTAAAGCACTGGCTGGTAAGCATGTTATTAGTGCGGAAACTGAGCATCGTAAAATACTTGAATCGGTGTTAAAGAGGCCAAGAAAAAGAAGTTTTACAGAAGTTTTGCAGTCTATGCCTAATGTAGGTAATGACCAAGATTTTTTGCGCGAGCAAGATGAGTGATGGGGCGAGGTATAATGCTGCTATTTTTAGCTCCTTTGATTATAAGAATATTTGTGGGAGGGGCTTTTAGCTGCGATTTCATTATAAGTCGCGGCTAAAAGCCCCTCCCACGACACCAACAGCGGTGATGCAGCGCGAGAATATAAGGATTGGATTATGAAAAATATACAATTAGAAGTTTCTGATAATATTTATCAGAAAGTTATTGATTTCTTATCTTTATTGCCTAAAGAGCAATGTCATTTAATCGCCGAAGAAGAGTTAAGTCATGTGGAGATAAGCCATATTTCAGCGTTGATAGGAAAAATAAAGGAAGGCGATGATTCAGAATTTGATAACTGGGATGAAATAAAGTCCTCTTTATAATGAAGTATCAATTAAAGCTCCATAAGTCGGTCACTAAATTTTTAAAGGCAACACCTAGTAAAATTCGGCAGCGTATTACCGATAAAATTGATCTGTTGCAAGACAATCCAGTTAATCATCCTCAGTTAGATATTAAAATGATGCAAGGGGTCGAAAATACGTATCGTTTAAGAGTAGGGGCGTTGAGAATAATTTATCAAATTGAACAGAATCAACTCATTATTTACTTGCTGACTATTGGTGGTCGCGGTGATGTGTATAAATAATCTACCTTTTAGGTAGACGATAGAAAATTATGAAAAACAATCAAACTTTAATAACCCCCGTTGCAATAACCGCCTATTCAGCTCTAAGTGCTAGTGGCTTGGGTAGTGAAGCCTTATATCAATCATTGGCTGAAAATCACTCTGAACTTGCGCCATTATCGCTCTTTAACGTCCCATTCCCCGCTTATGTAGGCGAAATCAAACAGCCTTTACTAAGTATTTGTGAAGAACTCGCTGATTATAACTGCCGTAATGCCCAAGTGGCTTTAACGGCATTAAATGATGAACAAGGCGGCGTGCGCGCAGCGGTTGAAACGGCAAAAGAAAAATATGGCGCGCATCGAATAGGCGTTATTATCGGCACAAGCACTTCCGGGCTTTATGAAACTGAAGACGCTTATGGCGTTTTGTTAGATACCGGTAAAATGCCCGATGATTTTCATTTTGTGACTGAACACGCTTATCAGGCGACAGGCCGGTTTGTGCAGCTGGAACTGGGTTTAACGGGTGTTTGTTTTGCTATTTCCACCGCTTGTTCTTCAGGAGCAAAAGCGATTGCAGCAGGGCAGCGACTGATTAATTCAGGGCTGTGTGACGCAGTATTAGTTGGTGGTGTGGACACTTTATGTCGCTTAACTTTGCGCGGTTTTCGTAGTTTAGAATTAGTCGCTAACCAGCCTTGCACGCCGATGGATAAAAACAGACAAGGCATTAGCATCGGTGAAGCGGCAGGGTTAATGCTGTTAGAGAAACCACATACGGATAATGCTGGAAAAATGAAAGTTCTGTCTGTTGGTGAGTCGTCAGATGCTCATCATATGAGTACACCACACCCAGAAGGCGAAGGTGCGGCTTTAGCGATGCGCAATGCCTTGCAATTGGCAGGTTTACAAGCTGAATCGATTGATTATTTAAATTTACATGCAACGGCAACGAAAATAAATGATCGTATGGAAAGTAGAGCGGTTTTTAGCGTTTTTGCTGATGCTGTGCCTTGTAGCGGAACGAAAGGTATTACCGGCCATACGCTTGGTGCTGCCGGTGCATTAGAAACAATTATTGCTTTACTCGCTTTGAAACATCAGTTTATCCCAGGTACACAAGGCTTGCAGGAATTGGATGAAGAATGCCAGTGTCAGGTGGTTAAAGCACCTTTGAGCAAACAAAACATGCAAATTGCAATGAGTAATTCTTTTGGTTTTGGTGGCAATAATGCCAGTGTGATTGTTGGGTTATGATGAAACAACTATTTATAAAGTCTTATGCTATTTGTTGTCCAGATGCTGAGCTATTAGCACCTTTTGGGTTACTGGGTAGTGATATTGATAAAAGCTTAATTCCTGCTGCAATGCGTAGGCGTACGAGTATGACCACGCGTATGGCCGTTACTGCAGCTAAACTAGCTTGTACACAAGCGAATATTGATAGCCAGCACCTTGCTTCGGTTTTTGCCTCATTAGGGGGTGAAATACAAGTTACTGATGCACTGTGTCGTTTATTGCCTGATGAAAATGAATTACTGTCGCCGACCCAATTTCATAACTCCGTGCATAACACTACAGCAGGGTATTGGGCGATTTTAAATAAATGCCAAGAAGCCAGTACCGCGATTGCAGCTGCAGATGATACCTTTGCCATGGGCTTGATTGAGGTCTGGTCGCAATTGCAACAGCAAGGTAGTGGCGAGCGTTTACTGGTTTGCTATGATGAATACTGGCCACAGTATTTAGCGCCTCCTATAGGGCTAGCTGCGTTTGCTTGCGCTTTTGTATTAAGCACTGACGCGGAGCAGGCAATAGGATCTATTAGCTTGCCACAGGTATCTGAGCAGGCTGAGCAAAGCTTTCCACTTGAGTGGTTGATGTTAACGGAATCGGCTCCAGCAGCGGCAGTTATTCCTTTATTAATGGCTTTACAGCAAGAAACACAAGAAACAGTTCCTTTGAATATTAAAACACCAATTTGGAGTAGTTGTGTCAGTGCAAGAGAGTTTGAACATGGAAAGTAACCAGTATGATGTCATTATTGCTGGCGGTGGACCTGCGGGAACTACAGCGGCAACTTTATTAGCGCAATACGGACACAGCGTGTTATTGATTGAGCGCGATCAACATCCGCGCTTTCATATTGGCGAGTCTATGCTGCCGATGTCCGAGCCGGTGATGAAGCGCTTGGGTATTGATTGGACGCAAGGAAATTTAAAAAAGGGTGGCGCTGAGTTTATTGATGAAGTCTCAGGTCGGCGTACTTATTTTCCCTTTCAGGTGGAATACCGTACTTTTCAGGTTGAACGATCGGTGTTTGATAAGCGCTTGTTTGATAATGCGCTTGCTCATGGCGTAATCGCGCATCAACAAGAGCAGGTTAATAGTGTGCAATGCACCGTGGATGAGGTGCAAGTCAAAACTGATAAAGGTTTGTATCAAGGTCGTTATTTTATTGATGCTACAGGGCGTGATGCCTTAATGGGGAAAACATTTAAAAGTATTAATAAGATTAATAATCTAGGTAAGTTCGCATTATATAAACACTATAAACTTGCTAATTCGCTTGAGTCAGAAGCACTTTTTGCTCACGGTAATATAAAGGTTTTGTTATCTGATATAGGCTGGATCTGGTGTATTCCATTAACGAATAGACGTTTGAGCGTTGGTTTAGTTGTGCAGAAAGACGTGTCAGAAAATTTGAAGCAAGATGCACTTTTTGAGCGTTATATTCAAGCTTCCCCTTATATGAGTGAGCTTTTGCAAGAGGCTGAGGTTTTATCTGAAGTGCGTATAGAAGCAGATTTTAGTTACCGGAATAGCCAGCGCTACGGCCAGCGTTTTGCTTGTTGTGGTGATGCGGCTGGCTTTTTAGATCCTGTATTCTCATCGGGCTTCTTTTTTGCGGTAAAAACAGCGGAATTTGTTGCTGACCAATTACATCAGGGGTTAACGCAAGGAACGGAAGCTGATCCCGAGTTACAGCAAGTCGGTGATGAATTTTATCAAAAAGGTTTTAAAACGATGCATCGCTTAATTGAGCGATTTTATTGTTCTAATTTGGTGGAAAATCTTTTTTTTGAATCGGACCGACAGCTAAAAATAAAACAAGAAATAGTCGCTCTATTAGCGGGTGATTTATGGAAGGAGGAAAATGGTTTTCAACAGGGATTGTTAGCAGGTAGAAGTAGAAAAAATTAATTTATTGGAGAATATGATGAAATTTTTTAAGTTATTACCGCTGTTTTTGATGTTATTTATCGTTGCTTGTGCAGGAAATAAAACGAGCGAAGCCCCAGGGCCTGAAACGCTTGTTAGCTCAGCAGGTACGGGGACAGGAACTTTAAATATTGCGCCCGTAATATTTGCTAAAGGTTTAGAGGTTAGGGAGGCTGTGCGTAATGAGTGTCAATTATTGACAAAATTACCGGCCTTTATTCAAAGCTATGGTGACGGTCAATATGCAGCTATTAATTTACAAGCTAAAACGTCTAGTAAGGCGGATTTTTTAGCAATAGAGGTCGTTGATCTTCCTCAGTATAAGAAAAATGTTTGGGCTGGGCGTGGCGGTCAGTGGGTGACTGTTAAAGGCTCTTTAATAAGAAAAGGTAAGGAAACGTTTTCATTTAAGGCAAGTCGAGCCTCTATGGGTGGGTTTATGGGAGCTTATAAAGGAACTTGTGCATTATTAGGGCGTTGTACTAAAACTTTAGGTAAAGATATTGCCGAATGGTTGAAAAACCCCGTGGATAAAGCGACTTTAGGTGATATGTAAGTGCGCTATGATTTTATAGTTTATTTTTTATTAAAATAGAATTGAGGTAGTTATGTTACGTATATTAAAAGTAATAATGTTATCGCTGTTGTTTAGTTTAACTGCATGTCAGATGGTGGAGTCTAAGCCAGAACAATTACCTGCAGGTGTACAGCTAGGGGAGAGTTACTATACACAAATGACGATGATGTACGAAAAAGGTGTTTACCGTACGACTAATTATCGTCGAGGTACTTTGCTAGCAGTTAATACGCCGGTCGAATTATTGGAGATTGGACCTAATACGATTAAAGTTAAGCTAACCCAAGCGAATACAGAGTTATTAGTTAAAAGCGTTACCAAGCATACAGGGGATGATGTATATGAAGCCTTTGCTAAACTTTTTGCAAAACAAGAGGTGAATTTATCTCGTTTCAATCGTCTGGAACGTGACAATATTAAAAAAGGAACTGTAGCCAAAGGAATGTCTAGGGCGGCAGTGAAAGTTGCTATTGGTTATCCACCAATTACTCGAACACCATCTTTAGACTCAAATGCATGGGCTTACTGGAGTTCGCGCTTTAATACCTTTATTGTTCATTTTGAGAATGACAAAGTAAGTCGTATTCAGGATTGACAGCAGAAAAAATCATAACTAATGCAACAGATAATTCCTAAAAAATGCACCGTACTGGTTATTGGTGGAGGTCCTGCAGGAAGTAGCGCCGCAACACACTTGGCAAAAAGCGGCGTGGATGTCGTGCTACTTGAACGCGCTGAGTTTCCGCGAAACCAAGTGGGTGAAAGTTTAATTCCTCATTTTTGGAAGTTTACCGATCAGCTAGCCGTTTCTGAAAAAATTCAGCAGCAAGGATTTCTTAGAAAAGCCGGTGGCATTACGGTTTGGAATGCTAAGGTTCATCAAATTTTATTTTCTGACTATGGTTATACGCGACCTGGCTTGCACGTAGAACGGGATATTTTTGATAACCTCTTGTTGGAGCATTGTAAACAGCAAGGTGCGTTAGTTTTTAATCGCGTAGCCGTTAAAAAAGTAGGTTTATCGACAGCTGAGCCTATTGTTTCTTATCTTGATACCCGTGAAGAGGCGAATGTAGCAGGAACTATTCAATGTCGATTTGTGGTTGATGCCAGTGGTCATAGTTCTTTATTGGCACATCAATTAGATACGCGGCACAGCATTAGTTCTGAGATGAATTTTCTGTCGTTATGGGGTTATTTTAAAAATTCTCGTTATGCGGGTGTGGATCGTAAGAGTCACCCCTGTTCAGAACTAAAAAAAGTAGCTCCTGTGACTTTTGTTATGTCCCATGAAGATGGTTGGCTTTGGCATATAGTCTTGCGCGAGAAAACCAGTGTCGGTTTGATTGTCCATTCTGAAAGAATGAAAGGCATGGATAAGCAGCAGCGTGAACTTTATTTTAAGCAAAGCTGTGCGCGCTTACCGCATTTAAAAGATTTGTTACGCGATGCGCAATTTATTGAAGGCTCTCTGCAATACCGTCCTGATTATTCTTATTATGCAACGCAAACGTGTAAGGAAAATTATTACTGTATTGGCGATGCGGCGGGCTTTGTTGATCCTGTTTTTTCACATGGTATTCAGAATGCCTTTTATAATGCAGCAGTAGCATCTTTAGCTATTTCTGAGTCTTTAAAAAATACAGCTAAAAGTTCTCGTTATGCACAGCTATGTGAAAGCCGAATACAGCAGTTTTACGGCTTTTCTCGCGCTTTATCCTTGGGCGATTTTGGTGTGAATGGTGTAAACCGAGATTTAGTTAAATCCTTAATGAAGGCTATGCCGCCATTAGAATTAGAGCTGATGTTAGTGGCTTCCGAAATGACTAACCGTTCAGAAAACTTTAAACAGTTAGCGCATGAAGCAGGTGTGTGGGAGAGTTTTTCTGAACAGCATGAACAACAAAAACGTGGCGTTATTGAGGATTTGAAATTTTAGGGGTAAGTGTGTGACGCACACATAGAATACTCGGGTAGGGCGGACTTCAGTCCGCTAAGCAACAGCATTGAATGTACCCAGCGGACTGAAGTCCGCCCTACGGCTGATTATTTATTCGTTGAATAATATCCTTTAGCCTGCGGCAGCCATCTCGGCACATTATTTTTATATTTTTCCCATTCAGTACCAAACATCTTTTTTGCCCAAGGCTCTTCATGCGTTTTTACTCTAAAGTAAAATGCGATAAATAAGAAAAGGGTAAAGCCGGAAATAAGCGGTGATGCTGTGCTGATTGCCCAGCCTAATAGAATAAAGAGAACCCCGACATACATGGGATTTCGGACATATCTGTACAAACCAACAGTAACCAAGTGTTTAGGTGGGTCCCAAGGCGCTAAAGTGCCTTTGCCAGAGACATAAAAATCACGTACGCACCAAAGAAGTATGGCTAAGCCAATGGCAAGAATGATTAGCCCTGATAGATTGCCTTGTCCTATGTAAGGGTCATAGAGTGATAGTATAAAAGGTACAATCCCTGTGACAACAACAGGAACCATTAAGAAAGCTAAAAGGGCGCGTAGAAACATAACACAGTCGTAGTGTGAATAAAGAAGTAAGGAATAAGATATATTATGCTTTACTTCTATAGCCAGAGCCAGTGCCCATTAAAGCGGCAATCATATTTTTTTGTATTTCCGAGGAGCCAGAAAATAAACGACTGGCCATGGCATCCTGCACCAAGCCGGTCATTTTATTTTCTTCGAGTAAACCAGTCGCCCCGAGTATTTGCACAGCATCTAAGCTCGACTGTAAAAAGGCTTCACTGGCGATTAATTTCGTTTGCGCACTGGCTAAGCTAATGCGTTTGCCGGCATCTTTTAAACGCGCACATTCATTGACCCATAATAAACAAGTATCTACACGACATTGCATATCGGCAATTTTATGGCTGATGGCTTGATTCGCACCTAAATGCGCGCCATTGCTTTGTCGCTGACGGCTGAATTTTACAACCTGCTCTAATTGCCATTGCATAATGCCGAGAATACCCGCGAAAATAAAGGCTCGTTCTAGCTCCAATGCGTTTTGTATCATCATACCGCCAGCACCTGTTTTACCTAATTGGCGATCTAAAGGTATAACGCAGTCTTGCAGAATAACATCGCCCATTGTGGCGCTTGCACAACCAGTTACGCTAGGTTGATCACTGAAATTTGCGCCAATATCTTGTTTTTTTACTAAGAAACCAGAGAGCTTTCCGTCCAATTTAGCGTAGATTAACAAGGCATCGGCAATCGGTGTATTAGTGATAAAACGTTTATGACCATTTAAGATAAAACCAGATTCTGTTGCAACTGCCGTTGCTGTTAGCGCATTAACATCTGAACCCGCTTGAGGTTCGGTAATCGCATGACCTGCAATTAGGGCACCTGATAATAGGTCAGGTAGCCATGTTTGTTTTTGTGCTTCGCTACCATAAAGTATTAACGGGAAGATCGAGCCCCAGATATGCGCATTCAGAGATAAAATTAAACCGGTGTCTTGGCTGTGTTTACCTAAATTGATATGTGCTTTGACTAGCTCTTGAAAACCATCACCGTGTCCATTAAATTCAGCGGCAACAGCATGTTTTAACAGTTCATTTTGAGCACAATATTGCAGCCGAAGTTTCGAGTCGTTAAGGCCGCCATTAGGAGGAAGTTGCTGGTAATCAATCATGAAATTATTTTGTTGGTAGGGCGGACTTTAGTCCGCAAGTGATACGCACATTGATATGCAAAGCGGACTGAAGTCCGCCCTACGTTTTAAACAGGTCTTGTATCGCCTGGTAATCAGTTTTTCCATTAGATAACATGGGTAAGCTATCCACCACTATAAATTTACAAGGTTGCATATAAGGCACGAGTAACTGGCGTAAAGGTTTTATCGCTTCGCCTAAGGATGCATCAGCTACTAAGGTTACAACTGCCGCAGGTCGTTGGCCGCTGGTGGTATCTTTAATGCCAATAACCGCGGAGCTTTCAATGTGTTCGAGTTGATTAATACATTGTTCAATTTCTGCTGGCTCGACGCGATAACCAGAGCATTTTAACATGCGATCCAATCGACCATGATAATCGTATTCCCCATACTGATTGAGTGACACTTTATCGCCAGTCGGATAAGTTTCTGGGCTAAGTGCTTGTAGCTTGGCTTGTTGCCAATAACCTGAAAAATTATTCAAACTATTGACCTGTAACTCACCAGTATCAGCATCTATCGACAGCTGTGCATTACAGGCTGGCAGACCAATAGGAATAGTGTGTTCAATATTTAAGCGTGTCCTATCTACCAGCCAATAACAGCATACATTGGTCTCTGTCGGGCCGTATAAATTATACAGTTCAGCTTCAGGGAGTAAGTTTGCCAGCTTGATTAAATGTTGCGTGGGGAAAACTTCACCGGCAAATAAAATGCGTTTTAAATGAGGCAGTGGTATTGTCTCTAGTGCACCTTTAAGCGCAATAAAACTTAATAAAGAGGGAACGGTATACCAACTGCTAATCTGCTTTTCAGCTAGCCAAGCTGTTAAGCGGCTAGGTGATAAACTTAGGCGGGAAGGTAGGAAATAAACACTCGCTCCACAGGCTAAGCTAGTAAATAAATCAAAAATAGACAGATCAAAATGAAACGGCGCAAGGCTGGCAATGCGATCTTGATTATTAATGGCAAAGGTTTGACCTGCCCAAGTAGAAAAATTGCCTAGTGCTTGATGACTTAAAGCGACACCTTTAGGGTTTCCCGTAGAGCCTGAAGTATAAAGGATGGCGGCTAATGCACTGGGATCTACGGCTGCTAGTGTTATATTTTCGGCTGTAGTACAAAGTAAGACATCAATATCTAGCCATAATTCTGCTTTATCTAACCACTCAGGCGCTTTGCCTTGCCCAATAATATAGCTAGGCTGTGCATCTTGGATAATAAAGTTTAAGCGTGTTGCTGGATTTTTAATATCTAAAGGCAGGTAAATAGCGCCTGCGCTTAATACCCCATAAATAGCACTAGCGGCATTTATTCCACGATCTAGGACGATGGCGATACATTGATTTTGTACTTTTTGGGCTTGCAGGAAAGCTGCTATTTTTTCAATGCGTGATTTAAAATCAGCGTAAGTGAGTGTTTGATCTTCTTCAGCGAATGCTATTGCTTCAGGCGTTTGGGCGCATTGTTGAAAAAAAGGAGTAACGATATTCATAGAGGCTTTGTTTTTCTGTATTCTGCAAGGCGTTATAGAGACTACAGGTTAAAGTACAAGGGTGGAATAGCGTTAGCGTTTTCCACCACTGGTAGTAAACCGCTTCACCAGTGACCAGTAATATGCCGGAAAACGCTACGCTATTCCAGCCTACGTCCGGCTTATGTGCTGTTCAGCTTGAGGTATAAAATTTATTTCAATTTGATATCCCATTGCTTTAGCATATTCCTCAATAGTGGATAGTTTTGGAGAAATATTAGAATTAACATTCTCTAGCCTAGAAATATTACTTTTTTTGGTATGTAAAATTTCTGCAAGCTCTTCTTGAGTGAAGCCTGCATCCTTACGTATTTTAATTAACTGCTTTCTAAGAGTGTAAGCAGGGGTAAGGTTTTCATATTCTTGCTTTACCTCTGAGTTTTCTAATGCCTTTTTCTTAAAATCTGCGAATGATGGTCTCATGACTTAACCTCTTTTAGTCTTTTACGAGCTATTTCCATTTCCTTATTAGGTGTTTTCTGAGACTTTTTAATAAAAGAATGCAGAATAATGACTTCTTTGTCCTTAACAGTACAAAAGAATGACCGTCCAATTCCTTCAGTGCCTTTGGCTCTGATTTCAAAAAGACCGCTACCTAAAGATTTTGTATAGGGTAAACCAAGTGCTGGACCACATTCCTCTATCATTTCAGCTATGTGTAAAAAGTTAGCTAAAATTCCTTTCGGAAAAGTCAATGTTTCAGCCTCTACTTTTTGATTGTAAAACGATATATGCCATTCCATGAATCAAATGGTATCATTTATGATAACTATGTCAATAAGCTTGGTTAGTCAGGGTGGAATAGCGTTAGCGTTTTCCACCATTGGTAGCAAACCGACTCATTCATGAGCACAATATGCCGGAAAACGCTACGCTATTCCAGCCTACGTCCGGCTTACGTGTTAACGCTTCACATCACCGGCATTAAGGAGCGGCGCTTTTTGATGTCCGAATGTATGTGATTGTTATACATTTTGTTTGCTATCTTTCCAGTTCCACCATTTTAACAATTCTGGTTCATGGGCAGAATTGCTAGCGTAATAAACTGCACACCTGAAAACGTATAACACACACCGATCAACGTGCTGCCCCCTCAAGCTCATTAGGGTTTTATACATATTCTCGGGGTTTTCTCCTTTCAGGTCATGAATTTTTCGATAACCTAAGTCCAGTAAATCTTGGCTCAAATTTCCTCCAACACCTGGTATTGTTTGAAGCTCCTTCAATGAATCCGTGATCAGGTTTTTCTTGTTATGTGTTTTCATCTTTAGGATCTACGTCAAAAGAAGGGGTTGTGAGCTACTTCCCATAAGTTTTCATCTGGGTCTTTGAAGTATCTAGCCACAAGGTTGGATTAGCAGCACCACCGCTAACCTAACATTTATCGCGCAATGAGTCGGGTTACGAAAAGATGTAACCCGACCTACGCCGCTGGACCACAGTCCTCTATCATTTTAGCTATATGTAAATAGTAGCTAAAATGATAGAGGAAAAGTCAGTGTTTCAGTCTCTACTTTTTGATTGTAAAACGATATATGCCATTGCATGAGCTAAATGGTATCATTTATGATAACTATGTCAATAAGCTTGGTTAGTCAGGGTGGAATAGCGTGAGCGTCTTCCATCATTGGTAGCAAGTCGATTCATCCATGAGCGCAATATGCCGGAAAACGCTACGCTATTCCAGCCTACGCCCGGCTTATGTATTCATTTTTTAGATGCTTTGTTATTGATTTCAATAAACTATTACTTATACCCTTAATACCTATAACCTGATTTTCATATTTTTTTGATTCAATTTTTTCAAGCTCTGTAACTGCGTCTTTTAATTTGTCTAATTGATTGATTAAGCTTGATGATAGCTCTTTACTCAATTTTGCATTCTCAAGGGAAGTTTGATTTTGAGAAGAAATTGACAAAAATGTAATTAATACACTCCCAAATAGACCAATAAACGCACCAATTAGTGTGCCAAAGATTGCATTTCTAAATGCAAATTTCCTATCTTTTTTTAATTCTTCCTTTTCATCATTTAATTCTTTAAACCAACCTAGTTTTGGATACAAATGATCTAAATGTCCACTAATAGTCGAATCTGTTTCATTTTCTATATAGCATTCTGCTTGTCGGATGATTGCTTTTATTTCATCATATGAGACTGCTCCTTGATTAGCTGAGGCAAGGTGATAACAAATTTTATTTCTATCTCACTTCTCGTTACTCATTTTAGACTTTCCTTAATAATTTACAGCAGAGTACAAAACTAAAGATCATAACAAGTCATTATCTCGGTCTGATTGCCTTACATATAGCATTAATTTTCTGCCTAGAAAAAGACTTAAGCCCTGTAACTCTAAATGGAATAACATTCGGAAACTGTAATTTTAGTTAATGTAAAGAGAGTAAGTCTCCCAGTATTCCGCAAGCTACATATAGGCTACGGAGTCAATAATTCTTCTAGCATATTTTTATGTAAGCGTTCTATCCATTCTTGAGTGAATAAAGGTTCGATAAAATTATAGCTAAATGTGAGTTGTTTATTAAATTGGCAGCTTAAAAAGGCGAGGGCGGGTGGGCTAGAAATCTGGCATAGGTGATATATTTTTGTAATATCACTGCCAAAAAAAGCACTATTAGATAAATCGACATGGCCTATATCAGAGAACCAGAATGAATTACGTTCAGTGCCGGTGCGCATGGATTTACGTAGTTTTTCGCCGTGCTGTTCTAATGATAACCAACTAGCAGCCCACATGACTGGCAGAAACGCATAGTCGAACTTTTCGCGTATAGCCTGCATATTTTGCTGTTTTAGGTGCTCAAATAGGGCGACTCTATCAGCTAGTAAAGCTTTGGGTGCTTGGGCAAATAAAGGGGCAACATGGTTGCTTAATAAGGGACTTAGCGCTTTATTTTTACGTAAATTAAAAGCATACGGAGTGCAATAGGCTTCGCCCGCTTGCTCTGGGTTCATCTTGTGCAAGGCGCGCATAAAGCAACCTACATAATATAAGCTAGTACCGGTTAAGCCGACTTGCTGGCGGGCTAGGGTGTTAATTACTTGGGTTTGTTCTAAACTCAGCGTGTAGGTATTAAAGTTTAATTGTTTGGGTGCTAAGCTAGTATCTGCATGGATAATGCTTTGCAGGTTATCTAATTTGGAAATATAGCGTTTAGCTTTAAAAAACATGCCAACCTTTTGCCACCATTTATACTTAGCTAACTGAGTATTAACCAGCGACTCAAGCTTAGGTAAGTCAAAGCGGTTTCGAGCTTCTAATGATTCAGTACACAGGTACTTTAAAATTAAATCGGCCCCGCGCGCATCGCAGAAAGGGTGAATCCAGCGCATTAAAAATGTGTTTTTTTTCACGCTAGAAATAAGGTGGAATTCTATTGGCGGAATCGTTTCGCGATCTTGTTTGTGATTTAGTAGTTTAACAACGGTTGCTTTATGGAATACGCTTTCATCAGTATTGTTGTCATTATGGTGCTGATAAAAAAGCGGGTGTTGTTGCTCGCGTGTACACCAAAAATACCGCTTGCCGCGCTGTTGTAAGCTAGCAAAAGCAAGAAGGAAACGCTCACCAAATTCAGTAATGCGTTGTTCCAATACTTCAATGTCTGGAGTGCCTGAGAGCTCTAAAGCAAAGCCACACAGACTGCCGGGCATTTGTTCTTGGCGTATTTCCTCATCCATTGCTAAGGTAAAGCAGTCGGATGGATTGAGTATTTGGATGATGTCTTCGTTAGGCGTTTTCATACTTTATGCTGCAATACCCATTTTTCAAGCGCGTTGAATGAATTAACGTTATCGGGATCAATCTCCGAGTCGGGCAGGGTGACGCCGAATTGTTCTTCTATGTGCATAATTAAACGCATAATGCCCATGCTGTCTAGGCCGGCTTCTAATAGGTCGTCGTCGTCAGAAAATTTATCAGGCTCGGCGACAAAAATAAGTTCATCAAAAATAAAATCGCGGATTTTTTGTTTCATAGGTGCGTGGGTGTTTTGGAAGTTATTTGGCTGGCAATAGGCATGAATTAAGTGGGGCAAATGGGGCAGTATTTAATGCGGAATAATACGGTAGGGCGTACTTTTTAGTGCGCCTGAGATGCTATAAAAGCGGACTAAAGTCCGCCCTACGGCGGTAATCAATACCCATATTCCTAGAGATTTAATCTTCTAACTGCTGCAAACCATCTAAATGCCATTTAGGGTGTAGGCTGTTTTTCTGTTTGATAAAAGTCCAGACTTCGCGGACTTGCTCTGGGTGTGCGTTGCTTTCTTCACGCATGAGTACATCAAATAAAACCACAGCTTCTAAATCATTGCCTAAATCGCGCACTTCCAATAATTCTGTTTCAACTGTTAAAACATCAGTATGGTTTTCGCCTTCTGTTGCTTTAATTTGATTTTGAATTTCAGCGAATACTTTGTCCGTGGTTAGGCTGCGAATTTCCGCAAGATCTTTTTTATCCCAAGCTGTTTGTAGCATTTTAAAAGCACCTTTTGCGCCTTCTAAGAAATCAGCTTGATCAAAGTCTTTGGGTAATACCAGTGCATTCTCAGCAATATGCTCTTCAGGCGTAAAGTTAGCCGTTTGCATGCTACCTTTATTGGAAAATATATCCGTGTCAAAGCCAGCATTATTATTACTCGGGGTATTATTTATGCGCTGGTAATTGCTGTCTATAGCCGGAGGTGTTGATGAGGTCGGGCTATTATAAGTATCACGGGTATAGGCAGGGCGAGCTTGCTGCCTGCCTGCTTTTGCTGCAAATAACTTAAATAATAAAAAAGCAATTCCGCCGAACATAAGAATGTCCATGAAATTGAAATTTTCAAAAGCGCCACCAAAAAACAATGAGCCTAGTAAGCCACCTAAAGCTAAACCACCGAGTAAGCCCATTAATCCACCGCGTTTAGACATGGCGGAGCGAGCGGTTTGATTTTGATTGGAGGCTCGTTGTTGGCTAGCTGATTTTGGTGCAGATTTAGTTGCCTTGCGATTGTAGGATTTGCTATAAGAGGATTTACTACCAAACGAGCTAGATCCGCCAAAGCGTCTTGCTTCTGCGTCAGATATGCCGGCTGTCGATAAGCTGAAAGCTATGATTAATGTAAAAAAAATGCCAGATAATTTATTCATTAGTCTTTATTTTTAATGGGTTGTGAATAAAATAAGGTAACTTCTTATTATTATAAGGGTACAGGCTGTTTTTTCAGCTCGTCATCCTGCGTGTTGTTAGCTGGAATCTATGTATAACGTGGATTCCCGATAAAAGACTTCGGGAATGACGAGTGTTTATATGCATTTGCCCGTGAATAATGAGAAGCTACTAAAATAGATTTAAATGCAGAGCGTCGGGTAACGCGAGTGCTATCCGACCCAAGAGTAGATAATAAACCCCAGCCACTTTGCAATGTGCAGTTTTTAGTGAATACTATTTTCGTGTTCGTCATCCTGCATGTTTTTATCGGGAATCTATTGAAGATATTTAGATTCCCGATAAAAACTTCGGGAATGACGAGAGTTTTCATCAACTACGATTTTCAATGTAACTGGATTTATGAGGTCTAAATCATAGAAAACTAGTTTTCTGTGTAGATAACTTTATTGCTGCCTGGAGTGCTAACGATTTCTCCTATTGAGAATGCTTGCTCGCCTAACTCATTTAACATGGCTAGTGCACTAGCTTCATGCTCTGCTGCAACGCAAATAATCATACCGACACCACAGTTAAACGTTGTTAGCATGTTTTCTTGAGTCACATTACCTTGCTCTTGTAACCATTGAAAAATGGCTGGCATTTCCCAAGCATTAAGGTTGATGTTAGCGCTTAGGTTTTCAGGCAATACGCGTGGTACATTTTCAGTGATACCTCCGCCTGTGATATGCGCCATTGCGTGTACAGGTACTTTAGCAACTAGTTGTAATAACTGTTTTACATAAATACGTGTAGGCTCGAGTAAATGGTCAGCTAATTCTTTATCGCCAAGTTTTTCCGATAAAGAAGTTTTGCTATGCTCAATAATTTTGCGAATTAATGAGTAGCCATTTGAGTGAGGCCCTGAAGAAGCGATACCGATTAATTTATTACCCGCAGCAACTTTACTGCCATCAATAATAGAATCTTTTTCTACGATACCAACACAAAAGCCCGCTAGATCATATTCGCCATCAGCATACATGCCCGGCATTTCTGCCGTTTCACCGCCAACTAAAGCTGCGCCCGCAAGTTCACAGCCTTTACCGATGCCTTCGATCACTGAAGTAGCCGTATCGACATCGAGTTTACCTGTGGCAAAATAATCTAAGAAAAATAATGATTCTGCGCCTTGAACGATAATATCGTTAACGCACATACCGACTAGGTCAATACCAACCGTGTTATGGCGGTTTAAATCTATCGCTAGTTTTAATTTTGTGCCCACACCATCTGTACCAGACACTAAAACTGGGTGTTTATAGCGATCTAGTGGTAAATCAAACAAGGAGCCAAAGCCGCCTAGCCCAGCCATAACGCCAGCTGTTCTGGTTCTTGCCGCAATGGGTTTGATGCGCTCAACAAGCGTATTGCCTGCTTCTATATCAACGCCGGCACTTTTGTAGTTTAAACTCTCTTGTTTTTGTTCGCTCACGAGTGTTCTCTTCTGGGTAAAATTAAATTATAGTTAACTCTTATTGTACAAGACAAAATTAATGATATGAAAGCGCTTATTAAGTTTTTACTGGTTTGTTACTTATTTTCTGCAGCTTATGTGCAGGCAATTGAGATAAAAGGTTTGTTTGAAGTTGAGGTTTCTGCGCTCAGTCAATCCCGAGAAGATAGGAATGCAGCTTTGCGTGAAGCCATGAGTATTGTGCTTAATAGGCTTATGGTTGGCGATAATATAAGTCAAGACACCACGGTGAAAACTGCTTTGGATAATGCTGCTTCTTATGTGGATCAATATCAATATGAGCTAAATGTTGACGCTAAAGCGGGCAGCGATATGCGTGTCATGCGTGTCGCCTTTAATGAAGAAATGCTGGTGGAGTTGATGCGTAGCAGTAGCTTGGCAATTTGGAATGAAATACGTGATGAAGTATTGGTTTGGGTTGTGGTCGAGAAGTTTGGCCGGCGAGCAATACTTGATGTTGATCAAAATGTGGAGATTGAACAGGCGTTGCAGGCGGCGGCAAAGTTAAAAGGTATACCTATTTTATTACCGTTAATGGATTTAGAAGAAAAGCAAAAGGTTTTGGTCGCGGACGTACTGAGTGCTTACCCTAAAAAGCTAATGCAGGCGTCAGAGCGCTATGACGTTGCGGCTATACTTTCGGGTAAATTACGTAAGCAGCGGGGGTGCTGGAGTTCGGAATGGACTTTAAGTTTTAATAGTAAGGTTGAGCAATGGACTGTGCCTTGTCTTGATTTGGCTGAGAATTTAGCCACTGCATTTCAAGGTGTATATAAGCCATTAGCTACTTTTTACTCAGTTAAGGCCGATCAAGGTGGTTTAGATGAGGTTGTTTTGAAGGTTGCAGGCATTAGCGGCATGACAGCAGAAACTAATATTAAGTCATATTTACGTAAACTACCGATGGTAAGCTCGGTGAAATGGGTGCGAGTGGATCAAGGGCTACACGTTTTTCAATTAAAAACCTCGGGAACCCAAGCGGCGTTGCAAGAATATATTGCTTTGGGGCGTGAATTACGTGAAAAAGGTGTGGATATGCATGATAATAGTCTGCTTTATGAGTTACGGAGGCAGTAGGCAAGGCGGTTTTTAGCTTTGATGCATTATATTCTTCTGAACTCTCACTAAATTTTCAAACGATTTTATTTACCCATGCAATTTGATTTATTAAATACCGATGGTCATGCGCGCAGAGGGCGCATGACTTTTGATCGAGGCGTTGTGCAAACGCCTATTTTTATGCCTGTTGGTACTTATGGCTCAGTTAAGTCTCTGTCGCCGCATGAGTTAACTGATATTGGTGCGCAAATTATATTGGGTAATACTTTTCATTTGATGCTGCGACCCACGACTGATGTTATTAAAGCGCACGGTGACTTGCATGACTTTATGTCTTGGCAAGGGCCGATTTTGACTGACTCCGGTGGGTTTCAGGTTTTTAGCTTGGGTGATTTGCGTAAAATTACTGAAGCGGGTGTAACTTTTAAATCGCCTATTGATGGTCATAAAATCTTTATGGGCCCCGAAGAGTCGATGCAGGTGCAGCGTGATTTGGGTTCAGATATCGTAATGATTTTTGACGAGTGCACACCTTACCCAGCAACCGTTCAGGAAGCTGCCGATTCAATGCGTTTATCTTTGCGTTGGGCAGAGCGCAGCAAAAAAGCACACGGAGATAACCCAAACGCTTTATTTGGTATTGTTCAAGGCGGTATGTATGAGCATTTACGCCATGAATCAATTGCGGGCTTAGTCGATATAGGCTTTGATGGTTATGCGATTGGCGGCTTATCGGTAGGCGAGCCTAAAGATGAAATGATGGGCACATTAGATGTCGTGCATCAGCATTTGCCAGTTGATAAGCCGCGTTATTTAATGGGCGTCGGCACGCCGGAAGATTTAGTTGAAGGCGTAAGACGTGGCATTGATATGTTTGACTGTGTGATGCCTACGCGTAACGCACGCAATGGTCATATTTTTACGGCAACGGGTGTGATTAAAATTCGCAATAGCCAATATCAGTTTGACACTAAGCCGCTCGATGAGTCTTGTGAATGTTATACCTGTCAAAATTATTCGCGTAGTTATTTGCGCCATTTAGATAAATGTCATGAGATTTTAGGTGCGCGCTTAAACACCATTCATAACTTGCATTATTATTTAAATTTAATGCAGGAAGTGCGTGAAAGCATTGAAAACAATGCCTTTGAAAAATATGTCAAGAGTTTTTATGAACAACGGGGCAAAGATGTTCCGGATATGGCATAATGGCAGGCTTTTTTATTAAACGTATTCAACTTTGGGGAATTCATGAGTTTTTTTATATCTGATGCTTTAGCAGAGGCTGCACCAGCAGCGCAACAACCAGGTTGGGAAGGTATGTTATTTCCACTGGGTATTTTAGTATTTTTTTACTTCTTGTTTTTGAGACCACAGCATAAACGCACAAAAGAGCATAAAAAAATGCTGGAGCAAATGCAGCCGGGTGCTGAAGTTGTTACTGGTGGTGGTGTTTTAGGTAAAGTTGTTAGTTTAGACGAAAATTTTGTCCAAGTTGAAGTGGCTGCTAATGTGGTTATTCAGGTGCAGCGCCATCAAATTGGTAGCTTAATGCCTAAAGGGACTTATAAAGTTCAAATGAAAAAAACAAAATCTTAATTCTGCGTTACGAAATTAATACAGCTCGTAATAATGGAGCTGGCACAATTCCTTGTGTCAGCCATTGCTTTATCTTGATGGACATATCATGCAAAACCATTTCCCTTTCTGGAAAAACTTTTTAATTATCACGGTCTTACTTGTAGGTATTGTCTATGCATTACCTAATCTTTTTGGTGATGACCCTTCGGTGCAGATCTCTGCAAGTAATGAGACTGAAATATCTCCTGCACAGCTGGGCAATATAGAAAGCACGTTAAAAAAGGCAGCGATTACAGTTAAAGCTGTTGAAATGCAAAAGAATAAAGTCTTAGTGCGCTTTAATAATACCAATGAACAAATGCGTGCCGCAGATTTATTACGCAATAGTATAGGTAATAAATTTACCGTCGCTTTAAATTTAGCGCCTGCGACACCTGATTGGCTACGCTCTTTTGGTGCAGAGCCGATGTATTTGGGCTTGGACTTACGTGGTGGTGTTCACTTTCTATTAGAAGTGGATATGGACGCAGCACTGAAGCAAGCTGAGCAAAGATATAATGACGATATACGTGCAGGGTTGCGTAGTGCAAAGATTCGATATAAGTCGGTTAGCTTTGATAGTGGTGCAGTTAAAGTTGTTTTACGCAATGATAAAGACAAGCAAGCTGCAGTCGCTTTGATGGATACTGAGTTTAGTAAGTTAAATATGAAAGAGGAAGACGATCAGCCGATTTTATATTTAAGTATCTCGGAAAAAGAAATAAAAGGAATTAAGAAATTTGCATTAGCACAAAACATTACGACACTACGTAATCGTGTTAATGAGTTAGGTGTGTCTGAGCCAGTTATTCAGCAGCAAGGTGATAGCCGTATTGTTGTTCAGTTACCAGGCGTGCAAGATACCACGCAAGCAAAAGATATTTTAGGTACGACCGCAACGCTTGAATATCGCAAAGTAGATACTCAGCATGACGTGCAGGATGCATTGGCAGGCCGGATTCCAGTAGGTTCTAGTTTGTATTATGAGCGTGATACGAAAGCTCCTGTACTATTGAAGCGACGCGTTATTATTACCGGCGACCAGATTGTTGATGCGTCATCAGGCTTAGATCAAAATGGCTCAGCTTCAGTTAATATCGTTTTAAACGGTATTGGCGCAAAGAAAATGGGTAAATTTACTCAAGATAATATCGGTCAACCTATGGCGGTTGTATTTATCGAGCAGAAATCGACCACGCATATAGTGAATGGCAAGAAAATACGCCGTAAAGAACAGGTTAAAGAAGTCATTAGTATCGCAACGGTTCGCGATGCCTTTAGTAAGCGTTTTCAAACGACTGGTTTAGATAGTTCACAAGAAGCACGTAAGCTATCTTTATTATTAAGAGCAGGTGCATTAGCTGCGCCAGTTGATATCGTTGAAGAGCGTACGGTTGGGCCAAGCTTAGGGCAGGACAATATTGATAAAGGTGTTTTATCCGTTGTTGTTGGATTTGTTTTAGTCCTCGTGTTTATGGCTGTTTACTATAAAATTTTTGGCTTAATCGCTAACTTAGCATTAACCTTTAACCTCGTCGTTATTATCGCTGTATTATCTATGTTACAAGCGACGTTAACATTGCCAGGTATCGCCGGTATTGTATTGACAGTTGGTATGGCGGTTGATGCGAATGTTTTGATTTTTGAACGAATCAAAGAAGAGTTAAAAAATAAACAATCGCCGCAAACTAGTATTTTCCTTGGTTATGAAAAAGCTTTTGCGACTATTTTTGATGCGAATATCACTACCTTATTAGTTGCTTTGGTATTGTTTGGTTTTGGTACTGGGCCGATTAAAGGTTTTGCTATTACTTTAGCGATTGGGATTTTAACGTCTATGTTTACTGCTATTTTAGGTTCTCGAATGGTTGTGAACTGGGTTTACGGTAATCGTCGTATTGACAAGCTATCTATTTAACAAGGAGACATACGATGTTAAAAGAAATTGATTTTTTAGGTAAACGTAACTTTGCAGCCATTTTTTCCGGCCTATTGCTGATTGTAGCTATTGGGTCTTTAGCGGTACAAGGCTTGAAGTTCGGTATTGATTTTACGGGCGGAACTTTAGTTGAAATCGGCTATAAGAAGGCCGTTGATTTAACGGTTATGCGTGCTGGTTTGGAAACTGCTGGGATTGAAGATGCGACTGTGCAGCATTTTGGTTCATCTCAAGAAGTTTTGGTTCGTTTAAAACCGCAAGACGGTGTTAGTAATGCTGAAATCAGTACTGCTGTGCTAAATGCTGTTAATAAAGGAATGAACGAACAAGGTGATGTACGTCGTGTTGAATTTGTTGGCCCGCAAGTGGGTGATGAATTAACTGAAGATGGCGGCTTGGCATTACTTTATTCCATGTTTGGTATCTTGATTTATGTCGCTTGGCGTTTTGAGTATAAATTCGCCTTAGGTTCAGTTGCTGCTTTAGCGCACGATGTATTGATTACTTTAGGTCTTTTCTCAGTTTTTCAACTGGAATTTGACTTGACTGTGTTAGCCGCTATTTTAGCGGTGATCGGGTATTCTTTAAACGATACCATTGTTGTTTATGATCGTATTCGTGAGAATTTTAGATTATTACGTAAAGGTTCGGCTGAGTCAGTTATGAATGTTTCGTTAAATCAGACTTTAAGTCGTACTTTAATGACTTCATTGACTACGCTTTTAGTATTGCTCGCTTTGGCTATATTAGGCGGCGAAATTATTCATAATTTCGCGATTGCCTTATTGATTGGTGTAGTGATTGGTACTTATTCCTCTATTTATGTAGCGAGCCCTCTCGTTTTGGTGTTAGGTGTTAGTAAAGAAGACTTGATGGAGCCTGAGGTTGAAGTTGAAGGTAAAGAATTTGATATGATGCCTTAAGGCATAGTTGAGGGGATTATAAATGCATGTTTTTATTCTCCTCACCCAACCCTCTCCAGCAAGAGAGGGCTTAAGTCAGCAGCATTAGTGGTAAACCCTCGCTCATTATTAGTAATTCAGGCGTATTTTGTAAAAAATACACCAGATATTTTTGTTTATTTATTTTTATTTTTTGGAGTTTAAAGAAATGGCAGTAGAACGTACTTTTTCTATCGTAAAACCTGATGCAGTAGCCGCTAACAATATCGGTGAAATTTATAGCCGTTTTGAAAAAAATGGTTTACGCATCGTTGCAGCTAAAATGATGCAACTATCTAAAGAAAAAGCAGAAGGCTTTTATGCTGAGCATAGCGAGCGTGGTTTTTTTAATGACTTAGTATCTTTCATGACTTCTGGCCCAGTAATGGTTCAAGTTTTAGAAGGCGAAGGCGCAATCTTGAAAAACCGTGATTTAATGGGTGCAACTAACCCTAAAGACGCTGCGGCAGGTACAATCCGCGCTGATTTCGCAACTAGCATTGATGAAAATGCTGCACATGGTTCAGATTCTGCAGAATCTGCAGCACGTGAAATATCTTATTTCTTCTCAGATGCAGAGCTTTGTGACCGTATCCGTTAATAAAGAAAAAATAAATCTACTCAATTTCGACAGAAAGGGCCTACAAGCCTTTTTTGCCGAAATTGGCGAGAAGCCTTTTCGCGCCACCCAATTGATAAAATGGATTTATCAAGAGGGTGAGTTTGATTTTGACCAGATGTTAAATTTAAGTAAGTCTTTGCGGGCTTACTTAAATGAACACTGCTGCATCATTGCGCCTGAAATAATTTTGGAACAGGTCGCTAGTGATGGTACCCGCAAATGGATTGTTGAAATGGGTGGTGGCAATAAAGTTGAAGCGGTTTATATTCCAGAAGCAACACGCGCTACTTTGTGTGTTTCATCGCAAGTCGGCTGTGCTTTGGCTTGTACGTTTTGCTCTACTGCACAACAAGGCTTTAACCGTAATCTCACTACCGCAGAAATTATTGGTCAGTTGATGGCGGCTAATGCACGCATGGGTGCAGAGGGAAGAGTCACTAATGTGGTAATGATGGGTATGGGCGAACCTTTATTGAATTTTGATAATGTCGTGCCAGCCATGAATTTAATGACTGAAGATTTTGCTTTTGGTTTGTCAAAGCGACGGGTAACCATTAGCACTTCAGGTGTTGTACCAGCTATGTATCGCTTAACCGAGGTTTGTGATATTAGTATGGCGGTGTCTTTACATGCGTCAACAGATGAGTTGCGTGATATTTTGGTGCCAATTAACCAGAAGTATCCGTTAAAAGAATTGATGGCGGCTTGTAAAAAATATATAGAAGGGTCGCCACGAGGCTTTATCACTTTTGAATATGTGATGTTAGATGGCATTAATGATTCAGTCGCTGATGCGCGAGCATTAGTTAAATTACTGAAAGATGTGCCGTCCAAGATGAATTTAATTCCTTTTAACCCTTTTCCAAATACTCAGTACAAGTGCTCATCTAAAGCTGCGATTGAGAAGTTCAGAGATGTGGTGCATAAGGCGGGTATTATCACTACGGTACGTAAAACGCGTGGTGAAGATATAGATGCAGCTTGTGGGCAGTTGGTAGGTAAGGTTTTAGATAAAAGTCGCCGAGCAGAGCGTTTGCAGAAGATGGGTTTATCATCGTGAAAATGCTTAAGATTGCACTTTTAGCTTTTAGTAGCTTGATAGTGGCATGCTCGACAACGAATGATAAAAACGGTTATTTGCAGCCCGACAAGGTGGCGGTAGAGCGACCAGCTAAAGAACGTGCGCAAACATTAACGGATTTGGGCTTGGCATATTATCAATTAGAGAAATATAACTATGCACTAGAGTATTTAGACGAGTCGTTAATTTTAGATGCTAACAATGCGAAGACTTATCAAATCATAGGTTTAATTGATATGCGTCAAAATCTGCCAGATCAAGCGCAGATTTCTTTCACTAAGGCATTGCAAATTGAGCCTGATAATTTTGATATATTGACCAATTATGCTGTTTTCCTATATGGGCAGGAACGGCATGACGAAGCTTTAAATGCTTTAAAGCGCGTAGTAAAAGCTCCTTTCTATAAGAAGAAATGGACTGCTTATACTTATCTTGGTTTATATGATTTAAAAAATAATCAGAAAGTAGACGCGGAAAAGAAGTTTTATTATGCTTTAAAAATAAACAAAAATTATGCACCTGCTTTGCTGGAAACGGCAAAAATTCGCTATAGCAAAGGAGAAATGATGTCGGCAAGAGCCTTTATTGAACGTTATTTTGCGAATGCCGGAAAAACCTTAGAAGGTTTGCGCCTAGCCATTAAAATAGAGCGGGCTTTGCAAGGCTATGACATGGCTGAGCAATATCAGCTGGAATTGAAACGCGCATTTCCTTATGCGGACTAAGGAACGAGAATTATTAAACCCTCGCTCCTAAGCTTGACAATATTATCTTCTGATTAAACGTGAGTATCTAAATATGGCAAATAATATTCAGGCTATTCGTGGTATGCACGATGTTTTGCCTGATCAAACGCCTCGTTGGCAGTTTGTTGAACAACAAGTAAGAGGCGTTTTAGCGGCCTATGGTTATGCGGAAATACGCTTACCTATCGTCGAAAAAACAGAGTTATTTAAGCGCTCTATCGGTGAGGTCACTGATATTGTGGAAAAGGAAATGTACACTTTTGATGATCGTAATGGTGATTCATTAACTTTACGACCGGAAGGTACGGCAGGATGTTTACGCGCCTGTTTAGAGCATGGTTTATTGCATAATCAAGTGCATAGGCTTTGGTACTATGGGCAAATGTTCCGCCATGAACGTCCGCAAAAAGGTCGTTATCGCCAGTTTATACAGTTAGGCGTAGAAACTTATGGTATGGCTGGCCCTGATATAGATGCGGAATTAATTTTATTAAGTCATCGCTTATGGCAGCGTTTAGCCATTCTGAGCAAAGTAGAGTTACAGATTAATTCTTTAGGTACGATTGAAGAGCGCATTGTTTATCGTGAAAAATTAGTTGAATATTTTAATCAACAGCCTGAATTATTAGATGAAGACAGTAAGCGTCGCCTACTAAGTAATCCTTTGCGTATTTTAGATACTAAAAACCCTGATATGCAGGGGTTAGTTAATAATGCACCGAGCTTAATGAGTTATTTAGGTGAAGAGAGCAAAGCGCACTTTAAAGGTTTGACCGATACTTTAGATGCTTTAGGTATTGCTTACACCATTAACCAGCGCTTAGTGAGAGGCTTGGATTATTACAGTAAAACTGTTTTTGAATGGGTTACGACTGAGCTAGGTGCGCAAGGAACGATTTGTGCTGGTGGTCGCTACGATGGTTTGATCGAGCAACTGGGTGGTAAGCCTAATCATGCCGTGGGCTTTGCTATGGGTATGGAGCGTATTCTAGCTTTACTGGAAACGCGCGAAGATTTGGATGCTATTCAATCTATTGATGCCTATATGATTTTAGTTGGCGCAGCAGCAGAGAAGTCTGGACTGCTTTTAGCGGAAAAACTAAGGGACAGTTTGCCGAATTTAAGGTTGCAAATGAATTGTGGTGCGGGTAGTTTTAAAAGCCAGTTTAAAAAGGCTGATAAAAGTGGTGCGGATTACGCGTTGATCTTAGGTGATGATGAAGTCGCAAACAATGAAATTAGCATAAAATTCTTACGCACTAATGCAGAGCAACGTACCGTTGCACTGGCAGAGCTTATTGAATTAATGCAAAACTAATAAATTCATAATATACGATACTAAAGGTAATTAAAGTGGAAATTTACGAAACTGAAGAAGAACAAGTTGCAGCTTTAAAAGATTGGTGGAAAGCGAATGGATCATCGGTCATTTCTGGTGTTGTAATCGCGGCTATTACTATTGGCGGCTGGAATTTTTGGCAAAGTTATCAAAAAGGTAAAATGAGCCAAGCTTCTGCTATGTATGAACAATTACTGCAAGCACAAAAAGCAGATAAAGCTGAGTCGGTAGATAAAATTGCGACTAATTTGAATGTTGAGTTTGGTTCAACAGCTTATGGTGCTTATGGTTTGCTATTTCAAGCAAAAGAAAGAATTAAGCAAAACGATTTAAGTGCGGCAAAAGCTCTTTTTGAGCAAGCGATAACAGCAACTGATGATGCGGAAATTAAGCATGTGGCACGCACACGTTTAATTCGCGTGTTATTGGCGCAAAAAGAATATGAACAAGGGTTGCAAACTATTGCTGATGTAGATCAGTCATCTTTGGGCGGCTTTGCAGGTATTTATGAAGAGCTAAAGGGTGATTTATACGTTGCTATGGGGCAGGTTGGTGAAGCGAGAACGGCTTATCAATTAGCGTTACAAGCAGGTCAAAGTTCGCCTTTATTGCAATTTAAATTAGATGATTTAACCGCGGCTGATAGCACTCAAGGATAAGTGTGGTTTATTACTTAATGCGTAAACTTTTTATTGGATTCGTACTGATTGCTTTAAGCGGTTGTACTGCGGTCACTACATTTTCCAGCGCTATCGGTGACTTGTTTAGTGATTCAGATAATGCTGAGCCACCCGCTGAGTTAACAGAATATCAGCCTGAAATAAAATTAGAAATTTTATGGGATGAGGATGATGGTGTTGGTGCTGATGAATTAGCGATGAATTTAGTGCCAGCCATAGCGGATGGCCGTATTATTATTGCTGACCGCGAAGGTCTCATTCAGGCAAGAAATTTACTGGATGGTGAGTTGTTTTGGGAGGTAGAAACCGAATTACCTATTTCATCGGGTCCAGTGATTGATGACGATCTAGTTTTTGTTGGTACTAGTAAAGCGCATGTTTTGGCTTTAAATGTAGAAGCTGGTGAAGCGGTTTGGAAACAACGCGTATCCAGTGAAATTATGGCTTTGCCTGTGGTTGCTGATGATAAGTTATTGGTGCGTACTACGGATGGTAAAGATATAGCGCTAAACCGAATGGATGGTAAGCAAGTCTGGTCTGTTGAGAACAGTGTTCCTGCTTTAAGTATTCGTGGCGCTGGTTCGCCCGTGGTTTCGGATGATAGCGTTATTATTGGTAATGCTAATGGTAAGTTGATTGCACTTAATTTGATGGATGGGGCGTATTTATGGGAAACCAGTATTGCGATTCCTAAAGGGCGATCTGAGATAGAGCGTTTAACAGATATTAATGGTACGCCTGTATTAAAAGACTACACCGTTTTCGTTAGTAGTTATAAGAGTGGTATCAGTTCGGTTTCTCCAGTTGATGGTGAGGTCTTGTGGCGTAATGAGGCTATTTCGGCGATTTATGGCTTAAGTGCTGATCGAAGCTATTTGTATTTAAGTGATGTGAGTAGTGATGTCTGGCAATTAGATCAGCGCAATGGCGCATCTTATTGGAAGCAAACTGATTTACATCAGCGTCGCTTATCGGTGCCTGCTGTTTATGACGATTATGTCGTGGTTGGCGACTTTGAAGGTTATTTGCACTGGTTATCAAAAACCGACGGTCGCTTATTGGCACGTATAGAAATTACTGACAGCCCTATTGCTGCAGCGCCTATAGTGCTTGATGGTGTGGTTTATGTTTATGCTAGTGATGGCACGCTTGCTGCAGTTAAAGTTTCCTTGTTTTAAGGTGTAGGTATCTTCACAACTTTCTGATACTAAAATACAGCGAGTTGTAAGTCAGGATGACTCCCTCTCCTGCTGGAGAGGGCTGGGGTGAGGAGAATAAAACCAGAAGCTTTTTGGTGCTTTCTCTCTTTGGAGGAGGCTTTTAAGCACTATTATTCACGCAATGCTAATGGCTTGGCGTGATGTTTTTGAGTTTTGGTCATTATTGGCCTGTTGTTTTAATTTTACGGAATCTGTATGACATTACCCGTTATCGCTTTGGTTGGTCGACCTAATGTAGGTAAATCAACTTTATTTAATTATTTAACTCGTACGCGGGATGCACTTGTTGCTGATTACCCAGGGTTAACCCGAGATAGAAAATACGGACGTGTCAAACGAGGTGAAAAAGCTTATTTATTAGTCGATACTGGTGGTATCACCGATGATGTAGATGGCATAGATTCAGTTGCTAAACGACAGGTACAAATTGCTTTAGAAGAGGCTGATGTTGTTTTATTTTTAGTAGATGTACGTGAAGGCATGAACAGTGCCGATGAAGCGATTACTGAGATGCTAAGAAAGTTGGACAAGCCTGTTATCTTGGTCGCCAATAAAATTGATGGAATTAACGCTGACATTGCCACAGCTGAGTTTCATCGCTTAGGGATAGGTGAACCTGTTTCTATTGCGGCAGCACATGGTCGTGGAGTTAATGAATTATTGCAACGCGTTAGCGCGCTATTGCCTGAGGAAGAAGAGCCGACAGAAGAGCAGTTGCAAGACCAAGGTGTGGCGATTGCTATTGTCGGGCGACCTAATGTGGGTAAATCAACTCTAGTGAATCGCTTGTTAGGTGAAGAGCGTGTTGTAGTGTTTGATGAGCCGGGTACAACACGAGATAGTGTCTATATTCCTTTTGAGCGCGACGGTAAAAAATACACTTTGATTGACACGGCTGGTATGCGGCGTCGTGCAAAAGTCACTTTGGTCGTTGAGAAATTTAGTATTATTAAAGCTTTGCAGTCGGTAGAAAAGGCTAATGTAGTTATTTATTTAATTGATGCAAGTGAAGGTATTACCGACCAAGATCAGCATTTACTCGGTATGGTATTAGATGCTGGGCGTGCTTTAATTATCGGTTTTAATAAGTGGGATGGCTTAACTCATGACCAGCGTGAATTAATCAAGCGTCAAACAGCCGTTAAATTGCCATTTTTAGATTTCGCTGAAAAGCATTCTATTTCTGCTCTACATGGTAGTGGCGTAGGTAAATTATTTGATGTCGTGCATAAACTATATGATGCCGCGATGGTCGATATGTCAACCTCGGTATTAACGCAGATTTTAAAAGATGCGATGGCTGCACATCAGCCACCTCAGGTGCATGGTCGTAGAGTGAAATTGAAACATGCTCATCAGGGCGGACGTAACCCGCCGATTATTGTGGTACATGGTAATCAAACTGAGTCATTACCTGATGCCTATGAGCGTTATTTGATTAATTATTATCGTCAGAAACTGAAATTAGAAGGGACGCCGATAAGGATTGTTTTCAAGTCACCTAAAAATCCATTTAAAGAAATTAAGAATAAATTAAGTGATAGACAGTTATTTAAGAAAAAGCGCTTAATGGAACACAACAAAAAGAAAAGAATTGCCGACAAGAAAAAGAAATAATCACACTAAAGGGGATAGATAATGGCCAAATTAACGTTTAAACCAGGTAACGATGAAATTATTATTAATACCAATGGTGAATTGCCTGCAATAGGTTCTCAAGCGCCAGACTTCACTGTAGTGGATGGTCGCTTGAATGAAGTGAGCCTAGCAAGCTATGCCGGAAAAAAGAAAGTTCTAAATATAGTGCCTAGCTTGGATACGCCGGTTTGTGCGGCATCAGCGCGTACTTTTAATGAAAAAGCGAATCACCTAAAAGATACTGTTGTGTTAATGGTGTCTGCTGATTTACCTTTTGCGCAAGGTCGTTTTTGTGAGTCAGAAGGCTTAACTCATGTGATTCCTGTCTCAACATTCCGGTCCAGTTTTGCCGATGATTATGGGGTGCGTTTGGTGGACAGTATGCTTGCGGGCTTAACTGCCCGAGCAGTGATCATTATCGATGAAAATGACAAGGTAATTTATACTGAATTAGTGACTGAAATTACCCATGAGCCTGATTACAATGAGGCTATGGAAGTATTCAAAGATTTATAACTCAGCAAAAATGAAAATATTAGCTGTTGATACGGCAACGGAGGCTTGTTCGGCTGCCCTCTATATAGATGGAGAAATTCAAGAACGTTTTGAGATTGCTCCTAGAGAACATGCCAAGCTGCTCTTGCCAATGATTGATAGTTTAATGGTTGAAGCTGACTTAAAGCCGCAACAACTCGATGCTATTGCTTTTGGTTGTGGTCCAGGTTCGTTTACAGGTGTACGTATCGCAACGGGTGTTATGCAAGGTATTGCTTATGGTGCTGATTTACCTGTTGTGCCAGTGTCTACCCTAGCGGCAATTAGTCAGGCCTGCTTGCAAAAAACAACGTACGATACGATTTTTACCGCTGTTGATGCGCGTATGAATGAAATTTACTGGGCGGTTTATCAGCGTGATGCCGAAGGGTTTGCCGAGTTAATAAGCGTGGAAAAAGTACAGCCAGCGAGTGATGTCGATGCTTTGCAGTTAACGGGGTATGGTATAGGCTCTGGGTGGCGGGCTTATGAACAAGTTTTAACTCAGCATTTAGGTGCTCAAGTACTCGGTTTTGATGCCGATTATTTGCCTCGCTCAGCGCAGATCGCTTTATTAGGTGCGGTAGGTGTACAGCGTCAGCAAGCCGTTCCTGTTGAGCAAGCAATGCCTGTATATCTGCGTGATAAAGTCGCAAAAACGACGGCAGAACGCGAGGCATTACGAAATAACTAAAGTTATTAATAATATGACCGTGTGGGAGCGACTTTAGTCGCGAAATGGGACGTCAATCATATTTGTAGGACGTGGTTTTAGGGACTGTGAAAGTATTATACGTAGGTTGAGGGTGAAGTATGAGCCCCAACAACTGAGGCTAGGTAAGTCATTGACTGTTGGGGTTCGCAAGCTCAACCTACGGAAGCTGTATTTTTAGGTATATTATTGGGTGCTTTCACAGCCCCGCCAATGATAAAGGCTTATTCTAAAGGCGGACTGAAGTCACGCCCTACGATTTTTATCATGTCGCAGTTGGCTGTTCGAACCGTGATTAAGGTCGTTCCCGCAGAATGCAAAATACGTATATTATTTACCTCCCTTTTCGTAGTAGTTGATACTCTTTCTTTTGGTCTTTAGCAATGAATAGTGATATGGCTCAATTTTTTGAAATACACCCTGAAAATCCGCAGTCTAGATTAATTTATCAAGTAGTTGAGATTATTCGTAAAGGCGGCGTTATTGTTTACCCTACAGACACGGGCTATGCTTTGGGCTGTCATATAGGGGATAAGCAGGCGTTAGATACGATTAAGCGTATTCGGAAGTTAGATGATAAACATAATTTTACTTTGATTTGTGAAGAGTTAGGGCAAACCTCTACCTTTGCTAAAGTGAGTAATGATTCGCACCGTTTAATCAAAACGCTGACTCCGGGGGCTTTTACTTTTATTTTAGATGCGACCAAAGAAGTGCCTAGACGCATGATGCATGCGAAGCGTAAGACGATAGGTATTCGAATTCCTGATAATAAAATTGCTTTAGCGATAGTCGCCGAATTAGGCGAGCCGCTATTGACAGCTTCTTTGATTTTACCTGGCGAGAAATATGCGTTAAGTGATCCTTATGAAATTAGAGAAAGCTTGGAGCATGAGTTGGACTTAATTATTGATGCAGGCATTATTCAGGATGAATGGAGCACGATTATTTCTTGTGCTGACGGCGAAATGGAGATTATTCGCCAAGGTAAAGGCGAAGCGCCTATGTTAGGTTAATCGGATGGATGAATTAACGCTTATACAGAAAATTGTCGTTTGGGTTCTCCCTGTTATTTTTGCTATTACAGTGCATGAGGTTGCGCATGGTTGGGTAGCGAAACAATACGGCGATAAAACCGCTTGGATGTTAGGGCGTTTAACTTTAAATCCGTTGAAGCATATAGACCCTGTGGGTACGATTTTAGTGCCGGGATTAATGCTTGCTTTTACTGGGTTTGTTTTTGGTTGGGCAAAGCCAGTCCCTGTTAATATTAGAAATTTGAGAAACCCAAAGCATGATATGGCTATTGTTGCTTTGGCTGGGCCCGTTGCTAATTTCTTAATGGCTTTAGGCTGGGCTTTATTTGCTCGCTTAGGTATTTTGATCAACACGCCTGAAGTCTCAATTCCCATGATTTATGTGGGGATAGCCGGCATTATGATTAACCTGATTTTAGGTTTGCTTAATTTATTGCCGATTCCTCCTTTGGATGGTAGTCGTATTTTATCTTGGGTATTGCCGGGGCGATTAAGCCTTTATTATGATCAGTTTGAAAGGTATGGTTTTTATCTATTGGTTTTATTATTAATGACTGATAGCTTGGGTGTTGTTTTAGGTTACCCACTAAATATAGCTAAAGGCTTCTTTTTCTCAATCGCTGGTTTGTAGATTTTAGGCGCATGAGTGCAGGCTTGGTAACTAAAGAGCGCACCGTAACTGCAATGGTTGCGGGTGAGCCTTATTTGGATCTGCCCGAAGATTTATATATTCCTCCTGAGGCATTAGAGGTTTTTTTAGCGACCTTTGAAGGGCCTTTAGATTTATTACTGTATCTTATTAGAAAGCAAAACTTAGATATTGTTAATATTCCTATCGCTCAGATTACTAAACAATATATGGTTTATATTGAGGTGATGAGTAATTTTCAGTTTGAATTAGCGGCTGAATATTTGCTGATGGCTGCTTTGCTTGCTGAGATCAAATCACGCATGCTATTGCCTAGACAAGCTAGCGCAGAAGAGGATGAGGAAGATCCTAGGGCAGTACTAGTGCGCCGCTTGCAGGAATATGAACGGATTAAAAAAGCAGCAGAAGAAATAGATGAATTACCGCGTATGGAGCGGGATATTTTTATCGCTACAATCGATACCTCAAATGTCAATGTGCATAAACCAAATCCAGAAGTTCAGCTGCAAGATATTGTGTCAGCTTTGCAAGGAGTGCTCAGGCGTGTTGATCAGTTAAGTCACCATACAATTACTAAAGAAGTCTTGTCGGTGCGTGAAAGAATGGCGGCTATTATGGCTAAGCTTGAAGGCAATGACAGTTTTCTTTTTGCTCGATTTTTTACTTATCAAGAAGGTAGGGCAGGAGTCGTGGTTGCGTTTCTCGCTATTCTTGAATTGAGTAAAGCTGAGTTGATTGAGATTCTCCAAGCTGAGCCTTTTGGTGAGCTGCGTATTCGAGCTAGAGTGGGAGGCGGTAATGACTGATCAAAGTTCCGGGCCTGCGCAGCGGGTTAATACAAAAATTAAGCGCATAGTGGAGGCGCTGTTATTTTCCGCTGAACAGCCGATGTCAGTTGCTCAATTACAAACGGTTTTTCCAGAATTAGAGAGACCCGAGCGAGCCATTATAGAGGACGCGGTTGAAGCGCTTTGTGATGATTATAGGAATCAGGCAATAGGCCTGCATAAAGTAGCAAGCGGATATCGCTTTCAAGTGAAAACTGATATGGCATCTTGGGTGGCTCGGTTATTTTCAGAAAAGCCCCCGAAATATTCGCGCGCATTATTAGAAACTATTGCTATTATTGCTTATCAACAGCCAGTGACACGTGCTGATATAGAGGAAATTCGTGGCGTTAGTGTCAGTTCTAATATGATTCATACTTTATTGGATCGAGAATGGATAAAAGTTGTTGCGCATAAAGAGGCGCCAGGCAGGCCAGCGCTTTATGCAACAACGGCGCAATTTTTAGATTATTTTAATTTAGATTCTTTAGCTGCTATGCCGCCTTTACAAGAGCTGCAGGCATTAGCGCTAGAGGGTGAAATGGAGATTTGAATGTGGACTGAGATATTTTTCATCCTGTTATTTTCAGCCGCATTTATTTATTGGCAAAGTGCGCAAAAAGTGAAAGAAATTGCGTGGTCAGCAACGCAAAGACATTGTAATGATATGGATTTGCAAATGCTGGACGGTTATATCGCTTTTTCTAGTTTTACACTAAAAAAGGATAATCGTAGTCAGTGGCATATTGCGCGTACCTATTTGTTTGAATTTTCTTCTACTGGTGCGGAGCGATATAATGGCGTTATCTCTATGCTTGGCCGCCGTGTGCAACTAATACAATTAGATCCGCATCGTATACAATAATTTTACCTACCTTAGAATGCCTTCATGTTACGTTTAACCAATATCAAACTTCCTTTAGAACATACCGAGCAAGAGTTGCGCGCGGAAATACTCAATAAACTGTCTATTAAGGACGAAGAGTTGCTGAGCTATAGTATTTATAAGCGTAGTTACGATGCGCGTAAAAAGAGGAATATCTTTTTTATTTATAGTCTTGATGTTGATACCAGTAAAAATTCAGAATTATTAGTGCAATTTGCCGAAGATACTCAAGTTAAAGCAAGACCTGATGATACTTACAAATTTGTCGCTCAAGCACCGGATAATTTAACCGAGAGACCTATCGTTATAGGCTTGGGGCCGTGCGGTTTATTTGTTGGTTTGGTTTTGGCGCAAATGGGTTTTAAACCCATTATTTTAGAGCGTGGTAAGCAAGTGCGTGAGCGTACGGTAGATACTTTTGGTTTATGGCGTAAACGTAAATTAAATGTGGAATCTAATGTTCAGTTTGGTGAAGGTGGTGCGGGAACTTTTTCTGACGGGAAGCTGTATACGCAAATAAAAGATCCACAACATCACGGTCGTAAAGTATTGCAAGAGTTTGTTGTTGCGGGCGCGCCAGAAGAAATTCTCTATTTAAGCAAGCCGCATATAGGAACTTTTAAACTGGTGACTATGGTTGAAAAAATGCGCGCTACGATTGAATCATTAGGTGGTGAAATTCGTTTTGAGCAGCGTGTTGATGAAGTCTTGATTGAAAACCAGCAAGTCCAAGGCGTTCGTCTAGCTAATGGTGAAATCTTAGCCAGCCAGCATATCGTTTTTGCTGTTGGGCATAGTGCGCGCGATACCTTTCAAATGTTATTTGAGAAGGGCGTTTATATTGAAGCTAAACCTTTTTCTATAGGCTTTAGGATTGAGCACCCACAATCTTTAATTGATCAATGCCGCTTTGGTGATTTTGCAGGGCATGAGCTATTAGGTGCGGCGGACTATAAATTAGTGTATCACTGTAAAAATGGCCGTTCTGTCTACAGTTTTTGTATGTGTCCCGGCGGTACGGTTGTTGCGGCAACGTCTGCGGAAGGGCATATTGTGACTAACGGCATGAGTCAGTATTCGCGTAATGAGCGCAATGCTAATAGTGCGATTGTGGTGGGTATTGAGCCTGAAAAAGATTACCCAGGCCAGCCTTTGGCAGGCTTGGAATTGCAAAATACCTTGGAAAAGCAAGCATTTCTACTCGGTGGTGAAAACTATAATGCGCCAGCACAATTAGTCGGTGATTTTATAGTGGCTCAGCCAAGTGCGGAAGTTGGTAGTGTTGAGCCATCGTATAAACCGGGAGTGACTTGGGGTGATTTAAGTAGCTGTTTGCCAGAATATGCGATTACCGCGATTCGTGAGGCCTTGCCTGCTTTTGATAAGAAAATTCGTGGTTTTGCAATGCATGATGCGGTATTGACCGGCGTGGAAACACGAACTTCATCGCCCATACGTTTGAAGCGTGATAATGGCAGTTTGCAGAGCATTAATACCCAAGGGCTTTATCCCGCAGGTGAAGGTGCGGGTTACGCGGGCGGTATTTTATCTGCTGCTGTTGACGGTATAAAAATAGCCGAAGCAGTGGCTTTGGATATGCTAAAAAAATAGCAAGTTTAGAGTAATAATTGACGTTGAGTTTAAGTGTTCGCGTGTTTCGGTAATTATTAGGATAGTGGCTATAAGCACTTGAAACAGAGTTGTAATTTTAGTATGATAGACGGCTAACTTAAAATCTTACACAAAGATACGAATATGAAAACATTTAGCGCAAAACCCGCTGAAGTGAAGCGTGATTGGTATGTGATCGATGCAGAAGGCAAGACGCTTGGACGTTTAGCTACTGAAGTTGCACGACGCCTTCGCGGTAAGCATAAACCAGAATACACACCTCATGTTGATACTGGTGATTATATTATTGTTATTAACGCTGAAAAAATCGGTGTTACTGGTAATAAAGAAAAAGATAAAATGTACTACCACCACACAGGTTATATCGGTAACTTGAAAAGTGTTAGTTTAGGTAAATTAAGACAAACTTTTCCAGATCGTATTATCAACAATGCGGTTCAAGGAATGTTGCCTAAAAACCCATTGGGTCGTGCAATGTTTCAAAAATTAAAAGTTTACGCGGGTCCTGATCATGGACACCAGGCGCAACAACCTAAAGTTTTAGAACTTTAAGCAACTAACAGGTTAATATCATGGCAGAAGCTCTATATTACGGTACTGGAAGACGCAAAACAGCAATTGCTCGTGTTTTCGCGAAATCAGGCACTGGAAAAATCACAATTAACGATAAATCGATTGAAGTTTATTTCAGTCGTAAAACTGATGAAATGGTTGCTCGTTCACCACTAGAATTAGTTGAATTAGCAGATAAATTCGACCTTAACATTACGGTTAAAGGTAGCGGGCCATCAGGCCAAGCTGGCGCTGTCCGTCATGGTATTACTCGTGCTTTACTGGTATACGATGAAACATTACGTGCTGAATTAAGAAAAGCAGGCTTTGTTACTCGTGATTCACGTAAAGTGGAACGTAAGAAAGTTGGTTTACATAAAGCGAGAAAACGTCCTCAGTTCTCAAAACGTTAATCGTTTTTCGATATGCACTGTTTTTTATGGGTTTTTTACTCATATTAAAACGTGCATTATCGATCAGCAAAAAAGGGTTGTAATTGTTAAAATTACAACCCTTTTTTTATGGCATTAAGAAAGCTGTAGGGCGGACTTCAGTCCGCAGTTCACGCAAGATTAATAAAAAAGCAAGCCTTGTGATTTGTGTTTTTAAATAAAAAAAGTGAGCTAATTGAGGTTTTTTATTTGCCTCGTTTCCATCGCTCCGAGACTGTGAAAGTATTGTATTTTTAGCCTTCCCCTTGAGAAGCTTAGGTATCTACACAAGTCTAAAAGCCTTCTCCAGAGGGAGAAGATTGGATGAGGGGAAATAAGAAAAGCCTTGATTTTATTCTCCTCACCCAACCCTCTCCAGCAAGAGAGGGCTTAAGTCAACAGCATTGGGATTGAGGGGGATCTATGAAAACATAGGTCATTGATGTTATTTAGACTTTAATTACACTCAAGCCTCCCCTAGCCCTTCCTTGATAAGGAGGGGGATTATACTGAATACTTTCGGAGCATGGGAACGAGTGTGATTAAGTTGTGCGTAACATCAGTTATATAATATTTTTTGATTGAAATGGGGTAAGTAGATGTCTGATACTGGATTTGTAAGTCGTGATAGAGCTATGGATTCTCTAAAAGTGCCACCGCATTCTATTCAAGCTGAGCAGTCAGTGTTGGGTGGCTTAATGTTGGATAATGAGCGCTGGGATAGTGTGGCGGATAAAGTTGCTAGTGTTGATTTCTACCGTAAAGATCATAGGATGATTTTTGCGGCAATCCAAGATTTAGCTGAAAAGCAGGTGCCTTTTGATGTTGTCACTATTTCTGAAGCATTAACTAAAATGGATGAGCTAGATAATGCAGGTGGTCTAGCGTATTTAAGTGTTTTAGCCAAAGATACTCCTAGTGCCGCAAATATCGTAGCCTATGCCAATATTGTTCGTGACCGCTCTGTTTTAAGGCAGTTGATTCATATTGGTAGTGATATTTCAGAATCTGCTTTTAATTCAGAAGGCTTAACGACCAGTGATTTACTGGAGAAGGCAGAGAAAAGTGTTTTCGAGATCGCTGAACAGCGTCAGAAAGGGCAGGTTGGATTTACTCCGATCAAGGAATTATTGGGCACAGCCGTCGAAAAAATAGAAGCCTTATTTGAGCAAGAGGGCAATATCACTGGAGAAGGTACAGGCTTCACTGATTTAGATGAAATGACCTCAGGTTTGCAGCCCGGTGATTTAATTATTGTTGCTGGCCGTCCCTCAATGGGGAAAACTACCATTGCTATGAATATGGCGGAAAATGTTGCTGTAGGCAGTGGTAAGCCGGTTGCTGTATTTAGTATGGAGATGCCTGGTGATTCTTTAGCTATGCGGATGATGTCTTCTTTAGGGCGAATTGATCAGAATAAAGTGCGTACCGGTAAACTAGATGATGATGAGTGGCCGCGACTTACATCGGCAATTAATTTATTGGCTGAAACTAAGTTATTTATTGATGATTCACCGGGTTTGACACCAAATGAAGTGCGTTCCAGGGCAAGGCGATTGACACGTGATAATGGTCAATTAGGCTTGATTGTTTTGGATTACTTGCAGTTAATGCAATCGCCTGCCAGTGGTGATAGCCGAGTTGCTCAGATTTCGGATATTTCGCGTGGTTTAAAAACCATGGCGAAAGAGTTGCATGTTCCGGTGATGGCTTTATCACAGTTGAATCGTAATTTAGAGCAGCGGCCCAATAAGCGACCGGTAATGTCTGATTTACGGGAATCGGGAAGTATTGAGCAGGATGCCGATGTTATTATGTTTGTTTATCGGGATGAGGTTTATAACGAAGATAGTCCAGATAAAGGCATGGCGGAATTGATTATTGGTAAGCAGCGTAACGGGCCTATTGGCACCGTGCGGCTAACTTTCCTAGGTAAATATACCCGCTTTGAAAATTGCGCCCATGACGCCTATTCAGGCGGAGACTATGAATGATCCCAGCCGCTGCACATATTGAATTAAATATGGCGGCTTTGCGCCATAATGTGTGCAGGGCGCGTGACTATGCGCCAGAATCAAAAGTCATGGCGGTTATTAAAGCGAATGCTTACGGTCATGGCTTGATTCGAATTGCGCAGAACTTAAGCGCAGAAGTTGATGCTTTGGCGGTTGCGCGTTTAGATGAGGCGATTCGCTTAAGAGAGGCGGGCGTTCAAGGGCGCATATTAATTCTGCAAGGATTTAGTCAGGTCGATGAAATAGAAGTTCTACTGCACTATCAACTAGATGTTGTAGTTCATTCTGAAACACAAGTTCAATTGCTAGAGTCAGTCGCTTTACCTGATTCTATAACGGTTTTTTTTAAGATTGATACCGGCATGAATCGTTTAGGCATTAAACCTGAGCAGTTTTCAGAATTATTATCGCGCTTACAAAGCTGTCAATGCGTACGTCAGCCTATGGTGTTTATGACTCATTTTGCTAATGCCGATGATGTGCAAGATACAAAAACAGAGCAGCAACTCGCTGTGTTTAATGAAGTAACGCAAAGCTTAGGTGCAGAAAAAATCGTTGCTAATTCTGCTGCTCTTATCGCTTGGCCTGAAACTAGGGTTGATTGGGTTAGGCCGGGCTTGATGTTATATGGTGTTTCTCCGATGATAGGGGGCTCTGCAGAGCAACTCGGTCTTTTGCCTGTAATGAGCTTGTACTCGCGGATTATCGACATTAAGCAAGTTAAAAAAGGTGAGACGGTTGGTTATGGTGCTACTTGGAAAGCGGATAAAAATACTTGCCTAGGTGTTGTATCGATAGGTTATGGTGATGGTTATCCACGCTATGCAAAACAAGGAACGCCAGTATTAATAGGCAATAAGCGTGTGCCATTGATTGGTCGCGTGTCTATGGATATGTTAACAGTGGATTTAAGCGATTGCTCGGGCGTTCAACTTGGAGATCAAGTGCTATTGTGGGGAGATGGTTTGCCTGTAGAAGAGATTGCTACTTGCGCAGGAACGATTCCTTATACCTTGCTCTGTGGTATTACCCAAAGAGTGCAAGTATTGGTTGCCGATACAAAAGAGCTGTATAAAGATTGTACGATCTAATCTCTAGCCTTTATTCTCAAAGGGTTGAACGAGTTACACAAAAACAATTCACAAAGTTATCCACAGAAAATGTGAGTAACTGTCACTTAGCTGTAATAAGTACCTGTGTTTAACATTGCTGAAGTTTCCCAGTTTTTAGGGGGGTATCTCGGGAGGTAGGGGTATTTATTAATAGGTTTGCCCCATTGTACCCAACCCCAACGAATAATCCTGCAGCCCTATATATTGCTACAGTTAGATTTCAAATTATTGGGAAACTTCAGTAACACTGTTTAAGCCTGATTTATCCCCAAATAACGCTAAGGAATGACACAGGTTTATTTTGTGTTGAGGGAGCTTTGACCTGTGAGTTTAAGGTAGTTATCCAGTGAAAAAGAGGGGCGTAATAATTATTAGCTTTTACGCAAGAAAATGACCTTCTGTTTTAGATAGTTCAATCTGCCTTTTTATTTCTTTTTTATACTCCCTGTAAGGTAGCAAAACAAAATAAACAGCTATACCTAATAAGAGCCAGTATTTAATCCTGAACGCAAATTCAAGTTGATCCAGCATGACAGGATGAGTTGCTAGATAATGATTGAGTGAATCCAAAAAATCCATGGTCATATCTCCATAAAGTTGTATTACAGTTGATAGAATGAAAATTGGGCATCTTTCATTTCTCAGTTTACACTTTAAGTTTTAGTTTACTGTTATTAATCATGAGGGTATTTGTGAGAGGGGTTTTTAGCCGAGACTTATATGAAATCGCGGCTAAAAGCCCCTTCCACGGAACCTATTAAATAAGCACTAAAAGTGTAAGCTGGTACGAATTCTTTCTATCGATTGATGTCAGAGTTGTTTTATAAATTCTCAAGGTTGTTGCCCCAAACTAACTACGGAGTTTATATTGAATCATGGAGGTACTAACCTAACTGCTTTTATCTCTTCAGTGTTAAGAAGGAAGCTGTTACTTCCAAATGGGAGCATTACTTAGTGTGTTTAGCCAGTATGGAATTAGTTAAGATAATAATTTTTTGTCGTCTAATGTTCCTACGTGAGAATTGTTAAAGCCATACATTCGTATGGCTTCTTTTTGTAATTTAAAGGGTATCTGACTATTAAGCGCAACCACGCCATCATCGGCAACTCCATCTGCATAGGAAAAAACAACATAATAAGGTATCTCACTTGGCCAATCCCAGGAATGAAGATCTTTTAAAAATTCATTATTTTCAGCAATATCTCTCCATGAAGGTACAATAATAGGCGAATTTTTTACCCCAGATGCCGCACTTGGCATTCCAGCCATTGGGCTATTGTAGTGGTCTAATAAAGCAGGACACTTCTAGAGGCTGATTTATAAGGTAATGGTGCAGGAAAAAGTACTTTTTATCGAGCGCAATTAGAGCCATTAGGTTTGCAGTTTATTAATGCAGGTATTCTAGCAAAAGAATTATATCCCCAGGCACCAGAAGAGCATAGTTATGATGCAGCAAAACTGGCAACTGAAATGCGATTTCGACTTTTGTATGAGGGGCGGAGCTTCTGTTTTGAAACAGTATTTTCCCATCCATCAAAAATTGATTTTGTTGCTCAGGCGAAAGCATTAGGTTATCAGATTATATTGGTGTTTATTCGTTTGGATACCGGTTCTCTCAATCAAGCGCGTGTTGCACAGCGACTTAGTGAGGGAGGGCATAATGTTCCTGATGAAAAAGTGGCTAATAGGACTCCAAGGGTACTGCAAAATATAAAACAAACATTACCACTATGCGACCAAGTTCGTATTCTTAATAATTCCCGAATTGATAATCCATTTCAACAAGTGGCTGTTATTCGTAATGGTCAAACAATACAGCAGGAAATACCTTTGCCCGATTGGGCTAAAGATTTATTAGAATGTTATTTATAGGGTATGTTAGCTAATAACCGAATTGTCCAACGCACACGAAAAGTAACGATAGCAGCTAAGTTTCGGGAATGATGGCTATTACAGTGATTATTTATTGGGATTGGTATAGTTTTCCAGCGGTTACTTAGGAACCTTAAAAGAATGAACTTACCCTGCCATTAAGTTAAGAGTAATACAATACATGGGGCGCAGTGCTTTAGCCTGCCTTCGTAGCCTAAAATAGCAGGCTAAAGCACTGCGCCCCGATAAGCTCATTCTTTATGGCTAAATTATAATGATTGGGTATGAGCATTTTTATGAGATTCCTTATCAATCCTCAGTTTTTTCCAGTACAGATATCTGAAATAAAATTGGCGCTTTATTCAGTGTAGATTCAGTTATAAAATAAACGGCTTTAGTTGTTGCTGATATTTAGCACTTTATCGATTAATTACTATGAATTTATTTAACCGCTTTCTATGTTCCTTGTTGTTTTTACTTTCGTTTCATTCTACTCAACTGAATGCGCATGCCGTTGTTATTGAACATTCATTGAGCGTGGGCGTGGTCAATGCACATCAAGCAAGTCAGGTTAAATTGAATTTTAATTCCAGTGTGGAAGTGGGCTTGTCGCAAATTTTTCTGGTGCGTACTGGAGATGTTGAAGAGACTTTGCCATTAAAGGCAGGTAATACGCATGGCGTTGTGCTAGTTGATATGCCTGCATTAGACGCGGGTAAATATGCCTTACATTATCGGATTTTCGCGGCAGATGGACATTTAACTGATAATATTATTCATTTTACTGTGCAGCCTTAAGGAGTCGAAATGGAAGGTATTGCAGATTTTTTAGACTCCATTATTGGCGGGATTGACCTTATTTGTTATGCGCTCGCTGTTGGCGGGATCGTATGGGGTTTGTTTGTTGCACAGCCGTGGGGGCAGGGGGCAAGCGAAAATAAATTATTGACCGAACGTAGCGTGGCTTTAATTTATAAAGGCGCATTTGCTTTGGTGTTAGTGCAGTTAATTAAAATTGTTTTGAAAGTTTGGTTAATGACCTCGATTTTAGATCGTTGGCCGTTCCCTGAATTTGCCGATACGACTCAATTTATTGGTGGTATTACGCGCATGAGCTTGGTGTTGTTATTTGCGGCTTATTGTTATGTTTATTTGCGTAAGAATAATAGCTCACGCAGGCATTGGATTAATGCGGCAGGGCTTGCGCTGTTATTTATTATTTCTGGCGCTTGGTTAGTACATGCGGCTGGTCGTTTTGAAGATCGTATTCTTTTAATGACATTAACCACTGCACATCAAATGGCAGCGGCTGTTTGGGTGGGTGGGGTTTTTCAGATACTTTTAATTTGGAAATTAACAAGAGAAAAACAAATTGCCGAGGGTTTATGGGCTGAGTCTCTACACCGGTTTTCTAAAGTCGGCATGTTCGCTGTCGCAGGTACCCTACTCTCGGGTGTGCCGATGGCGATTGCTTATATCACTACCTTAAATGGCTTTTTTGGTACGGGTTATGGCAATATTTTATTGGTAAAAATACTGCTATTGGCTATTGCTTTAGGTTTTGCTTGGTTAAACCATCGTGCTGTTTTAGAGTATAAAATATCCGCTAATTCTCACGCTTTATTTAATCGTGTTCCTTATTATATTGAAGCAGAAACCTTTGTTTTAATTACCTTACTGTTTACTGCAGCAAGCCTTGCCTCGCAACCACCTGCGATTGATATTCCCGGTTTAACGGCTACGTGGATGGAAGCGTTGAATGCTTTTGCGCCGCGTATACCACGCCTTAGTTCACCAAGTCATGAGGCTTTACTGGCAGGAGAAGCGGGGCGCACGGCTATTCTTAATCAAATGCCGTCTGTCGCATCGACTGAGTGGTCTGATTATAATCATAATATCGCGGGTGTTTTTGTTACTGCGATGAGCTTGCTGGCGATGCTCTCTTATAAAAAATCGCTGGTATGGGCAAGATATTGGCCAGTTGGTTTTATCGGTTTAGGTATTTTTATTCTATTACGTTCCGATGCAGAAACTTGGCCGAATGGTAGCATGGGTTTTTGGGAAAGCATGCTGGAAAATGGAGAGATATTACAGCACCGGATTGCGACTTTATTAGTTTTCTTATTAGGCACAATGGAGTTGCGTGCCAGAATGACGCGTAATCCTGATAGTAAATTACCTTATGTGTTTCCTCTGTTGTGTGCCGTTGGTGGTTTGATGTTGCTAACTCATTCACATATAGGGTTTCAAGCGAAGAGTGCGTTTTTGATTCAAATCGGGCATACCTTTATGGGACTATTTGCTCTGATTATGGCGGTCGGTCGTTGGCTAGAACTTAAGCTAGATCAGCCAGGAAAAAGTGTTGCGGGGTTTGTTTCGGTGTTTGCTTTTTTTCAGATTGGTATGATTCTAATTTTTTATCAAGAGCCACTTTACTGATGTTTTTCGGTTTTTAGCGTAGCTATTTACACAACTTGTTGGGATTAAAATGCAGGGAGCTGTAAGTCAGAATAGCTCCCTCTCCTGCTGGCATAGGTATCTACACAACTTTTTACAATTAAAATACAATGAGTTATAGCGCTCAGTTACTCCCTCTCTTGCTGGAGAGGGCTGGGATGAGGAGAATAAAACAGGCACTTATCTATTTCCCCTCATCCAACCTTCTCCCTTTGGAGAAGGCTTTAATACTTGTGTAGATACCTATGCTCCTGCTGGAGAGGGTTGGGGAGAGGAGAATAAAAAGCTTTTATCCCCCCCCCTTTATTCAACCTTCTCCCTCCGGAGAAGGCTTTCAGCGTTGTGTAGAGGGTATGCTAAGCGCTAAACAGAAAAGCTCTCGCCACAACCACACGTGCCTTTTACATTAGGGTTATTGAATTTAAAGGCCTCATTAATACCTTCTTTGGCGTAATCTAATACTAAACCATCTAGTGCAGTAAGGTTTTCATCTGCTACGACAACTTTAACGCCAAACGTTTCAAAAACTGACTCGCCGCTTTGTAGTTCATCAGCATAATCAATGGTATAGGCAAAGCCAGAACAACCAGAGGTCTTAACGCCTAACTTCAGACCTAAGCCTTTTCCGCGCTTTTCTATTTGTTTCTGAATTTGTTTTGCTGCGCTTTCTGTTAATACAACTGCCATTTGTCTACCTTGCTTGCTCTATAATTTGTTTTAATGTCTGCACAAAGGTATCTACCTCTTGCAGTGTATTGTCTTTACCTAAACTAACTCTAATCGCTGACTGAGCGATAGATTTTTTTATGCCCATAGCGGATAAAACATGGCTAACAGAGGGTTCATTACTGGCACAGGCCGAGCCACTGGAAACCGCAATATTTTTTCTGTCTAACTGCATCAAGACCATTTCGCCGATACAGTGCTCTATGCCAAACTGTACGGTATTAGCTATGCGTTGGCTAGCCTGAGCAAATATGAGCACGCCAGATAATTCGCATAACTGCTGTTCTAAATACTGCCTTAATTGCAAGCAATGTGCTTGTCGTTGCTCTAATTCTGCATAAGCTAATTCTGCTGCTTTACCAAAGCCAACAATAGCCGCGACATTTTCCGTACCTGAGCGTAAGCCTAACTCTTGGCCGCCGCCAGCTAACAAAGGCTTGGTAATATGGTCTAGGCTGCCAATTAATGCACCAGAACCTTTAGGCCCATAAATTTTATGGCTAGAAATAGACATAAAATCGACACCTAAAGTCTGAAAATCAATTGGGATTTTACCGGCGGCTTGTACTGCATCGGTATGACTTAACGTGGCTTTGCCTTTAAGTAATGAACTTAAACTGGCAATATCCTGAATCACGCCAGTTTCATTATTAACCAACATAAAAGAAGCTAAATCAAAATTTTGGTTTAGTTTCTTTTTTAGATCAATTTGATCAATATAGCCTTGGCTATTAACGCTAACTAACTCAGCTTTCCCTGACTCTAATATAGAAGGGTGTTCAAAAGCTGAGGTCAGTAAATTAGTGCTTTTTTGCGTACCCTTGAGCGCTAAATTATTCGCTTCTGTCCCGCCGCTAGTAAAAATCACTTGCTCAGGTCGTGCGTGCACTAATTGAGCAACTTGCTCGCGCGCAGTATCAATCGCGCTACGTGAAAGGCGTGCTAATTTATATAAGCTCGAAGGGTTGCCGTAAAAGTGCGTTAAAAATGGCAGCATCGCCTGCAATACTCGCTCATCTAGGGGCGTCGTTGCATTATGATCAAAGTAGATCATTATCCTGTGTTGCTTTACTTAAGTGCCATACCGATAGTTGCAGCATCTTTAAAATGTATAACTTGTGCAATATCGCTATCCTGACGCTGAGCAACAGCACGTACATCTTCTTGAGCTAATAACTCACCCAAAGTAATACCATCCAAATAATTACGTACGGTATGACTCAAACCCATCCATAGGTCATGGGTTAAACAAGGCTGTTCATTTTGGCAGTTTGCTTTACTTTCACAATTGGTTAAATCAACTTGCTCGTCAACTGCTAGGATAATATCAGAAATAGTAATTTCGTTGGATTCTTTGCTTAGTTTATAGCCACCGCCGGGGCCTCTAACGCCTGTTACCATGCCTGCGCGGCGTAAGCGTGAAAACAATTGCTCAAGATAAGAAAGAGAAATAGTTTGGCGAGTCGCAATATCCGTTAATGTCACGGGTTTAATTTGGCTATGGAAAGCCAAATCTAACATAGCCGTTACTGCATAACGTCCTTTAGTAGTTAATCGCACAATATTGTCCTATAAAAAATAAGTGAATTGGCGATTATAATACAAAAACCTAGTAAAATAGTCAAGTATTGTAGGTGTCTGAAAAGCCTCTATTTTACTTATTTATTTTTAATGTGCCTTTATTGTTAAACCCAGTCTACATTGAAAATCGTAGTTTATGAAGGCTCTCGTCATTCCCGAAGTTTTTATCGGGAATCTAAATATATTCCTGCTAAAAACATGCAGGATGACGAATACGGAAATAGTGTTCACTAAAAACTGCACATTTCAAAGTGGATGGGGTTTACGCATTTATTTATCAAGCTCACAGTCATCTAGCTTAGATAGGGCTTCACTCTTATACTCTATCCCGGCCTGTTTCATTGCCTGCTTCATTGAGCACATTTGCTTATCCATCGTTTGTATATGTTCCAGCATATGGTTAATCGAATAAGCTACAGGATCAGGTGAGTCAACCGTCGTGCCATAGGCATCAAAGCCCATTTTATTGGCAATTTCAGTCACCTTCTTATCTTTAGCGCCGACGACATGACCGGGTATCCCAACCACTGTCGCGCCATCAGGGACTGCTTTTAAAACTACAGAATTAGAGCCAACGCGCGCATTTTCACCTACTTCTATTGGGCCTAATATTTTAGCTCCAGCCCCCACGACCACGCCATTTTTTAAAGTAGGGTGGCGTTTGCCTTTATTCCAACTAGTGCCGCCTAAAGTCACGCCATGATATAAAGTGCAATCATCACCAATAATAGTGGTTTCGCCGATCACGACGCCCATGCCATGATCGATAAAAAATCGTCGACCGACCACGGCTCCTGGGTGAATTTCTATGCCAGTGAACCAACGTGCCGCATGGGCAATAACACGCGCGATAAACTTAAATTTTTTGTTCCATAACAAGTGGCTTAGTCTATGCAGGGTAACGGCATGAAAACCAGGATAAACAAAGATGACTTCCCAAACCGTTTGTGCGGCAGGGTCGCGTTCAAAAACGCAGGCAATATCTTCTTTGATTAAATCAATCATGTTTTTGATGTAATAGGGCGGTAGATTTCTTCAAAATACCACGCAAAATATCTATTTCTTTTGTGTCTAAAGCCGCACGATGATAGACGCGGCGTAAACGGCGCATAATCGAGGTCGATTTCTCAGGGTTAATAAAGCCTATTTCTTCTAAGGCTTGATACAAATGATCGTAAAACGATTCCATTTGCTCTGAGGTCGCTAACGGAGTTTCCAAGGCTTTTGGTTCAGGAGCGTTTAGTTGGGCGGCAACCATTAATTCATAACAGACAACTTGTACGGCTGCACCTAAGTTCAATGAACTATATTTTGGGTTGCTGGGGATTGATAATAAGGTTTGGCATAAATCTAGTTCATGATTTTTCAATCCTGAATTTTCACGGCCAAACAAAATCGCAATTTTTTTATCTTGCGCTTCTACAGCCAGTCTTTCCGCGCAGTCTCTAGGAGACTCATCAGGCACAGTAATTGTTCGTGATCTAGCACTGGCACCAACGACCATGTGACAGTCAGCAATGGCCTCTTGTAAAGTATCACATACCACCGCAGAAGCTAAAATATCATCCGCACCCGATGCTCTTGAAGTCGCATCCGCACTGGGGAATATTTTTGGTGAAACTAAGTATAGCTCACTCATACACATGTTTTTCATGGCCCGAGCAACGGCACCAATATTGCCTGGATGGCTTGTTTCAACCAATACAATCCGGATATTTGATAGCAAAGTCTTATCCCAAGAATAAAAATCGTTAATTTTAGCAAAATTTTTGCTATCCTATACTGTTTTCTAACCGCTCATTATAAATTCAGCTATGCATCCAATGCTCACTATCGCTACCCGCGCTGCGAGAAACGCGGGCGACATCATTCTTCGTGCATCAGAACATGTCAGCCAGATCCAGATCGATAACAAAGAGCAGCATGATTTCGTTACCGAAGTTGACCGCCAAGCCGAGAATGAAATTATAAAAGTCCTAAGAGGGGCTTTTCCAGATCATGCTATTCTTGGTGAAGAAAGCGGTCAACATGAAGGTAGTGAAGATAATGAATATACTTGGATTATTGATCCTTTAGATGGCACGACTAATTTTCTGCATGGATTTCCGCATTATGCTGTTTCTATTGCCTTAAAACATAAAAATCGTCTTGAAGTGGGCGTGATTTATGATCCTTCACGTAATGATTTATTCTCTGCAACGAGAGGCGGGGGCGCTATGCTTAATAACCGTCGTATTCGTGTCACTAAACAGGCCAGCCTTCAAGGCGCGCTAATTGGTACTGGTTTTCCTTTTAAAGTCTCGCAGCAAAAGTATTTAGATGCTTATTTAGACATGTTTAGAGCGGTATGCACTAATACTTCAGGTATTCGGCGTACTGGATCTGCAGCGATTGATTTGGCTTATTTAGCAATGGGTCGCCTAGATGGGTTCTGGGAAGTTGATTTAAAGTCGTGGGATATTGCTGCAGGCGCTTTAATTGTTAAAGAAGCCGGTGGTGTTGTGACCGATTTTTCTTTTAATGATAATTACCTAGAATCAGGTAATATTATTGCTGCTAACCCGAAAATGCATCAGCTAATCTATCAATTAATAGAGCCGCATTTTAGTGATAATTTAAAAAGATAGCTTACATCTTTTCGTAATTCAACACACCGCACGATAAATGTTGGGGCGGCGGTAGTGGTGCTAACCGAGCCTATCAATGCTGTTGACTTAAGACTAAGCTCAGGGCATAGGTATTTACACAAGTCTAAAAGCCTTCTCCAGCGGGAGAAGGTTGGATGAGGGGAAATAGATAAAGCTTTGTTCCCTTCAATCTTTGCTACTCCAGCAGGAGAGGGAGATACCAGCAATTCTCAATTTAGGATTTCTCATATTTCTGGTATCGGGATTTCTAACCCTCCCATCATAAATTCCATTAATTTTTGCCAGCTATCAAAGTGCATGTAGCGGGTAAGTGCTCTAATGTCATCAAAAATGTTTTTCTGCTTGTCAGTTCATTTCGTATTAGCGCATAGCATTGGTCAAACCATTCAAGTACCGTATGGACTAAAAAAGCCAGTATATTCAAGCTTGCTAACAAAGACGATAGGTGCTGCTTACCATGGCCAAAGTTATGTTTGAAATTATAGCCTTTCGTTTTTAACGTGTTATTATTTTCATTCTCTATTTTCCATCTTGTGCGACCCGCTTCAATAATCTGTTTGATGTTTTTTCTATTCAACGGGTAATCTGTTGCAAAGCCATTACGATAAATAACGCGATTATTGTCATCTGTGATTGTTAATTCACACCAAATTACAAACAAGGCATCATCCGTATCCCGTAAAGGAACCTGATTGACAAAGCGGTAGTGTTTTTTTGCTTTTTTCTTCCCCGTCCATTCATTGACAATAACATTTTCCACTTTACCTACTCGCTCGAAGTCATCAGCCCATTCATATAGCATCTTATGAGAGTCAGGCTTACAAACCAAAATAAAATGCTTTTTCATCTGAATGACTTGCTCGCAAAAAGGCTGTTTGCAATATAAATCATCCCCTAAAAAGGTCGTATTTTCAGGTAATCCATTCGCTTCTTTTGCTAACCAGCGTTTTGAGGCTGCCAGCTCATAATCTTGCTTTTCAGAGCCATCTTGAGGCGTGATAAATTCAGGCACTAAAGGAATAACTGCGTTTTGCTTAGGAGAGACAATAACGGGAGTCACTGCGACGTGAGAGTAATGTATTTTTTCATTTTTTAAGGCTTTAGTTGAGCAGCAATCACAATGAATAGTCTGCGAACTAAAGTATTCTACGCCATCAATAGCCACTAAAATCGTATTATCCAGCACACGAAACTCATTAATTTTTCCGCTTTGCTGCAATCCGCTTAATATTTCCCTGTAAACAGGTGAAATCGTTTCTGCGGGGACAGGATCGAGAAGATTTCTGATTTGATTAGCACTCGGAATTAAATGAACGTCAAATAAGCTGTGAGCATTATTTTTCCGTGTTCTTTTTCCATCGTTTTTTGATAACCCAAAAAGGAAGGTGATTGCATAAAGAAAACAGAAAATGCACTGAGAGCTGCATCTGACATCTCATATTTTTGGTAAACACCATCACCACTCGCGCATCAGGCAAGGTTGCAAACGTTTGCTTGATCTGTCCAACCAAATTTGATTGAGTGAAGGCTGTGATTTTTCGACGGTATCTATCACTTATAGGTTTTATTTGAATGAGAAATTGAGGTTATTTTATCACTGAATCCTAAATTGAGAATTGCTGGTTATAACTTATAAATATTTTCTTTGCCATCATTTTTTTCCTTTTCAGTTTGTTTAATGTAATTATTCCAATTAGAGTTTTCTTTTGAAATTAATGCTTCAACTGTTTGAACTAATGCCTGAAATGCATCCTCCGAATCGTATGGGCTAGATTTAGTAAGAAATAAATATTTGTGGTGTTTTAATGTTTCAGAAATTGTCCTGTATTCAATCCATAGTTCTTGAGATTTACTTAAAGAAATAAAACCGGCAACAAATGCAATAACTACACCTAACAAACCGATGATAACTTTTAGTTCAGGCGCAGTGTCAGTGACATAACCGGCTAAAAACGGAATGGTGGCTGCTGCTAAAATTTCGATTACTCTAAGGGTTTTAAACCAGTTTTGGCTCGTTTTGCTTTTTTTGCTATACCAATCAATTTGGTCGTCGAGCCGTTCTTGAATATATGCTGTTTCATCCATAACTTTACCTATAGGTTTAACATTCATATCGATCCCTAATAAATTCCTACAGACCTAGCTGAAACGAATGATTTAAAAACATTCTCTGGAGCTCTGCCATATGTGTAGTGAGGTTCGCTATCTTCAAAATCAATACACATTCGGCTATTTGAAGAATCATATCCGATTTTACGTATCGCACTTGGTCTGACATTTACCCAATCAATCACTGCATTCCCTCCTTTGCCTTCTAACACCGTGGTCAGATGCCGTCGGCAGGTATTCGATTGAACTCTGACAAAGCACTGACCTTCGAAAAAGAACTGCGCTGCCAGCGGTCAACTGGAATTTTTTGGGTACGCCCAGCATGGGCGTAAACTAATGGGGTGCAAGTCCCCTGTAGGAGAACCTACCTTATTTATTTATATTTTGAATAAGTATAACTACTAGCTGACGGTAATTGCAAATTCGCGAGGGTTTGTGAAAAGGAAGCCTGAATGCAAAGACTACGAGTTTATGGACAAGAATGTCAAACAGGCCGAGTGCTATGGAGAAAGTTAGCCAATGATAACGAAACCCACAGGTTCGCGAGATACGGTAAATGTCATATGAATAATTAAAGGAAGGTGGTGCGACTTGAATTAAGGCTCGATTGGAAAACTGATTGTTCGACTGATCGTGAGTGGTTGGAATTGTTAGATTCCTCTTGTTGAACTGTGTTTTGATGAATCTGTTTACTGATGCTAGCTGAATTGATAAAATTATTGCAAACGAAGGTATGTAATGAAAAGCGTTCAGAAAGCAACTTAATTGTAATTATTTTGAACCTGAAATATATAAAATACATTCGACGGCTTGATTTATATTGTTAAATTGGCTTGGTTAAAATAATAAATTATACTTAATTAAGGGGTGGAATATGCTGAAAAAATCAATTTTAACGTCTGCTTTAACAGCGCTATTATTAACTTCGGGTGCGGCAATGGCGGCAATGGATCATGGTGGTGGCCCCGGTAGAAAAGGGGGAGATAAAGGTGGTGCTTGTAGAAAACTAACAATTTCACATATAGAGCCGGCTGATAGGTCGAAGCTTAAGCCAGAAGGAGAATTTACTTTTTGGGTGTCGGGCGTTAGTGATTTGGGTTGGGTTGAAGCGACGGCAAAAAAATTACCCGTAGAGTTATCTTATAAGTTAGTCACAGATTATTATTTGTTCACAGGAAAATTACCCGCTGATTTGAAAGGTTCGGCAGCACGAGTTAATGTTATGATTAATTCAAAAAAATGCCCAACTAAAAAAGGCGTGCTGTATTTTATTGATAGAGACAATATACACAGATAGATACGGATGCATAATAATTCCAAATAAATCGATTGTGACCCCCATCGATTTGGACCCCCATCGATTTGAAGAAGGGGAGGTTCCTTTGGGCTACTCACCTGGGGAGGGCTGGAGAGAAACTAGCCCTTACCCGATTTATGTTTTTATTCATAGTGAGTCCAAAGCCTAAGTACTTTAATAATATGCTCATTTTCATATACTTGATAAACAAGCCTATGTTGAATATTGATTCTTCTTGAATAAGCTCCCTTTAAATCACCGACTAATTTTTCATAAGGTGGTGGATTTTGATATGGATTTTCTTTAACTATATTCAAAATTAACTCAGCTTTAGCTTTTAAGCCAGAAGCTGAAAGTTTCTTAGCATCTTTTTGTGCTTGCTTTGTATATCTTAGCTCCCAACTCACCAATCAAGTTCCTTAGAGCATGATTCAATACTTTCTTTAAGTCCGTTTTTTATGGACTCCCTCATATTAGGTACTGATAACAGATATAGTGTTTCAGAAATAGCATTCCAGTCTTCTTCAGAAACTAGAACAGCATTACTTCTTTTCCCTTTTATTGTAATTGGCTGATGAGTAATTGCTGTTTCATCAATCAAATTGTAAAGTTTAGATCGCGCTTCTGTTACATTAAGAATAGTCATATATTCACCTCGATAACGAAGATACGCTATGCCGTACGTAACGTCAATATGTATTTGTGAAACATAACGACAAGCTCACCTGACGCGGGAGGATAGACGATAAACTCCAGCAAGGCGATGAACTTTGATAAAAAACTGACCTTTGAAAATGAACCGCGCTTCCCGCAGTCAGGTGGAACGCCGAGTTAGCTAAATTCTGCGTATATCAATCGAGTCTAATGGAATGGTCCGCCTCATTTCCTAAACGGCTTCAAATGAGCCATGATGTTAGTTTTATAGAAAACATCAAAACAGAAGCGAGGCAAACCATGACCGATAATACCGCGAAAGGACCGATGACTGTGCTAGGAATTGATTTAGCAAAACAAAGTTTTCAACTCCACGGAGTAGATAAAGACGGAAAGGTAGTGCTCAAGAAGAAGCTAAACCGCAAGCAATTAAGTGCTTTCATAGCCAACTTGCCAGTTTGTTTGATTGGACTTGAGGCCTGTGGAGGAGCCCATCACTGGGTGAGAATATTGACTGCAATGGGGCATAGTGTGCGCATGATGGCACCTCAGTTTGTTAAACCGTATGTCAAATCAAACAAAAATGATGCCGTGGATGCAGAAGCTATTTGCGAAGCTGTCCAGCGACCTAATATGCGCTTTGTACCAGCGAAAAGCATTGAACAACAGGATATCCAGAGTTTACACCGTATTCGAAGTCAATTAGTTGGAAGACGAACCGCTCAGGCAAACCAGATTCGCGGTTTATTAATGGAATATGGCATCATCATTCCTCAAGGGGTTGCTTATATTAGAAAATCTCTGCCCGATATCTTAGAGGATGGAGAAAGTCAGTTATCAGTGATCTTTCGAGAGCAACTGAGTGGCCTTTACGATGAAATGGTGCATCTTGATGAAAGGATTGATCAATTAGAATTGAGCCTTAAAATGATTTGTCAGCAAAATGAAGACTGCAAGCGACTACTGACCATTCCTGGGGTTGGGTTAATGACGGCAACAGCCCTGATAGCGGCCATAGGTGATATCAGCGTTTTTAAGAGTGGCCGAGAACTTGCCGC